>Ga0187850_10004524_pt1 | contig 10999 bp, 13 predicted proteins | sample June2016WEW_4_15_FD_132436 | JGI IMG/M metagenome (GOLD analysis project Ga0187850, IMG submission 132436) | Peatland microbial communities from SPRUCE experiment site at the Marcell Experimental Forest, Minnesota, USA - June2016WEW_4_150 | ecosystem: Environmental > Terrestrial > Soil >... | reverse complement strand
TCCAATGGGTGCCTCCCACCTTGACCTCAGTCTACATGATCTCGCCGACTGACGGCTTCATCGTCGGGTCAAGCCCTGGATTTGCAAGTCTCCCTACCAAGACATTGTCAACGGTACTGGAATTCGCGCCGTTCGGGGGCGTATTCTCGGAGACCTTGACCTCAACGATCGTTTCAACAGTCACGACCTCAACCAGTCTCTTAACAAGCTCAACAGTGTCCACAGTTACGGGGCTTACTTCAACCACGAGCACGATCGTTTCGACTACTACGCCGCCAAGTGGAATTCCAGGGTTCCCGGTCGAATCAATATTGGCGGGTGTAATTCTTGGACTCGTTGCGCTGGGCCTCCTAAGACGAGTGCGATCGAAACGAGTTAGGTGATGTCCGAATGACCGAAATCAAAGAAATTGCTGAATATAGAATGGGTCGTCGGTCAAAGAGAATGGCTAACATAACAGCCACTCTCCCCGTTCAGCTTCTGGATAAGGTTGATGAACTCATCGACGAGGACAGAGCCCCGTCTCGCTCATACATTATTAGAGAGGCGGTAAGGAAGTATCTTAAGGAGTTCGAGCGCACTTGACGTGTTCGTGTGGCACAGGACAACACTCAAATAGCATAAGATACACTTCGAATAATCGATATGAAGGTCAGGTATAAGTTGTCTAGAAGGAAGCTTCCGGTTATTTTGGCACTGGCGGTGTCCATTATTGTTTTGGTATCCAGTTTAGTACCTTCAACAGCAGCTACAGCCGGACAATGGCGGCTGCTGAGTCCCACCGAATATACGCCTTCTCCCACATCGCAATTGAACAGTATCTTCATGCTCAACGGCGGAACGAGCGGGAAAGGCAGCGGAAACGGTTGGGCTGTAGGCCAGAATGGAGCCATATTCTACTGGGACGGATTTTCATGGAACCAAGCCGGTCCAACTTCGTCATGCACTTATAATTCAGTCAATTTCGGAGGGCCGCTCAACCCCGTTTCAAATGGCGTACAAACATCCTCTGGATGGACAGTCGGACAGTGCAGCGGGACTACAGCGACTTCACTCTACTGGAACGGGGTCGGATGGCAAAGCTACTCAGTCCCCGCGTCGGGAACATCTGTTGCGAACTCCGTTTTCCTGGTTCAATCATCATCGTCAACAACCGGCACCGTGATTGCGATTGCCGTAGGCAACGATGCGTCCGGCGGGGCGATCTGGACTTGGAACGGAGTTCCAGGACAGGGAGCAGGTTGGGTTGAACTCTCCCCAGCGCCTACACCGAACCATCTCAACTCGGTATACATGACATCGTCTTACCTTTCTACATGTACAGCACCTGGTGTTCAAGGAGTGGCTGTAGGGGACTCGGGAACTATACTCACAGATTGCGGGACTTGGACTGCTGTAGCGACTCCCGTCCCAAGCACACCATTGTACGGTGTCGCAATGTCTTCGCCGACGAGTGGCTGGGCCGTTGGGGGCTCCTGCACGATCTTAAGCACAACTCCTGCAGGTCCGACAACTTGGGCTACGTATTCGCCAACACCATGCCTCGACCCGTCCGTAACGCTGAGGTCAATCGTAATGCTAAGCTCATCAGAGGCTTGGGCCGTAGGCGATTCAGACGCCAACGGTAATCCTACGATACTTCACGGGACATCCCTAGATTCAACGCCTCAATGGACACAGATTCCAGTCAATCAAGTCACGCCCAAAGGACTGGCATCAAGTGTAGGCCTTAATTCCATAACCTTCGCCCCTACGGGCGGAAACCTATGGGCGGTTGGCGCGTCGGGTGTTGCTGCTTTCTGCCAGAGCAATTGCAGTTCAATGTCAGGCTCACTTTGGAGTACGACAACGTCGCCATTGACGGGCACGACTACTCCCTATCAACTTAATTCCGTATTCATGGACAGTGACAGTGACGGATGGGCCGTAGGTCAAGCCAATCCTTCGGGCGCGCCAGCTATTCTCCAGTGGAACGGATACAGCTGGACTCAAGCCGCCTCTGTGAGTCCGCTTGTCACTGCACCCCTGTACGGCGTGTCTATGTCGGGCTCGTCGAACGCGTGGGCGGTAGGTGGAGCGAGTGCGACACCATCAACCATCTATTTCAACGGTAACGTGTGGAGCGGAGTTGCCGCTCCAAGCTGCACATGCATTCTCCAGTCTGTGTTCATGATAAGTGGGTCCGAAACTTGGGCAGTTGGGACAAATGGCGTAATCATGCACACCACGACAACGGGCGGAACGTTCTCGTCTACCACAAGTCCCGTACCCGCAGTAGCCGCCCTAGATACTGTCTTCTTCGCGGATTCGCAGAACGGCTGGGCCGCAGGAACCTGTACCGCAGTTACAGCTAACTGCTTAGCCGTCGGTGACCCAATAATAATCCACACGGCGACAGATGGAGGCGATAACTGGGGCACGATTTTTACGGCCGGCAGCGGCCTACCGACCCCATCGGGTACCTCGTACACTATTACATCGTTGTTCTTCCAGGACAACTCTCACGGTTGGGCATCTGCGTCAAGCGGGTTGGCTCATCCGACCCTCATCCTCTTCTGGAACGGCGTTTCGTGGACTCAGGTGTCCGCAATAACGACGAATCCAGACGACGACCTGTACGGTATCTCAGTGGAAGGTGGCACCCCTGCAACTGACGGTTGGGCGGCCGGTCAGGATAGTGTTACACATCTTCCGGTGACAATCCACTACGATGGTACCTCGTGGACGGAGATGTCTCTGAGCCCCGCTATTCCAAACCAGGGTGTGCTACTTGCGCTCTACCTTAGGTCAAGCACTAACGGATTGGCCGTCGGTCCGGGCTTTGGTTCCGACACGCTGTCACTAATTCTTCACCTCGATCCTCCGGGCTCATTCCAGAACACCGTCGTACAACAGGTAACTGTAACGAACGTCGTCACGACAAGCGCGACTTCAACTACGAGCAGCACATCGGTTACTTCACAGAGCACATCAACGACTGCGAGTACATCATCAACGAGTACTTCGAGTACCTCACCGCCGACTACGATAGTGAGTACTACGGTGGCGACCGTCACACTCGGGAGCACACCAACGTCTACGACTACTCAGGTGACGAGTTCGGTTTCAACGCCATTGGCGCTCCCCCCAATGCCAGGCTTCCCACTGGAATCGATACTTGCGGGCATACTCGTTGGCATGGCAGCTCTGACAATTCTCAGACGACGCAGGAAGTAATCGGCGGCGCTTCGTCTCAGGTTACAATTTAACAGGTTCTTCGCGTCGTCCCAACGATAGTCTCTATGACGGAGACAGCCAATGTTAGGCTTCCACTACGCAACAGGCTGTTAAACCACTGCATCATGGTCACTGGAAAATGACATGGGTTTGAGGGTTTTTGCGGGTAGGTTTATCTTCCGAGCTACCAGCACGACTATTGATTTCGGTTGAGGCTCACATCACTAATCACAATATGCATCGTTCTGGCGGCTTTAATTGGTACTTTGAGTTTGACCGCCCCAGCCTCAGCTAACAGCCCCCAACAAATGACGAGCATTAGCTTTACGGTCACAACGACAACCAATTACCAGGTCCAAACGGGCGGTGCGTTACAGGTGAATTTTAACTCAGTTCAGGTGGACACGACTCCACCGCAAGCCTACTCTTTCGGAGTCGAAGCCCAGACATCCCCTGGGCTGTGGATAACTAGGCTGCACTGGGTATTTGGCGATGGTTCGATCCTAGATGTCCCATATTGTTGCCAGAACGAGGTCAGCGAGGTACAGTACCACGCGTATTCTCAGCCCGGGTCATACACAGTATGGGTATGGGCTTATGATAACGCAGGGAACTTTGGCTACGCAGCCGTCCCCGTAAACTGGGTACAACCTCTTCCAGAGTACCAAGCCCCCGGCCTGCCCCTCCTTATGTCCGTATTTGCCATCCTCATAATCGCGACTTACGCAAAGGACAAACGCCCCTTCCGCAAGCTCGTCTAGCTGGCCTGCTAGAAATCTCCGTGCAACCTGGACCGTGTTACAATATTGCGCTGGTGGCGAGTAGAAGTTCCGTCGTTCCTATTTCGTTGAGACTTGGCTAATTCACCAGCGAGACCCGGCCATTTCGCTCGTGTGTTACTTCGGACTTGGCATCTTGCCCGTTTTGATGCTTTCAGTGGCCGCGTGGGGACCAGGGTTTCTAAGTCTCGTAGGAGGCCTTCCTTTGCTTCAACGGATTGCTTCACACACGCGATCAACACGAACTTTGCCAACTCGTTGAGGGGCACTCCCCTCGACATGGCCTAGGCCTGTAAACCGCTTAGTATTGGGGGATCGAGGCGTAAAATGAGCCGAGGGTTACCTTCGTTTGGCACCGTTTGGCACCACCCCTTGAAGGGTGGATCCACCCTAGCCTAATCTCCTAGAACGCGGCAGAACCGTTTTGCCGGTTCTGCTGCGTAAACGGGGCACCCGTTAAGAGTGCTGCATCAGCGGGGCATTATGCCCTTCAGCCTACGCTGATAACTTATCGGCTGGTCTTTCGCTTCTAGCAGCCTAATCCGACTTGAACATGGCTTGAATTTCTAGTTGCGTTAGCGAAGAGGTCTAGAAAGAGAGGCTTGCCGTAATATTCCTAGTTCGGTCTGTTGGCAGCGACGGTCTAGGCTACCATTTGGGGCGAGTAGGATGGCTGATTAAGTACTTCGAGGTCGCTGGACTTGAGGTTGGTATACAGGCATTAGCCCCATTCGTGGCGCACACGATAGATCTGGTCGCTCCCACTAGTTCTGGTAGCGTCGTGTTAGGTAAGTATGCTAGCCATATCTCGCTGTACCCAGGGTTTCCGTTCGATGTTGCAGCGTAGAAAACGTAGATTCCGTCTGACCTAACGACTACTTCTTGATCTCCGATCTGGTTGAATCGTTCAACCGTGCGAGCAATCAACGGATTTGTTTTCCAGTACACCTGCGTCCAGTGTACTCCATCAGCTGATGTGGATAACGCTATTTGGAGTACTGGCTGTGAGTAGTCATTCCAAAACATGTAGTAAACACCATTGTCATAAATCACATCTTGGTTCCCAACCTTGAAACCCTGTGCCCTTCCACCAAGCACTGGATTCACGGAGTTTCTTACCCAGTTGTGAATTCCGTCAGGAGATGATGCTAGGCATGAGGAGAAATAACCAGAACCTAAAGCGTTGTTAGGGGTACACTCGTAGTACATCAACCAACTTCCGTCTGGCAACTGTAGCACCGAAGGGTTGTACTTGTCGCCATCGTAGCCTTGATTCCCCAAGACCCCATACTGTTGCGCGAAGTGAGTCCAATGTATTCCATCATTGCTCCACTGCGTCAGTAACCCTTGCGTGTAGAAGTATAGCGTGTTCGAGTCATGACGAATAATCATTGAAAGCCTTTGATCGGTGACTCTACCGAACTTCGACCATTTAACAGCATCAGAGCTTTCAGCGTAACATGTTTGCGATACATGCCACATATTGCAACTATACCACATCCGCCAAACACTGTTCTCATAAATCACGGTTGGTTCCCCAATCATCCCCGTAACCCCACCTTCAACTCCGAGAGAAGGGGTCATAATTCTTGACTTTCGCCAACCGAAACTACCGGCCCGAACAGGAAAAACACTAACTCCCTGAACGAACCCAAGAAGCAAGATACAGATGACCAGAAAGCTGTAGATTGCAATCTTCATCGCATCATCTGACTTTTTGCCTGGAATTGCGGAGTTCATTAAGAAAGGCTTGGGGACGAACAATTAGAATGAATGGTTTTAGGATTTTTGCGGAATCGGTGAAATCACGGTCCTTTGTTACGAAGTGCGTACATTGGTTTCCATGAATTGCTATCGCCAAGTGCAGAGAGTCATACGCATCAAAACCCATTCGAACGTAAGGCAGAGCCTTGTTCCAATCGGGCAAGGAACTGAATGTCAGTCTCCCAAGCTTTCGTCCTCGGATTATGGCCTCAGTGATTTCAGTTCTGACTTCGTGAAGCTCACGAAGTGACAGCCAATAATGCGGATGTGTTCGAACTCTTTCCGAGTAACGCAAACTAAGTTCTTCAAGAAGCATGCGAAACTCTGCTCTCGATCTTGCGTAATTATGAATCGCTTCGAGAACTGTCCACCAAGAAAACACAAATTGATGAGGCTTGAACCTTCCTTGAAAGATTCCGTCCACAAGAGGGAGACAGGCTTTGACATCTACGCCAAGTCTCTTTCTAACGGGTATTTCAACGGTTTTCAGGAACAGCCAATCTGTAACAACAGAACTTTCAAGATACGCTTTCAAGGATAGAGCCAGTTCCAGAAGCTCTTTTTCTTGCGCCTTTTCGGCTTCTTTTTCTTTGGCAAATAACTATCTTCTGTGGCGTTGGTAAGTTGTTCGCATTGAAAAAATGACCGTTTAGAGCATCTTTCCTATATCCTCTGCATCCAAGTATCGTAGCACTTGCTTGATTTCGCTCTCTGTCAGTCCTTTCTTGTTTCGTAGGTAACCGATCATGCCCTGTAGCCATGTTAGGCTTGCTTTGCCTTTCTTATATCTGCGAACCACTCCGATAGCAGCGCGTTTCCGATACTTCGCCTTGTTCTCCGTTTCCTTGGGGGGACTGCTCCTATTCTCAGTGCTTTGCGTAATCATCGACTTCCATCGGTTCCTTCCAAGTCCCAGATTGAGGTTAGCGGCTTGAGCAGGAGTTTGCCCATCCAGAGCCATGTGTGGACGAATGAAGTTGTAGTACAAGCGATAGCCTTGCATTGTCTCATTCGCTGTTGGGTCATTGTCGAAAGCTCGCATGACCTTGGTTCTTTCACGCATAGTCGAGTGGAGCCTCTCGATGGCATTGTTGTTCGCTAGGTCAATGAAACGTGGCTTGCGAATATGCTTGGTTCCCTTGTACCGTAGCGTTTCATCGTATGCGTTTGCATAGGACACCAACCCATCGGTTACTATGGTTGCTGGGGCTTTCTTCGCACGGTCTAATCCATCAAGAAACAAGTTGCGAGCATCTCTATCTGTCCTAGCCTTAGTTAGTCGAGAAGCAATTAGGAATCGAGACTCGCTATCCATTAAATTCCACAGCCAACGATATTTTCCATTGACATTTTCTACTGTTTCGTCTGCATGCCATTTGTTCGAAACTTGAGGCATTAGTTCGTCCGCGTATTCCTTCATTAGCTCAGTGTATCTCTGAGTCCACCGGAGAACCGTCGAGTTGTTTACTGTGACATTATAGAATTGCTTGAGATGGTCAACTATCTTCCGTAGCGAAATTCCCTTGAAGAACAGGTCGAGACTTGCAGTAATGACCTGTGGGCTGCACTTCATTCGGGAGAATCCTAAGTCAACTACGAATCTGCGCTTGCATGCTTTACACCAGAAAATCTGGGTTAATCCCCTTTGATTTTTGCGGGTTCCTCTCTTGACTATGCGGCTGCTCTGGCAGTAGGCGCATTCTGTTGGTTCAGTTTCTTCGCTGCGGGGGATAGTGTCGGGTGAAGTAATAATCGAGTCTCGAAGCGTCAAACTGAAAAGCGTACTTTGAATATGCTTGCAAGCGACTTGGCGATGCACATGATCTGGACATTCGCAACTCCATTCCTCACCCTTCTTAGTTACTAGATACCAGCCGTTCCCAGACTGGGACTTAACTTTGTATGTCGAAGCGTCAACTCTCTTGATCTGGTTGCCTTTCGCATAAATCGCAAGGGCTCGTTGCGGTCGTTGGTCAACCATCATGGCAGTTCAACGTTCACGGAGTATATCTACGTAGATATATCAGCATTACGGTATCTCCGTAGATAACCGAAGCTACCGCCAACGCTTAAATACGTAGATAAAACATCTACGTAGATAGTGCTAAGCTTGCCCAAGTGGAAGAAAGACGCAAACGAGTTTACTGTTGGCGTCAATCACAATGAGATTAGAGGATACCAGAGTTCAATACCCAAACCCGTCATGGAAACGCTTGGTAACCCCGATAAGATCACTTTCGTAGTCAAACCCAAGAATAAGGTAGAAGTCCAAGCCGCAAAAACGGATACCGCAGAACAATAAGGGGGAAATCTTGAACAAGCCATCTAAGCATAGTAAGAGTGAGGAACCGAAGAAAAAGAAGCCCTACAACAGATGGGACATCGCGCTCGTTGTCATAGTACTGTTACTGGGTCTCCTTGGATACCGTTTGTTTACTCAACCTTCTGGTCCAATCACCACGACATCGACAAGTTTAGCAGCCTCAACTTCCTTTTTGCCTATAACCGCCACAAACTACAGGACGCTTGGTCTTTCAGACTTCAATTTGACCCATAGTCCCGGCTGTCTTAGAACTGACCCGAAAACAAGATGGCTTGTTGAACACTTCGTTGTAACCGTCTACAATCGCTACAAGGAAGCTACAGTATACTTCAATGCGTCAGTTTATGTCGCAAATATCGCATGGGCGGATGGGTCCTTCACATTCGACTCATTGAAGTCGATTCTTGAGTTCCAAGGACCGATTTACAATCAAACAATAAAATTCACAGTGGACTTCCCTATAAGCGGCACAGCTTATGGCCAATCCTACGCTAGCACCCAAGTCGCAACAGGACTTTTTGGTGTGTTTGTAGGGGTAGAGCAAAACGCCCCTCCTCTAGTCTATCCTGCCGAACCAAACATTGCGGTTTCTAGTCTTGCTTCTGCCTGTTCAGGCTAGGCAGTTCCTCATCAAAAAGAAACGAGATAATGCCGACTGTTCCACAAGAAATGCCGAGCCCTAAGACCAGATGCCAAGCATCCGTATTCATCAAAACAAATCTTCCAATTGTTGTTAAGGACAGAGGTTCGCTAGTCAGAACTACACAAAGAACTTCAACAAAGAGGCAACTTATCCAAAACCTGCCGAACCAAGCGTATTTGTGATTAGTTGCCTTTTGCAGCCGTTCTGCGAGGCGTTCAAAAACCAACTAGAAAGCCCCTATCGGCCAAAATGCCACGGTAATGCAGCAGCCCTTGGGGAAGACTCGACCGCGCAGCAGAACCGTTTTGCCCAGCTTAAAAAGCCCTTATATATTGAAGCGGGTTACGAATGCTCAATTCCCCCTTATATAAGGTGACCAACCTGCCGGGCAAGAAGGCATTCATAAACATCGAAAACGTCGTCGCCTCGGCTACTCTTCATCAAAACATTGACTTGAATTCAATTGTTCGCGTATTTCCCGGCGTCGAGTACCGACCTGAACAATTCCCCGGCCTAGTGTACCGGTTGAAGAAACCGAAAACGGCGACACTAATTTTCAGCTCGGGAAAGATGGTTTGCACTGGTGCAAAGTCGGAGCGGCAAGCTCGAAAAGCCGTGATGAAAGTTGTCGATGAACTGAAAAGGAATGGCATCGTCATACTTGGCAAGCCGGAAATTCAGATTCAAAACATCGTTGCCTCAGCTGGCCTCGGCGGATACATCGACTTGGAGAAATCCACCTACTCGCTGAAACGCACAATGTACGAACCAGAGCAATTTCCAGGCTTAATCTATAGAATGGACGACCCGAAGGTCGTCATACTTCTATTCGCGAGTGGAAAATTGGTCTGCACTGGGGCGAAGAAGGAAACTGAAGTTCACAGGGCCGTTACTAAACTTCAAGAAACCCTTGAGGAAAAAGTTCTCATTGCGTACGAAGGAGCCGAGGCACCTCCCAAGTCTTAAGGGCGAAACCGAAAATAAGCAAGGTCCGCCAGTAGCTTCTATTGATTGGCGATGGCGGAGAAACGAAAGATCGGAGCCTACGTTCTGATTAAGATCGCTCCAGGCAAGTCGAGGAGCATTGTCGAGCAGTTATCGAAGGTTGAAGGTGTGAAGACAGCGCACCCGGTCACAGGGATGTTCGATATTATCGCATACCTTGAAGCTGCCGACATCAACAGCCTCACTGGAACCGTGAGGACACGCATACAACCATTAGGCGGCGTGCTTCGCACGCACACGGCGATAGTGGGTGAACTCGTCACCACAGGTGACTGAGACCCGGAACTCGCTTATTCTTGAAGGTTATTCGAAGTTATGCTCTACTTGCGCTTACTAGTAGACTTCGATTCGCTATATTCAACTAGGATGATTAACGCAATTAATAGAATTATGAGAGTAATCCCTAGAGGCCCGCGGAGTTCTAGGCTTATCAGCCCGATGTAAGGGACCTTCATTACGTATACTCCCATGAGATTCTCAGCCGGCACCCTCCAGCCATCCTGAACACTATTGTGGTCGCCCTTAGTTTCAAAGAAGAGTGAACTTCCATTGTTAACAACAGCAATGACGCGATGGACTATCGGCATATCATACTCGTACGGACTGTGGAAGATGATGATCGTTCCCACCGTCACGGTTTGTGGGTCGACGCCCCGAACAATGATGATGTCCCCAACGTTCAGTACGGGAACCATGCTTCCCGATGATACGACCATCAACGGGGAATCGGTGTGAAGCGCCAAACGCATCACTTCAACCCCGCCATAAGTTGCCGCGAAAAGTATAGCGATAAGTATCAAGACTCGCACAGTAGGATTCTTGAATGCTCGGACGGCCTTTGAGGAGGTATTGTCCTTGGACAAGCTTAGGTCGCACTTCGAAACCGTTCATCATTGATATTTCTTTCGCATTCGCCAGGAGCCTGATTCAGGACTTTGAAGCCGACGGCTGCACTTGCATGAGTCGCGCAAGTTCAAGCGTGGCGCGCTCTCCGGCTTCCAAGAAACTTATTCCGCCTTCGGTGATTTTGTAGATGCGACGGCCGCGGCCCTTTTCCGATTCCCATTCTCCTTGAATGTAACCGTCCTCTTCAAGTGAATGGAGTAAAGGATAGAGTGTTCCCGCGCTTAGGTAAACTCGATACTTGTCTCGGATTGCAATATTCACTTCGTAACCCCATTGAGGCTTCGCGCGTAGCAGCCTAAGTATGATTAGGTCAAGGTTGTTCTTGACCACCCGTTCTCGCCAATCTTTCTCCATGTTTCTTAT
>Ga0187850_10004519_pt1 | contig 11012 bp, 13 predicted proteins | sample June2016WEW_4_15_FD_132436 | JGI IMG/M metagenome (GOLD analysis project Ga0187850, IMG submission 132436) | Peatland microbial communities from SPRUCE experiment site at the Marcell Experimental Forest, Minnesota, USA - June2016WEW_4_150 | ecosystem: Environmental > Terrestrial > Soil >... | reverse complement strand
GTTGTCATGCTGACGGCATCAATAATCGGACCGCGAGCATCCAGCGTCCAGCCATACCCGCCTGGATCAGCTCCTTCACGCCGATGCACGAGACCCAACACCGCGAACATTTTGAAAGGTCTGTGTGCAGTGCCCCCTTGGAGGTCATGACACGCCGGCGGCCAATCCTGGAATCGCCTTTACGTGGGCCTGCTGTCCAAGAGGCGCGTGGGGAGCAAGGCTCGCAAATGCTGTGACACCCAAAAACCTACGGCACGATGAAGCGAACGATCCGGTTGTTTCTGATATCCGCGCCATAGATATTCCCACCGCCATCCACCGCAACTCCCCAAGGATGGTCAAATTGATTGGTGCCGCGGCCAGAGCTGCCAAGCGTGGTCCAATTGGTGCCGCTCATGTCATCCACGCGGACAATTCGGTAGTTGCCAGAATCAGCGATATAGATATGCCCACTGGCATCCAGTGCAACTCCCGCAGGGTAGGAGAACTGATTGGTTCCACTGCCATGGTCGGAATGACCAATGCCTCCAAGCAAGGTCCAGTTGGTGCCGCTCATGTCATCCATGCGCACGATCCGGTAGTTGCCATAATCAGCGATATAGATATGCCCACTGGCATCCACCGCAACACCATTCGGGCTTTTAAACTGACTGGCGCCGCGGCCAGAGCTGCCAATCGTGGTCCAGTTGGTGCCATTCATGTCATCCATGCGCACTATCCGGGAATTGCCAACATCGGCAATATAGATATGCCCACTGGCATCCACCCCAACTCCGGCAGGGTTGATGAACTGATTCGTGCCGTTACCGAAGCTGCCAAGCGCGGTCCATCCCGAACCCCTCATGTCGTTCATGCGCACGATCCGGCAGTTGGCATAGTCAGCGACATAGATATGCCCACTGGCATCCACCGCAACACCATTCGGGCTTTTAAACTGACTGCCGCCGCGGCCAGAGCTGCCAATCGTGGTCCAGTTGGTGCCGCTCATGTCGTCCATGCGCACGATGCGATTGTTGTCAGAATCCGCGACATAGATATGCCCACTGGCATCCACCGCAACACCAGTAGGGTAGTAGAACTGATTGGCTCCGCTGCCTTCCGTACCGATGGTCTGCCATGTATCGTAAATGGTATAGGTCGCCATCCCCACACTTGAGTCTGTCATTCCAGTCTTTGTCGCTATCGCTTTGATGGTCTCGCTCGTCCCGTTTCCGGCAACCGAAATCGGCGTAGAGTATGTTGCTGAGGAAGTAGTCGGTATGGAACCATCGGTGGTGTAGTGAATTGCTGCGCCAGACGTCGCAGAATTGATTGTTACCGCCTGGTCGCTTGAATAGGTGCCGCCCAATGGTCTGAAGGCAGGGGTTGATACCTGCGGATAGCTGATGCTATAGGCTGCAACCCCGACGTTTGAGGCCGTCACTCCTGCTTTGATCGCATACGCCTTGATCGTTGTCGTGGTCCTAATTCCTGCAACCGAAATCGGGGCAACATACTTCGGAGAGGAAGCGGAAGGCGTGGAGTTGTCAATCGTATAGTAAATCACTGCGCCAAAAGTAGCACAGCTGATCGTTACAGACTGGTCAGTTGAATACGTCCCAGCAACCGGGCTGAAATTCGGTGTGGAGACCTGTGAATAATTAATGGCATATGCTGCACTCGCCACCAAAGAATCCGTCATGCCTGTCTCGGTTGCTATCGCCTTTATCGTCTCGTTGGTCCCACTGCCTGCGACAGGAATCGCCGCAGAGTATGTGGCCGAAGAACTGGTCGGTGTGGAGCCATCAGTGGTATAGTGAATCACTGCGCCCGACGTTGCACAGCTGATCGTCACCGACTGGTCGAATGAATAGGTGCCAGCTTGTGGGTTGAAGATTGGCGTCGCAACCGCACCGGAGATCGTGTAGGCGGCTGTGGCAACAGTGGAATCAGTCCAGCCAGCCTCATATGCAATCGCCTTTATTGTCTCGGTCGTCGCCACGCGAATAGGCGCTGAATATGCTGTCCCAACCGTTTCCGTCGGTGTGCTTCCATCTGTTGTGTAGCGGATGGATGCCCCTGATGTCGTCGTGCTGATGGTGACCGCCTGGATACTAGTATAGGTCCCAGCCGCAGGGCTAAAGGTAAGGGCTGCAACCTGTTGTGACGATGTGTTTGCTGGCGATGTGTTTGCTGACGACGTGTTTGGGGGCGCTGTGTTTGCAGCTGCTGTATTTGGCGACGATGTGTCCGTGGGGCAGCTTGTGAGGGAAAGGCTGATAATTCCTATGATAAGACTTGAGAGCAGGAACTTCGTTCTCTCGGACACGCTTTGCCTCTCTTGGGGCTGCATTGAACCAAAGCTCGCATCTGTTGCACGTCTCCGATTATAGCACACCGTTGAAGCCAAGGCATCGGTTTTTCAAGAAGGCGATGGCTTCGGAATGAGCCCCAGAGTCTCCCTTTTCACGGGGGAAGAAAGAAGAGAGGCAAAACGACCCCCAGGGAGGCTCTCTACCATAAGCGCCTTCGTCCCCAAACTCCAAGGCATTCGATAAACACTGCTTTCTCTAAGCAGGCACCATGAGTCGACCATGGCAGCCACGATAGCCCAGATTGAAAGGCCTGTGTTGAACGAAGAGGGTCGCCTCGTTGACCTCGATCACGATGATCATTCGGGCCGCCTCTCTCAGGAACTCCCGGTACTCCTCGAGGTACCTTCTATGCCGGGTGCGCGCCATGCAAGATGCAGCTTCGCGAAGAAATCCCGTCATCGACAAAGAGCCGCGGGCCCAGAAGACCCTCGAGCTCGTCCTGCCGGATCCTTACATCCTGGTCTCCGCATATTCGGCTCGCCACGGGATGAAAGCCGCGGAGCGCGACGGGCCCGACGTGGTCCTTCTCGACATCAACCTGCCCGCGAGAGACGGCATCGCCCTGTTGCACGAGATCCAGGCACGGCCTTGCCTTCCCCCTATCGTCATGCCACGGAACGTATAATCAGACAGCGGCCATCCAGCGTGGTGCGGCTGTCCTTGTCATGAGCGTTCACGTCCGCGCCGGCGTTCAGCCGGCGACTTCTCAAGACGAACCGTCCCGCACCTGCCGCCTTCTTCAGCCTGCCCTTGATCTCCTCGAACATGGCCACCCGGGACAACTCAAAGACCGACTCAATCCGCATCGTCTCGCCGTCTGCACCCGCGGTGGAGAGGAAGACTCGATGGGCGTTCGTCATGGAGTCCCAGAACTTTGCGTAGTAGACGTCCCGACCCTTTTTGACCGGCCGTCTGTAATTCGAATGGCTGTCCGTCCCTCAGTGCTAGACCCAATGTCCGTATTTTTCTCCGCTCTGTGCGTACGAAAGCCAGTAAGTTCTCCCAGTGGGTCTAGGGCTCGTGTGATCTACGAATCCTCTAGGCAGCAAGATGCCAGACGTGCCTCAGGTGGGGGATCGAAGCTGCTACGATGATTGCCTTGAACGGCGATTTCTCCCCGAGCCCCCTCTGGCCGTTGCCCCAGTAGAGCGTGATCGGCTCCCTCTGGGGGAACTGCCTCCTGATGGCCCGATAACGCTGCAAGGCATCCTTCGTGCCACGGGCACGTTTCAGCCGCTTATCCATCTTGTAGCCGAGACCGATGAGCACTTTGTCGGCGGTTTGCACCGCTGAGCCATCGATCTCTATGGTGAATACCTTCACCCCCATCTCGGCAAGAACGGCGGCCTGGTACCCTGTTCCGGTCCCGATCTCCAAAAGCTTCTCGCCTTTCGATACGCCGGTATGGAAGATCATCCGAGCGATCACCGAAGGGGCCGAGGTCGTCAGGTCTGCGCAGGTCGGCAGCGCATTGTCGGTGTACGCCCAGGGCCTTGTAGCCCTCGTTTACGAAAAGGTGCCGGGGCACGTTCCTTCTTGCACTGAGGATGGCAGGGTTCCTGTAACCGTCCGGAAAGTTCTGAACCCCCCGGTCTTCCAGCAGGGTGATGTTTTCCCTGTAGTACCTGTAGTCGTCTTCAGGAAGTATGAGCTCCCAGGACATGTCGCATCGCTCCTGTTCGGTGATCCCGCGGGTTCCTGATCTCTCTCATGCGGACCCTGTTTTCATGAGGTACCATGCTGACGATTGGCGATCCAGGCGGATGATGTACAGGAGCGCATCCGCTGTGCGGACCTTGAAATAGTCGGAGGTAGGAACGGCTGGATCCCGGCTTGCCTGATACCACCTGTCGATGATTTCTACGATTTCGTAGCGACAATCGTTCCAGAGGAAGCTGCGGGGGGTCTCGTCATTCCTGTAGCCGGAGTAGGATTCCACCTGGATGCGGACAGAGCGGATCATGAGCGGCCTTCATTCTATCACGGAGCGCCCCTGGACGCGCGTAGCGGGCCTAATCCGCGGGACGACCCGCTTTGTTGACAGATGAGTTTTTCATGCCCGGTACCGGGCACCCTGAGACAATGAAAATGCGCCTCGTGTTTGGTAGGATGAGGAAGCAGGAAGCTGGCAGGCGAAGGTCGATATTGCTTGGTGCGTAGAGCCCGAAGATGAGTTTGACCTGGACGTCACAAGGAACCCAAGACTGTACCTCCCCAGCGAGAAGTACGTGTAGCAGACTCTTTTTAGCCCGTGACATCCCATGCCAACTTCCGCTCTTGAGAGGAGGTGTTGGAATGGATGTTCAGTATCGATGTTGCTGTGGCATTGACGTCCACAAGGAAGGCCTGGCAGCGAATCTGTTGCGCAAGGGCGTCGATGATAAGGGGGACCTGAATGAGGTCCGCTCGTTCAGCACGATGACGCATGGGCTGCTGAAGCTCTGCGAATGGCTTGAGAGAGCGGGATGCACCCACGTTGCCATGGAGAGCACCGGCGTGTACTGGAAGCCGATTTTCAATATTCTGGAAGCGGACTTCGAGGTGATCTTGGTCAACGCGAAACACATCAAGAACGTACCGGGACGGAAAACGGGCGTGAAGGATTGCCAGTGGATCGCGCAGCTGCTGCAGCACGGACTGCTGCAAGCCAGTTTCATCCCACCGTTGGAGATCCGACAACTTCGAGATCTTACCCGGGAGAGGAAAAACCTGATCCAGGACCGGTCGTCGGTCGTCAACCGTGTTCAGAAGGTGCTTGAAGACGCGAATATCAAGCTGTCTTCCGTGGCGAGGGACGTCATGGGGAAATCCGGATGGGACATGCTGCTGGCGATCGTAGGGGGCGAGGAAGATCCCGAGAAACTTGCGGCGCTTGCTCGCGGAAAGCTGAAAGTGAAGAAAGAGGCTGCGTTACTCTTTGGAAGGACGCCTGACGGATCATCATCGATTTTTACTGCGGGAGTACATGCGACAGATTCGAGGTCTGGATGAAATGATCGAGCGCTTTGATGCGAAGATCGAGGAGCAAATGAAGCCTTTTTTTCAGCATATCCCGCTCCTTGATACGATCCCGGGCATCAATCAGAGAGCGGCCGAGAACGTCGTCGCCGAGATCGGGGTAAACATGGCGCAGTTTGGGGATGCGCGACACCTCAGCTCATGGGCGGGAGTATGTCCGGGCAACAACGAAAGTGCCCGCAAACATCGCAGCGGAAAGACCTCTGATGGAGACAAATGGCTTGCATAGTGGATTTTCGTAACAGGAGACTTCCTGGAAGGCGCTGGTGACTCCATCCTACTATCAAGCATCGCCGGTGGCGTGCTATCTTGTCGGTGCGGAACGGCGGCGGGTGGCCTGCCAAACTTACTGACGTGGTCACTGCTCGTGCCACAAGCGAGAAGAAGGCCATCTACCGTCCTCCTCTTGGAGTCCCGGGTCTTTGAGGAATCCAGTATACAGCCACCCACCACCTTGATCATCAATGCCCTCCAGGAAACTGCAAGGCGCATCATAACCACTTACTGTGACGCTTCTTGAAGCTGTCGATAGGCGTCGGTGCCTTTCAGATTCTCGTTGTCCTGCGCATAATCAAAGGCTGTCTTTCCCGCACTGTCTTTTGCTTTCCCGTCTGCGCCGGCCTTCAAGAGTGTGGTGATCACCTCGGGGTTCTGGTTGTTTTCGGCTGCATGCATCAGCGGGGTTCGACCGTTCGGATCGCGACTATCAAACTTAGCACCGGCTTTTAGCAATTCGGTGATTACCCCGGGATTCGAAGTGCGGGAAGCGGCCATTATCAGCGGGGTTATGCCGCCTGGAGCCTGATCATCGACCTTCGCGCCGCCTGTGAGCAGCGCCAAGATCACTGTGGGATTAGGGTTGTAAGCTGCGGCCACCATCAGCGGTGTCGTGAAGTCCGCATCCCGGTCCTCCACCTTCGCGCCGGCTCTGAGCAATACCGTGATCACTTCGGGGTTGAAGGTACCGCCCGCAGCAGCCATCAGCGCGCTTGTACCCCCTTTGCTTCGGTCCTCCACGTTCGCGCCGGCATCAATCAACACTGTAACCACCTCAGAATTTGGGTTATACTTTGCAGCGAACATCAGCGGGGTCCAACCGACCTTGTCTTGAGCGTTGGGCTTTGCACCTTGGTTGATGGCATTCTGCACCTGCTGCGGCGTACCGGCAGAAACGAGTCCAAAGAAGTCCGTCGTCTGAGCATGCACTGAAGAGAGGGCAACAAGGCCTGCAAGAGCTACAGCAACGCCTATTCGCTTTCTCACATTGTTCCCTTCCTGCCCCTTCCCATTCTAACGGCCCCGAGCCCGATCTGTCACGGGTCTTCGTTGCGAACTACGGCAACAACCCTTTGATCGCTTTCTTTTGATACTGAAACGACCTTTGAAAGAACTTCTTTCTCGTTGGAGGTATCCCGCCATTTGGAGGCACATACCGTCCCGGAACTCAAGGACAGAGCGCCTGCGTCGCCCGACACTTGGTTGCCGGACTGCCAACATTTAACAGTGGTGGCGGTGGCGCGACACGCGGAGGGCCTGCCGCTGATGTGACACCTCCCGAAGGCCTCATTCAGCACGGAGATCGCCTCGCACTACGAGAAGAGAGCGCACTCCATGCCTGAACTGGTCCGCAGTACGCGGAGGCAGGTGGACGCGAGCAGGCGTCCTTGCATCCCTGGTCAAGCACCAGATCCAGCACAGGGCGCAGATGACTGTCCTCATGCGGCAGACAGGCATCCGGGTCCCGGGAGTCTACGGCCCGGCGCAGGGTCCGTCCAGCACGACCACCACACGATCCTTCCTTTTGTAGCCGCAGTGGTCAGGGACGCTCGGGGCCGTGATGCCGATCATGCTGGTCGTCCGACGGTGGGCCAACTTCAGGCTGGACATCAGGTAGCCGCTGAGTCTAGGTTCTGCAGCTTCAAAGAGGCCAAGCAATTCCTGTTGGCCATGCAATGGCTCACGGGAGCGGCCTCCCGCGGCACTTGCGGCTTTTGCCCGCATCGCATATGCTCGGGGCATTGAAAAGGTCGTCTCCATGGTGAAAGTCCTGTTCATCGACGACGATCCGCAGGCACACGCGACACTCCGCGTCGTTCTTCCCGAGCCGTACGTGCTCCTGTCCGCCTACACCGGGCGGCAGGGTGTGGAGACGGCGGCGCGCGAGGGGCCTGATGTGGTGCTTCTGGATATCAATCTTCCCGACATGGACGGCCTGCGCGCACTGCGGCTGATCGCGGCCCGGCCGCTCGCGCCGCCTGTTGTCATGCTGACGGCATCGATAATCGGACAGCGAGCATTCAGCCTGATGCGATGCCCACCCATCTCGGCTGCACGAGCGAATGCGTCGCTCCGGCCGTCCATAACACCCCGCCGCCCCTCTTGCGGTATTCCTTCAGCCTGAGAGCGCGCTCCCGGACACAGCCGGCCGCAAGTGTCGACGCCCGTCAGCTCCTCAGATCACCCGGCGCTATTTCTCCTTCAATGGCCCTTGACCGTCGCAACTGCAACCACATAGGGGCCCGACCGGCGAGTTGTTAATGGACGAGGGCGCGTTGCCCTTGTAAGCTGCATAAGAGTCGCGCCGTTCCTTGACCTATCTGGCTGGATGCCCAATGCTTTATTGGCAGGGAGTGAAAGACCCATGAATTATGCAAGAGTGGAGACCGATGTCCTCGTGATCGGGGGTGGTGGCGCCGGTCTGCTGGCTGCCGTTGAGGCCAGGAAGAAGGGTGTGGATGTCCTGATCCTTTGCAAGAAGGAAACGGGAAAGAGCGGCTGCACGCCGTACGCCGTCACGAACATCACCCGTTCGACGCCGCAGAGCGAACGGGAGCTTTTCCGCCAGCTGGTGGAAGTGGGAGGCTATCTCAACAATCAGGAGCTGCTCGAGGTATTCGTCCGGGAGGTTGTGAGTGTCATTCCCGGCTTGAAGGAGTTCGGTGTGCCCATGACGGTGGCGGACGGGAGTCACTATCATCTCGAGAACTATCCCCAGGGTCCGCAGGAGAACCTTCCCGGAATCTACAATGTCACCCCGAGCGCTGGTCGGCCGCTGAGCTTCAACCTCACTATTCCGCTCAAGGAAGCGGCAGAGAAAATGGGGGTCAGGATCATGGACCGCGTCCACGCCACGCGAATCCTGACCGCCGACGGCGTTGCCGCTGGTGCCGTTGCGCTGAATCTTGCGGATGGCAGCCTCTTCCCCATATCGGCGAAGTGCGTCGTGATCGCGACAGGAGGGAGCGCGAGAGTATATGAGAGATCAGACAATCCCGTGGATCTCACCGGCGACGGTTTCCATCTGGCATTCGAGGCCGGTGCCGATCTGGTGAACATGGAGCTTATGGTATTCAACCCCCTGAAGATCACCCCCGAGGTGCTGGAGATGATCCGCAGCGGCAAGCCCGACGAGAAGCTGATGACCGTCGGGAGGGCGCACTACAACCTGGGCGGAATTCTAACCGATATCAGGGCTGAGAGCACCCTCAAGAACCTCTACGCTGCCGGCGAGGTGGCGGACGGGTTGCTGGGTGCCGCGCGGCTCGGGGGAACGGCGCTCGCCGCTGCGCTTGTCTTCGGAGCGATTGCCGGAAGGGAGTCGGGAGCTCGTGCCGCGCAGGTCCAGAGGCGCGAGGTTCCCGCCGAAGGATTGGAGGAAGAAGAGAAGAGGATTGCCGCGCTGACGCAGGGGACCGATGTGTCGCCGGCCGATGTGCAGAAGGACGTGAAATCGGTCATGTGGAAATACGCCGGCATGGCGAAGACCGAGCAAAGCCTCCAGGAGGCCTGCAAGAAGCTGACAAAGTTGAAGGCGGTGTCCATGAAGGTCAAGCCCGGTGATGCCCGGGAGATGGGCCAGGCGGTCGAGGCGCATCTCATGGCGTGTGTCGGAGAGTTCATTGCTGTGTCGTCACTGCAGCGCAAGGAGACACGGGGGCAATTCTGGAGGCTGGACTATCCCAAGTCCGACAACAAGAACTTCTTCTTCAACGTGGTTCTTTCCCGACGGGGAGACAAGATCGACATTGGACGGAGAGAGGTCGTCACGACCCGCATGCGCATCCCCCCCGACAATCCGCTCGTTGGATGCGGGTGTTTCAATTACCTGAAGCCCCTTTGATGTCGGGGCAGGGATAGAGGATGAGGATATGGAAGAGGACCGGGTCATCACCGTACGGATACAGAAACTGAAGGACAGGTATGCGGTCACCATCGACGGCGGAGAGGGTGTCGTGGTTGACGAAGACTACTATCAACCCCGGACCAGTGAAGAAGTCGGCAAGCTCATCGAACTGTGGCTGAACGGATTCGACACCTAATTCGAGCCGTCTGCCACAGTGGCGGGAAACCCCTAACTGAGCCGCTCCGCACTTGAAAGACACAAGCAAAAGCCGCGCGGTTAGCCGACCTGGGCGAGGAGGAGTTCCAGAGGCTTGCCCGCGTGGTGATGGCCGAAAGCCTCAAGGAGGATTTCTCTGGTAAGTCAATCAGATCTCTCAGGGTTTGCATAACTACTTCTTCTCACGCATCGCTTCGGTCTCTCATCCGTCAACTCATGAAAGAAGTGACGGTTTTAGATATTCAGTCCTGTCCACGTCACCCCCCGCCCCCCTGTCTCGCTCTATCAGGTGGCAACTGCTGCGGCTATCGACCCGACGAGTCGTGCTGCCGCCACTTTGAGAGGGTTTGAGTTATGGGGGAAGAAATAGGAACAACGTCGCGTGTCGAGCCAACCCCTGTCGTTCCAATAAGCGAAATCGATCGATCCCGGTTTAGCCTTCCGCCATCCGACCTGCTGGATGCGGAACACCAACAGCGACAGGAATGAAGGTTTGGCGGCTCGACGATCTCGAATATCCTGAATGAGCTTTCGCGCTGCGCGCCCGATCCCCTCCGCGTGTCTCTGCTGGATCTCTCCCGCCGGCATTGTCGCCCCGGTGGCGAACCACACCTGACCAGCAATCCGGTAGCCCCATGTCCATAATGCAACCTGCATTGTGCGAAGAGCGTGCCGGGCCGGAGTGGATCCAGTAGTGGCAAGCAGCATCGCCGTCTTGCCAGCGAACTCGGGCCGGTGGCAGACATGGGCGAGGCGGTCAATCCAGTTCTTCATGATGCCGTTCACATCGTTGACAGAGACAGGCCCGGCAAGAATGAGGCCGTCCGCCGCCTTCATCTTTTCCTTGACCGATAGCAGTTCGTCATTCATGGGGCACGTGCTCTCCCCCCGGTCGAAACAGCTCCTGCACCCTTTGCATGGGTGGATATCCAGCTGCGCAAGGTCGAGCGTCTCGGTTTCAAGGGCGATTCCTGCGTTGCCAGCTTCTGTCCGCAGGTCCGCTTCCGCCATCCGCACGACGCGGGCCGTGTTCCCCTCTAGCCGTGCACTCGACTGCAGGATGAGAATTCTCATGGATGACATGCTCTCATGATCAGCTGGAAATCAAGCGCGTTCAAGAGGTTCCCCCATCGGTATCCTGACGGGGTCAACAATCGGACAGCGAGCATCCAGCGTGGTGCGATGGCCATCTGATGGGCTCCACCCGTGCGATTGCGATACTCCTCCGCCCCCTAACTACCTTAGCCGAAATGCCGCAGCCATCAGTTCGGCTGGTAGGTGAGCAGGGTCGGGGCCGTTGT
>Ga0187850_10004515_pt1 | contig 11019 bp, 10 predicted proteins | sample June2016WEW_4_15_FD_132436 | JGI IMG/M metagenome (GOLD analysis project Ga0187850, IMG submission 132436) | Peatland microbial communities from SPRUCE experiment site at the Marcell Experimental Forest, Minnesota, USA - June2016WEW_4_150 | ecosystem: Environmental > Terrestrial > Soil >... | reverse complement strand
GCGCGGTGACCGGCGCGTCGGGCGATTGCTGCTGGAAGCGCTCGCAAACGGCGGGGATTACCCGGCGGCCGCGCGCAAGTCCGGAGTGGATGTGAAATCGACTCTCTATCGCCCGCGCGATCTCGGCGAGCCGCTGCCGTGGGATCACATCTCGGCCGGTCTGCACCGCGACTTTCTGTGGACCGACTGGCAGGACGCCCTGGCCGAGGCGGTGGTCGAGGACTGCCGCTGGACGCCGTGCTACGACTGCGGCGTCTGCACAGGCATGACCGTGGAGCACGTGGTGGCCTCGACGGTCCCTCCCGCGGGGGGCAGCCAGGGTACCGGGCAGGACGCATCTGCCGGGGGTGTCATGCCGGTGCGTTTCGTGGTCAAGGAGCACGAAGCACACGAAGCACACGAAGCACGCGAAGAGCACGAAGAGATGGTGGGTGCCGGCGCGAGCGGGGGTGGCGCATGATCGTGCGAATCCGCTTCAGCAAGCTCGGCAAGGTCCGCTGGACCAGTCACCGCGACGTGGCAAGGATGTGGGAGCGCGCACTTCGCCGCGCCAAGTTGCCGGTTGCGTACACGGGTGGTTTCTCCCCCAGGCCGCAGCTCAGCTTCGGGCTGGCCCTTCCCACGGGCTGTGAGTCCGTAGCCGAGTACTTGGACATCGCACTCGAGACAGAGGTGGAGCCCGCGCTGGTGAAGCAACGAGTCGGCCCTCTCCTACCGGGGGGGATCGGCGTGGTCGCAGCTGGCGAACCCGAACCGGGTTCGGCGTCGCTTCAGGCGGAGGTCACCTCGTGCACGTGGGACATCTCCGTGCCGTACATCGCCCGAAGCGAGCTCGATGAGGCCTTGTCGAAGCTGATGGGAGCTGCGAGCCTTCCGGTTGTTCGCGAACGCAAAGGCCACGTTGTGGCGGACGACCTGCGTCCTTCGCTGATCGCCCTCTTCAGCAGAGACGCGCGCGACGAGCTCGGGACGAGGCTCGTCGCCGAGCTTGGCACCCGTCCTCGCGGCGTGCGCCCGGCCGAGCTCGCCGAGCTCTTGGGTACCGAGCTCGGCCTTGCCAGAAGAACATGTCAATGGATCGAGCGCGGCGGCTCGAAGTTCGAGCCTCTCGACGCGCGACCGGCGGTCTCCGCCGTTGCCGTGGAGCGCGCCTCATGAGACTCAGAAGAAGGGATTCTCCCCATGTCCGAATCGAGCGCCGGAGAGCCTGTGGCCCAGTCTTTGGGCCCTCCGCCGGCCCCAACAGATCCCGAACCCGCTGGCGCGGGTCCCGACGACCCCGTCAACGCGTCGAAAGCTGAGCAGGAGACCGGCCCGAGTACTGGTTCACGTCGGCCGCGACAACGTCGTCCTCGTATCGGTGACACCCGCCCAGCTCCACCGCCGGCGGTTCCGCCCACACCGGTACCTGCGATAGGTCGAGTAGGCGTCACGCGCCCGGTGGAGTCACTTGCCGTCGCGGGCGCCGAGGAAGCCCTGGTCGTGCAGCCCGAGACCCCTGCCGCGAAGACCGGACGCTCACGGCGCAGAAGCGGGCGCGAACGCCGGGGCCGGCCTGTCGGCCGTTATTTGATGTGCGTGCACGTCCGTCCTCATGCCACCCAGGTGGCCGTGCTCGAGGGCAGGATCCTCGTGGAGCACTACGTGTCGCGGGCGTCTGACGACGCCACTCAGATCGACGGCAACATCTACCGGGGCCGTGTTCAGAATGTGCTCCCGGGGATGGAGGCGGCCTTCGTCGACATCGGAACTCCGAAGAATGCCGTGCTCTACAGAGGTGACGTCCGTTACGACCCCGACGACATAGAGACGGCTTCGAGCGAAACGCTTCGCATCGAACAGATGCTGAAGCCCGGCCAGCTCATCGTGTGCCAGGTGACGAAGAACCCAATCGGGGCGAAGGGGGCGCGTCTGACCCAGGAGGTCTCGTTGCCTGGTCGTTTCGTGGTGATGGTGCCGAACTCATCTGCGTTCGGCATCTCGAAGCGTCTGGACGACACCGAGCGGCGACGACTGCGTCGAATCGTCGATGACACCCGCCCGAAGGGGCACGGCTTGATCGTACGGACCGCCGCGGAGGGAGCAAGCCGCGAGGAGCTTGCCGGCGACGTCGAGCGTCTCACCGCCCAGTGGGAGGCGATCGAAGCGGAGGCGAACCGCTCGAATGCCCCCGGCCTGCTCTACCGGGAGCCGGACCTGGCGGTGCGGATAGTGCGCGAGGAGTTCAATCGCGACTACAGAGGGGTGGTCATAGACGACCTCGACCTTTTCAACCAGGTGAGCGAGTACGTCGGGCAGGTGAACCCCGAGCTCTCCGAGCGGGTCGAGTACTACGACCCGATAGCCGAGAACATTCCGGTATTCGAGCGGTTCCACGTCCACGAGCAGCTGCACAAGGCGCTCGACCGTAAGGTCTGGCTCCCCTCAGGGGGCTCGATCATCATCGAGCGCACCGAGGCGCTCACCGTGATCGACGTGAACACCGGCAAGAACGTAGGGACCTCGAACCTCGAGGAGACCGTCTACCGGAACAACCTGGAGGCCGCCGAGGAGGTCGCCCGTCAGCTGCGCCTCAGAGACATAGGCGGGATCATCGTGGTCGATTTCATCGACATGGAGGTGCGCGAGAACCGGGAGAAGGTCGCCGCGGCGCTGCGCGCCGCGCTGGCCCGCGACAAGACCCGCACCCAGGTGTTTGACATCTCCGAACTGGGTTTGGTGGAGATGACGAGAAAACGCGTGTCCGAGGGGCTGGTCGAGTCCCTCTCGGGGGTCTGTGCCGTCTGTGGTGGGCGCGGGATCGTCCTCGACGAGTCGTTGCTGTGAGACTGTAGGATCTGTCCCTTGTGTACGCGGTGATCCAGACCGGGGGAAAGCAGGAGCGCGTGGCTGCCGGCCAGCAGTTGCGGGTCGAGCTCATCGACTGCCCCGAAGGGAGCGAGGTCGAACTGTCGCCGGTGCTCGTGGTGGACGGTGAGCGGGTGCTCGCCACACCAGCGGAGCTGGCCGGTGCCGTCGTCAGCGCACGGGTGATCGGCGAGGAGCTTGGGCCGAAGATCCGGGGGTTCACGTATCGCCCGAAGAGCAACTACCGGCGCCGGTGGGGTCACCGCCAGCACTACACGACAGTCGAGATCACGGGGATCGACGTTCCGAGCCAGTGATCGAGCCAACGATCAGACGGACGACCGGACGACCGGACGACCGACGAACGGACGACAAGGAGGGCCCAGGTGTCGAAGACGAAGGGTGGAGGTTCGACTCGCAACGGTCGTGACTCGAACTCGAAGCGACTCGGCGTGAAGACCTACGGGGGCACCACCGTCCCGGCTGGTGCCATCATCGTCCGCCAGCGGGGCACCAAGTTCCACCCGGGACAGAACGTCGGGCGCGGGGGGGACGACACGCTGTTTGCCACAACCGCGGGCGTCGTCACCTTCGCCGTTAGAAAAGGTCGCAAGGTCGTGGAGGTACGTGCCGAGCCCACCGCGTGAGCCGGTCGCAAGGCCCTAGAGGCGGGTCACGACCCCGCGAACGATCGTGCCCACGGTCGCTGCCCGTGAGCGCGCGACCTCCACGATCGAGGTGGGCGAAGCGCTCGCGCGATCCATTCCCGCGCCGAGGTTCACCACGACCGACAGGCCGAGCACCTCGGCGCCCAGATGGCGAGCTGCTATCGCTTCGAGCACGCTCGACATGCCGACCAAGTCAGCCCCCAACGTGCGCAGCATGCGGATCTCCGCCGGGGTCTCGAAGTGAGGCCCCGGGAGCTGGGCGTAGACGCCCTCTCGAAGAGACCCGTCCATCTCTAGGGTCAGCTCACGCAGGTGTGTTGACCAGGCATCAATGAGGTCCACGAAGACGTTCGGATGCCCCTGTCCCGTGAGCAATCCGGTGAGAGTCGAGACACCGGTCAGGTTCAGGTGGTCGCGGATGAGCACGAGATCGCCGGGCGCGAGCCCGGGGCGCAGCGCGCCCGAGGCGTTGGTGATCACGACCGTGCGACAACCGGCCTCCACCGCCGTTCGCACGGGGTGTGCCACCTCGGCCGGGGTGCGTCCCTCGTAGAGATGGGGACGCCCGAGGAACACCAGCACCGGGCGATCGTCGACAGCAACCGACCACACCTCGGGCCGTTGAGCGTGGCTTGTTCGCTCGGGGAACCCCGGCAGCTGGTCGAAGTCGATCCGAGCACCCGGTTCGCCGAGTGCCTCGGCCGCTCCGGTCAGCCCGGTGCCCAGGATCACCGCGACATCGTGACGTGCGATCCCGGTGAGCGAGCCGAGCGTTTGTGCGGCTTCGGCCGCTTCGCGCAGCGGGTCATTGGTCATCGTCTCGTTCGAGCTCCTTCGCCTTGGTTGGGGAGTTCTAGGGTCAGAGGTCTGCAGAGGCGGCCGAAAGCTCGCGGTGCAAACGGTTCTTGAGTGAACGTGTGCAAAGGGCCGAGTCGATCGCTCGGTGCTGAGCAGCGATGAGGTCGGAGATCGGGACGTCGAGCTCCTCGTGGACGAGAACGTGCTCGTCCACGAGGGTGGTGGAGAAGTAGGCGGGATCGTCGGTGTTGATCGATATGTTGACGCCGGCAGCAAGCATCGCCGGGAGAGGATGAGCCCTCAACGAAGGGCAGACTCCAAGCAGCACGTTGGAGCTCACCGACGCCTCCAGCGGGACCTGGTTCTGCACCAGGTGAACGACCAGGGTCGGGTCCTCCATGGAGCGCACACCGTGGCCCACACGGACGCTGCCGAGCTCGAGGGTCTTCCAAACGTTCTGTGGGCCTGCGACCTCGCCGGCGTGAAGCACCGCCGGGAGACCGGACGCGGCAGCGCGCCCGAAGGACGGCGCGTACCACTCGGGCGGGTACTCGGCCTCTGGGCCGCCGAGCCCTACGGCGACTACGTCGGCGGGGGCGTGCGGGCCGGTCAGAAGCTCGACGGTCCATTGCTCTGTTGGTGGTTCGACGCTTCGGGGGATGTCCACGATCCAACGCAGCTCCACGCGGTGGTCGTCTCGAGCCCGCCGGGCACCGATGTCCAATGCGTCGCGGTAGTCGGCGGTGGACATGCCGTTGGCGTGGTGGGCGTAGGCGGTGGTGGTCACCTCTGCGTAGCGCACGTGTTGGGACGCCAATTCGGCTGCAAGAGCGTCGATCGCTTGAAGGATGTCGTCGCCTGTACGGATCGCGGACATGCCGATGAGGTAGAGCTCGATGAAGTGGCGGAAGTCACGAAACCGGTAGAGGGTGACGAGTTCCTCGACTGTTTCCACGCCGATGTCCACGTTGTTGCGCTCGGCGAGCTGGAGGAGCAGTGCCGGTCGGATCGATCCTTCAAGATGCAGATGTAGTTCGACCTTGGGGATGCGCTCGAGCACGGCCCGTACGGCGGTCGCCGGTTGCGTTGATAAGCCGGTCATCGTAGCGCCACCGTATCCGAGGCGGATGTGACCACCCGGTGTCGAGGGATCTGCCCGTCTGCCGGTCTCGGTCTCGGTCTCGGTCTCGGTCTCGTGGAGGACCGCCCCTCCACGGATGTCGCGGTTGGCACGTTCCACGTGTGCCCCATTGCGGGGGTTGATCACACCAGCCGGACAGCTGCCAGCCGGCAGCCGGGCAACAGTCAGCAGCCAGCCGGCAGCCGGGCAACAATCACCAGCCGGGCAACAGTCGGCAACGGTCGATCAGCAGACCAATCGAGCACCGGGCGGGCAGCAGTCGGGCTTGGGCACGCGCGCGGTCTTAGGATCATTGTGATGTCGGGTTTCGTCGACGAGGCGCAGGTGCACGTGAGAGGTGGTGACGGCGGCGCGGGAGCGGTGTCGTTTCGCCGAGAGGCTCATGTGGCGCGCGGTGGCCCGGACGGAGGAGACGGGGGCAAGGGGGGAGACGTCTGGTTGGTCGCGTCCAACAATCAGGCGTCCCTGATCGCGTTTCGGGACCATCCGCACCGCCGCGCGGCCAACGCGAAGCACGGAGCGGGAAAGAGACGCCACGGGGCGGCAGGTGAGGACCTGATGGTCGAGGTGCCCGTGGGTACCGTCGTCAGGGCAAGGGACGCGACAGTGTTGGCGGACCTGGCAGCGGCAGGGGACCGCTGGCTCGCTGCCGGCGGGGGTAGGGGCGGGAGAGGCAATGCGAGGTTCCTCACGAACCGGAGGCGAGCCCCGGCTTTCGCCGAACAGGGCGAGCCGGGGGAGGAACGTTGGCTCGAGCTCGAGCTGAAGCTCGCCGCGGACGTCGCGCTCGTGGGGTTCCCGAACGCCGGCAAGAGCACGTTGATCTCGCGCATCTCGGCAGCCCGTCCGAAGATCGCCGACTATCCCTTCACGACCCTGGAGCCTCACCTGGGAGTCGTGCGAGTGGGGAGGCACGCAGGAGAGACTCAGCTAGTAGTGGCCGACGTTCCAGGTCTGGTCGAGGGCGCGGCCGAGGGTAGGGGACTTGGCCACCGGTTCCTCCGCCACGTCGAGCGGGCCCGCGTGCTCCTCCTGATGTTGGATCTGGCACCTGCCGACGGGCGGCAGTCCGCCGAACAGGAGAGGATCCTCCTCGAGGAGTTGAGCCATTACCGCCCGGAGCTGCTCGAGCGGCCGCGTCTCGTGGTGGGATCGAAGTGCGACGCGGTGGCGGCCCGGGACCCCCGGATGCCGGAGCTGTGCATCTCGTCGGTGAGCGGGGAGGGGCTTTCGGAGCTGCTCGGGCGGCTCGCCGTTCTGGTAAACGAGGAGCGCGCGATGGAAGGCTCGGCCGGTGGCTCGATCGTCGTTCACCGTCCGGCCGGAGAAGGGGTCGAGATCGTGCGTGACGGGGACGGATCTTTTGTCGTCGAGGGCCGGGCTGCTCTGCGAGCGGTCGCCCTCTCGGATCTCACCGACGACGACGCCGTCGCCTATGTACAGGGACGTCTGCGCCGGCTGGGCGTGGAGAGAGCGCTCGTACGTGCCGGCATCCGTGACGGCGACACGGTCCGTCTCGGTCCGCTCGAGCTTACGTATCGGCGCGACGAGAGCGTTCTCGAGACGGCGCGCGTCGTCGCGAGGCAAAGCCGACGGGCACGGTCTCGTCGTGGTTCCGGGCGCGCACGATGAGCCGCGCGCGGTCTTCGGGGCAAGCGGCAGGCAAAGCACCCGCGCGTAGGGTGGTGGCTAAGGTCGGGTCGTCCTCGGTGACGGGCCCCGACGGTGGCGAGATCGACAACTGCGCGATCGATGGGCTGTGCTCCCAGATCGCTGCGCTGCGGGCACAGGGCCATCTGCTCGTGTTGGTCACCTCAGGTGCCATCGCGGCGGGGTGGTCGGCGCTCGGCGGCGGAGCCAGACCGACGGACCTGCCCACCCTCCAGGCGGTCTCAGCCGTCGGCCAGCACCGCCTGATGCGGGTCTACGACGATTCGCTGGCGCGTTTCGGGCTGGTCGCGGGTCAGGTGCTCCTCGCGCCGCTTGACTTCGGGCACCGCCAGCAGTACCTGCACGCGCGTCAGACGCTGTCGCGCCTGCTCGAGCTCGGGATCGTGCCTGTCGTGAACGAGAACGATGCGACCTCCGACGACGAGATTCGTTTCGGGGACAACGATCGGCTCGCCGCGCTGGTGGCGCATCTCGTAGCGGCGGATCTGCTCGTGTTGCTGACAGACACTCCTGGGCTTCTCACCGCCGACCCGCGCACGACCGCCGCAGCCTCGTTGATCGAGGAAGTCGTTGAGGTCGACCATCGTTTGGAGGCGTTGGCGGCGGGCCCCGGGAGTGCCGTGGGAAGTGGTGGCATGACCTCGAAATTGGCGGCGGCGAAGATAGCCGCCTGGTCAGGGGTCGAGACGGTGATCGCCGAGGCTAGCCGCGCCGAGGTGCTCGTGGCCGCGGTTCGCGGAGAAGCCGTGGGAACGGTCTTTCGTCCCCGCCGAAGGCGGTTGTCGGCGCGCAAGCTCTGGATCGCTTTCGCGGTCGGGCCGGCAGGGACGCTCGTCGTCGACGAAGGAGCGCGGTACGCGCTGACCAAGCGCGAAGCCTCGCTGCTGCCGGCTGGAGTGGTGTCCGTGAAGGGCAGGTTCGAAGCCGAAGCGGCGGTGGAGATCACTGGAGAAGACGGAGTGGTGTTCGCCAAGGGCCTTGTTCGTCACGGAGCAGGGCGGATCAGGTCGTGGGCTGGTCGTCGGACGAGCGAGCTGCCCGACGGCGCTGCGCACGAGGTGGTCCATCGAGACGACCTGGTGGTCCTCGTCTGAGACCGAGGCGCCTCCTGGTGGGGCGGGACGGTACCCTTGGGCGTGACTCAATCCTCTCTGATCGAACTCGGACGGCGCGCCAAGGCAGCAAGTCGTGTGCTCGCGACGGCTCCTGGAGTCGCCAAGGACAGCGCCCTCAAGCTCGCCGCGGACCTCCTCGAGGAGCGCACGGGTGGTCTGCTCGGGGCCAATGCGACCGACATGGCGCGTGCCGAGAGCGCCGGGTCGACCCCGGCTCAGCTCGACCGCCTGAGGTTGACCGAGGGCCGCGTCCTAGCGATGGCCGGGGGCCTGCGAGATCTGGCTGCGTTGGCCGACGTCGTGGGCGAAGTCGTCGAGGGGTGCGTGCGCCCGAACGGCTTGCGAGTGGAGCGCGTGCGGGTGCCGCTCGGGGTCATCGGCGTCATCTACGAGAACCGCCCCAACGTGACCGCCGATGCGGCCGGCCTCTGTCTCAAATCGGGCAATGCCACGATGCTGCGGGGCTCCTCCACTGCGATCGAGTCGAACAAGGCGATAACGACCTGTCTTCGCGAGGCGCTGTCCAAGACGGGCCTTCCCGCCGATGCCGTGGCGCTGGTCGAGGACACCACCCACGAGGACGCGATCGCCTTCATGCAACTCGACGAGATCATCGACTGTCTCGTTCCCCGTGGAGGGCACTCGCTCGTAACGAGCGTGCGCGAGCATGCAACCGTCCCGTGCGTGATCGACGGTGACGGCAACTGCCACGTCTACGTCGACGCGACAGCCGACCTCGACATGGCACTCGCCATCGTCGTGAACGCGAAGACCCAGCGCCCCGCAGTGTGCAACGCGGCCGAAACCCTTCTCGTGCACCAGGACGTCTCCGAGACGTTCTTGCCTCTGGCGCGCTCCGCGCTCGAAGGGGTGGAGCTCCTGGGCGACGAACGAGCCAGGGATCTCCTGCCCGGAATCGGTGCCGCCACCGACGAGGACTTCGCCACGGAGTTCTTGGACATGAAGCTGTCGGTGGCCGTGGTGGACGATCTCGATGCGGCGATGGACCACATTGCCCGGTACTCCTCGGGGCACTCCGAGGCCATCGTCACAGGTGATCTCGTCAGTGCCGAGCGATTCTGCAGGGAGGTGGACTCGGCGGCGGTCCTCGTGAACGCGTCCACACGGTTCGTGGACGGCGCGGAACTGGGCCTCGGTGCCGAGATCGGCATATCCACTCAGAAGCTGCACGCACGCGGGCCCATGGGGCTGCGTGCGCTCACGTCTGTGAAGTACGTCGTGCGAGGTGACGGCCACGTCCGCACGTGATGGCTGAGCAAAGCCAAGCACCGGCGTCTCTCGGGTTCCCCGATCCGGGGCCTGCACGCTTCGGGTCGGCGTCCGATGTGCGCGAACGTCTGGCGGCGACCGGCTATCTGGCTGATGAGGGAACGGCCGGCGTGGTGTACCTGGCTGATCGATTGGCCAAGCCCGTGCTCGTAGAGGGACCGGCGGGGACCGGCAAGACCGAGCTGGCAAAGGCCGTAGCGTGGGCCACCTCGAGCCGGCTTATCCGTCTCCAGTGCTACGAGGGCTTGGACGAGTCCAAGGCGCTGTATGAGTGGAATTACAAGAAGCAGCTGCTTCGCATCCAGGCTCAGTGGGTAGTGGACGACGACGGTCACGATGCATCGTCGGCCAAGCGCTGGCACGACATCGAAGACGACATCTTCTCCGAGGAGTTCCTGCTCGCCCGCCCCCTCTTGGAGGCCATCAGAGCGAGCGAACCCGTGGTACTGCTCGTGGACGAGGTCGATCGTGTGGAGCTCGAGACAGAGGCGCTCTTGCTCGAGATCCTCTCGGAGTACCAGGTCTCGATCCCCGAGCTCGGCACCGTTCGCGCTGCGAAAGTGCCTCTCGTCTTCCTCACATCGAACAACACCCGCGAGCTCTCCGAGGCCTTAAAGCGACGCTGTCTCTACCTGCATCTGGACTACCCGACGCTCGAGCGCGAGCGCGAGATCATAAAGACGAGAGTGCCCGCCATCACGGGCGAGCTTGCTGACCAAGTGGCGAGGATCGTGCGCTCCTTGAGAACGCTCGAGCTGAAGAAGTACCCGTCAGTGTCAGAAACGCTGGATTGGGCGCGTACGCTCGTCGTGCTGGGGATCGAGTCGATCGACGCCGAGCAAGCCAAGGCGACGCTGCACGTACTGCTCAAGTACCGAAGTGACCTCGAACGTGCGGGGAAGGAGCTTTCCGCAGACGATTCGCCGACAGGTGCAAGCTCGGCGTCTGTCTGAAGGCTGCTCGTGCTCGACGTCTTGGCCGGTTTCGTGAGCGAGCTCAGACGAGCGGGCCTGCCCGTCTCTCCCACAGAGAGTCTCGACGCCGCGGAAGCTCTACACCACGTACGGCTCGAAGACCGCGAGGCTCTCAAGTACGCGCTTGGTGCGACGCTGGTCAAGTCCTCCGCCCACTGGCGGGCTTTCGAGACCGCCTTCGAGGTGTATTTCTCGATCCGCGGGCCGCAATTCGGCATCGAGTCGACGGAGCCGGGCGGATCGGGAGACGAACGGACGACGGGTGACGGGAGCGGACCGGGTCGCGCCGGCGCCGGCGGCGAGGCGCTCTCGGCCGAGGAGCTCGCCGAGATGCTCTACCGCGCCCTGCTGTCTGCGAACGACGCCCAGGTCGCGGCCCTCGCCCGACAGGCGGTGAGCCGTTACGCGGGCATGGAGGCGGGTCGCCCGGTAGGCGGCACGTACTACCTGTACCGGACGTTGCGGAACCTGGAGCTCGACAGGCTGCTCGAGCGCCTGGTCGCGGCAGTGCGTTC
>Ga0187850_10004504_pt1 | contig 11028 bp, 12 predicted proteins | sample June2016WEW_4_15_FD_132436 | JGI IMG/M metagenome (GOLD analysis project Ga0187850, IMG submission 132436) | Peatland microbial communities from SPRUCE experiment site at the Marcell Experimental Forest, Minnesota, USA - June2016WEW_4_150 | ecosystem: Environmental > Terrestrial > Soil >... | reverse complement strand
GGCTTTTCGCTCGTAGAGGTACCCATACAGGTACCCGGGGCGGGAACGGAAAACGGTCTGTTTCAAGCCGGTCTGTAACTCTTTATAAATAAAAGCCTTACGATTGCCCGGAAGAGGACTTGAACCTCCATGCCATTGCGAGCACTAGACCCTGAATCTAGCGTGTCTGCCAAATTCCACCATCCGGGCGCGCTTCGAAACGTAGCAAAATCCCGCTGAACTTGTCAAGGAGACGCGGCGCCGCTATCCTCTCTTGATGGCATCGTTGCGCGTCCTCTTCATCGGAGAGATCGTCGGGAAGTCCGGCGTATGGGTCGTGAAGGAGCTCCTGCCGAAGATTCGTCAGGAAAAGCGCATCGATTTCGTCATCGCGGACGGGGAAGGCGCCACCGGGGGATTCGGCATCGGGAAGAACCACGCCGTGTATCTTCACAAGCTCGGCATCGATGCGATCACCACGGGTGAGTGCAGCTACTACAAGAAGGACATCGTCGAGCATTTCAACCGGGCTCCCTACATGATCCGGCCCGCGAACTATCCTCCGCGCAACCCCGGCCGTGGCTTCATGATCTTCGAGAAGAACGGTCGGAAAATCGCCGTCGTGTCGCTTCTCGGCATTGCCGGCTTCAAGCGGGTGCACCTGAAGAACCCCTTCAGCCTTCTCCCGAAACTGCTGGAATCCATTAAAACCGAGACCAACGCGGTCGTCCTCGACTTCCACGCGGTGACCACCGCGGAGAAGGCCACGATGTTCGCGATGTCGGATGGGAAGGTCTCTGCGGTGATCGGCACGCACACGAAGGCGCTGACGGCTGATGACCACGTAATGGCGGGCGGCACCGCGGTGGTCACCGATGCGGGAAGGACGGGAAGTCTCGCCTCTGTCGCGGGCCTGGACCCCGAAATCGAGATCCGGAAGCTCACGACGCTCGTGCACGAGTACTCCAGGGAAGCCTGGGCGATGCTCGAGATGCAGGGGGTAGTCCTGGAAATTGGCGATGACGGCAAGGCTATTTCAATAGAAAGATTCCGAGAGCCATGCACGTCTCCGCCGCCGGCAGCCAAGGAGCAGGACGTTCCTGCCGCGGATTGAAGCCGCGACACTGGATCTGGTCCATTGTGCGGAACGCGAATCTCCGGATTGAAGTGCAGGCAAGACGCGGCTACAATTGGAGTACAATGCCGAAATGGCAGGACATCCTGCGCAATTCCGTCACCGGGGAAGCCATCCGAGCGAGCAATCTGCGCCGGATCCCCCAGCTGAAGGCCTGCCCCTTCTGGGACAGGGCCATATTCCTGGGCAGGATCTCCTACAGGGTGAAGGTCGCCAACTACGACGGCGGGCTGGTGAAATATGACGGAAGGATCTACTACGTGAACAGGTCGCAGATCGAGGCCCTTCGGAGCTTCGTGCACTGGGATCTTCGAAAAAACATTACCGTGATGGAGGATTAGCGCTCGGCGCTTCCCCGACCTTCGCTCCTCCGGCAACGACGACACGATCACGGCCGTCCTGTTTCGCCTTGTACAGCGACGCGTCAGCCGCGGCGAGCAGCTCGTCGCGCGTACGCCCGTTCCCGGGGAACACCGCCACACCCAGAGATACGGTGACCGGGCCCAGTGCCGTGTCCATGTGGGTGACCTCGAGGTTTTTTGCGCGCGCGCGGATCTCCTCGGCCCTGTGCGCAGCTGCTTCCACGGTTGCTTCGGGAAGGATGAGAAGCATCTCCTCCCCGCCGTAGCGGCAGGCGATGTCACCCGCCCTCAGGCGGGAATGGATGAGCGCCCCGATGGAGCGGAGCATCTGGTCTCCCGCAGCATGTCCGAAGCCGTCGTTGAACGCCTTGAAGTGATCGATGTCGAGCATGATCACACCGATGGAATGCTGCTTGCGTTCGGCACGGCGGATGAGCTGGCGAAGATCGCTGCGGAGCATGAGGCTGGAAAGGGCAAGCCCGATGTGCTCCGCGATTGATTCCGCGAATGTGTGCGCCGCCTCGACGCAGCCGGTGACGTGGAGAAGTCCGATCGTCTTTCCGATCGCGGCCAGGGGTATGCACAACGATGCCCCTCCGCGCTCCTCGACGGCGTGGCGGCAGGGAAGATTCGCGCTGCTTTGCGTGACCGCGTGGGTCTTCCCCCGGCGCAGGGCCCAGCAATCCTCGGCCTTGAATGCCGGGTTCGCGGGCGGCTGCTCTCCCCACTCCGCCGCCGGGAAGAACATGTCCTTCACCGGATCGTGGACGAAGAGCGTGCCCGAAGTTCCCGGGAGCAGACGTGGGGCGTGGAGAGCCACCGTGGAATACGCCTCGTCGCTGGTGAGACACGACTGCAGCGAGTCTCCGACCTCGTTCAGCATCTGGATCTGCTCGTTCTTCTGGTTGAGCTGGACGATCTGGGCCGTCAGCGCGGACCGGGACTCGGCGAGAGCCTTCTCGAGGGTTTCGTGCTTCGAGATCTCGGTGGCGAGCTCCTGGGTGCGATCGGCAACCAGGGCCTCCACCTGTGCCGCGCGGCGGAGCCGGCCCCACAGGATGAACCCCGACAGGCCCGTGAGGAGCAGGCCGCCTCCGAGGATTGTCCATGACTGCCACGTGCGGTGCCGGGAGATGAAGCTCGTCGTCGGGTAGGCGATCAGGATCCACGAATGCTCGCCCGCGTTTATCGAGGTGCTCCATTTCATGCCGGTCTTCACGACGCTCGAGGTTACGTACCCTGGCGGCCGCGATCGGTGATAATACAGGGGCTGCTGACCTGCCGGGGCATCTGCATCGAGCAGCTCCAGGTCGATCCCTGCCGGGCTCAGATCCTTCAGCGAGAGTTAGACCATCTGGTCGATGCGGAAGGCCGAAGCGCAGATTCCCAGCAGCCCTGCGCGCGCCGGGGTCAAGGCGGACTCGCTCCTGTAGACGGGGAGAAAGTTCCATACGACCTGCGGTCCGGAGGCGGAGAGCGGAAGATCCACAGCAGAGCTCGAGGTCCTCTTTCCGCTCGCCACGGCATGCTCGATCGCCTCCCGGAGCCGGGGAATCGAGGCGACATCCAGTCCGAGAATGCTTCCGCTGAATGCGATCGGCTCGATGATACTGACCGGGTAGTAGCGGGGGCGGTTGTCCGCCAGGCGGAGCTTGCCTCCCGGACCCGACTCCCGAACGGCAAAACTGGCGTCCACGTCCTCCCGCATGAGCGCCTCGAAGGAGAGGCGTCCCTCGGCCGGCAGGGCCGATATGAACGCGAGGACCTGGGTGTCCTCCTCATGGGCCGGGATGCGGCGCGCGAGCCGGCCGAACTCCTGCACGAACGGGCCCAGCTCTCCACGGCCCAGTTCCGCGGAGGCCGACACGTACGAGGCAATGAGGTCCAGCTCGATGGCGTCCTCCGCGAGGGCGGATCGTATCGCCTGGGCCCGGTCGGAAGACATGTTCTGGAAGTCCGCGCGCAGCCGGGCGTCCTCGAGTCCCAGGAAGACAAGAAAGATCACAATGGCGATGATCGCGCCTGCGGCGACGGTGATGAGAAGCGGAAGGTACCTGCGCGCCGGCCGCCGACCTGTGACATCTTCCACGGCCTTGAATATATCACGACCACGGGCAGGATCGGGCGGCACCCGGCCGTCGCCTGGCGTCCATTGAGGCGATGGCGGTTTCTTGCTATAATCCGGTCCCCATGAGCAAATACATTTTCGTCACGGGCGGGGTCTGCTCTGGGCTGGGAAAAGGTGTCGCTTCCGCGTCCATCGGCAGCCTCCTGGAGAACAGGGGCTTCAACATCCGCATGATCAAGATCGATCCCTACATCAACGTGGATGCGGGGACGATGAACCCGTATCAGCATGGCGAGGTCTACGTCACCGAGGACGGTGCGGAGACGGACCTGGACCTCGGCAACTACAGCCGCTTCACCTCGTCGCCCCTCGGGCGGGACAATTCGATCACCACGGGCCAGGTGTACCAGGCCGTCATCACCAAGGAGCGGGAAGGCAGGTTCCTCGGCAGGACCGTCCAGGTCATCCCGCACATCACCGATGAGATCAAGGCGCGCATCATCCGGGTCGGTGAGCAGACGGGAGTGGACGTGACTCTCGTGGAGGTGGGAGGCACGGTGGGCGACATCGAGTCCATCCCCTTTCTCGAGGCAGCCCGGCAGTTCATCCACGACCTCGGCAAGGAGAACGTGCTGTTCGTCCACCTGACCCTCGTGCCCCAGGTCTACTGGGGAGAACCGAAAAGCAAGCCGACGCAGCACTCGGTGCGGGAGCTTCGCGAGATCGGGATCCAGCCCGACCTGCTGCTCTGCCGGTCTGCCGGCCTGCTGGACGAGGACCTGCGGCGGAAGATCTCGCTGTTCACGAACGTGGAAAAGGAAGCGGTGATCTCCGCCTATGACGTGCGCACCACGATCTACGACATCCCGCTGATCTTCGTGGACCAGAAGGTGGACGCGATCATCATCAAGAAACTCGGGCTCGCCGAGAAGGGACCGTCGCGCGACGGTTGGAAGCAGGTCGTGGACCATTTTGCCAACGCGAAGCGGACGGCCCGGATCGCCATCGTGGGCAAGTACACGGGCCTTCACGATTCCTACATCTCGATATTCGAATCGCTGTTCCACGGGGGCATTGCGAACAGGGCGCGCGTGCAGCTGGTGAAATTCGAAAGCGAGGACCTGGAGGACGGGCGTGATCTTTCCTCGGCGTTTGCCGATTGTGACGGCGTCCTCGTTCCCGGAGGATTCGGCCTTCGCGGGATCGAGGGCATGATCCTCGCCGCCCGCTACGCGCGGGAGAAAAAGGTCCCGTACCTGGGGATCTGCCTGGGCATGCAGATCATGGTGATCGAGTACTCCCGATCCTGCCTGGGGCTGAAAGACGCGAACTCCACGGAGTTCGAGCCCGAGGCGAAGCATCCCGTTGTGAGCCTCCTTGAAGAGCAGGTGGATATCACGGCGTATGGCAGAACCATGCGACTCGGCAGTGGCGATACTCACCTGAAGCCGGGCAGCCGCATCCACGCCGCGTATGGCACGGAGGTGATCTCCGAGCGGCACCGCCACCGCTACGAGGTGTCCAACCAGTACCGCAAGGGGCTGGAGGACGCGGGCCTGATCGTGAGCGGGCTCACTCCGGACGCCACGCTCGTGGAATCGGTCGAATGGCCGGACCATCCCTGGGGAGTCGGGGTGCAGTTCCATCCCGAGTTCAAGTCCAAGCCCCTGGCTCCGAGCCCGCTGTTCTCCCAGTTCATCACGGCATGCCTGGCAGCGCAGGAAAAGACCGCGTCCGCCCGGGCGTGAGGCCCCGGCACCGGACGGCCATTTTCTTCTCTGTGCGTGCTTTCCCCCTGGTGATCCTTCTCGCCGGATGCAGCATCGATTACCGGGGGGCATCGGTCGAGGAGCAGGCGCCTGCGAGCATTCCCGACACCGTGGCGGTCGGCCTGCTCCATCGGGTTCACAAGGACGGCAGGCTGTCGCTCGAGCTGGAGGCGGCACGTGCGGAGACCTGGAACGCGAAGAACCAGACGATCCTGAGCGACGCACATTTCGTCGAGTTCGACGACAAGGGCGGAAAGGCGACCGAGGGGGAGGCCCGGACGGTGATCTTCCACTCCGACACCGAAAACGCGGAGATATCGGGCGCCGTCCACGTGCATTCGGCCGCGGAAAAAGGCGATGTGCGTGCCGATACCCTGGAATGGGAGAACAAGCCCAGGCGGCTCACTGCGCCTCCGGCCGAACAGGTGACCATTCTGAAGGAGGACGGTTCCACCCTCACCGGGACCGGTTTCACCGGGGATTTCATGAAACGCCAGGTCACCTTTGCAGGGCCCGTGCAGGGCACATATGTCTGGAAAGAAAAATAGCAGATCGGGTCCGCGTGCGGGCCGGCGCTTTTCCGCAGCGCGCATCGCGGCCGTCGTGCTGTATGTCGCAGCCGCGGCGCTCCTTCACGCCGAGACGTTCAGTTTCTCAGGGGACTCGACGACGATGAGCCTCGCGGAGGGAGGACAGCACGCGCTGCTGACCGGTCATGGCAGGCTGGAGTCCCAGAACCTGCGCATCACCGCGGACAGCATCGAGCTGTTCGGCAAGGATTTCATCTACGCACAAGGCCACGGGAACGTGCATGTGGTCGACGCCCGGCGCGGCCTCGACCTCACGAGCCAGGACCTCTTCTATGACCGGGACCGAAAGATCGCACGGATCCGTGGCAACGCGATGATGGCCGATGTGAAGAACGAGATGGTGGTGAAAGGCGGTTTCATCGAGGACCGGGACACCGAACAGATCACCATCGTGCAGATCGGCGTGCGCATCTTCAAGAAGGACATCATCTGCCGGTCCGAGTTCGCCCGCTACCAGCGGGACAAGAAGATCCTCGAGCTTTCCGGCATGCCCTGGGTGTCCAAGGGCGGCGACGTGTACCAGGCGGCGCGCATCACGATCAACCTGGACACGGAGGAGATCACGCTCGAGGGCAGCGTGCAGGGCACTCTGGAGGACAAGGGAAAGAGCAAGTCGGGCAGCACCGGCGCCTCCCCCGACTCGACCACCAGCTCGGGCGCCCCTCCCGCCTCGACAGCTCCCAAGGCGACGGGCAGTGGCCGGTAGGGGCACGCTCTTCCTCGAAGGACTTGCGAAGAGCTTCGGCCGCATGCAGGCGGTGCGGGAGGTAACCTTCCGCATGGAAAGCGGGGAGGTCGTCGGTCTGCTTGGTCCGAACGGCGCGGGCAAGACCACGGTGTTCTACATGGTGGTCGGGTTCATCCACCCCAGCTCCGGCAGGATCTGGCTGAACGGGAGGGACATCTCGGGGCTCCCGATGTACCGCCGCGCGCGGCTGGGTGTGTCCTACCTGCCGCAGGAGCCCTCGATATTCCGCAAGCTGTCTGTGCAGGACAACATCCTTGCGATCCTCGAAACTCGCCGCGGGCTCACCAGCAGGGAAAAGCACATGCTCCTGGACAAGCTCCTGGAGGACCTCGGCATCATCGCGCTGCGCAGACAAAAAGCATACACCCTCTCGGGCGGGGAGAGGAGGCGGACCGAGATCGCCCGGTCGCTTGCGATCGACCCCAAATTCCTCCTGCTGGACGAGCCTTTCGCCGGTATCGACCCGATCACCGTATCCGAGCTGAAAATGATCGTGCAGGGACTTTCTGACAGGGGCATCGGTGTGCTGATCACGGACCACAACGTCCGCGACACGCTCCAGATCACGCATCGCTCGCACATCATCAACCGCGGGGAGATCCTGGTGAGCGGGACCCGCGAGCAGCTGCTGGCGAGCGAGGTCGCCCGTTCGATCTACCTGGGGCACGAATTCGAGATTTAGAAGCCTCGCCCACCGAAATCTCTGCCTGACTACCGGGGTTGTGGACGATTCCGGACCGGCAGAGTGCCATGGAGTACCATGGCCGAATTGACAAATCCCCCGGCCCTGCCGCACAATCGTCGCGGAGGCATCGTGCAGTCCCAGAGACCGGTCCTGAAGCAGGTGCAGAAGCTCAAGATGACCCCGCAGCTCTACCAGGCTGTGAGGCTCATGGCACTCCCCCTTCAGGAGCTGAAGACCACGATCGAGGAGGAGCTGGAGAAAAACCCCGCCCTCCAGGTGGAAGAAGACCGATCGACGGTGTCGCTGGACTCGCTGCCTGCCCGGGAGAGCGGCGACGGGGAGGGGGACTGGTTCGATCACAGCTCGGACTCAGGGTACTCGAGGGCGGACGGAGAGGCGGCGAGTGACGCGCGGCGGCAGTTCATCGAAGGCGCGCTTTCCCAGCCCGAGAGCCTGCAGGAGCATCTGTTGTCGCAGCTCGCGCTGCAGCCGATTCCGGAGGACGTATTCCGCATCGGGGAGCTCCTGATCCGCAATCTCGACGAGAACGGTTTCCACAAGGAGCCGCCCGAGATCCTCCTTCAGGACGAGGACAAGGAGCTGATCCCGAAGGTCCTCGAGCTCGTGCAGGGTTTCGATCCCGTCGGCACGTGCGTGAAGGACGTGCGGGAGAGCCTCCTCGTGCAGATCCGGATCCATCCCCATCCTCATCCCCGCGCAGCAGAGGTCGTCGAGCGCTGGCTGGAGTCCCTGGAGAAGCAGCGCCTGAGAGAGATCGAAAGGGGAATGCGCATCTCGGAGACTGCCTTGAAGGAGATCGTGGCCTTCATCCGCACGCTGGACCCGCTTCCCGGCCGCAATTTTTCCCGGGACGTCGTCCGCTACGTCCTGCCCGACGTGCAGGTCGTGCTTCAAGATGGGGAGTTCGTGATCGTCCTGAACGACGAGATGATCCCGGTGCTCGGGATCAACCCCCTGTTCGCCGACATGGCCCGCCGCAAGGGCGAGGCGAAGGATCAGAAGACCCGGCAGTTCGTGACGCAGAACCTGCAGGACGCGCGGTGGTTCATCCGCACGATCGGCCAGAGAAACGAGACCCTCCTGAAGGTGTGCCGCGCCATCGTGGAGTTCCAGAGGGATTTCTTCCTCAAGGGCCCGAAGTACATGCGCCCGCTCACCCTGAAGGACGTGGCAGCGGAAATCGGCGTGCACGAGGCGACGGTGTCCCGTATCACCTCCTCGAAGTACATTCAAACGGAGTGGGGTATCTTTGCACTGAAGCACTTCTTCTCCAATTCGGTGCCGGCAACCGGTACCACCGGGAGAAGGTTCTCGAAGGAGGGTGTGAAGGAGATCATCAGGGAGATAATCGATCAGGAGAGACCGAAAGAGACGCCACTGGCGCCCGTTGCACGGGGGGGGACGCGGGGTGAGGCGCACGGCTCAGGCGGGCGGGGCCTCTCGGACCAGAAGATCGTCGAGATCCTCGCCGCCAAGGGAGTTTCTCTGGCACGAAGGACAGTCGCCAAGTACCGCGGCGAGCTGGCCATCGAATCGTCCTACCAGAGGAGGCGGACATGAACGTCGAGATCAAGGGAATCCACGTCGAAGTCAGCAAGAGGGTCCAGGATTACATCGATACGAAGATGCCCCGCCTGGATTTCGGCCGGGACCTCATCGTGGATTTCCTCTTGAACATTTCCAGGGAAAAAAGCCTCTTCAAGCTGGAGACGACCCTGAACTTCCGCTGGGGTGCCTCGAAGCACGTCGGAGTGGAGAACTTCGACCTGAACAAGGGCATCGATGATCTCTACGACAAGCTGGAAGCCGTCATCGAGAAGGAGAAGTCCCGGATCAAGGACCACCACAAGAAAAGTGAGCCCGGCATGGTGGAAGAATAGGCGGGGCATAATGGCGCAGGGATCCAAGGAACGGTTCCTGGTCCTCGATCTCCTGCAGCTCGACCTGCGGGAGAACGACGCCCTGGACCTGAAGTGCATCGGCGGACGGCCCGGGCTCATCCGCGAGATCACCGTCACCGAGATCAACAGGCCCGGGCTGGAGCTGGGCGGCTTCTACGAGAACTTCGCCTTTCAGCGCATCCAGATCTTCGGGCGGGGAGAGAACGCGTACCTCCAGAAGCTCGCCAAGGAGAAGCGCCGGGGGGAGATGGAGAAGCTCTTCACCTACATGATCCCCTGCTGCGTGTTCACTCATTCGCTGCAGCCCACCGAGGATTTCACCGAGATCGCGGAAAAAGCCCAGTGTCCCATCCTCCAGACCGACCTCTCCTCATCCGAGTTCACGATGAGGATCCTGCGCGTGCTCTCCACGATCTTCGCGCCCAAGACCACCGTGCACGGCGTGCTGGTGGAGGTGTTCGGCATCGGCGTCCTGCTCATGGGGGAAAGCGGCGTCGGAAAGAGCGAGTCGGCCCTTTCGCTCATCGAGCGGGGGCACCGGCTCATCGCCGATGACGCCGTGGAGATCCGCAGAGTCAGCGGCAACATTCTCATGGGTACCGGCGCCCAGGTGGTGAGCCACCACATGGAGATCCGGGGCCTCGGCATCATCAACATCACCCATCTCTTCGGGGTGGGCGCCATCAGGGACAAGAAGCAGATCCAGCTGGTCGTCCAGCTGGAGTTCTGGGACGCGGAAAAAAACTACGACAGGATCGGCGCGGAGGAGGCGACCATGGACATCCTCGGCGTGCACGCGCCCTGCGTGACGGTGCCGATCAAGCCGGGGCGCAACATCCCCGTGATCATCGAGACCGCGGCGCGCAACGAACGGCTGAAGAAGATGGGCTACTACTCCGCCCGCGAGTTCAATCGCAACGTGATGAACTGGCTGGAAGGGGAGAGTACGCGGGGAATCTTCCTCGACGGGAAATGAGGGCACATGGTCGAGCGCATCGTCACGATCCGCAACCGCGCGGGCATGCATGCCCGGCCCGCGGCGCTGCTGGTGAAGACCGCCAGCAGCTTCGTGTCGCAGATCTCGATCGAGAAGGACTCCGAGAGGGTGAATGGCAAGTCGATCATGGGCGTGATCACCCTCGGAGCCACCTTCAACACGCCCCTGAAGATCATCGCGGAAGGGCCCGATGAGTCGGAGGCCGTCGACGCCATCCAGAGACTTTTCGACAACCGTTTCGAGGAGGAATAGGGGGCGCCTCGTCGGAATGCGCGCCATGCTCTCCCTGCTCCTGCTCGCCTCTGCCGTGACGGGCTCGGCCCAGGCCATCGAGCTCTCCCTCGCACCGCGGGGCGGATATCTTTCCGCTTCGCTCTCCTTCCGCTGGGCCCGTGCTGATGAAGTGATCGATTCGCTGCGAAAGGGCCTGGAATCCCGAATCACCTTCACCACGCGGCTATACGAGAGGCGTAGACCGGCGTTTGCCTTTGCAGGCGACCGGCTGCTGTCGGAGCGGACCGTTGCTCGTAGCGCCTTCTGGGATTTCCTCGACCAGGTCTTCGTCGTGGAGGAGGAAGGCAGCCCCCAGAAGACCTACATGGAGCCCGCTGAACTGATCCGCGGCTTCTTCGCCCTTGACGAGGTGTTCGGGTTCGACATGGCGGCCGCGGCGCGCCGCCGCCTGTACGTGACGGCACGGGCCCAGTTCGAGCCGGTGCGGCTGATACCGCCGCTCACCCTTGTCGGACTGGCCGGCGCCGCGGCGAACGTCG
>Ga0187850_10004501_pt1 | contig 11030 bp, 10 predicted proteins | sample June2016WEW_4_15_FD_132436 | JGI IMG/M metagenome (GOLD analysis project Ga0187850, IMG submission 132436) | Peatland microbial communities from SPRUCE experiment site at the Marcell Experimental Forest, Minnesota, USA - June2016WEW_4_150 | ecosystem: Environmental > Terrestrial > Soil >... | reverse complement strand
GGTTTCTGATTGTAAATGATTTTCGTTCCTCTAACCAAGACTGGGACTTCTGAATCGTCCTTCCTGGTCAGGGTTATCTCATAAGGAGCGACGTCTTCGCCACGCAGCCTCTTGCCAACGTTTTCCTTTAGCAAACTCTTAGATTTCTGCGACACGACGTTCTCTATTGGGTCAAAAGAAGGTGATATTAGCTCTTCGTAAGTCCAACCTAACCTGAGGATTGCAACATTGTTGATGTACTTCAGCACTCCGTCTTGGAAAATACCGATCATGTTGGGCGAATTCTCAACAATCGCCCGATACTTCTCCTCACTCTCCTGGAGCGCTTTCTCCATACGTGTGCGTTCTGTGATGTCACGGGCTATGCTCAGTATAGCCTGCTTTCCTCTGAATGTAATGAGTCGCCTACTCATTTCTACTGGAATGATTTTTCCATCTCGACGGACGTGAGTAGACTCGACGATTTCATGGCCTTTCTTGAGAAGTTCCTTAGTCCGCTGGGCGGTCAACGCCTCAGTTTCAGGGCTGTTGATGTTCCGGGTACTCATTTGGAGGAACTCGTCTCGACTGTAGCCGTAACGATCACAAGCAACTTGGTTAACCTCAAGAAAACGGCCGTGTAAGTCCCGTATGAAGATCGCATCGTTCGCATTATCGAAAATCATCCTATAGTAGGCTTCAGACTCTCGTAGCGCTTTCTCCACGTGTTTTCTTCGAGTTAGAGAGCCGGGTGGTTTGCCCCTTGATTTTTCGCTCATGAGTTTGGTTGCTTTCTCATGAGGGCTCTTTCTTCGATGGAATATAGTCTTGCCCTTCATTTGGAATCCTTCGAGGTGAAAGATAACGCCAAGCTCGCAGTAAATGTTTTCGTGCGGAGCACTCCCAATAATCTAGCGGTTGTGATTCGGTCGATCCACAAGCGAAATAGTCAGAAAAGGTCCAGGTGTGAGTGAACGATTGGCTTTGAAATGGCAATGGCTAGTGTTTGGCAAACTCATGACACAGAGTTAGCTGGCATTCCTTCTGATCAGAACGGTGGAGTGTCACAATCTATTGTTCGATCTATACGATTGAAAGTCTTGGACGGCTCTGATAAAATTGAACGGGATTTCTTGGTGTCATTTCAGCTCTTGCAGCCTGTCCTCCTCAAGCTTGCGCAAAATTGCCAAGCCGAGCGGAGTCAGGGAAAGGAATTTGCGATCGCTAGAATTCGCCTTCTCTATGAATCCCTGGTTTTGAAGAGCCTCCAGTGCAGCGGCTAGATTTTGAGGCGTCTCATTCGTCAATTCCGTTTGGAGGTTGCTCTCCTCGACCCCATTCTTGCCTATCCCTTTGAGTTTCCAGATGGCTAACAGGGTTCTCTCCTCAAGTTCGGAGAGCATGTTCGGTTCGGGCATAGGTCGCATGGTTGGACCCTCTGATTTATCCATCTTCCATATGAAACTATAGTGTGTGGGAAAGCGAACATTAATATACCATCCCACTTCCTTACTCGACTTGACAAGTCCATGGCAGCAGACGAAGCCACAGCATTCATGGAAGTACTATCGAAGAGCCCGCAATTCAAAGTCCTCACAATCCTCGCGCAACGACCTCAAGAGGAACTAACGAAGACCGAGATTGCGCAACGGGCCGGAATCGGGCGTACGACACTCTACCGAGTGTGGAACGACCTCGAACGAATGAAAGCAATTGCACCCTCGCGGCACGTTGGCGCAGTAACCCTATACCGAATGAACCCGCAAAGCCCGGTCGTACAATCATTCCTCAGCATAACCAAAAGCCTCACAACAGTTACTGACGCAGTCTCGAAAATAGAGCAACTACGCAACCTACAGGAATCGGCGAAGTCCGAATTCGGAGAAACCGTGCCCGCTGGACCCAGCCTTCTGGTCAAGCTCTTGAGAACTAATGCAACCTCAGCAGACACCGCGAAACCACGGGGAGACCTCCAACTATCCTCGCACGAGACAGACGCTGTAAAGGGACTCGTGAGCGCTGGACTAATATTCGAAAACAACGGAAGCTTCTACCTTAGCCAGCTCGGGGCACAGACCGCCCAAGGTGCAGCTAAGATATGGGCTGCTGAAAGTTCACAATCCCTAGACCAAGCAATCTCAACCGCACGAATCGCCCTGAACCTGATAAACCAAGAGATCAGGAAACTGAAAACTCAGGTACCCAAGTAGCAGAATACAAACAGCTCCGCTTCCTTCAGCCCTTCCTCAATTTTCTCCGGCTTCCTATCGGAGAAGCTTTAAGTTGCACGAGTGGTTCGTGTGATTTATGCCGACAGATACGAGGTATTTGTTCATCACCGGCGGCGTCATGTCGGGAATAGGGAAAGGCATTACCGCCGCTTCGATTGCAAAGCTCCTGCAAATGAGGGGCTTCAATGTTACTGCAATGAAGATTGACCCCTACCTGAACGTTGACGCTGGAACAATGAATCCAGTTGCCCACGGAGAGGTATTTGTCACAGACGATGGCGGGGAGATCGACATGGATTTAGGGACATATGAGAGGTTCCTCGACATCAACCTGTCCCGGAGCCACAACACAACTACCGGCCAGATATACACGGCGGTCATAAACAAAGAACGGCGCGGCGACTTTCTTGGACAATGCGTCCAAATTATCCCTCATATCACGGATGAAATTAAGTTGGTTGTTAGAGGCATCGCTTCGAAGGTGCAGCCGGACGTTCTTCTCGTCGAAATCGGCGGCACTGTAGGAGATATTGAAAGCCTCCCATACCTCGAGGCCGCTCGCCAACTAAAGTTCGAAGAGGAACACCGAAACGTTCTCTTCGCTCACGTCACTATAGTTCCCGCATTGGACGTCGTGGGCGAACAGAAAACTAAACCAACGCAGCATAGCGTACAAGAGCTGCGTAGAATTGGTATTCAGCCCGATTTGATCGTTGCCCGGACTAAAGGGCCTCTCAATCCGAATCCTCGAAAGAAAATTGCGCTTTTCTGCAATGTTGAGGAACGTGCAGTCTTCGCGGCGCCCGACCTTCCAACCATATATCAAACACCCCTTGAACTTGATTCGCAGGGAATGGGAGACTTTCTAACCGACCGATTCGCCCTCGCGAAACACGAGGTCGATTGGGCACCTTGGAAACGGGTTGTTGAACGTATGTCAAACCCGCGTGAAGTCATTCGGATCGCACTTTGCGGAAAGTACGCCGAGCTGGCAGACTCTTACGTGAGTGTAAACGAAGCTTTGAAACATGCTGGCGGGGCCTGTGACGCGCGAGTTGAGATTGAATGGGTCGAAACAGAACTATTCGAGAGGGACCCTAACAATTGCATAATGCTATCACAATTCAATGGGGTCCTAATACCAGGAGGATTCGGATCGCGTGGCACCGAAGGAAAGATCGCTGCTCTGTCGTACGCTCGAGAGAAGAACATCCCCACACTGGGGATATGCTTCGGATTCCAGCTGGCGGTAGTTGAATTTGCCAGGCATCTCGGCTTGAGAAACGCGAATAGCACAGAGATCAATCCGAAAACTCCTCAACCTATCATTGACCTTATGCCTGAGCAGCTGGGGGTGGATTCGAAAGGTGCAACGATGCGGCTCGGCGCGCATGAAATACGCATCACACCGAATACGACCGCCAGCTTCCTGTACGGACGCGAAATAATCTCTGAGAGGCACAGGCACAGGTATGAAGTCAACCCCGATTATATCGACCGGATTGTGAAGGGTGGCGGAGTATTTTCTGGCTGTAGCATGGACGGGAGGAGAATGGAAATCTTTGAGTTGCCAGACAAGTACTTCTACATGGGAACTCAGTTCCACGCTGAATTCAAATCCCGGCCAAGCAGGGCCTCACCGCCATACTACGGCTTGATTAAAGCTGCACTCGACAAGAAGCTGGGAAAACCCGCACCGGAACTAATGCCCTTACTACAAAAGGCGGCCGCTTAGTTCGGCAATTATCCCTTATCTAAAAACCCGAGCGCGAAGTTGGCTGCAGGGTCCCCAATTCTAGTGATCCTACTGAGATACATCCGGTAGCCGTGGCTCATCACTCGAAAACCATGTTTCCTGAAGAGTCCGTAAGCTGGGTGGTTTCGTAGGCAGGAAACCTCTATCGGCTTTTCCCCGATCATGCGTACAGCTAGGTCAAGCAATTCACTTGCTTGGTCCATGGGCTGCTTGCTGGAAACCCACGGTCCAATCTCGCACATTTCCTTGGATTCCTTGACCAGCATGTAGGAGTTTGATGAACTCAGGTACCATCCAGATTTGGAGCGTAGTGTCATGCGTATTAGCTGTGAGCGGTTAGCTCCGAATGCTCTCCTATCCAAGGATAGCACACCTCCTAGGGGGAGCGTTTGCTGAGCCATATGTGCAAGGGAAGCTGCACGTGTTGATTTACCTCTGAGCCTGACGAATGGGGCGTCGCGAATGAACCCGAGCCTGCGGTAGAATCTGACGTTTTCATCGAAGCAGTAAAGTGCGATATGTTTGACGTTTGATTTCTGTAGGTGTTCTAGCGCAATTTGGACGAGGGACTGGCCTATGTGTGCCCCACGGTAGTTTCGGTCAACTATGACGTTCCCAATCCAGGCGAGTTTTCTGCCGTATCGAGTTGTTGTGATAAGGCCGACTCTCCGTGAACCCTTTGCGGCAATGAAGGAACCTCTCGGGTCAAGCTTCAGAATTCTGAGAAGGTCGGCACGCGTTACCCCCCACTTTTCTTGGTCTGTAAGTCGGAGGGCGTATGGGATGTCGTCAAATCGCATTCTCCTGATTTGCAGCATTAGCTCACAGCTTGGTTGTGGCTAGGGGTAGATGCGGTTTATCAATCGTGGGAATGCAATTGCATCTCTGATGTGTTCCAGCTTACAAATCCACGCCAAAGTCCTCTCAATTCCCATTCCGAAACCCGAATGCGGAACGGTTCCATAGCGACGGAGGTCGATGTACCATTTGTAGTCTTCAGCGCTCAATCCTTCTTCCTTTATTCTTGCGAGAAGAAGCTTTGCGTCGTGGATGCGTTGGCCGCCGCCCGTGATCTCCCCGTAGCCTTCGGGCGCGAGCAGGTCCGTTGATAGTGTTACCTTGGTGTTTTTCGGGTCGGGCATATGATAAAATGCTTTGACGCTTTTTGGGTAGTGGCTGACGAAGAATGGCAGTTCAAAGTGCTCGGTGAGAACTTTCTCTTCCTCGTAAGCTAGGTCGGTTCCCCATTTGAAGCTGGGGTTTGATTTTTGGACTAGGTCGACAGCCTCGTCGTATGTTATTCTTGGAAATGGCGGCTTAACCTTCGCAATTTGTTCGGGATCCCTCCCGATGAACTTCAATTCCTCGGGCATTTTCTCTCGCATCTGTTGGCACATTTGCGTTACCAGTTCTTCTTCGAGGTGCATTAGGCCGTCGAGTTCCAACCAGGGTTCTTCCACTTCTAGGTGCCAATATTCGGTCAGGTGTCTTCTTGTCCTTGACTTTTCCGCTCGAAACGATGGTGCTAGCGTGAAGATTTTTCCCACGCCGGAGATCATTGCTTCAGCATAGAACTGCTAGCTCTGGGTTAGGTAGGCTTTCTGATCGAAATACTTGACTGGGAAAAGTGTCGAACCACCTTCCACAGCCGCGGTGACAAGTATCGGAACTTGGACCTCAAGGTAACCGTGATCTATGAGCCATCTTCTCGCTTCGTCTATCAGGCGGCCCCGCACTCGCATAATTGCCTGCATCTTCTGGCTTCTCAGCCACAGGTGCCTCTGGTCGAGTAGAAAGTCGGGTCCGTGATGACGGCGGCTCTTCTCATCCGCAATGGGATAGCCATCTTCGGCCGGAAAAGCCACTGTGACTTTCTCAACCTGAATCTCGTACCCGCGGGGTGCCCGAGGGTCTTTCCTAACTTCCCCTGAGATTTCTATCGTACTCTCGATAGGCGTAGCGGCTAAGCGCTCAAATTCCGTCGGATCCGTCTTATCCTTCTTCAGCGTGCACTGTATAACGCCCGTCCCGTCGCGCAGTTGAAGAAAGAGAATGCCTCCGCTACTTCGAATGTGGTGTAGCCACCCTCTAAAGACGACATGTGCACCGTCGAGCTTTCCCGCGAAAATATCCACGATGGTGGGCACTTCATCCAACGCATGATCCTCCCAGAGAAAATGTCGATAACGCGGATTCTGTAGGTGAGTTACGTGCCAAGGTTTGCCTTGTTAAAGCCGTCACCCATGTGTCAGGCACCGAGCAAATGAACGCTCTCATTTGTATTTAAGTCGATTCGATGGATACCAAGGGGAATGAGACTGACGCAGTTCTGTTAGCGTTTCATGGGTATGACTCGTTCCAATTCAATCTCCGAGTTATCAGCGGTTATGAATATTGGGACATTTTCCATCCCAGTCGCAATATAGCTAGATAGCAGCCACTGACCAGGGGCAAACTCAAGCGTTTTCTCAAGAATGCTTTGATCAATTGTAAACGTGCTGCTCACGAGGCTTCGGTCGTAAGGCCGCGGCAAGGGGCCGACGAAGTATGTGTGCAATTGTTGCAAGGCGTTCGTGTTAAGGTAAGCAATTCGTTGAGTGGCAACGCATCCCCCCAGTCCGTATTTTCTTCCTTGTCTTAGCAATGTCTCTATGCGTTGTGTGCAAGTGGAGTCTATGCCCCTGGCCTTATCGTAGGCTGGGATGAATTCTTGATCTTCATCGAAGACGAAGAGAACCTGCGGTTCTACCTGAAATTCGCGTTTCCTATGTCGCAACATGTCGGAGGTTAACGTGATGGCGAGTTGTTTCACGACGCTCGGTTCTGCGATTGAGAGACACAGTAGCCTCGTGTCGCCTTCGAGAAGCTGGACTATTTTTTCTGCTCCAAAGGATTTATCGTCCTTCACCTTCTCTTCGGGCTGAAGGAGTGGAGCTAGTTCTGATCGGGTTGAAGCCCATGCGTAGAGTCCGCTATTCTTCCACACCTTGAATCTGTCAAGCGTGCTTACGGCTTCAGTTTGCAAATATTGAAGAAATGCTTGCGTGACCGTTTGTGAACGTTCTGCATGATTATCCTTGATCCATTGCAATATCTTGAGTTTGATTTGGTTGATCGCGTTTAGGTTTACAACCTTCTTCATGTCGTCCAGCGCAAGGAGTTTGATTTCTTCAAGAATATCTTCGTAAGTTGGGGGATGCTCGCTTCCTTCTGCGAAATGGCCCACGCGGCCTAAGGTGAGGATCGACTTTAGTGTCGGTGAGATGTCCGCTTTTTCAAATTTTCTCGGAGTCACGATGATTTTCCTGAAATGTTCAGCGTCGGCGATGGGGACGTCGGTGATGATTTTGCTGTTTATCGTCTTGTCGGAAAAAACGTCTTGGAGCAGAAAGGGATACTCCATCGATATGTCGAATATGACAATTTTCGTGGTCTTCGTATGGTACATTATTCTTCTTAGGATGTTGGAAACGAGATTGCTCTTCCCGCCACCTGTGAAAGAGAATACTCCGAAGTGGTATCTAGCCAGCCTTTCGAAGCTAACGTAAATTGGAATTGGATCCTTCTCCTCTTGGAACATCTTGATGACGCCAATCCGTGGATCCTTTCGAGCGTCGCCGAAGGTTGAGATTCTATCCTCGTTCCAGGTTAGGCCAAGTTCCTCGAGGAGCCGTCGGTTGTACATCCTATGGATGGTGTTCTTACTTAGGATGAATACTCGTTCGCCAACTATTGGGTAAGTGAACCCTTTCGTATACTGTTGGTCTACGCCGTCGAGAATCAAATCGTAGTTAAGGGGAATAGCTGCTAGTTGAATCATCATCGTTGCCTTATCGTCAGTATCCCAGTCTGAAACGCTCTGTTCGATTATCTCAAACTGGTAAGGGTAGTAGCTCTGGTCAGACAACCCTCTGAGCCCAAAGTGTTCTGGTCCGATGCGGGAAATTTCGAGGAGCGTGAAGCGGTTGCCGTTATGTTTCTTTGCTTTGAAATTGCGCACAGCCAATAGCATGCCCTCTTCGAGGAGGCCCATCAGGTCTTTCTGATACTGGGCCTTCGCACGGCATTCGTATTTTGCTGAGAAGCCTGTAGTCTCAGCGGAGACCTCAGCTCTCCTTATGGCCAAGACGGCCGATAGCCTCGCGTCGAACCGGTTGTTCAGGTCGGTGAAGTGGCGGCTAAGCCCTGGTTCTTGCACTCTCAACCTCGCTCCTTCGTGCCCGGAAAGTGTTCATGTAGAATGAGAACTTCCTCAGCTTTGGATGTATTACTAGCCAGTGGCCAGTGGCTTTGACTATTTCTGCTGCGCGGTCCCTCTGAGCCTTGACGATCTTGTCAGCAATGTAGAGCGGTTTATTGTGGCCAAAAACTTCCGGAAGGCTTTGCTGTGTCATCGCCTTCAGAGTTACCATAGTGAGTTCTTGGACCCGGTTCGGCGACAGTTTCGAATCCCAGAGGACTGGCTGAATTTCCTCTATTGTGCTTGCGTAATCATGTTTGAGCTTTAACGCGGGCGCCTTCTCGAGGTCATGATACAAACGGTCAATGAACAATACGTTGCTTCTGAACTGGTCGTCAGATTTGGCTTTATCAAGTTGAATGTAGGATTTTACGAAGCGTTGTTCAAGAATGATACGATTGCTGATTGCCCCCGAGACATAGCCCTCTCTATGCTGAAAGTCTGGGACTATTGTCTGAAAGGCAGTGTCGTACTCAAGCGTAGCCCAGGGTATGGGTAGGTCGCTGTGATGAAACATGCTGATCGCTTGCAATAGCATTCTGTCGGTTGTCGCGACGTGTTGGACTTTTTGCTTCCAAATTCCTTCTTTGAGTGATACGGGAATGAGGTGGCTGATGAGATCCCTTGCGGTTGTGTCTTTTGTGATGCCGAGCAGGAGAATATGGTTTTCTTGTGATTCTTCAATTAGAAGGTTGAAAGCGAAAAGGCAGAGGAAAGCAAGGTCAAGTGTTGTTATCCACCGAGGTTCGCTACCATCTGCGATGCGGAGTGGATTTCCTGTGCTGCCGGTAAAGAACCGGGCACCGAACAATTCGACTAGTTTACACAGGCGGTTCCAAGTGTTTGAATAGCGGGGGGTCGCGCTGTACTTCGCATTTGATTCTTGGAGGTATCCCTCCTCTGTTGATTTCTTAACAAAACGGGTCAATCGGGTAAGCTGATCCTCGGCAGAGTAATTCAATTCATTCGCAATCTCAGAAAGACTGAGCGCTCTGTTATGTTTCTGCAAGAGAAAGATGGTGGAATAGCGCAGGTAATCTCCACGGGGAGGTAAGGAGCCGTCCAGTTTTGGTGTGTGATATCTACCATAAGCTAGCTCTGTTTCGTCGATTGGGACATTATCAATTTCAAAACCGAAGATTGCGCATTGACGTTTCCACAAGGGTCGCTTTGCTGTATCGTATATCAGATTGCCCAGCGTCCCAGAAAGCGACCTATCAAGAAGAATGATTTCGTAGTCCTTTGACGCCGCAAGCTGATGAGCGAGGTAAATTTCTGAGAACAACATTATCCAATCTGCTATCGTCGAATTGTCAACAGTCGACTGCTCCGTCATCGGTCCCGATATGGTGAACTGTCGCCCGCTCTTGTGTAATGTTGACTGCGGGTCGACCTCCGGGAGTGAGTCCACATAGATCGGAACACAGCTCGCCAGGCCTTGACCTCTTTCAACGAACCCTGTATCGTATTCCACGTCTGGCTGTTGATCCTTGTAGAATGTAATCGACCCTGTTGCGGCGTACGAGCCAGCCCAAAACACCGCCAAACCTCCTAACAGCCTCTGGTCTTCCGAGCCGTCCACTGCCGCGAACCGGGCCTTGTCTTTGCTGAACAGTTTCAGAGCTGTTTCATGCGATTTGTCAAATTTGAACTCTGTAATCAACAAGTCTTTGACTAGAGGCCAATAGTTATCGCTTGCAGTCTGGAGTCGACCTTCACTTTCTGCAACTTGGCCTTCGGCCCCATCCTTGAGAATCTGCGCGAGTCTCTTGACGCTCATACTGAGTGGGGACGACAATCGGTATCAACCTAGACTTAATTGATTTCACTAAAGTGGGTTATGTCTCGCACCGTTCATTTAGGCACAGGGGAGGGGAAAGTAAGTATTGTTGAAAAGGAACTGGATTTAGGGAAGGCCGTTAGGCTACATGAGCGGCCTTTAATTGTTGATCAGACTAATAGCGAAAGGTACGGGTGGTTATTTTGGCCTCGTCTGACCAGCAGTTGACCAAGAAACTTGCAGAAATGAAGACGTTCTTGGAGCGGCGCTTAAGGCAACAGGAAGAGGAAGTGACGTACCTGCGTTCCTTCATAGAAGTTGTTGATTCGCTTCTTGCAGAGAGAAGTTTCAGGCCGGTTGAAATCAGTTCGCCAAGCGAACCCGAACCCGCAGCAAAACCCAAAATGATTCCTAAAGGTGCTGATAGTGTTCCCGTTCTGACTGTTGACGGTGTCCGCATTGGGTCCATTCAGGTTGAGCAAGGCGCGCTTCACGTCACGTCGGAGCCCAACACCAACTTGGATTCCAATTCGCCTCCCCTACGGTCATTTCTCCTAGCCAAAGTTCTTGAGCCTATGCAAACGAAGGATAAGGAAGCGGCCTCGGCTGGAACGATTCCGCCTGAAGCAATTCTCACTTACAATGTCGAACAGGACGATGGTCGCCTGAGGGCAATTCACATCCAGAACTACGGTGACGACCGGCGCCTCCTCGAACTGAAAAACGCCATTAGGTGGACGCTACGAAGAATGTACGAAAAGACAGGCGGCAAGAAATGAGTCAACCCTTGTGCGCCTAAGCTTACCTCGTTGTGCTCGCTTCGGTAGAAATGTGGAACATTCGCCCTTTTGCCTTTTTTCTCCAATCCGTGTTAAATACAATGGGGCCTTAAGTTGGAGTTAATTGTTGGAGGTGAATTAGGTTGGCGAAGAAACGCAAGGTCAAGATGAAGCTTGAAGGTCGTGAAGCAAGGGACACTACGGAATACGTAGCTTAAGTGTCGGGATTACGGCGGGTTGATTTCCCGCCTTCTCTCTTTAATTT
>Ga0187850_10004500_pt1 | contig 11030 bp, 8 predicted proteins | sample June2016WEW_4_15_FD_132436 | JGI IMG/M metagenome (GOLD analysis project Ga0187850, IMG submission 132436) | Peatland microbial communities from SPRUCE experiment site at the Marcell Experimental Forest, Minnesota, USA - June2016WEW_4_150 | ecosystem: Environmental > Terrestrial > Soil >... | reverse complement strand
GAACCGCCTTCCCTGACGGCGCGGGAGAACGCCTCGAACATCTCGACGTACTGGTCGGTGGGCGGGGCGTACACCTGCCTCGTTCCGATGCCGGTGGTCACGGACAACTGGAGCGGGGTGTCCGGATACGCGTTGAACGGGAGAAGAACGGAGAGCTGGCCCCCCGATCCCACCACGTCGACGCGCTGCACCGGGTGTGTCTGGGTCCCGATCGTGAACATGGACCGGGTGGTCCCGAAGTCAAGGATGCCCGAGGAGAGAATGTCGGTGCCGAGCTTGGGGTCCCTGTGGACCAGGCTGATGACGCGCGTCGGCTCCCGTCCGATAAGGAACCGGGCGCTGGAAACGGCGTAGCACCCGATGTCGGGTATAGCGCCCCCGCCCGCCGCGAGGATGTTCCTGATGTTTGTCGGATCCTCCAGCATGTACGTGAAGACAGTCGAGACTGCGTGCACGGCGCCAATCTCCCCGGCCTTCACGATCTCACGCGCCCTCTTCCATTGCGGGTGGTAGCGGTACATGAACGCTTCCATGACGAGCACGCCCTTGCCCTTTGCGTGCGCGATAGCCTGCTCTGCCTCCTGCGCGTTCATGGCGAAGGGCTTCTCGCACAGGACGTGCTTGCCGGCGTCCGCCGCCTTTTTCACCCACTCCGCATGCAGGTGGTTGGGCAGCGGGATGTACACCGCCTCGATCTCCTTGTCCGCGAGAAGCTCTTCGTAGGAACCGTATGCGCGGGGCATTCCCAGGTCCCGCGCGGCCTCCTCCGCCCTTTTCCTATTCCGGGACGCAATGCCGCGCAGCTGGACGAGCGGAGACGTGCGCAGGTATGTGTGGATGCGAAGTCCGTAATGGGTCGATACCGAGAGGACTCCCCAGACAACTGGCTTCATTGTGCGCTCCTTTGCTGGGTCTACAATACCAGCTCCCGGGCCGGGGTCAAGAGAACATTCTACTCCGCGAACGCCGCGTCGAGCTTGTCCGCCAGCCACTGGAGCGCGGCGGAGACGGTGGCCACCGGGTCTTCCACCGCCTCGTTCCACATCTCGACCATGAACGGGCCGCCGTAGCCCATGCGTTTCAGGGTCCGAAACGCGCCGTCGAAATCCACCAGCCCTTCGCCGAACGGTACCCTGCGGAACTCCCGGAGTCTCGTATCCTTCAGATGCACCCCCACGATGTGCCGTCCGCCGGCCAGGAGCTCGCGCGTCACGTCCTTCTCCATGGCGGTGAGGTTGCCGATGTCGGGGTACATCTGGAACCACGGGGTGTCGGCCGCCTGGACGAAGCGCATGCCCTTCTCGATCGAATCGACCACGGCGCAATCGACGTTCTCCAGGGCAAGGGTCACGCAGGATCGGCGCGCCCATTCGGCCGACCGCAGGATGCTTTCCATGTAGAGGGCGCGCGTCTGTTCGGTGGACTCCTCGTAGTGCACGTCGTAACCGGCAACCTGCACGATCCGAATGCCGAACTCTGCCGCAAAGTCGACTGCCCGCCGCATGATCTCGAGCGCCTGCCGGCGCTGAGACGTCGACGCGCTGCCCAGCGCGTATTTCCGATGCGCGCTGAGGCACATCGTGTCGATGGAGGCCGGAGCTGCCGCGAGAGCCCGGTGCAGATCCTGTCGGGCCCCGCGCGGCCACTGCAGCCGGGCCAGCCTGTCATCGCTCTCATCGATGGAAATCTCGACGAACTGGTAGCCCGAGTCGGCCGCGGCGGCGAGCCTCTCGGACCACGAGAGCTGCCGGGGAAGCGCCTTCTCGTAGATCCCCCATCTGAACGACGCGGCGGGAGAGGTTCCGTGATCCACCGCTATTTCCTGCCCTGCCCGTAGTGCCGGAACGATTCCACCGCTTCCGCAACCTGGTCCGGGGTGAGGATGCGGGGCGTCCCCATCGCCCGGGCAGCGCAGAATGAGCGGGATGCGTCCTCGAGGTACACGGCCGCGTACAGGGCATCCTTGAGAGTAGGCCCGAGGGTCACCACCCCGTGGTTTCTCAAGATCACGGCTCTCTTGTCCCCGATGTACTGCACGGTCCTCACGCCCATGTCCAGGCTCGCGGCCGAGCTGTAGGGGGCCACGGTGACCGCTCCCAGGGTCGCATTCACGAGGGTCGTGCAGAATGCCGGCAGCTCATCCATGATGAGGCCGACGGCCGTCGCATAGGGCTGGTGGGTGTGGATGATCGCATTCACTTCCGGCATGTTGCTGAAGATGTGCAGGAGAGCCACGGTATCGACGGAAGGGCGGCGCTCGCCCTCGATCACCTTCCCCCGGGGATCCATGACCACGACATCCGCTGGCACGAGCGTCTCGTAGGACATGCCTGACGGGGTGACGAGGATGTGGCCGCCGATCCGCATGCTGACATTGCCGCCGGAAAGGCTGATGAGCCGGTAGCGGTCGAGGGCGATCCCCACGTCGATGATCTGCTGTCTTTCGCTTTCGTACACGACTGGTCTCCTTGCTGCACTGGCGCGTCCCTGGGGGAAGCGCTCTTCTATTTTACTGGTGATTGAACCATATCATATAGCAAATGTCAAATCAACAAGTTCTCTTGTTATTATTGACGAATGTCATAACAGATGTTAGAGTTGGGCATGGTCAGCAGTCGCTCTCGAAAAGCTCCCGACGCAGAGGCCTCGCACGGAATCCCCGCGGACACGCTTCGAAGCATCTACGCACGGATGGCACAGACCAGGAGGTTCGAGGAGGCTGCGGCGCGCCTTTTCACGGAAGGCAAGGTCCACGGCACGGCGCATTTCTGCATCGGTGAGGAGGCCACGGGCATCGCGGTCTGCGCGGCGCTTCAGCCGGAGGACCGGATGACCGCCACGCACAGGGGGCACGGCCAGAGCATCGGTAAGGGCATGCGGCTGGACCTGATGATGGCCGAGTTCCTTGGCAAGGAGACGGGCTGCTGCAAGGGGCGCGGGGGATGCATGCATATCGCCGACTTCGCCTCGGGAAGCCTGGGGGCGAACGGTATTGTGGGCGGCGGCATCCCGATCGCAGTGGGAGCGGCACTGAGCCAGCGCCTCCAGCGATCGCCGAACATCACCGCCTGCTTTTTCGGAGACGGGGCCACCAGCACCGGGTCATTCCACGAATCGGTCAATCTCGCATCCGTGTGGAAGCTTCCGGTGCTGTTCGTCTGCGTCAACAACATGTACGCCATGTCCACTCCCCTGCGGAAGCAGGCGAACATTCCCGACCTCGCGCTGCGCGGCCATGCCTACGGCATCAAGAGCGTTTCCATGGACGGTAATGATGCGATTGCCATCTATCTCGCCTCGCGGGATGCGCGCGAGTACGTCAGAGAGAACGGGCCGATGCTCCTTGTCCTCAACACCTACCGGCATATGGGGCATTCAAAAAGTGATGCGAACGTGTACCGCACGAAGCAGGAGATCGAGGAGTGGAAGAAACGCTGCCCCATCAAGCGGATGCGCGAGCGGATGGTGTCCGAGGGGACCTTCACGGCAGAGGAGCTCGATGCCATCGATGCACAGGCCGTGGCCGACGTGGAGGAGGCGGTGCGCTTCGCCGAGTCCAGCCCCGGTCCCCGCATCGAAGAGGCGTGTCGTGATGTTTTTGTGTAGGGGTCGCCCATGAGAGAGATCACCTACGCGGAGGCCATCCGCGAGGCGCTGTGCGAGGAGATGCGGGCCGATCCGCGGGTGTTTCTCCTCGGCGAGGACATCGGCATCTATGGCGGCGCGTTCGGCGTGACGAAGGGCATGGTCCAGGAGTTCGGAGAAGAGCGGGTCCGCGACACGCCGCTCTCGGAGCATGCGATCACCGGCGCCGCCGCCGGGGCGGCCATGACGGGCATGCGCCCTGTCGTGGAGATCATGTTCAGCGACTTCCTCACAATCGCCCTCGAGCAGCTCGCCAACCAGGCGGCGAAAGCCCGCTACCAGTTCGGCGGCCAGGTCTCGGTCCCCATGGTGCTGCGCACGGCAGGCGGCTCCGGGACGGGCGCCGCGGAGCAGCATTCGCAGAGCCTCGAAGCCTGGGTCTGCCATGTGCCAGGGCTGAAAGTCGTCATCCCCTCGACTCCCTATGACGCGAAGGGCCTGCTGAAATCCTCCATCAAGGATCCCAACCCGGTGGTGTTCATCGAACAGAAGCTCCTCTACCGGCAGAAGGGGCCCGTGCCCGATCCGGCAGAAGAGTACGACATCCCTCTCGGCGTTGCGGACGTGAAAAGATCAGGCAGGGACCTCACCATCGTCACCTACGGCCGCATGGTGCCACGGTGCCTCGAGGCCGCGGAAAAGCTGGCAGCGGACGGCATTGAAGCGGAGGTCATCGACATCCGCACCCTCGTTCCCCTGGACAGGCGATGCATCATCGAGTCGGTGAAGAGGACCGGGCGCGCGATGATCGTTCACGAGGCCTGCCAGACAGCGGGCTTCGGCGCGGAGATCGCGGCCGTCATCGCCGACAGCGAGGCTTTCTTCCATCTCGATGCGCCGATCCGGCGCGTGGCGGGGCTCGACGTGCCGATTCCGTACGACCCCGCCCTGGAGGCGAGCGTGGTCCCGACACTGGAGAAAATCATCGCCGCGGCGGAGGATCTTCTGCGCTGACTCAGGCCCTGAGCTTCTCGGTGACGGCGTGGCTCACCGGCTTCAGGGCCGGATACAGCGATTTGTAGAGGGGAAACAACTCCGCGTAGCGCGAGGTGACCCGGAGATCCGGATGGTATGTCCTCGCCGGCTTCCGCACGCGCTCGAAAGCATCCTTCTCGTCGCGGTAGATGCCGACCCCGATGCCGGCGAGCATCGCGGCGCCCAGGGGGCTCGCATCCTCCACCTCCGGCACCTCGATGGACCGGCCGATCATGTCCGCCTTGTTCTGCATCCAGAACCCGTTCCGCACCGCGCCCCCGGCCGCAACGAGCGTGCGCACGTCGAACCCGACGTTCTTTTTCATCTCCTGGATGATGTCCAGAAGCTGGAAATCCAGCCCCTCGATCAGGGCGCGCAGCATGTCCCCGCGTGTGGCCGTCGCGCTCAGCCCCGTGAACCCGCCGAGGGACCGGGAATCCACCACCGGGCACCCCGCGCCGCCCATGTGGGGAAGGAACATCACGCCCCGGCTGCCGACCGGCGACGCGGCGGCTTCCTCCATCAACGTTTCCCAGTCCACGCAGCCGCGCGCGGCGGCCTTCGCCCGGGCCTCGGAACCGAACTCGCGGCGGTACCACTCCAGCATTTCCGCGGATACCGCCGCGCCCATGACAGAGTACTGGTCCCGGGCAACGTGGCATTCCACGGTTGCCCCGATCCTCTGCAGCTCGGGCGTCAGGACCGGCTTCGGCATGGTGGCCTGCACGACCTCCCATGTCCCGCTCACGTCAAGGAAGACCCCCGGAGAGAGCGCTCCGACCGGCAGCGCGCCGCAGAGATAGTCGTGGCCGCCGAGCACGACCGGGGTACCCTCACGGAGCCCCGTCGCCTCAGCCGCGGCCCGGGTCACTTCTCCCAGGACGGCGCCGCTCGGGGCAGGTTCGCATAACAGGCTCCCGTCGATGCCGGCCAGCCCGAGCATCTCCTTCGACCAGCAGCGCGTCTTCTGATCGAAGAGGAGCGTGCAGGAGGCCATGCTGTAGTCGGTCGCGTAGCGGCCGCAGAGCATGAAGTTGAGGAAGTCCTCGATGAGAAGCCACTTGTGCGTGCGGCGGAGGATCTCGGGCTCGTGCTCCGCCATCCACAGGAGACGCAGTGCGGTGCTGAAGGCCCAGAGGTTGTTCCCTCCGATGGAGAAGGTCTTCTCGGTCCCGATCGTCCTTTCCCACCACTGGCGCTGGGGTTCGGTCCGCGGGCAGAGCCAGCTGATGAACGGGTACAGCCACGTCCCGCTTTCGTCGACGGGAACGCCGTCCATGCCCATGCCGGTCACCGCGACGGCCGCGATCTGCCCCGGGTCATCCAGCTTCGCCACCGAGTCACGGACGGCAGCCGCAGCCCCGCCCCAGATCTGCGCCGGGTCCCATACGGTCCAGTCCGGATGCGCGGCATCGGGGTGGAATCTCTCCGTCGGCCGGGAGCCGCTCGCAATGACCGCGCCCGACAGGTCGTAGACGACGCACTTCAAGCTGGTGGAGCCCAGGTCGACGCCCGCGAGGTACGTGCCCCTCTTCCCCTGTGCCTGCCGCATCTCTCTCCGCCTCCTCACGCCTGGTCGAACAGGCTCGCAATGCTGCGCCCGATGTGGCCCGACTCGTCCTCGCGGCGCGCCCCGAGGACCGCAGCCGCGGTCTTTTCGTCCGTGACGAGGATCGTGATGAGACCCGTTTTCAACGCGCCGAGAAGCGAATAGGCCTTCTCGAGGCCTCCGGCCACGCAGAGGATCTTGGGGATCCTCCGCAGGCTTTCCACCGGGATCCCGATGATGCGGCTGGACAGGTCGTCCTCCACGAAACGCCCCTTCACGTCGAAGTAGCGCGCGCAGATGTCACCGATGGGAAGAGCCTCGGGCGCGGCGGACTTCTTCCGCGGGGCGAGGACACGGGAGCCATCGAACTCCCGGGAGACCGGCGGTGCCCCCACGGACACCACCGCGATGTCGATTGTCCGCCACATCTCCATGACCGACTTCATCGACGAGCTTCCCATGTAGAGCTCGAAATCCTCGCGGGAGGAGGCCAGCGCCGGAGCATGGATGAAGGACGGCGTGGCCTGCAGCTTCTCCGCGAACAGGCGGACCATTTCGTTGAGCTGGTAGCGCTCCAGGTTCCTGTTGCTTCCCCCGATCAGGGGGATGACCTGCATGCCGTGCAGGAAGCCGCGGGCCGCGTAGCTGGACATGAAGGCGTGGCACGTCCTGCCCCATGCGACACCCACCATGTCCCCGCTTTTCGCTTCCTCGTCGAAGACCTCGGCTGCACGGGAGGCGGTCAGGTCGATGAGGATGTCGGTCTTCCGGATAGAGGTCGGCACCACCACGCAGCGCGCAAGGCCGAACTGCGCGCACAGCGCACGAGAGAGCTCTGCGTTGTCTTCCAATGGGTTGCGGATCGTGATCTCGACGATCCCGCTGCGGCGCGCCTCCGCGAGGATGAGAGAGATCGACGCGCGCGAGACCTTCACGCGCTTCGCGATCTCTTCCTGCTTCAATCCCTGCTGGTAGTACATGCGCGCGACGCTCACGACGAGTTGCAGATCGTCCACGGGCTCACCACACCTTGCGAAGCGCCTCGATGTGTTCTCGGTAGCGCCCGTACTTCTCGCGGTAGATCTCCCGGTTTTCCTTGCACGGTTCCACCGTTCGCGACACCCTCACCATCCGCTCCACGGCCTCCTCGAAGGAACCGAACAAGCCGACACCGACCCCCCCGCAGATGGCGGCGCCCATGGCCCCGAGCTCTTCGCAGGCAGTGAGCTCGATGGGAAGCTGAAGGACGTCGGCGAACATCTGCACCCAGACGTTCGACTTCGCGGCACCGCCGGCGATCCGTGCCGACTTTGCGCCGGCCCTGTGGCCGAGGAGCCGCTCGACGTGGGTCTTGTGGGAGAAGACCACCCCCTCGTACACGGCGCGGAGCATGTGCGCTTTTCGGTGCCAGCCGTGCAGGCCGAGGAACCCAGCTGAAGCCTTCGGGCCGGCGTTGCTCCCGTACAGGAAGGGGAGAAAGAGGACGTCGGAATCTGCCGGGGCGATGCCTTGTACCATTTCGTTGACCGTGTCGAATACCGACCCGCCCTTTGCCTGGGCTTCCCTGCGTTCACCCTCCATCAGCTCGGAGACGACCCACTCGAGGTTGCTCGCCGAGGTGGCGCTGGCCTCGGTGATAAGCCAGTAGCCGGGGATGCAGTACGTCGACGTCATGAACAAGTCGCGATCCTGCACCGGGGCGGGGCTGATGTACTCGTTGATGCTCCAGGAACCTGCAATGAGGCACAGCTTGTCCGGGCTGGTGATGCCCGAGCCGATGGCGCACGCGGTGATGTCGAAGAGCCCGCCTGCCACCGGGGTTCCCGCCGTGAGACCGGTCTCCGCCGCTGCCTTCTCGGTGACCCTGCCGCAGATTTCGCCCGACTGGCGGATGGGCGGGAGCTTCTCCCTGATCCCGGAGATCCCGAACGCATGCAGTACCTCGGGGTCGTAGCGCAGCTCCCGCACGTTCATGAGGTTCAGGCCGGAGTAGTCCGTGACCTCGGCACACGCCTCTCCGGTGAGGCGGTAGCGGATATAGTCCTTGCACATGAAGATCCAGCGCGTCCGCTCCAGGGCACCGGGCTCGTGATCCCTGAACCATGCAAGCAGCGCGGCGGGCTGGGCTGCCCAGATCGACTGGCAGGTACGGGGAAGGATCCTGTCGAAGGTGCCGTCCCCGTACCACCGGGCCACGTAGTCTGCGGCCCTGCTGTCGGCGGAGTTGATCCCGTCATGCGCCGGCCGGCCGTCGGCGTCGATGAGGTACATGCCGTTTCCATGTCCGGTGACGGCGAGCGCCGCAACCTCGGCGGGCGCGACCCGCGCCTTCTTCATGACCTCGGAGATCACGCGCACGTTTGCGGCCCAGAGGTCATCGACATTCTTTTCCGTGTGCCCGGGGTGCGGAAAGAGCATCTCCGTTTTCACGCTGGAAACAGCGATCTCCCTGCCTTCCGTGTCGTACAGCGCTGCCTTGGTGACCGTTCCCCCGTTGTCGATGCCCATCAGGCAGGTGCGCGTTTTCATCCCGCCAACCCTAACATGTACTGTCATGGCGCGAAAGGCATTTCGCGATTGGCCATCACATCCGTCAATTTTCAGGCGGCCGGAGACGCCGGCGGCTCACTCCCCCATCATCGTCCGCGTCATCCGCACCCATCGCGCCAGGCGGGGCCGATCGCCGTCAATGGTGTAGATGTCGCGGAAGCAGAACTCGAGGCTGCAGTTTCGTGCCGCGTCCAGGGTGTCCCGCACGTCCTTTTTCAACAGCTCCCAGTCCGGGTGCGCGCCGCTGATGTAGGCGGGCGTCGGCTTGCGCGAGTACACGTACTTCCTGTCCAGCATCTCGCCCATCCGGGCGAAGTTGCTCCAGCCTGAGACCGAGACAGCCCGCAGGTTCGGGATCTCCTTTTCGACACGTTCGAAGCGGTCGTGCAGGCCCTCGCAGCACCCGTAGTACGTGAGGCCGAAAGGCCGGGTGACTTCCGCGATGTACGGAAGAAAGAACTCTTCGAACATTGCCGGCGAAATCGGGGCGCTCTCCTGGGAATCGGTCCAGCACCAGCAGTCCTTCAAGCGCACATCACCGCCGTTGCGGTCCGGCTGCGGCAGGTCCGACACGAACCCGTAGCTGCCCGGGCAGGGCATCCAGGTGTCGGTGTTCTGGTAGAGGAGCCCCTCCTTCTCCATGAACTTGAAGTGGGCCTGCCGGTCGTCCCGGATCAACGTCATGATGGAGTGGATCAGCCTCGGATTGTCGTAGACCCACGTGAGGAGGTTGTCGTTGCCGATCAGCTTGAACAGGTCCATGGTGAGGCCGCCGTAAAGATTGCCCAGCCAGGGACGGTAGCCGGGGTCGGCATCGAAGTGGTCGTAGCCGCCCAGGCGCACGGGGAGGATGTCGCCGAAGACGTCCTCCAGCAGTTCCTTCTGGTGCAGGCTCTCCTTGCGGTTCACACGCCGGGAACGCAGGTGAAGTTTCCGGGCATCCCTCTCGGATTGCACCCCGAAATTGAAAGAGTAACCCAGGTCGCTGCCGGTGGAGGTCGTGGCGTGGTGCGCCTCGATCGGCACGCCGTAATCGGAAATCTCCAGCACCCAGGGGATCCTGAAATAGGGATCGACGACGATGTCGTCTCCGATCTCGTCGGCGTGACGCACGATTTCGTAGAGCGACTTCTCAATGTTGCGGATGAAGGGGTCGACGCAGACGAGCTCATCCCTGCCGATGTAGTCCGGCAGCATGCAGGTTTCCACGAGGATCATCGGCTTTTCCGCCTTCAGGTCCTTCACGGCCTTCCACTGCCGGCGCCGTTCGGCCATGACGGGGCTGGCCGCGTGCTCCATCCAGCGGCTGGCGAGCCTGCGAAGCGACTGGACTTCCTTTTCCTGGATCATGAGATTACGCGTTCACCTTTTCGCGCACCAGCAGGTGGTTGAGCACGACGGCGAAGAGGAGCACGCTGCCTTTCGCCACGATCTGCCAGAATGCGGGGATGACTGTCATCAGTCCGGTCGTCACGCACATGATGATGAGCGCGCCGACGATCGTCTTCGCGACCGACCCTGAGCCTCCGGAAAAAGCGGTCCCCCCCAGCAGCACGGCGATGATGTTGTCCAGCTCCATCCCGTCCCCGGAGAGCGGATCCCCCAGGGACATGTAGCTGGCTCGTGCGACGCCGGCAAGCGCGGCAAAGAACCCCACGATTATGTACAGCACCCACACCCACTTCACCGCGTTGATGCCGGACAGTTCCGCAGAAGTGCGGTTGCCTCCGATCGCCGCGGCATATTTGCCGACGATCGTCTTCTTTTGAACGAGCACCAGGACGGCGATGACGGCAAGGGCGACGAAAAACGCCCATGGCAGACCCAGCAGGACATCCATGCGCCCGTAATCGTTGATCCATGCAGGCATGGGTCGTGCCGCGCTCCCTTTGATGGCCGAGAGGCCGTGCGGCACGATCAAAAGCGCGCTGCCCTTGAAGAGGTTCAACGTCACGAGGGTGGCGATCACGGGCGTGATACGCAGTTTCATCACCAGGAGCCCGTTGAGGCATCCCATGGCCAGCCCCAGGATCAGGGTGATGGCAAGTGCGGGGAGAAACGAAAACCCGTTCAGGATCAGCCAGGCAAACACCACGGCGCTCAGGCTCATCGCGCTGCCGACGGACAGGTCGATGTAGCCCGAGATCATCAGGAGCGTGAAAGCTCCGCTGAGCGTCAGAATGGGAACTGCGCTGCGCAGCAGGTTGACGATGCTGTCCGGGCTGAGGAAGTGCCCTCGCCCGAACATCTCCACCTGGCCGAGCTTCACGACGCTGAAGACGGCGACAATGAGGATCAGGACCACGTAGAT
>Ga0187850_10004499_pt1 | contig 11032 bp, 11 predicted proteins | sample June2016WEW_4_15_FD_132436 | JGI IMG/M metagenome (GOLD analysis project Ga0187850, IMG submission 132436) | Peatland microbial communities from SPRUCE experiment site at the Marcell Experimental Forest, Minnesota, USA - June2016WEW_4_150 | ecosystem: Environmental > Terrestrial > Soil >... | reverse complement strand
TGAAGCACCAACGCAAGACGCTCTTCGTTGCATGACCTTGTGGCGAGCGGCATCTGCGCCATGCATCAATGGCGGGAAGCCGGCCCATAGAACGGCTCATTCGAGTACGTGACGGGGACCTGCAACGTTCTCAGGAAGACAAGGTCGACGTTCGTACTCGGTATCAAGCCGGGCTCTGGCCCACATGTATGAGATCGCTTCGGACCGTCTGATATGCAATGCCGACACGCTCCAACGTTTGATCAGCGTGCCGCACCGTCGTTCCGCGTCGTAAACTCCACAACTATCGCTCGTCATGAGTGAGCCACATCTGAGTAATGATCAGCAATTCTCGAGGCGAATTGCCTCGGTGTCGGATGTGGGATTGGAATCGGCCACCGTAGACAGCTCTCACTACTCAGGGCCCAATGTTGAGCACACAAACCTACGAAGGAGACACCGATGGACCTGCAGCAGCTCCGGGCATCGCACGCCGCTGTCATCGCCGCCGATCCGGAGGACCTGTACAACATGGTCTCCGACATCACCCGCACTGGGGAGTGGAGCCCAGTCTGCACAGGCGGGCAGTGGGATGAAGGCGCAGCCCCCCGGCCGGGATCCTGGTTCACCGGCCGCAACAAGGCGGGCACCTACGAGTGGACCACGCGCTGCCAGGTGACAGTCGCCTCCCATGGCCACGATTTCGGCTTCGTCGTCGGAGGCGCCGCCGACGGCTGGGTTTGCTGGAACTACAGCTTCCGGCCGACCGCCGACGGCACCCTAGTGACCGAGTCGTGGGAGGTGCTCCGCATCGTCCCCCACATGGGAGAAACCGACGACCAGCTGCTCGCCCTCCGGGACCGCACCCAGGCCAATCTCGAGGCAACCCTGCAAGCGCTCAAGGACGCCGCGGAGGCAGCGGACCCCAGGCCCTCCGGGCCCGGGTCTCCAACACGTTCATAAACTGGCCACCCCAGCGCTTGCCGGCCGCCCTTTGATTTCCCCGCCTCTCATTCCCCTCGGCTCATAGGCCCGAAAACTCGCTGCGTAATTGGCACATCGAGTCTTCGGACACTACGGCCTGCGCAGCCTTCGCATTCCCGCTCGCTGCACGTCCGTCGACACGATCGGCTCGGGCTGATTCACGAGTATGAGCTCGCCGCTTGAGGGGCGCATTGCGTATTCGGACCTTACGGGTCAGCCCACCGTGGCGATGCCGCCGTCCACCGGGATGATCGCCCCGGTGAGGTAGGCGCCGGCCCGCGAGGCCAGGAAGATGGCGGTCCCAGCGATGTCGTCGGGTCGCCCGATTCGTTTGAGCGGGGCGGAGGAGGCGATCTGCTCCCCGAAGGCCTCGAGGGTGGCAGCCATCATCTTGGACTCGAACGGCCCCGGGGCGATGGCGTTCACGGTGATTTCGGGCGCTAGGCGCCTGGCCAGATGCCGGGTGAGCTGATGGACGGCGGCCTTGGACGAAGAGTACGAGTACGACTCGAGAAACGGCACGTGGATGGCGTCGATGGAGCCGATGTTTATGACCCGGGAGGAATCGTCGGCCGTGGCCCGGGCCCGCAGGAGGGGCAGGAAGTACTTGGTGGTGTGGAAGACGCCCTGGACGTTGAGGTCGAGGACTCGGTTCCACGAAGCGGAGTCGTGCTCCTCCAGCGGGGCTCCCCAGGTGGCGCCAGCGTTGTTGACGAGCACGTCGACGTGGTCGTCAACGGCGGCGACCGCCTCGGCCAGCCCCCGGGCACCCTCCTCGGTGGAGAGGTCGGCGGGAACGCCCCGGCACTCCCCGAGCTCAGACAGTTCGGCGACCGTGGCGTCGACCGCCCCGGCCTTCCGCGACGACACGATGACGGTGGCCCCGCCAGCCACGAAGCCGGCGGCGATCATGTGGCCGATGCCCCGAGTGCCCCCGGTAACCACCACGGTCTTGCCGGCCACCGAGAACAGCTCGGACGGCGGGGAGGGCAGAGGCTGCTGGCTCATGCGTTGTGAAGATAACCCACCCCGTCGTCGACGAGGGCCGACCGGCTCAGTGCCGACACGTGGGTGACCGCGATGACCCCGGTGAGCCCCATGGCCACCTCCATCTCCTGGCGGAGGATCTGGAAGGTGTCGACGTGCTCAGCGATGACAGTCTGGGGTGCTTCGGGACCATGTAGGCGACGATCTTCCCGTAGCGAAGGATTTCGGGCTTCGTCTTGCCGTAACGCCGGATGCGTGCACTCGACTGTGCCGCAGATCGGCGTCTTCTTGTCGTACGACCACTTCTGAGCGGCCGACTGGCGGGTGCCTGTCCTGTGGTCTTGGCAGTCATTTCGAGCCTTCCAAGTGGACAATCACAAAGGAGGCTATTGGTGCGGCGCCTGAAGTGCCGAACAGGTGATCGGGACCGCTAGCTCCACGCGTTGCCCGAATCACAACCTCTTGGCCACTCACCACCTCAATCCGACATCCGGTCGCTCGGCCATCTTGAGTGCCGTGTTGTTCAGGCCAGGAAGCTGCGCAGCATCCAAGCCGTCTTCTCGTGAACCTGCATCCGCTGAGTGAGGAGATCCATGGTGGGCGCGTCATCGGCCCGCTCGACGACCGGGAAAACCGACCGGGCGGTGCGCACGACGGTCTCCTGGGCGGCGAGGAGTCGGCGGATCATCTCGGTGGCGTCCGGGTGGTCCTCGTCTTCGGGAATCGCGGTAAGAGCGACGAACTCGTGGTAGCTGGCCGGTGCCGGTGCGCCGAGTGCTCGGATACGCTCTGCGACGAGATCGACGGCGAGAGCGAGCTCGTTGTATTGCTGTTCGAACATGAGGTGCAGGGTCTGAAACATCGGGCCAGTCACGTTCCAGTGGTAGTTGTGGGTCTTGACGTAGAGCGTGTATGTGTCTGCCAATAGGCGCGATAGACCGTCGGCGATCTCACGCCGCGTGGTCTCGTCGATCCCGATGTCGATCTCTACGTCGGTCATGGGTGGTTCCTCCTCGTAGGTGTCGGTTTGTGAGATTGCTCAGCTGGGCCGTGCCTTGACCGCCGTCTCGACGCGAGCGCCGTAGTCGGGGTCGGCAAGACGGAAGCTGGTGATGGACCGCTCGATGATGTCCTCTCTGGAGACCTGGGAGAGGCCGGAGGCGATGTTGTCGACGAGACGGGCCTTGGCGTCTTCGGGCATCAGCCGGTAGAGAGCGCCGGCCTGCGAGAAGTTATCGCCCTCGCGGTGGTTCCAGCCATAGGTGCCGGAGGAACCGCCCGCGAGGGAGCCGTAGAGAGGCTCGCCGCTCTGTGTCGGACCGCCGAAGCTGTTCGGCTCGTAGTTCTTCTCGCGCCCGTAGTGGGCATCAAAGCGCATGAACCCGTCTCGTCCGTAGTTGTCAGCCGCATCGGCGTGCGGTCGGTTCACTTGCAGCTGGGTGTGGTTCATGCCGAGGCGGTAGCGGTGGGCGTCGCCGTAGGCGAAGAGCCTGCCCTGGAGCATCTTGTCCGGGGAGGGCCCGATGCCCGGCACGAAGTGGCCGGGGTCGAAGGCGGCCTGCTCGACTTCGGCGAAGTAGTTGTCAGGGTTGCGGTCGAGCACCATCTTTCCGATCTCGATCAGCGGGTAGTCGCTGTGTGGCCACACCTTGGTGAGATCAAAGGGGTTAACGTGGTAGCTCGCTGCGTCTGCGGCCGGCATTACCTGGACCTTGAGCGTCCAAGAGGGGAAGTCGCCGCGGTCGATGGCGTCCATCAGGTCGACCGTGTGGGACTCGGGGTTGTCTCCTGCGAGGCGTGCGGCCTCGTCGGTGGTGAGGCACTCGATGCCCTCGTCGGTCTTGAAGTGGTACTTGACGAAGAACTGTTCGCCCGAGGCGTTCACCCACTGGAACGTGTGGGAGCCGTAGCCGTTCATCTGCCGGTAGCTCGCCGGGATACCCCGATCGCCGAAGAGCCAGGTGAACATGTGGGTCGCCTCCGGTGAAAGGGAGAAGAAGTCCCACACGTTGTCCGGCTCTTGGCGGTTCGTGTAGGGATCGGGCTTCTGAGAGTGGATGAAATCGGGGAACTTGAGCGGGTCCCGTATGAAGAAGATCGGGGTGTTGTTGCCGGTCAGGTCGTAGTTGCCGTCCTCGGTGTAGAACTTGACCGCGAAGCCCCGCGGGTCACGCACGGCCTCGGGGGCTCCCCGGCTGCCGGCCACGGTCGAGAATCGCACGAACACCTCGGTGCGCTTGCCGACCTCGGACAAGAACCGAGCTCGCGTCCACCGAGAGACGTCGGATGTCAGCTCGAAATGTCCGTGAGCCCCGGAGCCTCGGGCGTGCACGATCCGCTCGGGAATGCGCTCGCGGTTGAACCGGGCCAGCTTCTCGATGAGGTGCTGGTCCTGCAACAAGACCGGCCCGTCAACCCCGGCGGTCTGGGAGTTCTGGTTGTCGGCGACGGGGGTACCGGATTCGGTGGTGAGGATGCGGCGATCGGGCATCGTCAGTCTCCTTGGCTGATGCGCCAACGATATCCAACCCTCGTTCTCTCAGCGCCCCGATGCTGGCGACGATTCTCCGTTTAGCAACGGCCGCGGACGATCGGCTAGGTGTTGGGGCTACTCGTGGACACCAAAGCTCGTAGGCGACCTCGGGGACGGGGGTGACCCGGGGCGGGGGTCGGTCACGTGGCCGCTCTCCGCAAGATCGCGACGATCGCCTGAGAAGACGATCGCCTGAGAACTGCCTCCTTCGTGATTTCCGACAGCTGCCATGAGCGGGCACGACCGCTCGTGTGGGTGCCGGCGCCCTGCCACATGTCCCCCTCCGAGACCTCCACTTGCCCCCTCGCCGTGTCGGCGCCGAGCGGGAGGTAGGGATGACGGTCCTGGCGGGGGGACCCGTGAATTTCATCTTTCAGTGACATCCACAGCGTGAGCCTGGGGGTCGCGCCATTGGGCCCCGACGGCTCCTTACTCCGGGGTGCTCATCGCTAATGCCACGTACTCACACCGACAAGCCGGAGATTGTTCCTGTCGTGGAGCGGCGACGGTCAGACTCGCGCAGCAAGCGCTTGCGTGCGCGGATCGATAACGGCGTGATCTCCACCAGCTCGTCGTCGCCGATCAGCTCTATCGCCGATTCGATCGTCAAACGGCGTGGCGGAACGAGCTTGATCGCCCTGTCCGAGGCATGCGTTCGGACGTTCGACTTCTGCTTTTCCCGCGTCACGTTCACTACCATGTTGCCGGCTCGGGCGCTCTCGCCCACGACCATGCCTTCGTAAACGATCTCACCGGGCCCGATGAACAGATCGCCGCGAGGCTGGAGTTTGTCGAGTGCGTAACTCGTCGCGACACCCTGGCGATCGGCCGTCATGGCTCCGCCCCGCCGTTGCGGAAGCTCTCCTACCCACCGCGCCCATCCCCGGTGACGCATGTGGAGAAGCGCTGTGCCGCGCGTAGCCGTGAGAAGTTGCGAGCGGAAACCGAGCAGCCCCCGTGACGGGGCCTCGAAGCGCACGATGCTGCGGCCCGGGCCACCGGCACGCACGTCCAACACCGTGCCCTTGCGGGGAGCCAGGGCCTGGGAGATCGTTCCAACGTGTTCGTCGGGCACGTCAACCACGCCTTCCTCGACCGGTTCGTATCGGGTCGTGCCGATTTCACGGGTGAGAACCTCTGGCCGGCTGACCTCGAGCTCATAGCTTTCGCGTCGCATCGATTCGATCAGGACCGCGAGCTGCAGTTCACCACGACCGGATACCTGCAGGACGTCAGGCGACCCGGTGTTCTCAACAGCAATTGACACGTTGCCGAGAACCTCGAAGGCGAGCCGGTCGCGCAAGTGGCGGGACGTCAGGTACCGTCCCTCCTTGCCGGCCAGAGGTGAGGTGTTCACCCCGAAGGTCATGCGCAGTACAGGCTCGTCCACTTTGAGACGTGGCAGCGGGTCCGGATCCTCGGGATCTGCCAGCGTGTCGCCAATTTGGACCTCCGGAAAGCCGGCGAGGACGAAGAGGTCACCGGCTGCCAACGCCCTTGCGTCCGTTCGACCTAGGCCGTCGATGGCGAGCAGCTGAGTCGGCCGCCGAGCGACAGCTGTACCCTCGGCGTGCACCAGTGTCACGGCCCGATCCGAGCGAAGCGTTCCCCGAACTACACGCCCAATGGCGAGACGGCCCACGTACTCCGATGCATCGAGGTTGGTGACCAGGGCTTGGAGCGGCCCTTCGGGATCACCTATCGGCGCCGGAACGGTGCTCAGCACGGCGTCGAGCAGCGGAGCCAGGTCGGAGTCGACCGCTGGCATACCGACTCCCTTCCTTGATCTACCCTCCCTAGCCAAGGCTGAGATCACCGGGAACTCGATGTGGTGGTCGGACACCTCCAGGTCAAGGAACAGTTGGTAGACCTCGTCGAGGACTTCGGCAGGGCGTGCGTCGGAGCGGTCCACCTTGTTCAGGACCACGACAGCGGGGAGATCGGCTGCCACCGCTTTGGACAGCACGTAGCGAGTCTGGGGTAGCGGACCCTCTGCTGCGTCGACGAGGAGAAGGACCCCGTCCACCATTGCCAGCGCCCGCTCAACTTCTCCGCCGAAGTCAGCATGCCCGGGCGTGTCGACGAGGTTGATCTTCACCCCCCGCCAATGCACCGACGCTGCCTTAGCCAGAATCGTCATGCCGCGCTCGCGTTCCTGGTCAGTCGAATCGAGGACTCTATCGACGACCGTCCGCGTGCCGAACACGCCGGTCTGACGCAGGATCGAGTCGACCAATGTGGTCTTGCCGTGGTCCACGTGAGCCACAAGGGCAACGTTGCGGATGGCGACCATGTCCATAGGACCATGATGGTCCATCTGCGCGCAGCGCCGGTCACAGGTTGGAACGGCTGTCACCTGCTTGGCCAAGTCCCTCTACAAGCGTCATTGCGAGCCCGAGAGAGGCAATGGGCACCGGCTGAACGAAGACCGTTCCTTCCTACCGAGCCCGCGGAGGCGAGTGATCGGTTTCCCGTCACCATTGGGTTTACCGGCCAGACAGACCAGATCGTGGCTTCGAACAGGTGGTCGGGGGCACCACAAGCGGCCACTCGGACGACACTATGGGGCAGACTGGATCTCTGACAGAAGTCGAGAAGACCGGCCGCAGCCGGCTACCAGTGATCCCGAGCGGTTGTCTGACAAGGCCGGAGACAACGAACCTCGAGCGACTGGGCACTCGCGTCTGTTACCTGCTGATGGCGCTGTCAGGAACACACCAACCCAACAGACAAGACAGGGCGCTCGACGGCTTCGATGCCCGCCTCGGTTGGTGACTTCCGGAGGGAGTGGGGCAGACGCCACGCCGCATGGAGTACACTCTTGAGTAGCGCTCGGTTGAATCACGCAGGCCGCGCGTTGTTGCCGGTCACCTACAGGTTCTTCCCGCAGGTTCTCCCGCAAGTATCGAGCGTGGAGAAACGAGGCAACAAATATGACCGAAGGTATCGTCAAGTGGTTCAACGCCGCAAAGGGATACGGATTCATCACCCCGGACGACGGCACTTCTGACGTCTTTGCGCACTTTTCATCCGTGGAGGGCTCCGGCTACCGCGAGTTGATAGAGGGGCAGAAGGTGTCGTTCCAGTCTGAACAAGGGCCCAAGGGTCCGCAGGCCAAGAGCGTCCGAGTAGTCTGACGATGATCATCGCACTGTTGGGCCTAACGGCCCTACAGCGCGACGGTCACGCTTGCTCAAGCGTGGAGCGCCGACTTGTCATGAGTCCTGACGCTCAGGTGAACGCGGCTGCGCGACAGTTTCCACCAGTTTCTCTCTTTTTCCAGCAGGAGGATCACAGCAAGGAACTCCTCGACCTTCCGTTGTCGCGCGGGAGGGTCTTGAGCGTTGCTTCTAAGGTCCGAGCATGCTGGATACTGAATGCCGGATACTGAATTGGGAGAGAGGATGCGATGCCGACGGGCACTGTAAAGAAGTTTTTCACCGAGCGGGGTTTTGGCTTCATCACTCCTGATGGTGGAGGTGACGATGTGTTTGTCCACGTCAGCGCCATCGAGGGGACCGGCTCCCCAGAGCTGGTCGAGGGACAACACGTGGAGTTCGAAGTCGAGCAGGGCCCGAAGGGACCCCAGGCTAAGTCGGTGCGTTCTGCCTAGGCGCGCAGAACGCTCCGGGGAGAAACACCCGGCTAATGAAGGACGACGAAGGGAGAGTTCTTTCTCGCGCCGGGAGCCGAGGCGCAACACCGACGAGGAGGCGCTGGCGCTGCGTGAGGAGAACCGCTCTTATGCCTGGGTGGCTCGATCGTTGGGCTTCAAGCGGGCAAACGACGCTCGGCAAGGTTTTTTGCGGGCGTTGGCGAAGCGCGAGGGCGCCGAACGAGATGCCCTGCTTCGACGAGAGCTCAAGAGGCTGGACGAACTGGAGGCCCGGATCCGCAGCCGCGATGAGAGCGAACCCGACAAGCTGGCTGGCCGACTAGTCGCCTTGGAGAGGCTCCGCCAGGAACTTCCCGAGCAATGATACGGAAGATAGGCGTTCTACGGTTTACGGAAGTATCGGGATAGCACCAAGGGATGGCGCCAAGCCGGAGATGAGAGGTCAGTAGCAGCGTGGTAAAGGCACGAGTAGAGCGCGACGAAGAGTATCTGGTACGCCCTTATCTCTCCGACATCGGTTAGCACCCCGCGTAGGTCCGAAAACCCGATCGCGTCGCTACAAGGGGGTTTCCAGAATTCGGCACCTACACATCAGGCTGCAAGCCCATACTCGTGGATCATTCGACCAAGCCCGTCGCGTCGGCTTACTCGACGTGGATCAGGTGCTCGATGGGCAAGGTAGTCTGGTAGTGACTCCAGCCCCGAGGGCAGCGCGTCTATCTTAGGCGGCCGCGTCTGGGCTGATCTTGAGGTGGATCGACACCCATGGCGGACAACCGGTTTTTCCTGCTTGGTCGCGATATGGCGGTCGACCTCGGCACGGCGAACACACTCGTGTACGTGCGCGGTATTGGTATCGTCCTGAACGAGCCGTCGGTCGTGGCGGTGAACGTCAAGGACGGCCGCCCTTTGGCCGTGGGCGCCGAGGCCAAGCGCATGATCGGCCGCACTCCCAGCAACATCCAGGCCATTCGCCCCTTGAAGGACGGGGTCATCGCCGACTTCGAGATCTGCGAGAAGATGATCCGGTACTTCATCCAGCGCGTCCAGCAGCGCCGCTTCGCCAAGCCCCGAATGGTCATGTGCGTGCCCTCGGGCATCACAGGTGTGGAGCAGCGCGCCGTGATGGAGGCGGCTGAGTACGCGGGTGCCCGCCAGGCTTACATCATCGAAGAACCGATGGCAGCGGCAATCGGAGCGGGACTGCCGGTCCACGAGCCGACCGGCAATATGGTCGTGGACATAGGTGGCGGTACGACGGAGGTGGCGGTGGTTTCCCTCGGCGGCATCGTCACGAGCCAGTCGGTGCGCATCGGAGGTGACGAGCTCGACGAGGCAATCATCTCCTACATCAAAAAGGAGTACAGCCTCGCTCTGGGCGAGCGCACGGCCGAGGAGATCAAGATCGCGCTGGGCTCTGCCTTCCCACTCGAAGAGGAGCTCCACGCCGAGATACGCGGTCGTGACCTCGTAACGGGCCTTCCGAAGACCGTTGTGGTCTCAACCGAAGAGATCCGAAAGGCCATCGACGAGCCGGTGTCAGCGATCATCGACTCGGTCAAGACCACCTTGGACAAGACACCGCCCGAGCTCGCCGCCGACATCATGGAGCAGGGCATCGTGCTCACCGGCGGTGGCGCTCTCTTACACGGGCTCGACACCCGCTTGCAGGAGGAGACAGACGTGCGGATCGTCGTGGCCCGCGACCCGCTGAGCTGCGTCGTCATTGGCGCAGGACAGTGCCTCGAAGAGTTCGAAACCCTCAAGCAGGTCCTCGTCACCTCCTCCGCCAGGTGATGAGCCTCTGTGCTGCGCGCGACACTGAAGCCCGTGATGCCCAGATGTTCGATCGCGCCGTTGAATACGGTGTGGGTGCATCACCTAACCCTGCAGGTTGAGGGCATGCTTATCCACTAGCGGACATGAAGGCGGTAGACATGGGACCGATCATCAGGGTGCCCGACGACGTGGCTCAAAGGCTTGAGGAGACCGACCTCGTTGAAGCCGTGGTACAGCCGGATGCGGTAGATGAACCCGACGTGCAGCTGGGGACCACGCCTGGGGTCTTCCTGCTCCTCACAAAGACGCCGAAGGATGGATTTGGGCGTCTGGTGAGCCTGATCACGACCTCCGACTACGCGAAGAGCGCTCCAGAACCGTTCGAGCTGATAGTGCGCGACAAGGACAGCGTTCCGCACGCGTTTCCCGGCACTGCCGTGAATGGACAGTCGATCCCGGATCATCTGAAGCTGGCCTACTTCGGAGAGCCCGGAGATCGTCGACCGTTGGTTTCGTAGGAACCGGATCGCTTGTCCACCCTTTGGGCGTCTTCCGACAACCTGAAACGCCCGTGGATGTGAACCTCCACCCATGGCCTACAGCACGCCTTCCTTATGTTGTCCATCGACGTCGGAGCGAGCCTTTAGGGACCTGCAGGATGTCACCGTCATGCTAACCCACGGACTGCGCTACGGCGCGACCGTCAACCTCCCATGGGCGCTGGGGTCCGTTACACGTTCCAATCACGCCAACAGACCAGAGCTGATTGTCCGAGTCGACGAAGCGGCGATGCTCTAACTGGGTGTTATCACTAGCCTTGTTCGATATCTCAGCTGAAGGATGGGGATATGGCTGACGGCAGTGCCTACGACAAGACCCTCCTCCGACTTCAGGAGGAGCTCGTGAAGATGCAGCAGTGGGTCCGCGACGAGGGCAAGCGAGTGGTCATCGTCGTAGAGGGTCGTGACGCCGCGGGAAAGGGAGGTGTGATCAAGCGCATCACTGAGTACCTCAACCCCCGCTGGTGCCGGATCGCCGCCCTTCCCGCTCCTAGCGACCGGGAGAAGACCGAATGGTACTTCCAGCGCTACATCGCCCATCTTCCAGCCGGGGGGGAGATCGTCCTGTTCGACCGCAGCTGGTACAACCGGAGC
>Ga0187850_10004497_pt1 | contig 11040 bp, 8 predicted proteins | sample June2016WEW_4_15_FD_132436 | JGI IMG/M metagenome (GOLD analysis project Ga0187850, IMG submission 132436) | Peatland microbial communities from SPRUCE experiment site at the Marcell Experimental Forest, Minnesota, USA - June2016WEW_4_150 | ecosystem: Environmental > Terrestrial > Soil >... | reverse complement strand
GCCCCCGGAATAATACCGGTCACCCAGCCAGGAATTTCCCGCGCGGTCGATATACTTGTCCTTGGGATAACCGCACAGGATGCGCACGGAGTCCAACGCTCCTGCCACCACCGGGGAGCCCGCTAACGAGGAGGGACTGGCCGCCGGCGATGCCTTTACCAAGGCCCCCGCGTGCTTCCGCCATTCAAGAAGAATTCCCGCCATGACAACGGTAAGAACAAGCCCTCCCACGGCAATAGGCAAGGCATGAAGACCCGACGGCTTGGTATCGGCTGTAACTCCCTGGCCCATCTGCTGCGGCAATTCGAAGTTCTGGCTTTCGCGGACTTCGGAAGTTCCCGAATCAGCCTCAAGCTCGGCCGAAGGCATTTCGTCTCGAGGAACAAATCGCGGCGCATAGTGCCCAGGGTCAATCACAATGCGGAGGGCGTGCCCTGCTCCTTCGCCTTCGTAATACTCCTTCAGCTTCCTCCGAAGCCGGTGGACTTCAACCCGCACGATGGCGTCTCGGTTCTGGTCGAAATCCGCTGCTCTTCCCAGGGCTTCCGTGGCGAGATTGTATTCCTTGATCCGGTCGGCCCTACCCAGGAAGTACTCGTCGCAAATGTATTTGAGCAGCTTGGCCTGCCCAGGGGCTTTGGCGAAGATGCCCGAACTGAGAACATTCTCGAGCTCGCCCCTCTCGTCGTGGTTGTGAACCACCATCGCCATATCCGTAGACCAGAGGCAAAAAGCTGGGATAAAGATATCACCAAGCGCCATTGATTGTAAAGTGAAGCGTAACATTTTTGATGGCTTGACACCGCGTTACCCATTACAGGTGAAACCCCAGCCGTGCCGTATTGAAAACAAGCCAGTTATCGGAGTAACTAAAAGTCGAGGAGAATTAACAAGCTTAACCTTCTGTTACCGCGCACCTGTCTGGTGTACGCGCGGCGAAAGGCTGCGTGTGTAAGTCCAGTCGGTCTTGGCTCCTATCAGAGACGAAGTGAGAAAAAATCCATGAAAAAGCATCATCTGCACCAATCCGGCTGTCCCCAGCCTCGGCGGGCTCTGGGAATGCGCCAAATTGGATGCGGGGCAGCTTTTGCAGTGCTATTTATTGCAGTCCTGGTACTTTCTCAAATACCCGCGTTCGGTCAGGTAGCGACCGCTTCATTGAGCGGCACCGTTGTTGACACGACGGGCGCGGTTATTCCCGGCGCCAACGTGGCATTAAAGAATGAGGCCACCAACGCGACTCAGAACATCGTTTCGAACAGCGTTGGTTTCTTCAGCTTCCCGCTACTTCAGGTGGGCTCATACAGAGTGATGACTTCGGCCAAGGGGTTCACCACCTGGGAGCAAAGGAACATCGTGTTGGACGCCTACGAGAGCAGAACGCTGCCGAACATCGCCCTGAAGGTGGCCGGGGCGACGACGACGGTCGAAGTCGTGAGCGCTGCCGCTGCCGTGGCGCCGGTGGACACTGGCGAAAACAGCACGTCCCCGAACCAGGACATGGTGAGCGAAATGGCGATCCAGGGCCGCGATGCTGCGGAACTCATCAAGATCATGCCTGGCATGGGGATGGCCAACGGCTTGAGCCAAGGTCAATGGAACAGTCAAACAACGGAAACCAACAGCGGACCCGTCGGCTTCGCCATGAAGCCGAAGAGGCGTTCACGCGTTCAGTCCCGGACTGGCTACTCAGACGCATTGCGTCTCACCTGTAGAATCTCATGCCAACTGCGGTGACAGCTTGTTGCCCAGACTGCCCCGCACCAGGATGCCGCAGGACGCGATGCCCCCTGGTCGGTGATGTTTATGTCTTCTCCTTGTATTCTCTGAACCCATCAACCAATTGCCTGAATGAAGCAGGCTTGTATTTCTCAAAGCCTTCCTCATCCACATACACGAAATCGTATTTCACCTGTCCCTGCACTCGATTGACGTCTTCGCACCATTGCCGCAGGCGTTGCATCTTGAGCGACACGTCCACGTCCTCCTGGCCTTTGGTTTCCACAATGAAAATCCGCTTGGCGGAGAGCTTGACCAAAAAATCCGGGTAGTAGTTGGAGATGTCGCCGTCAGCATTCACATAATCCAGTTTGAAGTGCACCGCCAGATAATTCTTGGCGTAGGAAACCACATCGTCGCAATCGTCCAGAAAGCGGGCGAACAGCAGTTCAAAATCGCTGTCGCCGATGATGCGATTGAACACGCTCTTTGTCGGGATGAGATAGCTCTGGTCCTTTGCTACAAAGGGTCGCGTCTGGCGCAGCTTAATGGTGTCCCGGATTTCTGCATCGCCTTTGTCCTGCACGGTCAGAGCGTTGATTGCCTTCTTAAAAGTCTCGATGAGAGTTCTTGTGGCGGCCGGTTCTGACAGGTTGCGCAGGGTGTTGGGGCTTTCCAGTTCCACCGAGCGGTCAAACAACTCGTTTTGCACAAAGGCTTTGACCTTGCCATATAGCACATCGTAACCGCTGACCAGCCGCAAATCCTTCATGATGGTCTGCGCGAAGTAGCCGATCACGCTGGTGTAATCGGCAATGCCAGCCGTATCGAGAATGGTGGTATGCGTCACCTCGCCGGTGGTGATGTCCTTGAAAACGATCTCCCGCTGTTCCTCTTCGCTGAACCGCTGGTACAGCACACGCTGGTGCCCCAGCGCGCCCACATCCAGCGTGCTCAGGTTCTTATATTCACGGTAGACGCGGGGCGTCAGCACGGGGATTTCGATGTCCAGGGCGTCGATGTCCTTTTTCTCATTCTCCTTGTCAACCTCAACTACCAACGGCGTTTTGGGAGCAGTGCCTTCTCCCATCGGTTTGCGCTCCAGCACCACGCCTTCCGCCTTTATGGATTCCACGAAATCCATAAAGGCGTTTGTGCCGACCACGCTGACGTATTCTTCCACGGCGCTGGGGTACATTTTGCGCAAGCCGCGTCCCAAGGTTTGTTCGGGCAGGATGTTGCTCGGGGCGGAATACGCGCGCAGGCCCACGATGGTGGTAACGTTGCGCACGTCCCAGCCCTCTTTCAGCACCATCACCGAGATGATGGCCCTGAAACGGCTGTCCAGGCCATCAATCTCATTGGCCTGCCTGCGCAGCTCATCCAATTCCTCTTTGTCCTTGCCTGACGTCGATTCGGAAATCTCCCCGTTTTTCTTGGTGTGAATCACCAGCACCGCGTCTTTCAGGTCGGGATAGCGGCCTTCGAGGTATTCGGCCACGTCGTCGCAATTGCGTGTGTCGTCGGTCATCACGAATAGAATTGCCTTCTTGTCCAGTTTTTCGTGTTCGGCGTACGCCTTGCGCCACTCGATCACGCCCAGGTGAATGTAGTCGGCGTATTTCTCGGTGTACTTGGCGCTCTTCTGTTCCACCAACTTGGCGCGGCTGGCGGCATCGGGCAGAACGGGATGCTTGACAACATTTTGCTTGATGGCTTCCACCAGCGGGTAATCGGCGACAGTTTGCACGAAAATCGCGCCGTTGTTGTGCTTGGGGGTGGCAGTAACGTCCACTTGCAGGGCGAGGGCGCCCCCCTTCTGCTTCAGGCGGTTGTGGATGTCCTCGATGGATTTGAACCAAGCCATGCTCGGGTCGTGAATATGGTGCGCCTCGTCGTTCAACACCACCAACTCATCAACGTCGCGCACGATCATGCCCAAGTCCACTTTGGAGTCGGTTGTTGCACCCGTGGGCCGCTTGCCCAGGAAATAATCCCGCATGTCTTCATCATCGGGCGAGGCGGGAACGTTGTCCCCGGAATAGACGCGGTGGATGTTGGTCAAAAAGATGTTGCCGGTAGGGCGGGTGATTCGCACCTCATCCTGTACGTGGAGAGTCAGTTGGAAATCGTCGCGCCAATCGTGCCCGCCCACGCCATTGTCAGGCAAGACAGGGTCATCAAAAAAGATGCGCAGGCCCTCGAAATCCTTGCGGATGCGGTCCAGCACGATGATGTTGGGGGCGATCACCAAAAAGTTGCGCGCCAGCCCGGACTCCGGCTCATAGAGTTTGTGGTAAAAGCTCCAGGCCAGAACCAGGCCCAGCACCTTGGTCTTGCCGGTGCCGGTCGCCATCTTCACCACAAAGCGCCGCCAAGTCTCGTCAAACATGCCGCTGGAGACCGCTCCGCTGCTGTCGAAGCGCATCAGGTCGTACTTGTCCTGCACGCCCACCACGTCGTACAGATAGATGATGGTCTCCAGCGCCTCGCGCTGGGCGAAATAATACTGGAACTCGGCCATTGTGCCGTCGGTTTGGGGGAGTAGGTGCGGCGTGTTGAACCACCAGTTGAGCAGGCTGCGGCTGGTACCCGTCGCCCCCGCATAGCCGCTGTCCCGCCACTCCTTCACCTTGCGGCGCAGTTCCGGCACGAGCGGCGGCATGAGCTTGTCCATGCTGCTCTCGCGCAGGGCTTCATCCGCCGGAAACCAGCGTACTGCCGGGTCGAGAATGGCATAGGGCGATTCAGGAAAGTTGGGATGCAGCGCCATGACGGATTAGAACCTCCAGTCCTCAATTACCAGAAATCCCTCCAGCTTGACGCAAACGATCCCAAAATGTTCACATATGTTCGGAATCCGGGCGCCATGGGGAGGCTGATCTTCTTCGGTGACCACAATGGCGTCTTTGATCCTAGCCTTCGCGATGATGAAAGGGTCGGCGAAATAGCCTCCCTGAAGAAGCTTCTTCTTGTCGAGATTTTGCCGAAAGTGTGGGATGGAATATATATCTGTAATAAAGGACAGCTCTTCTACGGTGGGATCTTCAAAGAAATCTGGGTTGCTTATCTCTAATAGGCGAATAACGGATTCGTCGAATTTGCGCTCAAGCTCGAGCCTTGCCTCCCGTACAGAGATTACTTGTTTGTCCTTGAGGGCAACGTCGAACTTCTCCCAGAAGGAAGGGAACCGATCGCGGTAGTAATGATTGAGGACGTTTGATAGGGAGTTCGTATCGAAAATGTAGATCAGGGCTTTCCTCCCTCCAGAACAAAGTGTTCAAATGCTGGAAGGCTCCGTTCCGGGACATTAAGATATTCGGCAACTGAATCCGCCGCGATTTTGCTCTGGTAGTATTTGCCGTAGACAAGATTGATATACCTCTCCCCCAGGTACGCTTTCTGGTTGTAGTAATAATTTCCCCCACCGGACGGCTTTTCGCGATTCTCTTGGGCCTGCTTAGCCCACTTTGCCGCCAACTTTTCGTAGTAGCTTGCTGTAACTAAGCCGCGATCGAGGTACTTCCGAAGAATGACCTCACGGCTCACCGAAAAATATGAGGCAAGTCTGGCGAACTGCGCCTCCGATACTTCCGTTCCGGAAGTATCGAGCGCATCGCGAGGCACCAGGAACTCGCTGGCAAAGTGATTACAGGTTGTTTCGACATTGCGGTAGTATCCCTCGAAGGCGCGAACGACCGTTGTGCTTCTGAAGTCGATTCCGCCCGAGTGGAACAAGAGATGTGCCAGTTCGTGAAAGAGCGTAAACACTTGGCGAGAGTCGGGCATGCTGTTGTTAACGAAAATTAGGGGGTACTTCCTATCGTACAGGCAGAAACCTGAGAGCTCATCGTTCCGAAACGCATCTTTGAAGACGAATACGCCCTGGCCTTCCAGGGCTTCTCGCCAATCCTTGAATGCGGTTTCGGTGGAACGCCACGTTACTTGCTCCTCAATTGAGACACCGAGCGTCTGCCGGAGGGCCATGGTGATCGGTTCAATCTGGGAGTGTTCGCTCAGGGCGAATGTATCCAGCAGAGATTTCTTTACTGCCGCCTCACCTTCAAATAGCTCTTCAAGGTTGAGTTGGAAAAGCTTGGCCTTGCGGTATAGCTTAATAATCTGGGGTGGCAATACCGCTCGCATCGTATCAGGCAACGTCCTGAATTCCGTCTTGGGCGATTCCTCCTCCGGAACGGCCGGAAAGAAGAATACTGCCACGGGCCGTTTATAGATCTCGTGAGCTAGTTTCTCAAGCTGCGGATACGTTGGGGAGCCCTGGCCGTTCTCCCAAGCCAGAACGGTTTCGGTATTGAAGCGACCTCCAAGCCGCTGTGCCACATCTTCCGGGGATAAGGACAAAGATGTCCTTGCCCATTTAAGGACATCGACATTGATGGGCAATTTCTCTTTCATCCGGTCCTCCAGAGCTCTCATTGTGTTGCCCCCTTGCGCTCAGCTTCCCTTGGCATTATACCGGGTTCATTAATTGGATGAACCTGCGGTGATTCTGGCAACGGTATCTAAACCCATCGATTTCGATGGGTTTAAAGCATGAACGCTCCTACTTCTTCCCTCCCACAGTGACCTCCACAATCGTCATGGTGTCGTTGCCGAAGATGTCCACCACCTTCACGGCCAGTTTGCGCCGACCCGGCAGGCATTCGTGGTAGACGCTGGTCAGTTCCAGCGAACGGTCTTTCTTGGTGCGGAAGGACTGCCGCTCGTTCTCGAAGATGTAATCCCCGGTCCAGACTTCCTCATATTCCGGCAGGTCCAACTGTTCGGGCTCCTCCATGCCAGGCATCCGGGCTTGTTTCATCCTGTCACGTGGCACGCGCACGATTTCGCGCTTGCTCTCAAAATTGAAGTCCACCGCCCAGTAATCAATCCAGTCGGTCCAGTTCTTGGTCAGCACCTCCCGCTTCACGATTCCCTTTGCGTCCTTGCTCACCTTCACGATCTGCCCCCGCTCCACCACGATCTTGCTGGCTTTGTCCTTGAGCGTGGCTTCGGCGGCGGCGATGGAGTCCTGCGAATAGAACACGGAAAAGTCAGTGAGCTCCACTGCCACGCTATTCCTCTTCACGTGCGGCGTGACCTCGATAGCCGCCACATCGTGGAATACCACTTGGTTCTTTTCCACCGCCCGCTTGTCGAACACCTCGGCGGGGATGTATTTGGGGGCGATGTCGATGCCCTTGGCGCGGGCTTCGTCCAGCACGTTGGGGAACAGTCCCATCTCGAATTCAAAGCCGAGGATGTCCACGCGGGTAATGTGCTTCTGGCGGCATTCCAGGATCACCTCTTCCACAAACAGGCGCGTCACCGGCAGGTTCACCGGCCCCACCGCCACCAGCCGCCCTGCCTTCTTGCCGTTAAAGGTATTGAACCCATCGGTCCTTTCGGCGCGGTAGGCGCGCAGGATCAAATCCACGAAGGCGGCTTCCTTTTCTTCCAACTGCTTCTGCTGTTCCGCCTCGCGCAGGTTGGGGTTGACGCCGATGTAGTGCTAGCGTTCGTACTTGCCCAAGTTGAGGATTTCAAAGGCGCGGTAACCCTTGCCTTCGGCCTTCAACTCCCGCTGCACGCCGATGAGGCGCTTGCGCGTGGTGTGGATGGCGAATTTGCCCAGGTCAGTAACGATCCACTTGCGCCCCAGCTTTTCCGCCACCGCTGCCGTCGTGCCGGAGCCGCAGAAAAAATCGGCCACTAGGTCGTTTTCGTTGGAGGATGCGCTGATGATGCGTTCAAGAAGCGCTTCGGGCTTTTGGGTGGCGTAGCCAGTACCCTCCGATGCCATAGGATTAACAAAGTTAATGTCGGCCCAAACATCGTCGATGACAATACCTTTTGTATCGCTAAGATATCTCTTGTAGCTGTAGTTTGCTCCTTGCGTCTTGGGCTCGATAAGGGCATTTTCTTTGCGAAGTCTTTCGAGAGTTGCGTTTGAATAAGTATTTAAGTCGCTTATTCGGTACAAGCCTTTTCCATCTTGATCATCATACTTAAATCTCTTGAGGTAATCCTCGCTATACGCGATATATTGCCGCTCGTATTTATATTTGCCGGGTAATTCTGAGAAAAAAAGTATGGTGTCATGGTTTGATGGGAATTTGTTGGATATAGCCTTGCTACTTCCTGTGCTTGTTGACCGCCTCCATATTATTTCTGATACCATGCAGGAGTCGCCAAATAACTCATTTAATGCAGCACGGATGTAAGCATTCACCCGCCAATCACAATGCACATAAATGCTGCCATCCTCCGCAAGCAAATCCCGCATCAATACTAGCCGCTCGTAGATCATGGCGATGAAGCTGTCGGTGCCCTTACCCCAGGTGTCGCGGAAGGCGATCTCTTCCAGGATGTTGGGCTTCTTGGTGAAGGTATCGTTACCAATCTCAATGTCCATCGAAAAATCCGCGCCCACGTCAAAGGGCGGGTCAATGTAAATCAGCTTGAGGCCGCCCTGCTTTTCGATCTCCTCCCGCAGCGGGCCGTTCTTCAGCGATGAGAGGATCAGCTTGTTGTCGCCCCAGATGAGTTTGTTGGTCCAGCCCTTGAGTTGGCGGCCCCGCGCGTCAAATAGACCCGATTGCAATGCCGTGTCTTCTGGCTTCTCGGCGCGCGGCTCGTCCACCTGCTCAATCACCTGAAAGGGCAGCACGATATTGCAGACCTCGCTGGTCTTGCCATTCCAGACCAGCTCCACCTCGCGCTTCTCCTCGAACAGCAGGAAGCGGTACTTGTCCGGCAGCGGCTTATCCGCCTCCAGGAAGCGGATGATTTCCTGCTGCTCCTGTTCCGTCAGTCGTGGCATGTAAGGTCCTCTTCGTCTCGGATTCTACCTGGTGTCAAGCCGAAGGGCGCGCTGGCAAACCGCTTACTGAGTAATGCGTTGTCTTCAATTCGGAGATTAAAGCACAAATCAGCCTCAGAGCCAAGGACACCGACATAATACTCCTGCGATGTGGGGAGTGGTCAGTGTTGGCGACCTTCCCCCAGTGGCCGCGCTGAATGCGTGCTTGCATCCCCACCCTTGCCTGCGTTCGAGGTCTTTAGGTGAAGGGAGCCGCTCAATTCGGTAGGCGTCCTGCTGGTCGGCGCGAGCGTAGTTCCAAAACCAATGCTCGCGCCCGTTGGATAAGATGACGAAGGGAGCACGAAGGTTCTCGGCGTAACCGCGCGCCTGTTCCTTGGCCTCATACGGGTCTTTATCCTCGGCCTTTGCCTCCAAAACCGCGAGGGGACCGCGTTGGCCGAGCAACACATAGTCGGCGCGTCCATCGCGTCCGCTCGACTCGAAACGTACACGGCGGGGGTTAAGCAGATCCCAGTCGCTGTCCTTGAGGGCCTGGTCGATTAGGACCCTGGAAAAGGCTTCGGGCTGCTTTGGCAAGGGAACACATCCTTAAGGGCGCATTGCCAAGTGGCGAACCTCTTTATACATTCCTGCAGGAAGAAACTCAAGTGCTTTTGGGTGTGCAGCGTTGTGCAGTAGAAAATCCTGTTTCAGGTCCGCGCCATCTGATTGGGAATCGGAGAACGCGCTCGGGGGGCACCAGCTCTTCCAGGTAGTCTGCGCCTTATGCTGGCCCGGGTCAGCCATGACCACGCGCCCCGTCGAAAAGGTCAGCGCGTTTACCCGCGACATGCGGCCGCACGGCATTTCCGTTTATGCCTACCTCAACCTGACCGAGTGTGGTGGGCCGGGCGACAAGGCTGGCGACGCTTCGGTCTCAGATCGGCTGCCCAAGGCCAGTCTCGCGGACGCCCTCCCGAAGGACCAGGGGTGGAAGCCGGCGGGCGGCGGGGCCGGCGGATTATAGGCTATAAGTATAGCCTATCAAGAAGAGGGCGAGCCGCCCAGTGTGGCATGATGCTACATACATGCGCTAATCGGTATATCCCCTGGGATAGTCCTAAACACTTGAAAAACATTGGGATAAGCTGCCGCCGAGGCAGAAAACTGCAAGAAAAATGCAACACGCGCGGCAAATGGAAATCTCGCCCCCCGGGGGCTATGTTATTTCTGGCCGCCCCACCCTCCTAGCCGGGGGTGGCACACCCATAGCCTTCCACGTATGCGCCCCGAGCCCGGCCTGCCCGCCTCCGCTCGGAGGGAGCCTTCCCGAACTCAGCCTCTTTGTACCAAGCCAGTGCCAAGTCGAGCCGGAGGACCGGGTCGCCGTGGACTTGCTCGAGTGCGGCGCGATACTGGGCGATGGCTTCGTCGAAACGGCCCAGCGCGACGAGGGCGATGCCCAGGTTCGCGCGCGCCGCGGTCATCTCCGGATGAAGTCGAATGAGTTCCTCATACTTGCTCACAGCAAGCGCCGCATCCCCGCGCTGCTGGGCCGCGTACGCATCCTGGAAGAGCTGTTGCGGATCAGGTCGCTGCGCAAAGGTGACGAGGGCGAAGGTCAGGATGGATAGTGCCCCGAAAAGACCAAGTCCCGCGATCGAAGAACGCGATGAGGAAAACATCAATGCCGCAATGTGCGGCGCCCTCCCCGATCGGCAAATCTGGCAACGCAAGAGCGCCTCCCTATGGTTTCGAGCTCGTAACACTGCACCCGTAAGTTTAAGCCCAAAACCTCTCTTTGGGATACTCCATGACCGAGGTTCGATTATTTCTTCTGGTAGCCTGTCCGGGTTGGACGAACCTGGCGTATGATACGGGTTCCATGGCAAGCACCTGCTGCACCAGCCGGAAGAAGAGTCCAGGATCAAACACGGATCCGGCATCCGCCGTTCCGTGAACTCAGGAGCCCAGTGATCACACGAATAAAACAATACGCCCTTCTACTTTCACTGCTGTGGTTGGCGCCGAGCGCCGTTGCGCAATGGAATCCCTTGAATCCCGAAAAGGGTATCGAGAGGCAGTCCGACGGCGTGCTCTTCACCATGCAGACCGGCCTGCTGCGGCTGAAGGTCTGCTCGGATTCCATCGTCCGCGTCCTCTATACGCCCACATCTTCTTTCCCGGACGTGAAGCATCTTGCCGTGATCAAAACGAGTTGGCCTGGAGCGCACTTCTCGGTGGAATCGACCGACAAAGAGGTGACGCTGAGCACCGCTCAACTTCGAGTCAATGTGGCCCGCAAGGACGGAGTGATTGTCTTCAGTGACGCGGCGGGCAAAAGGCTGATGCAGGACAGCAGCCGGGCGATGACTCCCGTCGTGGTCAACGGTGAGAAGACTTACCGCGCCGAAGAGTTCGTGGCGCTGTGGGGCTCGCCGGAAGGCTTCTACGGCCTGGGGCAGCATCAGGCCGGGGTGTGGAACTACCGGGGAGAATCGGTGGACATCGCGCAG
>Ga0187850_10004496_pt1 | contig 11041 bp, 10 predicted proteins | sample June2016WEW_4_15_FD_132436 | JGI IMG/M metagenome (GOLD analysis project Ga0187850, IMG submission 132436) | Peatland microbial communities from SPRUCE experiment site at the Marcell Experimental Forest, Minnesota, USA - June2016WEW_4_150 | ecosystem: Environmental > Terrestrial > Soil >... | reverse complement strand
CTGGCTCGTGGACTCATGACAATCCCCCTTTAAAGGGGAAATTGTCGGGTAACATGAATTATCAGTCAACGATACCTTTTGCTTAACCAAACGGGTAACATTTAATGTGAGGCAATTCGCGCCTCGGCGAAGGCAGGGCGTAAACTCTTACCGATGCCTTTTGGCGATCTAAGTGTATTTCTTGATGTGTTTGCTGCCACGAATGGTTGTGCACCTATTCATGTCACGCATTCTAAAGTTCGGAAAGAGAGCCGTCCTGAAAGGGCCGATAACAAAAGAGGGAAAAATGTTTCACACCTTCAGGGGGATGAAGGTGGGTTATGAGGCTTTTTGACAAGTGCGTTGACAAGTAAGAGAATCGAAAGGGCCGAGCATACCCAGGCGAAGATATCTCCATAGAGGGTATAGAAGGTTTTCAGATCCGATAGCCGAATCGTTCCGATCATCGCCTCCTGTGTGAAGATTCTTCCCTCTTTCAAAATCTTTCCTGTTGGATCGATGAATCCGGTGATTCCGGTATTGGCCGCTCTTGCGACAAAGACTCGATTTTCAACGGCCCTGAATGTGGCCATGGAGAAATGCTGGTAAGGGGCAGAGGTTCTCCCAAACCAGGCATCGTTCGTGATCGTTACCAGAAAGTTCGCACCTCGTTTGACAAACCTTCGGCAGAGATCCGGAAAGATAATCTCAAAGCAGATGAGAACGCCGAATTTACCCTGGGGCAGGGAAAAATTGAAGATTGTTTTACCAGGTTTAAAATCTCCGATCCCTTCCCCCAAGGATCCGATGAAGAAAAGGAGATCTTGCATCGGAATATACTCACCAAAAGGGACGAGGTGGATCTTATCATACTTTCCCACCAGTTCCCCCGAAGGGGAGACCAGGTAAGCGCTGTTGTAATGGACCACTCTCCCTCTCTCGATTTTATAAGAAGGGGTTCCAAAGAGGAGAAAAGCATTTGTCTTCTTAGAAATATCCAGGATAAAGGGTTGGTATTCCTCCGCATCCTGAAAAAAGAAAGGAATGGCTGTTTCAGGCCAGATGATGAGATCCAGTTTTTCCTCTGCCACGGTGTAAGAAAGCTTGTTGTAGATCTTTAAGGTCTCTATTTGAAAGGACTGGTCCCATTTTACGGACTGGTCGATGTTTCCTTGAACCAATCCGATCTTCAAAGGGGGATTTTGATTCACGTGACGTTCTACTACTTCCATCTTTAAATGTCCGTAGATCAAAAGGCCCAGAAGGACGAGGCCTGTGAAGATCACCTCTTTAACGGGAAAAATCTTTTTGGGCCATTGGCGAAGAATCCCCAAAAGCGTGGCATTGACCAGAACGATGACGAAAGAGGGGCCATAGACTCCCGTGATATCCGCTATCTGGATAAAAGGAAGGGTGAGATATTGAGAGTAACCCAAGTTCGCCCACGGAAAACCTGTCAGAAGGAGAGAGCGGAGGTATTCCAAGGCCACCCAGAGGAGAGGGGTGAAAAGCATCGTTTGAAGTCCTGAGCGAATCTGGATGAACCGGGTGAAGCATGTGAAGACCCCGATGAAGAGGCTCAGGTAGGCCACCAAAAGCAAAAGAATGAGGCCGCTCGGAATCAGAGGGATGTTGCCATACGTGTGGACCGCCACAATGATCCAGTAAAGAATTCCGAGAAACGTGACGATGCCTGTCAGAAACCCGAGCTCAAGACTAAGTCGCAGTCCCTTGCCCTCGATGGAATAGAAAAGAGGGACAAGAGCAAACCAGGCCAAAAATTCAAGATCAAAATTGGGGAAAGAGAGGATCAGAAGAATTCCTGAGAGGAGACTCAAAAGGATATCCCTTTTTCTCATGGGTTTCATCATAAGCAATAGCATGGCAATTTTCAAGAAGGGTTTGAATTTCCGAGGGGATTTGTTAGAATAAAATCCGATGAGGATCTTATTGATTGAGGACGACACAGGCATCGCTCGATTCGTCAAACAAGGGCTATCGGAAAATTCATTTTCTGTAGATGTGGCCGTGGACGGAGAAGAGGGGTTTCAGTCGGTCCTTCATATGAAATATGATTTGATCGTCCTCGATATCATGCTTCCCAAAATGGACGGGAAGGAGGTTCTGAGGAAGATCCGATCCATGGACATTCAAACCCCCGTGATCTTTTTGACGGCTAAAGATTCTGAAAGTGACATTGTTCATGGTTTAAATTTAGGGGCGGATGACTACCTGACCAAGCCTTTCTCTTTTAACGAATTGCTGGCCAGAATCCAAGCCATTATTAGAAGGGATAAGGCCGTTACTCATCCCGCAAGATTACAAACGGCCAACCTCATTTTAGAGCCCGACGGCCATCGGGTTTTTCGGGAAAAAACAAAAATCGAGCTCACCCCGAAAGAATATGTCCTTCTTGAATTTTTCATGAGACACCCGGGCCAAATCATCACCCGAACGATGATCTCCGAGAAGGTCTGGGATTATCACTTCGACACCTCTACGAATATCATCGATGTCCATGTCTCTCATCTGCGGAATAAGATCGACAAGGATTTCGAACCGAAGCTCCTCCACACGGTGAAAGGGGTGGGATATGTCCTGGAAGATCGGGGGTAGGTTTTACCGGAGGACGGACTTTAAGATGACGCTTTGGTACGTCCTCACCTTCTCGGGCTCTGCGATCGTGGTTTGCCTGATCCTTTACGTGGGTCTGAGGTATCGGCTCCTCAGAGAGGTCGACCAGTTTCTCCTCGACGAAACAACGGAGATGGAGAGGGTTTTGTCCAAGGAGCCGAAGGAGACCTATTTTTTGATGAGATTCGAAGATGAAGTGATGACCCGGAAGTATTACCCTTTCTTCTTTCAGATTTTGGACCCAAATGGAAAACCCCTCTATGTCTCAGAAGGGTTCCGGGAAATCCGGTATGAGATCCAAGAGAGGGTGTTGATCAACGCCGGAAACAGGAAAGAGACCCTGGAGGAAATTGATTCTTACGGCGGAAAGATGGCATTTCGTATCATCAGCACGCCCGTTTATAAGAATGGGAAACTCACTGAGATCATGCAACTGGGGACCCATCTTTATTTTGTGAGACAGAATTTATCTCATTTTAGAAATAATATTTTCGCGGTCCTTCCTGTCATTCTTGTGCTTGGGACGCTGGGAGGATGGGTACTTGCCAGAAGATCCCTTGCTCCCATCGGGTACATTGCCTCGAAGGCCGAAAACATTACCTCGAAAAACCTCGGCGAGCGGTTGACTCCGAGAGGAACCGGTGATGAAATGGACGTTCTCATCCGGACGATCAATGAGATGATTGCCAGATTAGAGAACTCTTTTAATCGAATGGCGGAATTTACGGCCGATGCGTCTCATGAATTGAAGACCCCCATCTGTGCCATGAGGGGAGAAGCAGAGGTTTTGCTCCTAAAAGAGAGAAACGCCGAAGAATATCAGGAAGGGCTGGCCCATTTCATCGAACAGTTTGACCACCTGAATCAGATGATCAATGACCTGATCTTGCTTTCAAAGGCTGACACCACCCAGGTGGAGTTGAAGATGACCCCCCTTCGGCTGGACCATTTGATGAAGGACCTGTGCAATCTCTTCCAGGTCCTTGCGGAGCAGAAAAATATTGCACTGGAAACGGGGCTTCTCGAAGAGGTCACGGTGATCGGGGACAAGGTCCGTCTCCAACAGCTGTTTACCAACCTGATTGACAATGCCATCAAATATACGTCCCGGGGAGCGATTCATATCACGGTTGAAAAGGATGAACGTGCCGTTCTGGTCAGAATCATCGATACGGGGATGGGAATTCCGAAAGAGGAGCGGGAGAAGATCTTCAAACGTTTCTACCGAATGGATAAGTCCCGATCGAGGGAAACCGGCGGGGTGGGCCTTGGGTTGAGCATTGCCGAGTGGATCGTACATGCCCACCAGGGAAGCATCGAGGTTGTTAGTGAAGTAAATCGGGGGTCTACCTTTACCGTCTCTTTACCCCTCCGAAGGAGTGCAAACCCTACCCACCAAAATTAATAAATCTTCCCTCACAGTCGATTCTTGCGAAATGTCGGTTTTGGATCCTTATTCCCCCCGGGGAAGTCTACGCGAGGTTCTTGGAAATGATGTCCTTGCCTTAAGCGTGAGACCATGTTTTTGTGACACAGGAATCAAAGATAACGGGTGTTGGGCAGACAGTCTCCTGTTTGACGACCTGTCTGGCCAGCGGGGGAGAGTTGCTCCCGGAAAAATTTCGCTGTTTCTTCGGCCACCTGATCCTTCTGATTATCGATCGTCATCATGTGATAACTGTCGTCCAAAATGATCTTTCGAACGATCTTGGAGCCGATGTTCTGCTCGACGTAGTCCGGGTTCTTCATACTCGTCAGATCATCTTCTCTGGAGTGGAGGATCAAGGCCGGTGTGGTGATCTCAGGGAGTTCTTTTTTCACTTGGTTGATTAGCTTGAATAGTTGATGGATACTGGCGGCGGGAGTTTTCGCATAGGCGATGGAGTCGTTCTTCATCAGATTGACGATGCGCTCTCGTAATGCCTCGTTCTTGATCCCGTAAGGCTCTGTCTCTGAGTAGGAGTAGATATACCTGAACGGGACATAATAAGAGATGGGAAGCAGAAACTTGTACCACGGAAGGCTCCAGCCATCGTAAAAAAGAGTGGTGGAAATCAGCGATACGGCTCCGACTTCTGAGCCAAACTCGCAGGAGAGGTGAAGAGAGAGAAGGGCTCCCATGCAGAGGCCGGCAACGGACACCGAATCAGAAGATTTCTTCATCTCTGTAAAACTGTCACGGACGGACCGGTACCAGTCTCTCCAGGTGGTTCTGGAAAGATCCTTCAGTGTGGTACAATGTCCCTCCAGGCAAGGGCCTTTGACGGTAAACCCTGCCTTATTCAATCTTCTGGCCAGGTATTTCATCTCGAAAGGGCTGCCCGTCAGACCATGGATCAGCAGCACGGAATGATTTCCCCCAGGGAGGTCTATCTTGTGATCGGGCATAGAGGCGTCCTATGATTTTTTACATTTATTCATCAGTTGCTCGAAGAGTTCGACAGCCATCTCGATTTCTCCCCGGGTGATGTGAAGCGAAGGGGCGAGGGTGAAGACATTCTTGTAATACCCCCCGATGTCCAGGATCAGTCCGCATTTCGATCCTTTGTAGTCCAAAGTCCCTTTCAACCCCTCGATAAACATTTTCTCTGTCAGCTCCCTGTCAGGAGTGAAGCTGTCCGGCTTGCAGATTTCCACCCTGAGCGCTAACCCCAGGCCGTCCACATCTCCTATCTCCGGGTGTCTCTTCTTGAGATCTCGGAGCAAGGAGAGGAAATAACCTCCGCTTTTCGAAACTTTCTTTTCATAATTTTCCTCTTCGAGCATCGCCATCACCTCAAGAGCAATGCCTGTCCCAAGCGGATTTGATGAAAAAGTCGAATGTGTTGAACCAGGAGGGAAGACCGTGGGGTTGATCAGCATTTCCTTGGCCCATATTCCTGATAATGGGTTGAGGCCATTGGTAAGGGCCTTTCCGAAAACGATGATATCCGGGCTGACCTCAAAGTTTTCGATGGCCCAGAGTTTTCCTGTCCTGTAGACCCCCATCTGGATCTCATCATCGACGAGTAAGATTCCCCAGGCATCGAGGATCTTTTTGAATCGCTTGAAATACCCTTCGGGCGGGACGATATAACCACCGGTCGCTTGGACGGGCTCTACGTAGAAAGCGGCATATTCGGATTCTTTTGCTTTCGTATCGATCACGGAGTAATATTCGGTCTCAAAAAGCTTCTCAAACTGGGAAATGCAGTAGAAATCGCAGCTCTCCCGACTCCTCCCGTAATAACACCGGAAGCAATAGGGATAGGGAATAAACTGGGCTCGGTCTGAAAAATGGCCGTACCTTCTTCTGTAACGATAACTCGAAGTGATCGCGGAGGCCCCCAGCGTCCGTCCATGATAGCTTCCCATGAAGGCGAACATCAGGTTCTTTCCCTTGGCGTTTCGCACAAGTTTCAGGCTGTCTTCAATGGCTTGAGCGCCTCCGACATTAAAATGAATCCTCCCTTTTTCTTTAAAGCGCCGCTGATTTGCAAGGCAGATTTTTTCTGCGAGAAGAACTTTTTCCTCATGGAGGTACTGGCAGGCGAGTTGAGGAAGGGTATCGATCTGGGCCTTGAATACCTCACTTAGTCGCGGGTTTTTATATCCGAAACTGGCCGCGGAGTACCACATCTGAAGGTCAAGGTAGGGGACGTCCGCGCTGTCATAGAGGAAGCAGCCTTCGCATCCCCTGAAGATTTTTGGAGGCTCCGCATAATGGACGGTGTCCCCGTGGGAACAGTAAATGGAATCTTTCCTGACCAATTCTTGATCGTCAACCATTCCAGGCTCCCCTTAAGCCACGACGGATGGAAGTGCTTTGTCGCGTGACGTGACCCGTTGTCCTTCTTGATTCCTCAGCCAGTCGACGACATCTTCAAATTTGCTGTGCTCAATATGCGGGATTTTTTCAGCCCTGCAAAAATCTAAGAGGGCGGATTTGGCAAAGGTCAAGTCCGCCCTGGTCGCGACGCAAAAATCGGAGCGGCCATCGCCGACGAGAATGTTGACTCTTCCTGGTCCGGAAAGCTCTTCCATCATTTGACACTTGCACATGCCGCTTCTGCTCGAACAATCCTTCCTGAAATGGGGAAAGGTCATCTCGAAATGCCCGTTTGTGCGGGCCAGGCCGTTCGAGAACACCCGGATGTCATCCAACCCGTATCGGTTCAGAATGGATTTTATAAACAGATCAATTCCGTCACTGAGGATAACGACCTCAATGGGTTTGCTTTTACAATATCTTGCGAAATCGACAAAGGTCTCATCGATTTCGATATTTTCTACAAAATCGAGGAGGTCATGTTTTTCCGCCTTGATGAGCTTGGTTTGCATGGCGAGGCAGTCGCGAGAACCCATCTCTCCATTCACCCAGGACTGCTCTATCTGCCGCCACATCGGGTCGGCAAATTCTTCTAGGACTCGGTCGATCACATCTTCTCTCGTGACCGTCCCATCGAAGTCGCAGAAAAACATGAATGTTCTGTCTTTCTCAGATCTTCCTGGCGAGAAGGACCGCATTTGTGCCTCCAAAGGCAAATGAATTTGACATCACCGTATTGACCCTTACCCCATTGCGGCCGATGTTCGGAACGTAGTCGAGATCGCACTCCGGGTCGGGTTGATCAAGGTTGATCGTCGGGGGGATGGCTTGATTCTTGAGAACGAGAAGTGAAACAATGAACTCAATGGCGCCGGCCGCTCCGATCGTATGGCCATGCATCGATTTTGTGGAACTGATGGGGATCTTGTAAGCGTCATCGCCGAATACTTTCTTGACGGCCTGGGTTTCCAGGAGGTCATTCCACTGAGTTGCAGTTCCATGGGCATTGATATAATCCACCGTATTGGGCGATATTCGGGCGTCTCCGAGGGCTTCGGAGATGGCTCGTGACTGTCCTTCAAGGGAAGGCTTGGTGATATGAAAAGCATCGGAGGTAGAACCGTAGCCGATGATCTCGGCATAGAGCGGGGCTCCACGGCGAACGGCCCTTTCCATCTCCTCAAGGACGACCACGGCAGCTCCCTCGCCAAGCACTAACCCGGAGCGGTTTTTCGAGAAAGGCTTGCAGGATTTTGAAGGGTCCTCAGGGTCTTCCGCCGCCAGGACCCTCAGGGCCTCCCAGCTTCGGAAGACCCCGTAAGTCAAAAAGGACTCGGCCCCTCCTGCGAGCATGACATCCGCATAGCCGTCTCTAATCTGTCGGAAGGCCTCACCGATTGCGTTTGCCGACGAAGCACAAGCCGTGGATATCGTCAAACATGGCCCCGTGAGTCCGTACTCTATGGAGATGTAGGACGCGGAGGCATTATTCATGATCATCAGGACAGACAAGGGCTTCACTCTGTCCTCGTTTTGCTTGAACAATCGTACGTAACCATCCTCTATGGCATTCGCACCCCCTAACCCTACACCCATATACACTCCCGACCGTTCTTTCTCCTTTGCATCGAGAGAGAGGGCTGCATCCTTCCAGGCCCCCGAGGCAGCGGCCAAAGCGAATTGGTTGACGCGATCCAGGTAAGATACTTGTTTCTTGCCAAAGTAATCGGAAGGATTGAAATCGACCTCGGCTGCGATTTTTGCAGAAAGGAGGTTGGAGTATTCCGAAGAAATTTTTCTGACCCCGGACTTGCCCGCCGTGATCTTGGCCCAAAAATCGCTGGTGTTATTTCCGCAAGGGGAAATGATCCCCATTCCAGTGACCGCGACTCTCCGTCTCATCAAAAAAAGACCCCCTTCAGTTCTCCGCTCGCTTTTAATAACTCATCGCAGGACTTGGCGAATGCGAGACTTGCTCCGATACGAATCGGTCAACCGCATCGACCATCTCTTGGATCGTCGTTACTTTGAACTGTTCGTCAGGGATTTTGATTTTGAACTCATTTTCGATATCAAACATGAATTCGATCTTATCAAGGGAATCGAGCCCCAAATATTCGAGTGTTGTCTCGGGCTTAAGTTCCTCAACGTTGAAATCAAATTTATTGATAAACAGTTTTTTCAGTCTCTCTATGGTGGACATGGATGTCTCCTGTAGGGCAATCTAAAGGAAAATTTAGATTTGGCATTGCTATCGAGTCAGACTATTTTCAAAAAGGTGCCGCAAAAAAGATGCCAATGAGTTTATCCCATTTTAACTTCCTGATTTTCCACGACGATTTCAAATGGAAGGGTTCCTATTTTGGCTCCTAGAGTTCATTAGTGTACAGATTTGACTTAAATAGTGATGGAAATGTACAAACGTATAATATCAAATGGGGACCTTTTCAATATCATTAAGAAATCTTAATGTAGATCTTACGCATGTCCACCCCGCTTTTTTGATCTTTGTGTTATAATTTTTTTCGCAAAAACTTGCTTGTCCTTGGAACGTTGATTCTAGTAGACTGGTAAGACCTTATTCTTCTCCAATAGGTATAGATTTTGAAGGAACTCAGATCATGGACGTAAGAAGAAAATATATCTTCGCGATACTCGCCATCGGGATGGTTCTATTCATTTTCAACCTGGGGGGGAGGGATTTATGGGAACCGGATGAAACCCGATATGCCGTGATCGCCCGGGAAATGAATGAAACAGGAAATTGGATTCTGCCCCATCTCAACGGAGAGGTTTATGCAGAGAAGCCTCCCCTTTCCTTTTGGTTGGTCAATCTCTCCGCTCTCTTTGTGGGGGAAAATAACGCGCTGGCCAATCGTCTTCCCTCTGCCCTGGCGGGGTTGATGACCCTTTTCATCACTTTTCTTCTTGGCGAGAGACTATTTGATCCGCGAGTTGGATTCCTTTCCGCGATGGTTCTGGGAACCTGCATCCTGTTTCCCCAGTTATCGCGGTGGGTGATGCTTGATTCTCTTTTCACGCTCTTTTTCCTTCTGACCCTCTTTTTCTTCTACCTGGGTTATGAGAAGGAGGAGCGGCGCCGGAGGTATTACCTTCTGGCCGGCCTCTTTACCGGGCTTGCGATCCTGACGAAAGGGCCGGCCGCTTATCTTACGCTCCCTATCTTTCTGATCTTCGCAGGTCTTCAAAAGAGCCTGAAGAAGTTTTGGTGCCGCGACCTTCTCCTGGGGTTTCTTCTTTCCGTTATGGTTGTGCTGATCTGGTGGATACCCGCCTGTTGGGTTGGGGGAAAGGATTACATCCATTGGGTCCTTTTTAAACAGGCGGTTGGAACTTTTGTAGAGGGAGGAAGACATTTTCATGCGGAGCCGTTCTATTTCTATTTTATCCGGTTTCCGGCAGAATTTTTTCCGTGGATCGTTTTCTTGCCGACCGCATTCGTTTTGGGGTTACGTAAAAAGTTTGGTAAAAGGAAGGAATTCCTATTTCTCTCGACCTGGTTCTCTTTTATCTTCCTTTTTTTCACCCTGTCCAAAGGAAAGAAGGATAACTACCTCTTACCCCTTTACCCGGCAGCCGCGCTGATGGTGGGTACTCTGTGGGATCGCGGGTTTGAATCAGAAGAGGGGAAAAAGGGATTCCTGCCCGGGCTTCTCCTTTTGACCCTTCTGTTCTGCGCCGTCTCCGTCCTGTTTCTGTCAAAGATTCCGCAAAGGTTCTATGCGCCTCTGATAGATTATCACTCCATAGCGGTCTCCATCCTCTCTTATTTGGTGGTCGGCTCCTTTCTCTCTCTGTTGTTTTTTGTCAAGAAAAAGAGATGGGCCTCGTTCATCAGCCTCATGATCGCTTTCATTCTTCTCCACCTCCATTGCAGTTTTCTTCTGCCCAGGTTCGATCCGCAGAAGTCAGCCAGGGTATTTTCGGAGAGAATTCTAAAAAGGATGGAGCCAGGGGATGAACTCAAGACCTATTCCCTCAAGTCGAACGGGGTACTTTACTATACCAAGAAGCCTTATATCGAGAGCATTCAAAGTAAGGAACGGTTTTTTGAGATTTTCAACTCCCCTCAACGAGTCTTTGTTGTGATTTATGCGGAAGCCCTTGATCGCCTTAAAAAAGAGACCGGGGTCGAGTTTTGCCCTCTTGAACAGATGGTAGTAGCCAATTGGAAGTATGTTCTTATTTCAAACCGTTAGCCCCAAACCGTAGCCGCAGCCTTCAGGCTGCGGGCCTACGATTTTGATTACGGAAGGTGGTAAGTTTTCGGAAGGATTGACATCTCAAGAGAGTGAGGTTAAATAAAACCGATGAGGATGGCTGACGCCGCGCGCGAAGGGGCCTGCTCACCGGAGTGAAATGAGAAGGTGTGCGTTATGTATCATGTAAAGCAAATGTATCAGGATAAGACCTATGCGGCAGGCTATGAGAAGACGAGGTTCAGCGGGATCTATGGAAGATTTAGGAATTGGAATACCAAAAGGGTGATCTCAAAGCTGATTCGGTTTACTGGGAGAGAGGGGTTTGCCCTTGATATCCCCTGCGGGACGGGAAGGTTAAGCCGTCTGATTTTGAAGAGCGGGTATAAATGGATCGGCG
>Ga0187850_10004492_pt1 | contig 11046 bp, 10 predicted proteins | sample June2016WEW_4_15_FD_132436 | JGI IMG/M metagenome (GOLD analysis project Ga0187850, IMG submission 132436) | Peatland microbial communities from SPRUCE experiment site at the Marcell Experimental Forest, Minnesota, USA - June2016WEW_4_150 | ecosystem: Environmental > Terrestrial > Soil >... | reverse complement strand
GGTGCTCTTCCTGCGATTGATCGCTGATCGCGAGCTGCGTGCCGTCCGGCGAAATCCCGTGGTCATTGTTGCAGCGGATCGCGAATCCGGTGTCGATCGTTTCCACCTCGCCGCCGCCCGCTGGAATACGCACGATTCGCCCCTCACGATTGAACAGCAGCGCCGCGCCGTCGCGCGTCCAGTTCGGTGCCTCGAAGTGCTCGCGAGCCACGTACACCACGCGTCTTTCGACGGCCGGAGACCCAACCTCAATCGTCTCCAGGCTGCTGTAGAGTGTCGGCTGAGCCGGCGTGCGGGCGCTCCCCGTCACCAGGTCCACATTCGAGAACACCGCCGTCGCGATCGCGTCCTTGTCGTGCGAGCACATGCCGATCCCCACGTAGAACTCGCCCCGCAGCGGCAGTCGTACCGACCCGCTGGCCACCTGCGGCTCCCCGTCCCCGCTCGCGAGCGACATGTAGTAATAGTCGCCCCGCTTCGTGATGCGCAGCCGCTTCGGCGCGGAGATATTCGATTGAATTTGCTGCGTCTCGGCGCCCTTTTCGTACCGCACTTGAAGAGATGTCAGTCCGTCGGCGTGCCGCGCCACGTCCACGTACGCCGAATCCGCGTCCAAGCTCTGCCGGATCATCAGCACCGCCTTGCGATGCTGGTGTCCTTCCTTGCCCACGATCTCGAGGTCTGCCGTCAGCTCCACGTCGCCCGAAACCTTCTTCCAGGCGTATTGGAACGCATCGGCCGCAAACCATATGTTCTCGCCGCTGCCGCTCAGCGTGTAACTCTGCTTCGACGCGTCGTATTCCGCGGAACCCTTGTGCAGCACGGTGCCGATGTCCCCGCTGCCCTCAAAGATCCCGATTCCCGCCGTGTTTTTCTGTGCCATGACGCTCCTCGGCGCCGCCCACGCAATCGCGGCGACGCAAGCCGTGACGATTACTACCCACAGGATTCCACGCCCCTTCATCAGTAAGCCCTCCACGCGCTTAGCATTGCACATTCGCTGCGCGAAGAGAACCTGCCGTGGCATCGCCCGTCGGCGACAGGGTCGAATTTCCCACTTTGCAATGGGCGTGCCAGATATTAAGATGAGGCAAATCCTAGGTCTGGATCAGCAATGGAAGAGGGAATTTTCGCCGGTAAGCTCCCGTCGCTTCGTAGCTTGACTCCGGGTTTCTTCAAGAGCAGGAGACCACCTATGCGATTTCTCCCCATCAGTCTGGCGGTGATGTTCGCTCTGTCACCCGTTTTGGCCCAGGAAAAGACCGGTGGCCCGACGGATGAGAAGGCGCAGAAGACTTATAAGGAAGCCTTCAAGTATTTGCACGAACGCATGACCGGAGCGGCTCTCGATGATTTCAAGAAAGCGGACAAGCAGGATGGCGGGCATTGCCTTGCCTGCCAGAAGCAGATGATCAAATACGGGGTCAAGCTCGGCGAGTGGAAGACCGCCGAACAAGCCGCGGAGGAAATGGTCGGGGAGGCTCAGGGCGAAAAAGGCATGGCCCTGGCACACTATCAATTTGCGGACGTGCTCCTGGCTGAAGGGCTGCAGAAGCACAAAGACGAATTGTTCGCCCGCGCTCACGAGGAGATCGGCAAAGCGCTCGCCGCTTATGCAGCGTTCCCCGACGCCCTGTACTTGGATGGGATGGCGCTTGCGCACCTGCGACAAGATGATGAGGCCAAAGCCAGGTTTGAACAGTATGTGAAGAGGATGCCCGCGGAAGATCCCGATCGCCAGCGCGCGCTGCGATACATCAGCCGTCCCGAACTTGCGCGGGCCAGGATGGCGCCGCCCTTCGCCGTGACCACGATCGATGGGCAGCGGATTTCCATGGACGATCTGCAGGGCAAGGTTGTCCTGGTCGACTTTTGGGCCACGTGGTGCGGACCGTGTCGCGAGGCGCTGCCGCATATTCGCGAGGTCGCAAGAAAGTTTCAGGGGGAGCCGCTGGTGATCCTCAGCGTGAGCCTTGATGATGATGAGCAGAAGTGGAAAGAGTTCGTTGCGAAAAACGAAATGACCTGGCCGCAATATCGCGATGGAGGCTTTGGCGGGCAAGTCGCGAAGCTGTTCGATGTGACCGCCATTCCGCACACCTTCACCATCGACGCGGACGGCGTCCTTCAGGAGGAACACATCGGCGACGCCTCGATCGAGGGCAAGCTCAAGAAACTCCTCGCCCGCGCGCGCGAATTGCAGTCAATGGGAATTTCCCCGAAGTGAGGCCGAGGCGAGGAACTGAGCTATTCTGCCCGAGCTATTGAGATTGTTCGGAAGGCTGCGTCCCAGTCGACCGGGCCACGCGGCGAAACGTGACCACTACCACGGCCGCCGATTCGGCGTTCGCCCCTCCCACCCTTCCCGGCACGAACCGCCACTGACGCACGGCGCTGAGCGCTACGGGAGCGAGCGATTCCAAATCGCGCAGGACTCGCACCGACTTGATCTCGCCTCGGTCGTCGACGCCGCAATATAAGATTACGCTGCCTTCTGCGGTGGTCATCGAGGCGGGTTCAGGTTCGACGGTAAGAATAGGCAGCGCCCCGCGCGTTGGCGCATTCGCCAAAGGCTCGTCATATTTGTGCGCCGGCTTGGCCCGAAGAGTCGCGAACGATTGCGGAAACTGGAACACGATCCCCACTCTTCCCTCAACCGCGTGTCCGTTCGAGCGCCCGGTGAGAAAGGTCCACGTGCGCACCGCAGCCACGGCTTTTTCAAGGAAAGGATTTTCCCCTTGCACAACTCTGATGTCCGCCAGCCTCCCCGTGCTGTCCACCAGAGCATCGAGCACAACCTCTCCTCCCAGGAGCGCTTGCGAAGGGTACGGCGCCCCAACCAGAGACAGCGGCGTGGGAACCGCAGATTCATTGCCCGTCTCGCGAGAAGCCTCCTCTGGCTCTGGAGTTCCCGTCGCCCTATGCCAGGAGATTCCCTCTTGCTGCAATAGCGCGATCGCGTAGTGAATCGGCACGGCCGCTCCCACGCCCGCCGCTGGTTGCTTCATGGCAGCTACAACAGGGAGCGCGCTGGATCGCACCCATCGCCCATCGATGAGACCAACCACGTTGTTCGTCTTGCCCAAAACGACCGGCGCGCCGCTCTCGCCCGGTATCACTTCATGACCGAACAGGAACACCTCCGTCTCGCTCCGCCCCTTCTCCAGTTGGCTGAATTCGTAGTCGAACACTTCGCCGGATGGCCGGTCCTCCAGGAACGTATCAAACGTTTGCGCGTCCCTCGGATGCGAGGGACGCAATGCCTCGGCGCGCACCGTCTGCGTTCGCAACGGCCTGTCGGTCGTCAATGGGAGGAATGCAACGCGGTAGTGCCCCTCGAACGGATTCACCGTCGCCCGCAGCACGGCCACATCGTGGTCCCGGTCCACGGCCACCACCGTGGCCGGAACCAATTGCGGCGGCGCCACTGCCGAGCGCAGCACGATGTAGGGCTGCGCGCCGTGAAGCTGGCTGAGCACGTGCGCCGCGGTGATCAGGTACCCCTCCTTGTTGATGAAAAATCCGTTTCCGTAGAAGAGGTAGCGATATCCTCTCCAGGAAGGAGATTGGTCCACTCGGTAGCCGATCGGGCATACCGCAGCGGATAACGCAGCATCGTCTGCGGACGTGTTCGGTGTCGCCGCCGCCCCGGAGCACCACAGGATGAGAGCGATGGCTGCTGACGAAAGAGCCGTAATCTTGCGCATCCGCTCTATTCTGAATCGCTTCGTTCACTTCCCGCAACAGCTTATCTGGAGAGAGGTATGTATAAAGCCTAGCGAGGACCGCTGCCCCATCGCCCCGATCTATTGGGGCTGTGACCGCCGCCCCATCGCCGTAGTCGCAAGCGATGAATCTCTCTTCGTCCGCCGGAAATCGTGGAGGCGGGGGGCGGAATATCACGGTTTACTGAAAACACGTAACTTATTAATTTTTCAATGCCGCTCAACACGCCAAAAACGATAGATTGGGCGAATTGGTGTACGTGCAGCGAATGTGGGAATCGGCGAGTCATAGTGTAATATCCCTTCTGCTGTCGACTTGAAGAATAGTGAATCCCGTGAAGAACTGGACCAATAGCTTTGAAGACATTCGAAACTTAAGGATGTTTGTCCACATCTGTCTTTCAGGCCTGCAAAATTCTTTGCATGCAACCCGCGTAGTCGATGTTTTGAGGGATAGCCAAAAAAGGCATGGTAGGCCAGAGCGATTTTCGTCCGACGAATACTACCGTGACGCGAAGAAACAGGCAGAGATGGAAGAGACATTCGGACGGCAGCAGAAATTGAGAGATTTCACCTACCTTTATGCCCTGGCCTCAATAAAACTCTGGAGCATTCTCGAAGCGGCGATTGACGACGTCGCCCTGGAATGTGTTCAAACCCCCAACCGATGTAGCGATGCAAAGTTGCTAGCGGGTTTGAAAGGACCACTCTTGGAGTTTCTTCAATCCTCTGCTGATGAGCGTGCAGAATTTCTGGCCGCTCAGTTGAAACAAGAAGTCAGGGCAAGCATGCAAAAAGGGATAGGACGATTCGAGGCAATCCTCGCGCCGCTGGGGTTGGAAGGTGCCGTTCCTGATGCGGTGCGACGAGCAATCTTCGAACTCTCAGAAGTAAGAAATGTGCTTGTGCATCGTTGTGGCTTTGTTGATAAGCGATTTGTTTCGAGTTGCCCCTGGTTTGGTGCCAGAGTAGGAGACGAATTGCTGGTGAAGGAACAGCAGTATGTCCGGTATGAGCTCGCCATCAGTTGTTACTTTCTCGAAATTGATTTGCGCTTTCGCCGTCGAGATGACCCGCCTGATTTTGACCCGGAGGTGAAGAGTGAAGTACTGAAGTTGAAGGACGAACTGCTGGAGCGCCTTGAAAACTCCGCTAGCAGTGACGATGACGCTTTGGCACTTGGCTAGGGCGGATGGCGCAGACGTAAAGTGGCGGGTGGCCGACTCAAATGGATTCGGGTGCCGCATCCTTCGTCGTCCTGCTGTAATATACCCACCACGGCAATGGACAGAGCTTGTATCCCAATTCTATCTGAGGTGCTGGGACTCTACTACACCACAGCAGAGTTCCTGGAGCTGGCTTCGATCTTCGAAGTGAGTTTTCCCGGCGAAGCTATTTGGAGGAACACGGACGTCAACTGGCTCGCGGCGGCGAGGCAACTCGTGGAGGGAATAGATCACGGGAACCACTACGCCATGCTCGACGCCATGCTCGTCGCGATTGAACAGCGTAACAAGACCGCCATCGCGGGAACCGATTGGGAAAGGCGAGACGCACACCAATGCGCAACGCCGATGATTGAGAGATTGCAGGCGGCACTCCAGGGCCCCGGGATCGCGAGGGAGATTGCAGTCCCTGAAGATAAACCTTTCACCGCAAAAGCTGAAGTGCGCGAATTCCTTGAAAATGCTAATACCGACGTATTCGTGGTCGATCCCTACGTCGGTGTTGGCACTCTCGGTTGCCTCAGGTCGGTGAATACGCCGATTCGCCTATTGACGGGCGCCCATCCCAATTCGATCGAAGACGGGTTTGAGGCGGCACTGCGAGATTTTCAGGCGGAGGGATTTACAATCGAGGTGCGGCGCCATGCCAAGCTCCACGACCGACACATACTCTTCAATGATCGATGTTGGCTCGTCGGTTCGTCGTTGAAGGACGCTGGCCGAAAAGCCTTTCATACCACTGAGATTATCGACTCCAAAGCTCAAGTAGTGGCGGCCCTTCAGACGAAATGGGTCGCGGCAACACCATACCCGTGAGATTCACCGGGTATCCAACCCTCGCGGAGTAGGGGTGGAGAAGTTGCTCGCCCCGACTAGCCACTCGGCACTGGCCACCGCAACTCGAATTCCTCGCCCAGTTCGAATTAACCATTGATAACCGTGCAGAACTATATTGACATCTAGTAAACTACGTGCTATCATGCCCCGTGAAAAGTCGCCCCTCACTCGCTAACTTACCTGGAATCAACACTTACGTAAAACGCCCCTGCAACCCCTCCAGAATCAACACATACAAAATCGTTGAACTTAAAACCCTTTGGAATCAACACTTACAGAAAAAGGCCGGTCTCCCCCCTCCTTTCCGTGCGCTCTGCACCTTCCCTCTCGCCGCAGCCCACAGCTCCGCCCCCAACTACTCTCGACTGACACCGCTTAGGCCTGCGAACCTCCCAACGTTCCAGCGTTCAACATGCCAACGGTTTCTGCTAAGTCCTTTAGAACGCACTCTTACGAAAAATGCGCCCATAACTCCTTTAGATCTCACTCTTACGAACTCATTAGACTTAAAGCAGGATTATGCACTTCATAAAAGATAGGTGATATGATGTCGTCTATAGCACCTTTTCTGGTCAACAAGTTAGGGCCGTTTGTCGAGCAGCCAAAAGGCAGGAAGAAGATCAGCATGACGTTGGTAGCTGCCCTTTCTGGTTTTGAGGGGATAGTCCTGTTTGGGGACACCGAGGAAACTGCGGCAGAGTACGCCAAGAAAACCATTGAGAAAGTAGCAGTGTATGATTTTCAAGACCACCCTTTTCGTTTCGCCATCGGCAACGCTACGAACGAAGGAAACTACGCCGATGCCCTTCAAAACGAAATCGCAGGCAGGCTACTCTCGTTCGACAAGTACGACCTGGGCGGAATCCACAGTGCGCTCACAAATGATCTGACACGATTCTATTCTCAACACATCTGGCCAAGGGCCGCAAATCAACCACAAACACAATACCTGCTTGTGCTTCAACCCCTGCCCAAGGGTGATCTGCAAATCATCTACATCTCAGAAACCGCTGTGAATTTCGTTGCGGTTCACTACAAAACGATTGGAGTCGGTAGCTACTTCGCGGATTACCTCTTTAATTTGGCCTTGTGCGGTGGAGACACCGACTCTCTGAATACGTTACTAACCGCATCCGTCTATGTTGCGCGGGAGGTCCGAGAGAACATTGCAGGCGTCGGACCGATACGGCAGATTGCCGTGTTCATGCGCAATGGTGAGTGGGATTACGTAACGCACGATGACATCCTGCAACTGGAGAAGAACATCGAGCCGATGCACGAAGCTCTGCGTAGGGCTTTTTACGTGGCTACTGACAGTTGGATTCAGGACGAAGATTCGCTCTCGGAGATGAACAACACCCTAGAGGGTATTCGGAATCGGCAAATCGAGTGGTACGGAAATTGGGAAGGGGGTCGAGCGCAAAGAAAAAGCTGCTTGCCCTTTGTAGCTAACCGACGTTCCTCGGGGAGTGTCCTATGAATTTGGTTGACGTTCACACGATGTTTCCGAGTGACATGAAGTGCCGGGAGTTGCTGGCACGCCTGCGATGGCCGGAAGGTCCGCGTTGTCCGCGCTGCAACGCCGATGTAGTCGAACTAGAAACGGATAAACAGCTTTTCTACTGCAAGGACTGTAACTACCAATTCTCTGTGACGGCAGGCACGGTGTTCAATGACTCTCACCTTTCCTTGGAGAAGTGGTTCACAGCGACATTCTTACTCTGTGAGGCGAAAAAGGGTATGTCGGCCTGCCAAATTCAGCGAACGCTGGGGATCGGCAGCTACAGAACGGCATGGTATCTCTGTCACCGCATCCGGGCCGCCATGAAAGAAGCCGAATCCATGCTCGACGGAACGGTTGAGATAGACGAAACCTACGTTGGCGGCAAAGCGCGGCGGCACATGCCACGTAAGGAAAAAGAAGTAGTCATTGGCATCCGCAAGCGCGGCGGGGAGTTGCGGCTAATCCACGTCAAGGCCGCGAACGCCAAAACCATACGGGAAGTCGTGGGCGAGAACCTCAGTGAAGATGTGGAAGTCATTATCACGGACGAATCGCCCATCTACCCGTTTGGGCTCAACGAAAAACAGAGAAAAGCCCACAAGACCATCTGCCACCAAAAAGAATACGTATCAGGACTCGTTCACACCAACACCGTCGAATCCGCGTTCAGTTTGCTCAAACGCGGCATCATGGGCACGTGGCACAACGTGAGCGCGAAGCATCTCCCGGCCTACTTGGATGAAATGATGTTCAGATTCAACCGCCGTCACAACCCCAATCTGTTTCTGGACACGCTGCGACACATGGTCACCGCCCCAACGCTGACTTTCAAACAGTTGACCGCAAAAAAAGTGGCTTGACGCAACTCTGCGTGGGTGCAAGGATTCCCCTATGACTTCCGAAGAACGCGACCTAATCATTGGAAGAACGGTCAGGCAGAACAAAGAAAACGAAGAGTTAATTGCCTGCTTGCAAAGCCAGTTCCGTCAGTTGGCCGAAGAGTATCAGCATCTTCAATGGGCGTTGAATAATGACCCGTTTCTTATCGGTTTTGCGGACGAACCGATACCCGCACTACGAGATGACAAATACCGCGTGTACGGGAAGGAGCTCTTTGATCTTCCAAAACTGCGGTCTCTTCTCGCGGACTACAAGGCTGCCATTCAGAAACAAGCAGCGTTGAACGAAGAACTGATAAAACTGGGCGTCAAAGAGCGACCAATCACCATAGAGATTTCGGAACCGCGTCGAGTGCGCAGAGTTTGATTTACATGGAAAAAGACAACCGCAGAAAACTCTTGAAGAAAGTCCCTACCAGAATACTTCTGGCCTCAATTAAGCGCGATATACGGCGCAATCTCAAACCGAATCCATCAGGCAAACCCAAAAAGAAGTGAAGTCGTGATCTTAAGCTCAAACTTTTGTGAAGTGCATAATCCTGCTTAAAGTGCCCTCGAATCACACTCTTACGAGAAAAGGCCGGCGTCCCCCCGTCCTTTCCCCAGGCGCCGCTCCCTCTCCGCCGCTACCGTTCCTACCCCGTCTCTGTGCTCGGGTGGCAATCCTCTTCACCCGCAACTTTCGGCCCCTCAGCGGGTTCGATACAATGTGGAGGTCATGGCCAGGTCGGACGTCCAACTGATGATGGACGTGAAGGCGGGCGATGCCCAGTCCTTCGAGCTACTGTTGCAGCGCTATCGGACTCCACTGGTCAACTTCCTATGCCGCATGGTTCGAGACCGGGCACAAGCGGAAGATTTGGCGCAGGAAGTATTCCTTCGCGTCTATCGCGCGCGAAAGGACTACGTGCCCAGCGCGAAGTTCACCACCTGGCTGTTCCGCATCGCCACGAACTTGGCCTTGAACGCGGTACGCGACGGCCGGCACCGCCAAATGGAAATCTCCATCGACGAGCCGATGACGGCGGACGCGGAAGATGGCACGGAGAGGATGCTTGATTTGGCGGACCGGCGTCCCGATATCGAGCAACATCTGGTCGAGGAGGCGCGGCGCGCGATGATTCGACGGGCCATCGACAAGCTTCCGGAGAAGCAACGCGTGGCGGTGCTCCTGCACAAGTATCAGGAGCTGGATTACAGCGAGATTGGAAAGATTCTCCAATGCTCGGAGAGCGCGCTCAAGTCGCTGCTGTTCCGGGCGTATGAAGCGCTGCGGGTGGAGCTTGCCCCGCTCGTCGCGCAATCCCAGGGGCAAGTGCAGAAGGGAAGGGTCCAATGAATTGCGCGCGGATGGAAAAGCGGCTGATTCCGTACCTGGACGGCCGGCTCAGCGCCCGCAAGCGGCGCGGCGTGGAAGAGCATCTCGCGGCTTGCGCGGCTTGCCGGCTGCGCGTGGACGAGTTTCGCGCGGTCGCCGGACTGCTCGGCGAGCTGCCGCAGATCGGACCTTCGGGCGCGTTTGACGCTCGCGTGAGGACGCGTGTTGCGGCCGAGCCGCGTCAGCAAGGCTGGTGGGCTTGGCTTATGCCTTCGCCGCGAGTGGCTTTTGCTGCGGCGCTACTGACGGTTCTGGTCGTATGGGTGGGTTCGCGCCCGACCGACCCGGACAACTATCCCTACCACCAGGCGCGAGCGGATGCCGCCGCGCAAAGCCAGGATGATGATTTCCAGATGATCAAGGACCTGCCGGTTCTTGAAGATTACGACGTGCTTGCGAATTTCGAGCCGCTCTCGAGCCTGCCGCAGCAACCGGAACAGCCTGTGGCGGAAAGCCCGCAGATGTAACGTGCGCGCGAGACTCCAATTCGGCGGCCTGATTCTGGCGCTGCTGCTGGCCGCGGCCGGATCTGCGGCTGCGGCCGCGCAGCGCCCGGCGATGCGAGAACAGCGGGTCGAGCGGCGTCAGGAGCGCGTCCAGCAATGGCAGCAGCAGAAGCCGGACCAGCGCCAACAGCAAAGACAAGAACAGCGGCAGCAGCAGCGCGCCGACCGGCCGCAAAGGACGGATAGGCCACAGAGCACGGACAGGCCGCAGAAGGTAGAACGCCCGCAAAGCACGGCTCGCCCGCAGAGAATCGACCGTCCGCAGACGACGCAGCCTGCGGGCAGGCCTGTGTACGGGTCTGGGCCGCGCGCTGACGTTAGGCCTGGAGCCTCCGCTGTTTCTCGGGAAAATCTTCCACCGCGTGTTCTGGATCGTTTGCAAAGCATGCCCCCGGCGGCGCGAGAACGTTTCTTGCAGAACGACGAGCGCTTCCGCGACATGTCTCCGCAACAGCGCCAACTGCTCCGCAACCACTTCCAGCAATGGAACCAGCTCACGCCCGCTCAGCGCGACCGCGTGCTCCACAACGCCGAAGTCTGGCAGCGATTGTCCCCCGAGCAGAGACTACACATTCGCAATGACGTGCTGCCGAGGTGGCAGGCTTTGCCGCCGGATCGCAGGCAGGCCATTCAGGGACGCTTGAACGTCTTGCAAAACATGCCCGAAGCTGCGCGCAATCAGCGGTTGAACAATCCGGAGTTCATGAAAGGTTTGCGCCCCGAAGATCAGTCCATGCTGCGCGACTTGAGCCGCCTCCATGTGAGCGGCTCCCCCGAACCGCCCCCGCAGTAACTGCGCAGGGCGGCGCCGTATTGGCCTGCGCGCCAGCGCCCCTCGGCGTTGACAAATCCTCTCTTCCCGCGTCATCGTGATGAATTCTCACGCGGCGCGTCGAACCACAGAGGGAGGATTCGCCAGGTCGTGTCCACTCGCTTTCGCGCTCTGCAGCACCGCAACTTCCAGCTCTTCT
>Ga0187850_10004487_pt1 | contig 11053 bp, 9 predicted proteins | sample June2016WEW_4_15_FD_132436 | JGI IMG/M metagenome (GOLD analysis project Ga0187850, IMG submission 132436) | Peatland microbial communities from SPRUCE experiment site at the Marcell Experimental Forest, Minnesota, USA - June2016WEW_4_150 | ecosystem: Environmental > Terrestrial > Soil >... | reverse complement strand
CGGTCAATTTCCGCTTTCGGCAGTGCTGCCAATACGCGATTTTTATACACTTTTGCGGGCGGGTTCATAGCTGCTCCTTCCGCCGGAAACCGGCATCTGGATGCGCAAATGAACCAACCCCGACAGGCGGGCGGAGATGCGTATGAAGATGTACCTTAAATGTACGCTCTAATTGCGAGCTTTACGCTTTTAATTACACCCTGTTTCGCCTTAACCCTTTTCAGGCAGGGGCGAGAGTATGTCTGGTATCAGACTAAGCGACCGCATTATTCTGTCCGGTATCTAACTAAGCAACCAATCAAAGGACTGGCCCGATGTGACGAACGAGTCCACCCCGATTTCCTCGGGTCTTCGGATTGAAGGCAGAAGAGAGAGGTGTTCTGCGGCGCCCGCAGTAGAGGGCAGGCTTGCGGCGTCGCTTGCCCACGAGATCAATAACCCTCTCGATTCACTCGTTTCCTTGCTCTACCTCATGAAAGCAGAGGCTACGCTCACAGAGAAAGGCAGCCAGTACCTGACGCTTGCGGAGGAAGAGGTACAGCGAATTTCCCAAATCGCCCATGCGGCCCTGCATGATTACCGGGATGCGAATGGCCGGAGGGATGCGAACGTGCCCCGATTGGTCGGCTCCGTGGTCGATTTCTACCGGTCGCGGTTTGAGGCACGCGGCATCTCGGTCAATACTCGCTACTGTAGTAACGGCGACCTTCCTATTTACGCTGGTCCGTTGCGTCAAGTGTTCTCTAACCTCTTGCTGAATGCCGTCGACGCCATGCCTGGAGGCGGACAATTTCACGCACGGGCATCCACCGCCCGCGAGTGGTCGGGGCAGCGGAGACACGGATTACGGGTGACGTTTGCGGATAACGGCAGCGGCATAGCTGCGGAGAACCTGCACAAGATATTCGATCCCTTCTTTACCACGAAAGGTTCCGGCGGTTGCGGTTTGGGGCTCTCCCTGGTCAGAGATGTGGTGCAAAAGCACGGTGGCTCGCTCCGCGTCCGCAGCAGCACAAAACCGGGCCGAAGCGGCAGTATCTTTGCGATCTTCCTGCCTGCCGCTTAGAGCAATTCCAGAGTTGGTGTATCCCGATGTTTCAGGGAGGCGTCATCCCGACCGAAGCGAAGCCGGGGCCCCCAGCAAACGCCGCTGTTGCGTTTGATGGGGTGGGGAGCGGAGTGGAGGGATCTTGTGTCTTCTCGCTGTCTTCCCGCGGCAAAGCAACACAAAAGATTCCTCGACTCGCGACGCAAGGCGTCGCTCGCTCGGAATGACGTTCATCTCTTGAGGTACAGCATCCCGAGAACTGCTATAGTATCCGCCGGCACGCCGGTTCGCTGCGACCTACTTCATCACTCAGCATCACCGGGCAAAGGACTGTTGACGGTGGCAAGTTCCTCCAGGATGCGGCGTCTCTGGGCTGGGTCGGTCACGCTGCGCAGCACTTCTTCTCTGCGGCGCGCAACTTGATCTAGCCACGCGCCGTACTCTTCGCCGAATTGGGCTTCCAACTTCTGGCGGACCCGGCGCGCGAAGGCCGGACTTACCCCTGACGTGGAAATTGCAATCTGCAAAGCGCCTCGCCGCACGACGGCGGGATAGAAAAAATCACAGTGTTCGGGATCGTCCACCACGTTGCAGAGAACTCCGCGGCGGCGCGCTTCGTCATGAACCCGATGATTGACTTCGGCGGAGGAGGTGGCAGCCACCACCAGGAAAGCGCCGTTAAGGTCGTCGGGCTCAAACTGCCGCTGGCTGTAGACGATCAACCCCTGCCGCGCCCATTGCTCAACCTTGGGCGTTGCGGTTGGCGCCAGCACCACGAGCGCGGCCTTGGTGGCAAGCAGACCTTGGATCTTGCCTTCGCCGATTGCTCCGGCCCCCACTATGACGCACCTGCGTCCAGTGAGGTCTAACATCATCGGAAACAACTGCCGTTGCTCGCTCATTTCGCTCATCGGGCCTTTCTGGCGGTTCGTTGCTTCATCATCTATAGAGACAGTGCGATCGTCAATGTCCCGCCGGCTGGCCGAGCATCGCTCCAGCATTATTCTGGAGTGGCTGTCTCAGAATCTGGTGGAAACGCCAATCCGAGGTAAGCGGCCGCTTGCGCCAGCGAAGCCCTCAGCGGTAGATCGGTATTAATCGTGAGATGCTCGAAGGCGATCGGCTCAAAGTTTGCCTGGATGCGCTTGTAAAGCCTGTAGTCGCGGTTCCGCGCCAGGTGATTCCCGGCGCGTTTCAAGCGGCGTTTGGCTACTTCGTCGGAACACGCACAATGGAGAATTCGCCACGGAACCGCCAGACGCTCGGCGAGTTCGATGGCGGCCCGAAGCTGGTATTTGCGGGAGAAAGTCCGGCCATCAAGATAAACGTGCAACGGCCGGTTCTTGCGCAGAAGATATTCGGCGGCGGCAAGCATCATGGAGCCGCAGAGATCATCCTGCTGGCGCGAGTAGTCGGTGTGCGCCGCGCCAAAAACCGCTTGCCGGATGACATCTTTATTCAGCACCGCGCTGGGCGCATACGCCGCCAGTGCGTGGCACAATGTACTTTTACCCGTGCCCGGCAAGCCGGAAAAAATCACCAGCATCGAATCACCCTGGACATAGGAACGACATGCGAACGACATGCGAACGGCCTGCACTCTTCGTCGGTGCCGCCGATGAGCGTGCGGTCTCAGAATAAGTGTATCTCCCTTTAGTTGCCGCACGGCAAATTGCGCCGCACTATTAGGTTACGGGCAGGTTACTCGCAGTTACTTCCGTGACTTTACAGCCGCATCCGGCCTGTCGAGAATACAGGCGTTGGCAGTTCTGGGGGAGGGCTGCCAAGCGCCTGAGACTTCGGTCGATGGCGCTTTTTTTATTGCTAGTTACGTTCGGGTTCGCATCCGGCTGGGGCTTCCGGCACAAGCATTCTTGAGTTACTTTCGAGTGGGATTCCCCTCTTCTACAGCGGGGCAAGTTCCGGGCTGTCACTCGTCACCGGGAAGCCATGGCTCATCTGGGACGGCAAGGCGGGATGCGACTCGGGGTGGACGAGCCGGGCGGTCCGTCACCGGGAAGCCACTGCTCATTTGAGACGGCAAGGGTTAACCTGGCAAAGCAAGCTTCAATCGCCTTGTCGCAGCCCGAATTGGGGAAGGCGGTGCCCGGTTCGGGCGTTTCGCGTCGTTCTTTGGTCTGCGGCATCGAATGTAGTGGTAGGATACTGAGTTCTGCGCTTGCGGGCTGCCGCCGAGCGATTTCTCAGTTGGGAGGAAGAATGGCTAGTGACGCAATATTCGAGGTGACCGACTCTAATTTCGATCAGGAGGTGCTCAAGTCGGACCAGCCGGTGATGGTTGATTTCTGGGCTGCCTGGTGTGGTCCGTGCCGCGCGCTGGCGCCACTCGTGGACGAGATAGCCAAGTCGTACCTTGGCAAGGTGAGAGTCGCCAAAATGGATGTCGATAAGAACATGTCGACCCCGCAGCGCTATGGCGTGCGCGGGATTCCAACGCTGCTGATCTTCAGGGGCGGGCAGGTGCGCGAACAGATTGTGGGCTATGTCCCAAAAGAAACGATTCAGAAGGCGCTCGACAAGAATCTGGTGGTCAGCTAGAGGCTGGCCTGCACCGGTCTTCACATCCAAATGACAAAAACAGCCCGGCGAGGTCCGGGCTGTTTTGTTTTTGACGCATGTTCGAAAGATACATCCCATGAAGCGCCGGGCTAAAAACCGGGCTTATGCTCCGGTTTACCTTCCGCGAGTCCGGTCTAGCTCCGCTATACACTTATTCTGAAAGCGCTCTCGATCCTGCCAATTTCAGTACTTTCGCAGAACCCCTATGACGCGCCCTTGCACCTGCACCTGCGCCGCCGGAACGAGTATCGGCTGCATATTCGCATTCGAGGGCTGGAGCCGGACACGCTCGCCTTCACGATAGATGCGCTTCAGAGTAGTTTCCGAGTCTCCAATCAGAGCAACCACGATTTCTCCATCGCGTGCCGTCGGCACCTTTTCGATCAGAACGTAGTCGCCATCGACGATGTGCTCGTCCTGCATGGAATCGCCGCTCACCTGCAACACGAACACGTCGCGTGAGCGCGTCAGGTCCGCCAGGGAAATGGTTCCCGGATTCTCCAGTTGTTCCACCGGACGCCCTGCCGCAATCCGCCCCACCAGCGGCAGCTCCAGTGAGGCCGCCGCAGCCGGCCTCGTCCGGGTCTTTACCGGCAACAGGTCAATCGACCGGCTGCGATTGTAATCCCGCTTCAGCAGACCTTTTTCTTCGAGGTTGGAGATATGCTTGTGCACGGTCGCCAGTGAACTGAGCCCCAACCCAGCCCCGATCTCCTCAAACGATGGGGAGTATCTTTGCCGTGCCACAAAGTTCGCAATGAAGTCATACACCTGCCGCTGCCGCTTGGTGAGAGCCATATTCTTCCCGTCCCGAAACAAATATGGCGAATAAAAAGCGAAGTGTCAAGCGCAAAGTGATTCTCCTGTGAGTACCCGCAAAGTAGCGGGTCCTACATGTACTGTCAGGCAATCCCCCATGTACCACCTGGTGTGCGGAATCGGAACTGACGTTACCTGCCCCCGGGGCCAGATAAGTGATTAACTTCCTGTTCAACGGCAAATCCCTTCGTCGCAGGTTCGCATGCTGGGAATTCAATATTTCGATCAATCTTCCACGGATATCTCCAAGTACGTGCAAAAGGCGGAGAAGGCCCTGCAAAGGGGCAGGTTGAAGTCAGCTCTGAGCCAGTATCTCAGGGTCCTGCGGATTGATCCGGCCAATGCAGGAGCGAAGGAATCGGTCGCCGACCTTTATGCCTCGTTGAACCAGCCCACCCTGGCTGCCGAGCAGTTGAGCGAGGTGTTTCATTTCTATGCGGAAAAATCGAACCTGTCGAAAGCCACACTGACCTATAAGCGCCTGAGCCGCTTACGTCCCGTGCTCCCCGAAGAGGCCCTCCTATTTGCCCGGCTGAGCGGGCGGACTAACCAGCGTGAGACGGTGCTCGCCTACGAGACCGCGCTCAACGGTTATCGAACGTTGCGCCGCGACGCCGAGGTCCTTGAGATTCTGGAACGCCTGACCAAGCTGGACCCGACTGCCGAGCGCTTCCAGCAGCTTGGCGACGCGGCCATCAATCAGGGTCTGACGCGGGAGGCTGCCGCCGCATACACCGGAGTGGCGCTGGAGTTTCAGCGCCATGGAGTCGACGGCTCCGGTCAATTTGCCAAGGCCTACGCGCTCGATCCGGCAAACCCCGTTGCGGCACTCGGCCATGGCTCCGCGCTGCTGGAGACCGATCCCGCGCAGGCGGTAAGAATTCTGGAGCCGCTGGCAAACTATCCCTCCAGTCCGGCGGAAGCGCGCGAGCCTTATGGCATTGCGCTGATGCGTGCAGGCCGCCCGGTTGAGGCCGAACCTTACATCTGGGAACTTTTCGAGCGCGATCCGCGCCAATGGCTGGAGAAGGTGATCGAACTGATCGGTTACACGATCGATGCCGGCCAGGAGGAGCATGCCGTCGATCTCTCGCAGCGGCTGGAGGAGTTCCAGCGCAGGGTCGGAATGCGCCGCGAGTTCGTCGCGCTCACCAAGCGAATGGCCGGGACGCGGCACCCCGGGCCTGTTTTCCTGGAATACCTGGCCGTTTTATACGATTCCGCCAATCATGAGACGGACCTGACGGTGACGTTGGCGAGACTCTTCGATCACTACATGGCGACGGGAGATTTCGAGCGCGCGACCAGCGCCCTGGAACGTGCCGTCGATGTCGACGCCTACGAGGGCGGGCACCAGGCGCGTCTGGAGAGCTTGCGGGACAAGGTCGATCCAGGGCGGCTGAGAGGCCTGGACCATCGTCTGGCCGCAATCAGAACTACCGCCGCGATCCAGGAGGAGAACCCGCCCGCCGCGAATCAGGTTGCGGTGCTGGAAGACCTCATGGTTGAGGCCGAGCTCTTCTGTCGCTACTCGCTCCTGGCGCAGGCTGCCGGCACGGTGGCGAAGATACGGGAGAGGTTTCCATTCGAGGAAGAGCACAACGCGAGCCTTCGTGAGCTTTGCATCATGCTCGGCCTTCAGCCGCGGGGTGCGCCAGTTGCGCACGTCCAGGCTCCGGCCGACCCCCTGCCTCACACCGGCGGACTGCTCAAGCGCTCGTCCTATCTCGATGTATTGCTTGCCGAAGTCGAACGCGCGAAGGCGCAGAGAAGTCCGCTCACGCTCTTGCTGCTCGAATTCGCCGCCCCGGATTCGGCGCCGGAGGGCGACCCTCAGGCTTGGCAGGAGTTCATGCAAAATGCCGGGGAGACCGTCTGTTCGTGCTTGCGGCACGGCGATCTGGCCATCCGCTATGGACCGGCGCAAATTGCCGTTCTGCTGGCAAGCACTTCCGGGGAAGACGCGTCGCTTGTGATCGACGACATAAGACGGGCCCTGAAAAAAGCCTGCACTGATAGCGGTTGCGCACCGGTGCTGACCGTCGGCGCGGCTGAAGCTAAGCTCGATCCGCTGTTCGATGCCGCCGACATTGCTACCGAAGTAATCAACCGCCTTGAGAACGCCCTGGAACAAGCGAAAACCACCGAAGTGGGAGCGGCGTACCCGCTCGTCTATTCGGCCCCGGCTGTACAACTCGCCGAATTCGGTCCGCGCTGATTGCCATATATCGGAGGCTGCTGGTAAACTCTGCTGGTTTCGTCCGCTGGGGTGGACGAAAGCATGTGTGTCTTTCCTGTTAATTACACTTCTGTCCAAAGACCAATTTTATGATGACACCGGTTGACATCGCTATTGTCAGCGGGGCTCGCACGCCGATGGGCCGCTATTGCGGAGCCTTGCGCGATTTCACCGCAAACGAGCTTGCCGCGGTCGCGAGCCAGGAAGCAATCCGTCGCGGTGGATTGGAGGCGCGCGAGTTCGACCATGTCGTTTTCGGCAACGCCCTGCAAACTTCCGCGGACGCGCTCAACGGCGCGCGTCACGTGGCGCTGCGGGCTGGCCTGCCCATCGAAACGCCGGCTCTTACCGTCAACCGCCTATGTGGTTCGGGCATACAGTCGATCATCACCGCCGCTCAACTGATTCAGCTTGGCGAAGCGCAGACGGTTCTGGCCGGCGGCATGGAATCGATGTCGCAGGCGCCGCACGTCATCCGCGGAATGCGCTGGGGAGTCGGGCTTGGCGAGGGCAAACTCGAGGATTCCCTGATGGTCGCGCTGCTTGACAGCTACTGCGGGATGTACATGGCCAACACGGCGGAGCTGTACGCGCAGCAGCAAGGAATCAGCCGCGAGCAGATGGATGAATTTGCCCTGCGCTCGCAGCGCCTGGCCCATGAAGCGCAGGTGGCCTGCCGGTTGGCGGCGGAGATCACGCCGGTTGCGTTGAAGAATCGTCGCGGCGAACCCACCGGAGAGCGCTTCGAGAAAGATGATTATGTGCGTCCGGATGCGACGCTGGAGTGCCTTGCCGGGCTGAAGCCGGCGTTCGGGAAAAACGGCTCGGTTACGGCCGGCAATGCCAGCGGAATTGTCGATGGCGCCGCTGCCGTGGTCGTCATGCCGCTCGCCGAGGCCGAGCGACGCAAGCTGAATCCGCTCGGACGCATTGTCGGCTGGGCGATGGCCGGCGTAGATCCGAAGATCATGGGATCGGGCCCCGTTCCCGCTTCCCGGCAGGCGCTCAAGAGGGCCGGGCTCGATCTTGCCCAGATGAATCTCATCGAAGTGAATGAAGCTTTTGCCGCCCAGTATCTGGCGGTCGAGAAAGAGCTTGGCCTCGATCGCGACAAAGTAAACGTCAACGGCGGAGCGATTGCGCTTGGGCATCCGCTGGGCGCCTCCGGCACGCGACTGGTGATTACGTTGCTTTACGAACTTGGGCGCCGCAAGGCACGCTACGGACTGGCCACGGCGTGCATCGGCGGCGGGCAGGGCATCGCCATAATCGTGGAAAACCTGCGGCGCTGAGTCAACCCCAACAAGCCAACAACTGGCTTGTTGGGGGCCCCGGCAGCCGCTTGGTGCCCCACGTTCGCCCGCGTCGGGGTCCCCAGCGAGGCTCGGCTCGCTGGGGTGATTGGGGCTATCGTGGGGTAGTTCGACTGGTGCCCAAGTCCCACATCTGCTAACTGCGGCAGATGTGGGGCACCGTCCGAAAAAGCCACAAGCTCTGAGCCGAGGGACGTCGAGGTGGCTTGCCGCCGCCGGAGTGGAGTTGGAGAACGATTTTTTTTGACTCGGAACGTGACCTCATCGATTTTTTATCAAGCAAGCTGGAGAGCACACATGGAAATCAAGAAAGTTGGAGTCATCGGTTGCGGGCTCATGGGCAGTGGAATTGCTCAGGTATCTGCAATGGCCGGCTTCGACGTGGTTGTGCTCGAGGCCGAGCAGCGTTTTCTCGACAAGGGTTTTGCCGGGATTGGAAAATCGCTGGCCAAATTCGCCGAGAAGGGAACCATCACGGAAGCTCCCGAAAGCGTGCGCGCTCGCATCAAGGGCACGCTGAAGGCTGAAGATCTCGCCGCCTCCGATATCGTCATCGAGGCGATCATCGAGAACGTGGAAGAGAAGAAAAAGATGTTTGCCCGGCTCGATCAGGCCGTGCAGCGCGATGCGATCTTTGCGACGAATACGTCATCGATTTCAGTGACCGAGGTCATGACCGCAACGACGCGCGCCGAGCGATTCATCGGGCTGCATTTCTTTAATCCCGTGCCGCTGATGAAGCTGGTCGAAGTCATCCGCACGATTGCAACCGACCCAAAGGTAATGGATGCGGCCGTGGCCTTTGCCCTGAGGTTGGGGAAGGTCCCCGTGCGCACCAGCGACAAGACCGGCTTTATCGTGAACCGGTTGCTTGTGCCCTACATGCTCGACGCCATTCGGGCGTACGAGGAGGGCGTGGGCTCGATCAGCGATATCGATCTGTCGATGAAGTTCGGCTGCGGCCACCCGATGGGACCGCTCACGTTGCTGGATTTCGTCGGGCTCGATACCACTTACTACATCACCCATGTAATGTTCGACGAGTTCAAGGAACGGCGTTTTGCCGCGCCGGCGCTGCTCAAGCGAATGGTGCTGGCGGGATGGTATGGCAGGAAGAGCGGCAAGGGTTTCTACGACTGGTCTAACGCCGAGAAGCCGGTGCCCCAGGACGCGGCGCTCAGGGGAGAGCTGGCCTAACCAGTTTAGCGAAAGGTGTAGTGGGCGAAGCAGCCGGGCGTCTTTCAGCCCGGCGGTGAACGCGGAATACACTAATTCCTAAACTGCTCTAAGTGCAAGGAGCATAACCATGTCATCTGTAGCCCCCGTGCAGTATGAAAACATCAGGGTCGAAAAGAAGAACCAGATCGCCTACGTCACCATTGCACGTCCCAAGGTGCTCAATGCGCTCAGCATTGCCACCGTTGACGAGCTGCGGCAGGCCTTTCACGACCTGAAAAATGATTCCGAGGTGCGCGTCGCGATCATCACCGGCGAGGGCGACAAGGCATTTGTCGCCGGGGCGGACATTCAGGAGTTTTTGGCCATCAACCCCGTCGCCGGCAAAGAGTACAGCCGGCGCGGCCAGGCCGTTTTCGAGCTGATCGAGAACCTTGGCAAGCCGGTGATCGCCGCCATCAACGGCTTTGCCCTCGGTGGAGGATGCGAGCTGGCCATGGCCTGCGCGATCCGCCTGGCTACTCCCAATGCCAAGTTCGGCCAGCCGGAAGTCAAACTCGGCATCATACCGGGGTTCAATGGCACGCAGCGTCTCCCTCGCATCGTGGGTAGGGGACTAGCGATGCATATGCTTTTGACCGGCGATCCGATTTCCGCCGAGGAGGCGTATCGCATCGGCCTGGTCAACGAGATCGTCGCGCCCGGCGAGTTGATGGCCAGGGCTGAAGCGATCGCGAAAAAAATTATCGCGAATGCTCCGCTCGCGGTGCGCTTCGCCATGGAGGCTGTCAACAAAGGCTTGGAAGTGAGCACGGAGGAGGGGGCGTTCATCGAGGCAACGCTATTCGGAGTTGTGTGCGCAACCGAGGACAAAGTCGAGCGCACGCGCGCCACTCTGGAGAAGCGCCCGGCGCAGTTCAAAGGCAAGTAGCGGTGATCGCCGGGTGCTTTGCCAGCCGGATGCGGTAGAAAATCGAAACCGGTAGCCGCTTTTCCGAGTTTTCTCGAAACGGCAATCGGTTTTTTGCAGTCATGATTCTTTGGCCCGCGCCAACTTGCGTTCGCCTGACGATAGTGGCGGCGATTTCCATCCCGGTGTGGTAAAACAATCCTCGGAATGATTAAGTCAATTCATCGTCTGTTGCTGCCCGCCAACGCGGAGGACTATCGCGCGCTGGTGGGGTTTTTGGAAGCGCTGGGGTTCGAGCGCGGTGAAACCTGGGAGCGCCCTCGCAGTCGCGGCATCAAGTTGCAAGCACCCGAATCCGGCATCGAGATCGGCTTGGGCGAAGGCTTTCCGGATGCGGATCTGATCCTTGAAGTCGATAACGCCGACATCATCTATGAACAGGTGAATCGTCTCGGATGCACCGTGGTTCGCGAGATTGCCGACTGCGACTGGGGCGCTCGCATGTTTACCATCGCGCTTCCCAAGGGCCATGGACGGCTCGCGGTTTTCTCCTACCGGGAGAACTGGCGTCAGCCGGCGAAGCAAGGTTCGCTCGATGCCGCCGGTCTTCGCTTTGCCGCCGTCGTAAGCCGGTTCAACTCCTTCATTACCGAGCGTTTGTTGGCGGGCGCGCTCGACGCCTTGCGGATGTCCGGAGTCAAGAGCGAGGATATCGAGATCGTGCGCGTTCCGGGAGCGTTCGAAATTCCAGCCGCGGCGCGTATGCTGGCGCAGACGGGCCGCTTCGACGCACTGGTCTGTCTCGGTTGCCTGCTCCGCGGAGACACGTTTCATTACGAAGCGATCGCCAACGAAGCGACGCGCGGAGTCGGCCAGGCGATGCAGGAGACCAATGTCCCGATGGGGTTCGGCGTGTTGACCTGCGACACTCTGGAGCAGGCGATAGATCGCGCCGGGCTCAAGGCCGG
>Ga0187850_10004486_pt1 | contig 11055 bp, 9 predicted proteins | sample June2016WEW_4_15_FD_132436 | JGI IMG/M metagenome (GOLD analysis project Ga0187850, IMG submission 132436) | Peatland microbial communities from SPRUCE experiment site at the Marcell Experimental Forest, Minnesota, USA - June2016WEW_4_150 | ecosystem: Environmental > Terrestrial > Soil >... | reverse complement strand
GCTGGCCCGGGGGGCCGTCGGACTCGGCGCACTCCGCCCTCGCGCGCCGGGCGCTCGCCAGCACCCGGGCGACGTCCACGCCCACCAGCGCGGCGGGCACGAGCCCGAAGAGGGACAGTGCCGAGTAGCGTCCGCCGACGTCGGGCGGATTGAGGAAAGTGCGGCGGAAGCCGCGGGCGGCAGCGAGCGCCGCAAGGGAACTGCCGGGGTCGGTGATCGCCGCGAACTGCCCGCCGTTGCCGCGCGTGCGCTCCAGGAAGTACGCGGCGAGCGCGTTCGGCTCGATCGTGCCCCCCGACTTGCTCGAGACGACGAAGAAGGTGGTGGCCGGGTCGCCGGCGGCCTCGGCGGCGAGGATGGCGCCGGGATCGGTGGTGTCGAGCACCGTCAGCGCCAGCGCGCCGGGCCCGCCCCCGAGGAGCCGGGCGAACACGTCGGGCGCGAGGCTCGAGCCGCCCATCCCGAGGAGGAGCACCCGGCGGAAGCCCGCGGCGCGGACCTCAGCTGCGAACGCTTCCACCTCCGCGCAGTGCGCCTCCATCGTCGCCGGCAGGTCGAGCCAGCCAAGCCGGTCCGCCACCTCCCGCGTCCCGCCGTCGTCCGTCGTGAAGAGCGTAGCGTCCCAGGCGAAGAGCCGCGGGAGGAGGTCGCGCCGCGCCTCCTGCACCCGCCGCGCGACCCGGTCGCCGAACCGCCGTTGCGCCGCCAGGTCGCTCACCGCGCCGCCGCGCGCTTCGCCTCGATCGCCGCGAGAAGGCTCGTGAACGACTTCGCGAACTTCGCCACGCCGTCGGTCTGGAGGCGGTCCGTCGCCGACTCAAGCGAGATTCCCAGCGCCGCCAGGGCGGCGAGCCGGCGGCGCGCGCCCGGAACGTCGGTGTCGATCGTCCGCACCGGCCGGCCATGGTCCTGGAACGCCCTCAGCGTCGCCGGCGGCACCGTGTTCACGGTATCGGGGCCGATGAGCCGGTCCACGTACATCGTGTCGGGATAGCGCGGGTTCTTGGTGCTGGTGCTCGCCCACAGCGGCCGCTGCACCGCGGCGCCCTTCGCCATCAGGGCGCGGAACCGCGGCGCGCTGAACGCCGCCTCGTACGCCTGGTAGGCCACCACCGCGTTGTCCACCGCCGCCGTGCCGAGGAGCTCCTCGAGCCGGGCCCGCTCATCGGCGCCGGTCGCGGCGGCGATGCGGCGCTCGAGCTGGGGGTCCACCTCCGCATCCACCCGGCTCACGAAGAAGCTCGCCACCGAGCGCACCCCTTCGACCGGCCGGCCCGCCGCGAGGCGCTGCTCCAGGCCCGCGAAGTACGCCTCGATCACCCGCTGATACATCTCCACGGCGAAGAGCAGCGTCACGTTGACGTTGATCCCCTCCGCGAGGAGCGCCGTGATGGACGGCAGCCCCTCGGGCGTGCCCGGCACCTTGATCATCAGGTTGGGACGGTTCACCGCCGCCCAGAGCCGCTTCGCCTCCGCGATGGTCGCGGCGGTGTCGTGCGCGAGGTCGGGAGCGACCTCCAGCGACACGAACCCGTCGCCGTTCTGGGTCATCTCGTAGATCGGCGCGAAGGCGTCGCAGGCGGCGGTGACGTCCTCCACGGTGAGCGCCTCGAGGATCGCGCGGGCGTCCTTTCCCTCCCGCGCGAGCGCCGCAATGGCCGTGTCGTAGGCGGTGCTGCCGGCGATCGCCTGCTCGAAGATCGTCGGGTTGCTCGTCACCCCCCGGATGCCGTCGCGCTCGATGAGCCGCCGCAGCTCGCCGCTCGCCATCAGCTCGCGGTGGATGTAGTCGAGCCAGAGGCTCTGGCCGAGCGCCATGAGGGCGGACGCCGGACGGACGGGACCCGAGGTGCGTGTCACGGTCTCCTCCTAGCGCAGCAGGGCCCGGGCGCGCGCCGCGACGTGCTCCGGGGTGAAGCCGTATTCCGCGAACAGGCGCTCGGCCGGAGCCGAGGCGCCGAAGTGATCGAGGGCGACGACGTCGCCACCGTCCCCCACCCAGCGGTGCCAGCCGACGCTGCGGCCCGCCTCCACCGCGACCCGCGCGCGGACCGCCGGCGGCAGCACGGCGTCACGGTAGTCCGCCGCCTGCGCCGAGAACAGCTCCACGCTCGGCACGCTCACCACGCGGGTCGGGACACCATCCCGCTCCAACAGCGCCCGCGCTGCGACGCACACCGCCACCTCGGAGCCGGTGCCCAGGAGCACCACGCGCGGCGCGCCGCCCGTCGCCTCCGCGAGCACGTAGCCGCCGCGCGCGATCCCCTCCGCCGCGCCCGTCCCCGCCCGTGCGAGCGCCGGCACCTTCTGCCGCGTCAGCACCAGCGCCGTCGGCCCGCCGCGCCGGAGCAGCGCGGTGCGCCACGCCGCCGCCGTCTCCACGGCGTCCGCGGGCCGGATCACCACCAGACCGGGGATCGCCCGGAGCGCGGCGAGGTGCTCGACCGGCTGGTGCGTCGGCCCGTCCTCGCCGAGCCCGATGCTGTCGTGGGTGAAGACGTACACGACGGGCAGTCCCATCAGCGCCGCGAGCCGGATCGCCGGGCGCGCGTAGTCCGAGAAGACGAGGAAGGTGGCGCCGTAGGGCCGCACTCCCCCGTGCAGGGCCATCCCGTTCAGCACCCCGGCCATCCCCAGCTCCCGGATGCCGAAGTGAAGGTTCCGCCCCTCGCGGTGCGCCGCCGAGAAGTCGGCGTACCCCTTGAGGAGCGTGTTGGTCGAGGGCGCGAGGTCCGCCGACCCGCCGATCAGGGTCTTCACGACGGGCGCCAGCGCGTTCAACACCTTCCCCGACGCCGCGCGCGTCGCCTGGGGGGCATCCTGTTCAGTGAACGCCGGGAGCGCCGCTTCCCACCCGGCCGGCAGCTCCCCCGCGAGGGCGGCGCGCCACTCCGCTGCCGCGTCGGGGTGCGCAGCCTCGTACGCCGCCACGCGCCGCGCCCACGCGCCCACGAGCGCGGCGCCGCGCGCCACGCACGCGCCGGCGTGCGCGCGCGCGGCCGGCGGCACGAGGAACGTCGCGTCCTCCGGCCAGCCGTAGGCGCGCTTGGTCAGCGCCACCTCGTCCTTCCCGAGGGGCGAGCCGTGCGCGTCGGCGGTGTCCTGCTTGTGGGGGCTCCCGAATCCGATATGCGTCCGCACGATCACGAGCGAAGGGCGCGCGGCTTCCGCCTCGGCCGCGCACGCCGCCGCGTCGAGGGCCGCGAGGTCGTTGCCGTCCTCCACGCGCTGGACGTGCCAGCCGTACGCCTCGAAGCGGCGGACCACGTCGTCATCGCAGGCGAGGGACGTCGAGCCCTCGATGGTGATGTGGTTGTCGTCGTAGAAGACGATGAGCTTGCCCAGCGCGAGGTGGCCGGCGAGCGAGGCCGCCTCGTGCGAGATGCCCTCCATCAGGTCGCCGTCACTCGCGATCACGTACGTCCGGTGGTCCACCACGGCGTGGCCGCTCCGGTTGAAGCGCGCCGCGAGGTGCGCCTCGGCGAGGGCCATCCCCACCGCGTTGGCGAGCCCCTGGCCGAGGGGGCCCGTCGTCGTCTCCACCCCGGGCGTGGGGCCGTGCTCCGGATGGCCGGGCGTGCGGCTCCCCCACTGGCGGAAGTTGCGGATCTCCTCGAGGGAGAGGTCGTAGCCCACGAGGTGGATCGTCGCGTAGAGGAGCATGGACGCGTGCCCCGCCGAGAGGACGAACCGGTCGCGGTCGGGCCAGTCGGGGTGGCGCGGGTCGTGGCGCAGATGCCGCGTATACAGGAGCCATGCGAGCGGCGCCAGCGCCATCGGCGTGCCGGGGTGGCCCGACTGGGCGGCCTCGACGGCGTCCATCGCAAGCGTGCGGATGGTGTTGATGCAAAGGAGGTCGAGGTCCGGCGCGTCCGCCGGGCGTGGAGAGGTCATGGCCCAGAATCTACGCGGACGGCGGGATGACCGCGATGCGGGGGCGGCGGCCCCGTCCCGAAGATGCTAGCGCGCCCCGGCGAACTCGATGCGCAAGTCGATGCCCTCGATGATCGGGGTGGCAGCAGCGGACCCGACGGTCACCATCACCGGCTGGGACCGCACATGGAGCTGTTGCAGTTGGTCGTTTTCGATGAACGCCCAGCCCGTACCGGGCCGAAGACCCATCAGATCGAACTCGCCGTGCGAGAAGCTCGTCGTGGCGGATTCGGTGCCGTGCTCCTGCTCGCGGAACACGACGCGAATGCCGCCCAGCGCGCGCTCGTGGCCTTCCACAGCACGCGGCCCCCGACCTCGCCGCCCTGCATCACCGCGATGGGAACGAGCTGGTAGTTGTTGGGCGTCGGGCGGACGGCGAAAAGCGGCTCCGCCGGCACCCACGTCAGGTTCGGCAACGACTGGCTGTCCACCGCCACGGTGGCCCGCTCGAACGGCACGAACCGGCACGGTCACTGGACGTTCTGGTACGTCAAAGGGAACGGGCGATGCGCCCTTCCCGGGCACGGTCGCGGTATCGAAAAAATTGCCACTAGAGATTTCGCGAGGCATGCCAAAACCCACCCGCCACCGTGTGGCAGCCCGCCTTGTGTATGAATATTTGACAGCATGATGTTCCCTTGCGGCTCCCGTACAACTAGCGCAAGTTCCTTTCCAGTCAATCGGATAGCCAGCCAGTCACGCTCGACAGCCGCGCCTGGCTTGGCTGAAGCCGCCCTCGCCTCCGGAGCGTGCATGGTGAGCATCTCCGCCCGTCGGTCCCCATCGTGACTCGAATTACGACTAAACTAGTTGTATTTGTATGGCTTCAACTGCCGTTTCTGATTGCACAGTCCATCGCGACCGTTGCAGTCTCCGCCGTAGTGTGCCAAAGCCCACTACTCGGAAGACCTGGTGCCATTCTCGGGCGCCCGGATCCCAAGGCGTCAGCACCTTCGGGGGCGCAGCTCTTCTACTAGTGGACGCACCAAACCGAGGCGGACGGCCGGAGCCCCCCTCCGACCGTCCGCCTCACGGTGGCCTACACCGCGAACTGACCCCCCGCGCTGGGCGGCCGCTCCCGCCGGCAGCGCGCGCGGGCTACCAGCGGATCGCTGCGCTCCCCCAGGTGAATCCGGAGCCGAACGCGGTCAGAATCAGCACGTCACCCCGCTTGAGCCGCCCCGCCTGCACGCATTCGTCGAGGGCGATGGGGATCGAAGCCGCGGTGGTGTTTCCGTACCGCTCGATGTTGTTGTAGACCTGGTCGTCCCGCAGGTCCAGCTGCTTCTGCACCATCTCCGAGATGCGCTGGTTCGCCTGGTGCGCGATCAGCAGCGTGATGTCCCGCGTGGTCAGCCCGTTCGTCTGCAAGGCCTCCCGCACGCTGGCGGGCATCCGGGTCGAGGCGTGCTTGAAGACCTCGCGCCCGACCATCTTCGGCCAGTGCAGCCCCTGCTCCAGTTGCTCCACGGAAAGGCGCGGCCGGTTCGCCGTGCCGCCGAGGTTGCACCAGAGGAGCTCGGCGTGCGAGCCGTCGGCGAAGATGTGGGTGGAGAGCACGCCGCGGCCCGGCTCTTCGGTGGGGCCGAGGATGGCCACGCCCGCGCCGTCACCGAAGAGCACTGCGAGGTCGCGGCCGCGGGTGGTGAGGTCGAGCCCCGTCGACTGCAGCTCCGCACCTACGAGGAGGATGCGCTTGTACTGGCCGCTCTTGATCCACGCGTCGGCCACCGAGAGCCCATAGAGGAAGCCGGAGCACTGGTTCCGGATGTCGAGGCAGGGGATGTCGCTGATGCCCAGCTTGCGTTGGAGGTAGACGCCGGCGCCCGGAAACATGTAGTCGGGCGAGAGGGTCGCGAAGATGAGGCAGTCGAGGTCGGCGGCCCGCATGCCGGCGCGATCGAGGGCCACCTTCGTGGCCTCCAAGGCGAGGTCGCTGGTCACCTGGTCGGCGGCGGCCCAGTGACGCTCGCGGATGCCGGTGCGCGTGCGGATCCACTCATCCGAGGTGTCCATCCACTGCGTGAACTCCTCGTTCCGCACGACGCGCGCGGGGACGTAGAACCCGGTGCTGATGAACTCGGTGCGTGGCATAGGGTGGTTTCCTCAGCCTGTGATCAGGCCGGAGACGAAGGAGCGTGAAGCCTACGCCTCGCCGTGGCGCGCGACAAGAGGCGCCGCGGTAGATTGGGGACCATGGACGCCTACGATGCCATCGCCCGCCGCGTCTCGACGCGTGCCTTCCAGGACCGGAGCGTCCCCCGCGAGACGATCGAGCGCCTCTTGGGCGCGGCGGTGCGGGCGCCCAACCACAAGCTCACCGAGCCGTGGCGCTTCGCCGTGGTCACCGGAGCGAGTCGCGACCGCCTCGCCGAGCTGCGGCGCGTGCACCGCGCGGCGCGGTTCCCAGACCCCGCGGCCCCCGATGCCGCGAAGTCCATCGAGAGGACGTGGCGCGAGACGCGGGAGACGCCCGCGTTCGTCGTGGTGCTGTGCGCCCAGTCGGACGACGCCGTCCGCCGCGAGGAAGACGTGGCCTCGGCGTGGATGGCGGTGCAGAACCTCCTCACGGCGGCCACCGCCGAGGGGCTCGGCACCTACGTACGAACCGGCGGCATCCTCACCGACCCCGGCGTGGAGGCACTGATCCGGCTCCCGGCGGGGTTCCGCGTCATCGCGCTCGTCTCGCTCGGCTACCCGTCCGTCGACGAGGCGCCCCGTCGCCGCACGCCAGCGGCGCAGAAGACGCTCTGGCTGGACTAGGGCCGCGACCGCCGGTGCGAATCTTCGGCTGCCCCGGTATCGTAGAGGTACCATGATCACCGAACTCATCGCGCTCGGCGCAGGGGTCGCCGCCTTCGGGGGCGGATTCGCCTGGACCCGCAACTTCGTGCGCTCCAAGCTCCGCTTCGTGGACGCCGCGCACAGCAAGCCCGCGCCCTGGATCGTCGGCATCGGCGCCGCCGTCCTCGCCTCCCCCATCGTGGCACTCCTCCCCATCGTGGGCGCGGGGACGGCGATCGCCCTCGGCGTCGGCGCGGGCCTCGGCGTGAGGTCCGCGCAGAAGGACCGCCACCTCCTCGGGCCGTGAGTCCACCGGACGCCCTCGCCGCCCCCGCGGCGGCGCCCCCCCTGGTGGACTACCTCCCCATCGCGACGACGCTGATCGCCGCGGCGTTCGCCGCCGTGCTGTGGACCCGATGGCGCGAGCGGCGCACGGGGCCGCATCTCCTCTGGTGGGCGTTCGGCGTGCTCGTCTACGGCGCCGGCACCGTCACCGAGGCGTCCACGACGCTCTTCGGATGGCACGAGGGGTTGTTCCGGGCGTGGTACATCACCGGCGCGCTGATGGGCGGCGCGCCCCTGGCGCAGGGGACGGCGTATCTCCTTCTCCAGCGCCGCACGGCGAACCGCCTCGCCGCGGCGCTGCTCCTGACGATTGCGACGGCGTCGGTCTTCGCGCTCATCGCGCCGGTGGACTACGCCCTCGTCGCGCCCTACCACCTCACCGGCCGCGTCTTCGCGTGGCCGTGGGTCCGGGCCTTCAGCCCGTTCATCAACACCTACGCGCTCATCCTGCTGGTCGGCGGCGCGGCGCTCTCCGCCTGGCGGTTCCGCCGCAAGACAGCCACCCGCAACCGGATGATCGGGAACGTGCTGATCGCGGTGGGCGCCCTGCTTCCGGGGATCGGCGGCACGGCCACGCGCTTCGGTCACACCGAGGTGCTGTACGTGACGGAGCTGATCGGGCTGAGCATGATCTACGTGGGAGATCGGTACAACATCAGCGGGCCGGCGCGGGAGACGGGGTGAAGAGGAGCGAGGGGGAGATAGAGGTGATAAACGTGATGTGGGTGATAGAGGCGATGGAGGTGCGGGAGTAGAGCCGCCAGGCCGCCAACACCTTCATCACCTTCATCACGTGCATCACCTTCATCACCTCCCCGCCAGCTGCCTCAGCACGTACTCCAGTATCCCCCCGTGCCGGTAGTACTCCGCTTCCTGCGGTGTATCGATCCGGACCACGGCACCGAAGGTCTTCACGGTCCCGTCGCCCGCCTGGGCCCGGACCTCGACCTGCTTCGGTCCCGCCAGCGCCGCCCGCACTCCCGTCACCGCGAAGACCTCCTCGCCGGTCAGGCCGAGCGACTCCGCGGTCGCCCCATCTTCGAACTGCAGGGGGAGGATGCCCATCCCCACCAGGTTCGAGCGGTGGATGCGCTCGTAGCTCTCGGCGATCACCACCCGCACGCCGAGGAGGCGGGGACCCTTCGCCGCCCAGTCGCGCGAGCTGCCTGAGCCGTACTCCCTCCCAGCCACGACCACGAGCGGCACGCCCGCCGCCCGGTAGCGCTCCGCCGCGTCGTAGATGGAGAGCACGTCGCCCCCCGGCAGGTACCGCGTCACGCCCCCCTCGGTCTCCGGCGCGAGGCGGTTCCGGATCCGCACGTTGGCGAAGGTGCCGCGCACCATCACCTCGTGGTTGCCGCGCCGCGAGCCGTAGGAGTTGAAGTCGGTCCGCTGGACGTTGTGCTCCAGGAGGTAGCGCCCGGCGGGCCCGTCCTTCCTGATGGACCCGGCGGGGGAGATGTGGTCGGTGGTGATGCTGTCGCCGAGCAAGGCCAGCACCCGCGCTCCCGCCACGTCCGTCACGTCTCGCGGCGTCTGCGCCAGGCCGTCGAAGAAGGGCGCGCGCTTGATGTAGGTGGAGGCGTCGTCCCAGGCGTAGCGGTCCCCCTCGGGCGCCGGGAGCGCGCGCCACCGCGCGTCCCCTTCGAAGACGTCGCCATACTCCCGCGTGAACATCTCCGACCTCACCGCGCGCGCCATCACCGTGCGCACCTCAGCCGCCGACGGCCAAATCTCCTTCAGGAAGACCGGCTTCCCGTCCGTCCCCGCGCCCAGCGGCTCCACCGTGAGGTCCACGTCCATCCGCCCGGCGAGCGCGTACGCCACCACCAGCGGCGGCGACATCAGGTAGTTGGCGCGCACCTCCGACTGCACGCGCCCCTCGAAGTTCCGGTTCCCCGAGAGCACCGACGCCACGACCAGCTCACCCTCGCGGATCGCCGCGGACACGGGCTCCGGGAGGGGGCCGCTGTTGCCGATGCAGGTCGTGCATCCGTATCCGACGAGGGCGAAGCCGAGCCGCTCGAGATACGGCGTCAGCCCCGCCTCGTTCAGGTAGTCGGTCACCACCTTCGAGCCGGGGGCCAGGCTCGTCTTCACCCACGGCTGCGACACCAGGCCCCTCTCGACCGCCTTCCGGGCGAGGAGGCCGGCGGCGACCATCACCGACGGGTTCGAAGTGTTGGTGCAGCTGGTGATGGCGGCGATCACCACGGCGCCGTGCCCGAGCTCCGCGGTGCGGCCGCCCATCGTGACGGCGACCCGCTCCGGCTTCCCCTCCGTGTTCCGCTTCAGCCCGGGGAGGGCGGCGAGGAACGACGCCTTGGCGCCCTTGAGGCCCACGCGGTCCTGCGGACGCTTCGGCCCCGCGACGCTCGGCTCCACCGTGGCGAGGTCGAGCGCCAGCGTGTCGCTGAACTGCGGCTCGGGACTCCCCGGCGTGTAGAACAGCCCCTGCTCCTTGGCGTACGCCTCGACCAGCTTCACGCGCCACGCGGGCCGACCGGTGAAGGCCAGGTACCGGAGCGTCTCCGCGTCCACCGGGAAGAAGCCACAGGTGGCCCCGTACTCCGGCGCCATGTTCGCGATCGTGGCGCGGTCGGCGATGGGCAGCGCCGCGATGCCCGGCCCGTAGAACTCCACGAACTTCCCGACGACACCCTTCTTCCGCAGCATCTCGGTGACCGTCAGGACGAGGTCCGTGGCGGTCGTCCCCTCGGGCAGCTCGCCGGTCAGGCGGACGCCGACCACCTGCGGGACCAGCATGGAGGTGGGCTGGCCCAGCATCGCCGCCTCCGCCTCGATCCCGCCGACCCCCCACCCGAGCACGCCGAGGCCGTTCACCATCGTGGTGTGCGAGTCGGTGCCGATGAGGGTGTCGGGGTACGCGAGCGGCGTGGGGTCCTCGGTGGTGAAGACGACGCGCGCGAGGTACTCGAGGTTCACCTGGTGCACGATCCCCGTGTCGGGGGGCACCACGCGGAAATTGCGGAACGCCGTCTGCCCCCAGCGGAGGAAGGCGTAGCGCTCGCGGTTTCGCTCGAACTCCAGCTCGGCGTTGATCCGGAAGGCGTCCGCCATCCCGTAGGCGTCCACCTGCACCGAATGGTCGATCACCAGCTCGGCGGGCAGCAGGGGATTGATCTTCGCCGGATCGCCGCCGAGCGCGCGCATCGCGTCGCGCATGGAGGCGAGGTCCACCACGGCCGGGACGCCCGTGAAGTCCTGGAGGAGGACGCGCGCCGGCATGAAGGCGATCTCGTGCGAGGGCGCGGCCTTCGGGTCCCAGCGGCCGATCGCCTCGACGTCGCCCCGCCGGTACGCGGCGCCGTCCTCGAGCCGCAGGAGGCTCTCGAGGAGGACGCGGAGCGAGTACGGGAGGTGCGCGAGGTCCACGCCCGCGCGCTCGAGGGCACGCAGCCGGTAGATGGTGTAGCTGCGGTCACCGACCCGCAGCGACCCCCTGCTCCCGAACGAGTTGGTGCTCATGCGCTCATAGGTGAAAGGTCAGTGGCCTGCCGCGGGCTGCGGCGCGCCGGCGTTCTTCACGTAGCGGTCGTACCACTCGATCATCCGCGCGACGCAGTCGAGCAGCGTCTCGCGGGCGGCGTAGCCGTGCGCCTCGTACGGATACGTGACCAGCTCCGCCCGTGCGCCGAGCCCTTTCAACGCGGCGAACATCCGCTCCGACTGGATGGGGAACGTGCCCTGGTTGTCGTCCGCCTCCCCGTGGATCAGGAGGATCGGCGCGTGGATGCTGTCGGCGAAGACGAACGGCGACATACGGTTGTATACGTCGCTCGCCTGCCAGTAGGTCCGCTCCTCGTTCTGGAAGCCGAAGGGCGTGAGGGTGCGGTTGTAGGCCCCGCTGCGCGCGATCCCGGTGCGGAAGAGGTCGGTGTGCGCGAGGAGGTTCGCCGTCGTGAACGCGCCGTAGCTGTGCCCTCCCACGCCGATGCGGCCACGGTCGGCGACGCCCATCTCCACCATCCG
>Ga0187850_10004469_pt1 | contig 11079 bp, 13 predicted proteins | sample June2016WEW_4_15_FD_132436 | JGI IMG/M metagenome (GOLD analysis project Ga0187850, IMG submission 132436) | Peatland microbial communities from SPRUCE experiment site at the Marcell Experimental Forest, Minnesota, USA - June2016WEW_4_150 | ecosystem: Environmental > Terrestrial > Soil >... | reverse complement strand
GTAGTGGCGTCGACGGCGTCGCGGCGAACCGACGAAATAATGACTGAAATTCCTCTCTGTTTTACAATTGTGCCAAAGGCTAGGTCCGCATATTCCGTTATGATTATCACTGTGGCCCTTCGGCACTTTCTCGGGTCCACGCCTAGGTCGCCAACGCCTCGTGTGACGACCAAACGTATGTACGCGTCCTTCAGGCCGTTCCGTTTGAGGGTCTCAACTACTGCCCTCGTCATGTCTTCTGGGGAGAGCGGGATTTGGAGTTTGATTGATTTCGCCGAACTGTAGAGGCGTTCTAGGTGTTCCTTGAATTGAAAGATAACCCCATTGTACGCCCGTATGCCTTCGAATACTCCGTCACCATAGAGCATGCCGTGGTCGAAGACGGAAATTGACGCACGAGACTTGGGGTGCCATTCCCCATCCACGTACACAACGGGTTCCTTTACTACCAAGTACGGTCCCAGCCGGCCTACCCACCGCACCGTATAAAATAGTTCTTTCGACCGGTTTGAACGGCAAAGCACTAAACTCACCTGCCGTCTTGGCTAGGGGCTGGTTCAACTCGCATTCAACCTTCGGGCGGTGCGCCGCTAAGAGAAGCTTCAATAAGGCAAATTATACGGGCCAAGGAACATTCTCGGAATGAGCGGGCCGGTAGTTCAGCCTGGTTAGAAGACGCACGGTCTGGCCTGAACGTTGCCCTTACACGGCAAAGGTCGCCGGTTCAAATCCGGTCCGGCCCACCACTGCCCTGGTTCACATCCACCATTATCTTATAGCCGAAAGCGCAGCTTCGTAGCTCATACTGGGTCTCGTTTGAGCACGGACGATTTCGGAGCATGATCCCCTTACAAGTATCTGTTGGACGACCCAGACTTTCGCCGCTTTATACAGAACAATTCCCACGCACTTTAGACTGTGTTCATTCAACTTTTTCGCAAAGATTCATGGACCTAGGTCTGAAACATGCATCGGCAAGACTTTCGATACTGCATTCAAAGGTCTATTCGGTTCATGAATATTCTGAATAACTGTTCGGGATCAGCCCACTGTTGTGTGTAAGAGAGTACGGCGAATGGAAGAATCCTATCCGGCGATCGTGACGCTAGCCCTCGGAGGGTGCCCGTATTGCGGAGGTGATTTTGACCTATACAGAGAGGATGCCTATGTTCTGAGATGTTCTTCATGCTGCAGGTATGTTGATGCGGTTCGCTTGTCGGTGTACCTTCATGTCTGAGATCGTCACTCGATGCGATAAGCGCTTCGAATCGAACTCTATAATGCTCAACGAACGATGTAGAACGTTATCAGCAAGGTTCTTTGGAGCGCTAGTCGTGAGTCGTATCGACGATCGTTGTCTGAAAGTGTAATTGTCTACCTCAACTCTTTACCTGGAATCTACGCTAGTCTTTCTCCTGAACAAAGACGCTCACTAGAGGCTGATGTGAAAAGATGGCTGACATCAGAATTTCAAAAGAGCCTTGATGACAAGGTTGTGAGAACATTTGAGACAACAGCGTTCGGTCCCCTCCCTTTAGTTCACGAGTTCGTACAATTCATGCCGGGTCTGTTCGACCTCTATGTCAACGGCTTCTACCACGCAGCCGTTGCCCTGGCTGGCTTGACTGCAGAGAGATTCTGCTGGGACCTAATCGGAGTTGCGAATATTCAGATTGATGGAAAGAGCCTATCCAGCAGTGAGAAGCAGACAATCACAAAGATGCGTTTCTATGACATTATAGAATTACTTGCGCGATGGTCGCTAATTCAGAAATCAACTAGGCAGAGCCTCCACGAGATACGAGACATACGCAATAGGTATGTTCACCCACGACAACTGCCGCTCGAAAATGCTAAGGACGATGCGAAACGAATCATCAATGTGCTATGCGATGTGGCACGAAACGAATTCGGTCCGAGTGCTACCGGAAGGTACACGATTGAACAAGGCAAGCTGAAGAACAGAGCGGGAAGCTAGCGTCGGCTGTTATTGGGTAATGAATCTTGCGTCGCTGAAGGCGGCTCGGGTCTGTTGATTCAACATTTCGTATTGAGCTATGAAACGACTGCGAAGCTCAGATGTCGCACTCGATGCAACCTCCAAATCAGTTTCGATGTATAGTGTCCCACATCGGGGACAAAACCGTAACTCCACCTCAGAACCGCATTGTGAACAGTAAGGCAACAGGATTTCCTTCGTGACCATACGTCACCGAACGATCATATGGCTATCTGCTTAAGCCTGGCTCTTTTTCTCGCTTCGATAAGTTTCTCAGCATACCATTTCATGTTTCGCCTTGGGTCGATGAATCTTAGCCATTGGAATCTTGATTCAAAATCGCCGATTTGCCTGTCTGGGCATAGTCCTATGAACACGTCATTCTTTTCGAATGTGAAGCAAAACTTCCGGGAAGCGTACCGCCATTCCCGCTCCCACATGAAATCCTTCTTTCTTTTGGAAGCAGTTCCGCTGTAGGCAGGTTTGAGAAACTTCCCGAAAAATGATACAAACGGGAGGATTCCTTCAGCTTCCTTGGCATGTGTCTTCCTCAGACTGCAAAGTGCTTCAACCGTCTTGTCTTTGTTTCCCATCATGTTGTTGATGTAGAAGACTGGTGAGACGCCCTTCCTCATCAGCTTCTCCTTGAGAAAAACCAGCCCATATGGCTGCAAGTCAATTTGCCTTCCCCTTATTTCTAGAAGATTCTGTATCTCGTTAAGGGGTGCTTCAGTGAAGCTCACGGCTGAAAAATAGGTAAGGCGGGTTTTCATATCCAAGCCAAAGTATTCGACTTTGTAGTTAGCATCACTGATGGGTTTCTTGGTTCCATACTTGAGCGTCATCGATCTCAGGATGTTTCCCAAGTTATGCTTAGCGGAGTGCCCAGTGTCTCTGGTCAGATGCACGAGGAACGGAGAGATGTCATTCCTTAGTTGCAGAACCTTGTCTACATCTCTCTTCTCAATATCCGACAAATCTAGTACTCCTGCCTTTGGCACCACAAAGGGAGTTCGCTGATTGCATCTCTCCACCCCGCCGCTGCCAAGCTGGTCAGCATGTCTCTTTTTCTATCCCTTGTAGTGTGTGGGTTGCGTTGGGCTTCTCTGTAGGGAGAATAATAGGGGTTCAACTTCGTAAGGTCGTACGGGACGAAGATAAGACCTATGTGCGGGGCAAAACGATCACAGAGTTCTTTGAGAGCTCGTTTATCATCCGGGTTCTCAGGCTCGGGATGAACTAGATAAGAAAAGTCAGCTCCCTGTTCAAGCTGGGCAAGAGTTTGTTCAAGTCCTTCTCCAAATGAGGGTGGTTTCCCGGAACTCTTCTCGTACCCTTTGACTTCAAACCCAGTTAAGGTTAGGCTCTTTATGGTTCCAATGGTCTTTAACTCAAAGACGGAGACGTCGAATTCCCGATAGAACTTGGTAGGTTTTCTCGTCTCTTGACCTCGGTAGCTCCAACCTAACCAATTCTTTGCAAGAACCGAGTTCGGATGTCTTTTCGGAAGGATATCTGCGAACAACTTGTCATGTATTTCTTGCTCAGTGGGTTTGCTGATGCCCTGATCTTCCAATATCTATCAAGGAGAGTGGTTGGTAGCTTGGCGTATAATCTCTTGCTCGGGGGCTCTCTTGAGTACTTCGACTCCTGTTACTGCTTTGCTTATCCTTTCCTGAGCCTCCACAGAGCTCTGATCAGCCGTTCCATCCGGGTGGTTATTCTCTTGCTCATGATCCGGAAGATCGTGTATGCATCCGATACCAAATTTAAACGGGCTTCGGAAGGTTGAACACCCGTCGGCGATGGCGGCTGCCCGATAACTTGCAAACGGTCAGCTGAAAAATTGCAGGAGGGGATGTGTCTAGAGGGACTTCGGACTTGTACCTTTTGCGAGCTTGAATACCTTCTTGAGATAGGTTTGAGGTATTTGCTTCTTTGTTTTGATATACTCGCCAAGGCTTTCTTTCTCTATGAGCCTTCGTCTGATCTCGTTAGACTCCAAGCCATGTCTTTCGACATTGAAAAGTTTCTCAAGTTGGCTAATCCTATTCCAAGTGAGACCGCTACCGAAGTCGCTGAGAGAAACAGTGGTCGGCTCGTCTTCCGCAATCATGTTTTTCAGACCGGGGGTATCATTTCTGTAATAGCCGTAATCACGTCTGTTGAAAACTCTGAAAGGACGTTTTGTTGTCGACTTCATCTTTTCCGCTACCTCTGGAGGAAGTTGGCGTCGTATGTGGGAGGAGCCGAAGCAATTGAATCCCATCTCGAAGAGCAGAATATCTTTAGCTGTTACGATTGGGGTCTTCCAACGGGCTTTGGTAATGGGTACGTTGACCCCATGGAGAAAGCATGAGTAACCGTTTTCGCTCTCAATCGTCTCGATAATCTTCACCACTTCGTTGATGTTCAGGTATAGGTCAAGAGGATGTTTGCCATCGAAGTCCATCACGAAGTAGTTTATTCCTTCATTCCTGTAGAGGTCGGCTAGTAACCGAATATCGAGGCGACCAATGTGCGGGATCAAACCAGCACACGCAATTCTTCTGTGGGATTTTGCCTGTCTGTAGAACTCCTCTAAGTAAGGAATATACGCCCTTCCGGAAAGTCCTGGGACGATGGGTGGAATCCAGATGTCATTGTATGGGTGTTCGAGAATTCCACAAAGATACTCCACCTCAGCCATGGAGGGCTCCTTGTTTTTCTCATCACGCCCTCGGTTGCTATATGAAAAAACGAAAGTCGTTATGTCTGTAGATGTATCCACTCCGCTGAATCTGTATCGAATGCCCTGACAAAATGCTTCCTGCTTGTCCTTGTCGTTGTCGATTTCGTCCAGAGTGTGCTTGTCAATCTCTCGAGGGAGTTCATTGATGCCTGTGATGGCGGTTGTGCGAGTGTTTCCCCTCAGCATCTTTGCTTCTGATAGTGGGTCAGAAGTTAGGCAGAGAGAGCGCCTTGGCGTTATGACATTCTTTTCTCCGACGCCAACGTTCATCAGTCTACAACGGACGTCGTCGTCCTCTCTGCGCAGTTTGACTTCAATTCGAGACAACGGCGATCATAGAACCAGTTTGATACAATGGGAATTGCTGTCATGCAACTAATATAAGTTCCCTCGGCAACATGAATATCGTTAGTCATGTCGGTAGTTCCAGAAGACCTAGAACCAATCGAGCGCTATTTGTTCATGCTGCTATATTCGTCGGATTCAAGGGAGAAGTTTGCGCAGCCACTGAGGGGGAAGACTTGGCTTCAGAAGGAAATGTTCCTTCTCTCGAAGCTCATACCAGAGCTTGAAAGCGAAACTGAATACGACCCTCATTTGATGGGTTCCTACAGTGAAATCGTTGATGAGGTAGCGTACCAATTCGAAGTATCGGGATATACGGAGCGAGTTGGTGACTCCATAAAGCTGTCTTTAGACGGGAAAAAGCTGGCGGAGCAGACTTGGAAAAGTGCTTCGGATCAAGAGAAGACTTTCGTTACCGATGTCAAGACGCTTCTGAATGACCTGTCGCAGTGGGAATTGTTTGGTCTAATCTATTTCGAATTTCCAAAGACAGCGGTCAATTCCGAGAAGTTGGCGGAGGTCGAAGCGAGACGAGTGGATATCGCAATTGGTCTTCTCTCAAAGGGAAAGGTGTCAGTTGAGAAGGCGGCAGAAATGGCGAGGAGACCACTCCCGAGTTTCCTTCACATACTGAAAGCGAAGAAAATCAAAATGCCTGAAATCGAATCAAAGGGAATAATGCAGGATCGGAGCTTAGTGGAGGAAATCCGAGCCAGCAGAAAAGATTCTCGCAATCGTAGGCTGGTTCCTTGGGAGACAATCAAGAACAACCCTTGACGTACGAAGTGTACTTCACTAAGCGATGTGAAAAGCGATTTAGAAGACTGGATGATTTTACTAGGAAACGAATCGCCAAGACAATTGATGAAATGAAGGCGAACCCAAACATAGGCTATCCGCTAGAGGGATCAGTCCTGAAAGGTCTGTTTTCGGTTCATTCAGCTGATTATAGAATTGTATACAGGCTGTCGAACAGTGGGCGTCAAATTGAGATTTGGGCAGTAGAACACCGGAACCGTGTGTACGAGGAACTTACACGATATGTCAAGTCAAAACGCATAGTGGCGTGTGCGAGCAGCGTGAGTCACTGATTATTGTGTAAAAAGGACTCACCGGTCACGGACTCGCCCGGCGTCTGGTATGATTGTGCCAAGACTGGTGAGAAGCCAGTAGCGAAACTACTGGGAGTTTTCGGCAACATATCGCCTTAAGCCTTTCTCAGTGTTATTAGAGCCATTTCTATCCAAGCTCTCAACGTCTCCCGAAGAGGATGAAAACCGTCCAAGTTGTTCAGATGTTCGGAAATTCGGATGAGTGAGTCCTCGTAACTCTCCCTATAATCAGAACGGCTGCCTATTTCGGAAATAGCGGTTACGCAATCTTCGATTAACTCGCCTGCAAAGCATTCTCCTACTCCGTAATCCCTGCGAAGCCCATCGTAGTATTCAGCGGCATCTGGGTCAGCGTATTTCGCAAAGTTCGGGTCGAGGAAGTTGTTCTCCGCCATGATCTTCCGATGATCTTTTGCGTGAGGCATATCGCTCTGAGACGGAAAGAGCATGTCATAGTTCCACTTGACCCTCTCCCCAACTACATACCTAATGAGCTCTTGTGCGTTGGGCAAGTTGTATAATGAAGCAAGACTGCGCCAAACAAAATCGTGGTCACTCTGTTTCAGTCTGTGGATAGAGTATCCGTGGAGATTCGAGTCCCTTACGATCTGAATTTTGAGATGTTTGCCACCGGGTTCATCCAAATGAACTGCCGCTTTCCCTGTCAAGCGCAGAAGGCTGTTTGCTGCGTGGAACTGGCTGAAGTAGAGCGTGACGTGCCCCCACGCAAGGTAACCCCCTCCCATCAAGAACTTGTATGCGAGTAGATTGACGAAAGACTGCTGAAGAAACGCTTGAGCCTCATTGATGAATATGGCATCCAACGCAGGAGAGCGGTCGATTCTGATCTTGCCGTCTTCGAGCGCCTTCTCCATCTCCTCTAGGCGGAAATGTTCTTTCAAAAGAATGGCGACAGGCTGAACGTGGGAGTAGTATCTCGACAGAATCTCCGTATTCATTCGTCTCTCCAGAATCACTCGAAGTGTTGAGGTACAGCTTCAGTGTTGCGTTCTTTCCGCTGCTCTTGAAGATCGACCAAGTCCGGATCGTGTTTCGGAATACTTACTAATGTTCACAGTACTATCAACAGAAAATGCCTCTACAGTCCGTTTATAGTCGATAGTCTACGTCTGTCATACCCTTGACGATCTGGTCGAGTATTGCTTGAGTGTCTAGCTTCAGCTGGGCGATTGAAAGTCCTGGCTTGATCATGTTCGAGGTCTTATCTTCTTCGCTGATGAATAGCCGGTTGTCAAGATTGGCTATCACCTGACGGAGCCGTGTCCTTGCTTTTTTCTTATCAACGTTAGATGGAAGCGTTTCGAGGAGTTTGTTTCTCACACTTATGTAGAACTCAGCCTTCCGTGATGCGATTATTGATATAATGTCGAATTGCTTCTGCTCCATTTAGGCACCAACCGCCTTCATTATCGCGAACTTGGCAAGTTCTCCGCCGCTCGCCGACAACGCCGAACTTGTGGAACCTCTGGTCATCTCCGCCATCACTCCTTCTTGAATTCCTGTCTTCTCTGCCATCTCTTTGAATATCCCGCTTTGGCTCGCCCTAGTAACTATCGCCGATGCGATTGCGTCAGAGGAACTCTGAGTGGCAACTTCTCCAAGTTGTCCAGATACTCTTGACGTTGAATCCAAGTTGAGTTTTCCTTCCTGACTTACTTCCCTGTAGACTTTAAACAAGCCATAGCCCAGTTTTGAGTAGTTGTATGCCGTGTATGCTGGTATCAAAACGGCACCGATCGGTGGGGCAGCTGCTGACAATCCATAGACGACAGCGCTTGTTAGAGCCGCCTTGCCGATGCTCTTGAAATAATCACTAACAGACGTCTCACGGGGGTGTGAAGTCATACTTGGTTCTGGGGCAAAGATTCTGCGAGGGTATTGCTCAATGTATCTTCCATATCTGCCTCTTCCGTGGTTGGCTCCTCCACAGGAACATTGGCAAGCGGATGGGGGGGACGTAGCATTCCAGCATTGCTCGTCGCACGTTGATGACCAATAGCTTTTCGAGCGGTATCTCGGTATCCCGTAACGCCGCCTGTATCTGCTGAACCGGTCTCTTCCGACTCTCAATGTTGAGCGGCACCCATTCTTCAGAAATTCGCATGGAGTGCTACACATCTTGAAACTGCAAAGCTGCCTAATATCTGCCGCGGTCTCGAAGAAAGAATCGTCACGCCGACAAACCATATGTCAGTTGGACTAATGAACTTGGGTGGTTATCTTGTTATTCAATTGATTCCGAAGGGACTTTCGCTCTTATTGTTCGTACTAGGCGACTAGCGAGGGAAAGCAACAAGCCGAATCCAAGGGTAATCAGCATTGATTTAATGTCAAATCCTGCATAGACGAGAGCAAAATAGGCTCCTACACCGAAAGCTAGAGCTACGCAGGGTAGCGCCAGCATAGAGATCACTCTTTGTTTTTCTGTGTTCAGTTGTGCTCTCCAAAGGCGTTTACTATGATGGTTCCAGTATCCGAAAATTGAGTCCCACTTTTTCTTGTCGAACAGCAGAACCGTGGTGAGTCCAATATTATCGAGGTCGACAACAATTTCTCTGTTGAGGACGTTCTGAGGCAGTCGGGAATGTTCCCTGAAATCTGTGAGAATAATACTCTTCCAGGTCGCCTGCGATTCTAGAGCGCTCAAATCCGTGAGATATGTAAACCCTTCACGAATGAATTCCGCGGGAAAATCGTATTTTGAAGCTACTCTTAGAAACTCTTTGTCTTCATGTGAGACCTGAAGTTCTGTTAGCGCCGAACCGTATTTGGCATACGAACCACACTTGAAATTTGGCGCAACTTCATTGTCGGCGACGTTGGTCACCAAAATCACTGGGGTCTGAAGAATTGCGGGCTCATTGGACGTGGCGAAAAATGCGTTTCTCCATCCTCTTTTCGATTTAGCGATCACGGGTATTTTGAGCATAGCAACTTCTTGTCCATTCAGTTCCCTGATATGTGACGACGGCACTAGGAAACCTTTGTACGGCACATAACCGGGCTTCTCCGGAATATCTTTCAGAGGGGTTCGAGTGAGGAATATTGGCTCCCCGTCGATTCTTCGTACTTCCGGTATTCGCATGGATTATCCGTTTTCTAGATTGTTAAGGGGGTACTATCGACAGAAAAAGCTGTGCAATCGTATCGTATCGAAGAACAAGAGCCGCAATAAGATAAAGAGAGTGAACAGCGTAAATCGTCTTTGAAGTCATCTTGAGTCTGTGTTCCACTCAATCATTTGAAGTGACGGAGTGACGGTATTGTCAGTCCCGCGTAAGAAATCACCGAGAGAGTGGAGAGATGAGGCTAAGGGACATATACGCAGGTTGTTTGAACAGGAGAAAGTCATGCATGTTGGTGAAATCAAAGTTCGTCTCGATGGTAGTGTGAATCAAGAGGTTCAGTTCTGGCAGTGGGTTACTTATGATGCATTAAGCGAAATGTACCGTGATGGTGAGCTGCGGCGAAGACCGCGTGTTGGTCTTCAAAAAGTGGAGGGTGAGGAGAACACACGTCGAACTGACATCACTTTCTACTACCCCTCCAAGTATTCCTACAAAGATGTGGTAGATGTTGTTCGAATGAAGATGGATATCATTAACGAGTATTCTGCTGTTTCATCTGAAGCTGGAGGGTATGCTGAAACTGTCATTGCGGAGGCGTTGGTTCGGGCGGAATTTGAGGTGATTGACAGGAACACCAAGACGTTTGAAGGCAGAACCTGGGAAGGGGTTCACGATCTTGACTTTGTCGTTAACGGTCGTCGGGAAGGGCGGTCGTACGGCATTCAGGTAAAGAACACTATGACGTACCCAGATTGGGATGATGTTGCGAGTTTGATCGACATATGCGATTGTCTGAGATTGGTTCCGTGGTTTGTCAGTAGAACGCTGCCTGGGGATTATTCCTACGATGTGTACGAATCGGGGGGCTTCTACACGTTGTTTAACAAGTGGTTGTTGCCTGAGAAATATTGGGAGTTAGGAAAGAGAATGGTTGAGAAGCTCGGTCAACCTGTATTCCTTTCAGGCGAGGAGGCTCTGAGGTTTCTCGTTGGGGAGCTCGGGAAGGTACATAGGTATGCTGGGCATTAGGAGGCTTAGTTTGGTTTTTGAGTCATTTTTGTGATGTGGTGGTTGGTTCGGGAGTATTTCATGTGCGTTTTCGGTGTGTGTGGCATGTTTCGCGCTTCTTCCCCTAATATAGACATGCCTAGCTTTGACGCTGAGGTTTTGCATTGTAGTCTAGTATCATGGGTAGACCTGTTGGACATGCGCTTTGGCATCGATACCCAGCAAGGTCAAGCGCTCATGAAAGACTTGTGAGCTCATACGTTTCGCACGTTGAACGGACCTGACGAGTGCCGCCGATTGATAACCCTCCGCTAAGGCTTCCATGCATTGACCAATGCCTCGAATGACATCGTCCTTGGTGCTCTTGGTTTCAAAAGCCATCCTCCAACCTTGTCCAGCGACTTCTCCGTCAATTGCGGCATTTCCAACTTTGACAGGGCGCATGTTCACCGTCAGCCCTCGGTCTCGAAAATGCTTCGCTATAGCCCACCGCAACCAGCGTTCATTCGTCACAGCGACAAACCAATATGTCAGTTGGACTAATGGTTAGAAAAGATGTTTGAAATGCCAACCGCTGGGTTGGATGTGACCCAGCGCAAGGGTGAGTCTGGTCCGGCCCACCACAAGCAATGCTGTGTTCAGGTTCGAATGTTCTGAAGTAGGACTTTGATCTGGCTGTTCGCGAGTTTAGAAGCAACGACGAACACTGCGAACGCAAATATGAAACTAAGACTCACCAGTTGTGGTATAATCGAGTGGTATCGGATAACCGAGATTATGATCGGGAAAGCGGTC
>Ga0187850_10004463_pt1 | contig 11091 bp, 6 predicted proteins | sample June2016WEW_4_15_FD_132436 | JGI IMG/M metagenome (GOLD analysis project Ga0187850, IMG submission 132436) | Peatland microbial communities from SPRUCE experiment site at the Marcell Experimental Forest, Minnesota, USA - June2016WEW_4_150 | ecosystem: Environmental > Terrestrial > Soil >... | reverse complement strand
GCAAAACTAAAGGCTTCTGCTGTGATATGTACCGTGTAGGTAAATTCATAATTACCGTTCTGTACCCTACCGTATGAATCTAACGGTGCGTTATTGGTATAAATTAATGATGTTGCACCTACAATATCGGGTGTAGTCCAGTTTGTTCCGTTATGAAATATACCGCCTACGCTTCTTAAAAGGAAGTTTCCTTTTACCTGTGATAGCGCAATACCTTGTGCTACATAAGGCGTGGTGTCAGTAAATACTATGGTTGCAGGGGTTGTTTCTAAATGAAATGCTTGTGTAAAAACAGGATTATTCATTGTCTTATAAATTTGTGGTTATAATTAAAAAACAAAATTAAATATTAATATATATTGTAGCAAACAAAAAAAATCCCGACATTTTTATCGGGACTTTGGTAGTTCACTTTTCTGAGGTTTTACGCTGCTATTTCTGCTTTCTTTAACACCTTTTCCATCATCGCCCTGAACATAGGATTGTCGTCTATCCTTTTTATCATCGTGGCAATACATTCATCAATCATGGTGTTGTTATACCCGCACTTATGAATAGTTTTCTTCTCCCTGCCTTCTTCATCAAGTTTATAGGCATCTCCCCATATCCATTCTTTTTGTGTCTTTCCTGCATTAGCACCTGTCTTTGTGGGTTCGCCTTCAATTAGCTTTATCACTCCTTTTTCTATGAGTTGGTCTACTAACTTCTTGCTGTCTCCATAAGAAATATTGGGTTTTAGTTTATTTACTATTTCTTCGTAAATATAATTGCCGTTCTTGGCAAATATTTCTACCATATCCCATAATGCTGTCCTGACTTCTGCCATACTCATCTTGTATGGAATTATTATCTTGTCGTCATAAGCACCTGTTATCTTTCCTCTTGGGTCGTGGGGTATCTTCTTGGATGCCGGTTCATCAACATCGACAAATCCTGCTTCTTCTATACCATAACCTATTGCACATTCCCTAATAAGGTTATCATCACCGTCTACAATAACGAGATTTTTTGCTTTTACCTCATATTGTAATGCAATGATTTTATCCCTGCTTTCTTTCTTTGGGTTGTCTACAAGGAAAAACTTTTCTTCTCCGTTATTCTTTACGTCTTCATTTAGACTGTCTTCACATCTTGAAGATACATAAAGCATAAAAAAGGCAAGATCGGGTTGATTTTTATTTATAGTCATACCCCCTCTTGTAAAGTTTATGTTTCTTGGTAAATGAAGTGGGTTTCCTTCTCCATCCCTACTGGTTGTTTCAAACCATTCCCATTCTTCTCCACCTGTTTTATTACTCTTTAGCGTGTCCTTAAACCAAATCGTCTTACCTCCCGGCCATAATGGTTTGCCTGGGTTTTCAGGGTTTTGTATTTTATACCTGTCGGGTAATTTTAATTTGATAGGATATTTGTAGGCTTCTTCTATTTCTTTTACTTTGTTTAAGTAAAATATTGTGTCTGGATTGTTGGTATCGGTTGGGTCAACAATAACCCCGTTTTTTGCTAACATCTTTTTTTTGTTTTAAGTTTATAAATTCTTTCTAATAAAATCATAAAAAGAAGTACCCTTATATTTCAAAGGGTACTCCGGTACTCATATTATCTTGTCAAAAGGATAAAATGATTGGCTTTCATAATTTGAAGTCCAAAGCTACCTCTTGCGTAAGTGTCTGACCAGTCATTAGCTGTCATTGCTGTTGCAAGGGTATCGTCTTCTCCTGCACCTGATATTGTCCATACTTTGAAACGTCTGCTGTATTTGCCGAGTTTCTTATATTTGAACTCAAGGTTGTTTTGACTTACGCCTGTGCGTGGGTCTTTTACTTTATTCAATGGCATTACCATTCCGTATTCGTCATATCCATAACCTGCTACTCCGAAAGTAGTGGGGTTGCTGAAATTATCCAAACGTCTGAATAAAAATTCATAGCCTGAATTATGACGGAATGATGTGAAATTAATACTCATCGACAAGTCCTTTCCTGCTGCTCCACCGCCGAATAAACTTTCTGCAATCTGCGTATAGTTTACGGCTGTGTAAAGGTTGGCATTAGCCATTACATTGTTAATGTGGTTACTCAAGGAGTTTCCTACCATAAACAACATATAGTCTGACTGTACCCTTTGCTGAACGAGGTAGGTAGTAAGGTCGTCAAAGTTTGTCATTGCCCATGTTCCTGTAGTAGGATATGTTTTACCATAAAGTCCTGCTGCCGGAATTATACCTCCTGTGGTATAGATTGGGTTAGCGTAACCTGCTCCACCTGTTTCTGTCAACTGTGCTACTGAACCGTCTGGGTTTTCCTGTCCTGTCCATAATGCACCGTCAACTTTTAGGTCTACCCTGTACTGCAAATCATCAAGGGCTTCGCTATATACACCTATAATGGTTTTGCCATCTTCGGTTGTTTTTGCCCATACTTGGTCTGCCAATACTCCACCTTCAATGGAAATATGCTCATCAAGAGTTTGTAAGTAGAATTTCTTTTGATATACGTTTCTTGCGGCTGCGGCTACTGGCCCTGTACCATTTGCTACTGCTCCTGATACGATTGGTATTTCCTGATTTATTACTACAGCACCGATGGTGTTGCCCGGAAAAGGTTTTACTGTAAAGGTTACTGTTGTGGGAGAAACCTGTACCCTTGTTCCACGAACAATATACCCGTTATTTTTATTTAGAAATTCCACAATGTCGCCTTCTCTTAAATAACAGTTACCGTTTGCGTCAACGTCTCCGTTGGCTGCGGTTAAAGTTAGTGTTGCTGCGGTATTTACTCCGGGGTCTACAAATCCTACCCCTTCGTGGAATGTTTGGTGAATTTCTTGGTCTTCATAAGCTGTCCATGAATCCCTTGATATACCTTCTTCTCTCATCATACTGCGTAAAAGCATATATAAAGGGAAGAATTGGTCGCCGTGTTGTTTATATTTTTTTGCTACTACACTTGGCTCAAAGTAGTCAGATGGTAAGTACATTGGTACATTATACATCTGTGATGTTGATTGTATTCCCATTTTATTTTTTGGTTTTTAAATTTATAATTTTATGTTTATACAATCAGATTCCGATAAGTTTTACTTTTTAAGATACGATTCTACTGCTTTCTGATATTCCGTCTTTGCACCCTGATTCCCTTTATCCCCTTTTGTTTCTTTCTTCCCACCGGAAGGATTGTTGTAGGTCTTGTGAAAGGTCTCATTGTCCATTGTGGCTCTTAATTCAATAGCCGTATCTATAATATAGGGTAAGTTTGTCCACGTAAAGGTTTTCATAAGCTCATTCCATGCTGCACTTACGTTTTCTTTTGTGGGCTTCATTTTGTTTATCACCGCAAATTCGTAGGCGTAATCCGCACATCTTTTGCGAATATCGTCTGGAATAATGTGATCCGTGAAATCAATGAACTTATCTTTTATTATATTACCTCGTTCATCCTTTTGCGGTATCTGTATGTGGAACTTTTGAAACTCCTTCTCAATTCCACTCTTAAATACACTCCAATCTTCACGAAGCTGTTTCGTCAACTTTTCATTAGCCTCTTTCACTTTGTTTTCGTCAATTATTTCGGCTTCTGGAACTTCTATCTTATCGAGTTCTGATAGTATTTCTTTTTTTGCTGCTTTAGCGGCTATCTCTAACCGTGCTATTGCTATTTTGTTTTGTTTTACCGCTTCTTCATCATCGGGGTCTACGGTCTTGTCAAGTCCATATTCACTTTTGATTAAAGATTCTACAATTTCAGGACTTTCCTTATATTCAGGATTATCTCTTAAAAATTTCTCTTTAAGGGTTGTCATTGCATCTGTCTTTCCCCACATTAACTTTGCGTATCTTTCAAAATCTTCGGCTTTCTCGCCTTTGATTTTATTTAACCGATACAAAGTAGGGTCGGTAATCAAACTCTTGGGTTTTGCTTCAAGTTGGGTTTTAGCTGTTGCTAATTCCTCTTTTAAATCATCTCTTTCAGTCTTTGTCAAAGAACGGTCTTTTAACGCTTCTTTTATTTCGTCTACCGTTTTAAACTCACCAAAATCTTTAAAGTCATCAAGACTAAACTTTGGGTTTTCTTCGTTGTTTTCTTCTTCTTTTGCGGGTGGTTCTCCCTGCCCTTTTAACGCTTCTGCGTATTCTCTTTCAATTTCTGCCTTTTCGGTGTTTTCCCAAGCTACTTGTCTTGCGTAATCACCTTTTACATTTACAGGCATTTTTGTAGGGTCAAATTCCCTTTTCTTTATTTCGTCCATATCATTTAATTTTTAAGTTTCTTTCAAGTTAGTTCATAAATATTTTACAAAATAAGATACAAATTAAATTCGTAGCAAACATTTTTTATACCATAGGATTTTGTGGCTGCTGTTGAACTTGCTGTGGCTGCTGTCCTTGCGGTTGTTGTTGAGGTGTTTGCTGTTGATTTTGTGCTAATGTGTTTACCCCAAACATAGCAAGTTCTTCTTCAAAATCTTTCTGACTTAATTTTACTCCTTTTGCCGTATCAAGAATATGCTGAACCACCAACTCTTTTATTTTATTATTAGTTTTAGCTTCTTCAAGTTTTATCTTGGCTTGGTCTTTACCCATTTCTATTGCCGCCATTCTTTCTGTGTTCTTTTGGGAGTTCATTTCTGCTATCATTACATCTCTCTGCTCTTTCTTGGTTTCCCAATATGCTAACATTTTCTGTGCGGTTTTTAATCCTCCTGCCGAATTTATCTGACTTACAAGGAATGAGTATTGACTTGGTTTTAGTATTGCCGTTCCACTCTTACCCGGCTTCATTGCCTCACCTAATGTCTGTAAGAAGTTTTGTTTCTCTGCTTGTTTAGGCTTGTCGTGAATAGAAATACCATAATATGCTGCTTTTCTGTTTTTTGCTTCGGCAATAGCCTTTACCCCATCCTCTCCGATAACAGAAAAATATCCTTTACTATCATCGGTATTAAACATACATATCAACTGAATACGACTTGCGCTATTTCTACTGAAAGATTCTTTTATTGCAACATAGGCAGAATAAATAGGGACTAAGGTATCGTTCATATCTTCTACACCTAACTCGGCTATCTTAACAGGGGTTTTAGTGTTGTCATTTGCTAACGATACAGGGTCAAGTCCTGTTATATTCCCTATACTATTCAATGCTATACTTACACTATCTGCAAATTCTTTTATCACAACAGCACTACCGCCCTGTAATATTTCAAAAGGTCTTGCGGGAGTTGTTCCTGGAGGCATACCTGCTTTACTACCTTTATAAAGACCTATACCTGTCTGCCAATATAACCTCACCCACTCCTTTAAGTCCACTTGTTTTCCTCCGAATGTAAGGTTTTCAAGTGCGTCAATATCTACCGCTACTCCTGCGGGTGGTGCTTTGGCTTTCCCGTTTTGGTAAACTAAGTGTGCTAACTGAATATCGTCTAATGGTATCATTAATTGTTCTCCAATAGACTTGCCTAATATCTTATAAACATGAAATGGTAATCTTACGCATCCTTTTTCATCACGAACAATGTCATTCATTATTCCATAATTCCAAATGATTTCAGAGTTAACTATCCATTTACAATGGTAAATTACTTCTACGTTTGTGATAACAGTTTTTTTGCTTCCTTCTCTCCCGTCATAGAATTTACCAAACTTCCCTTCGTAAACCTTTTTCCCTTCTTTTGTCTGTCTTTCAACATCCCATTTTTGGTTTACCGTTATCCATGCTGCATATAATACAGGTACTCTCCAATCTCCAAATAACCATTCTCCGTTAGTTCCCCTGTTTCTAAAATTAGCATTCCAACTTGGATTACCATACATTCCTCCGAGTGTGGACGCAAACCGTAATAGTTCTTCATCGTCCATACCTGTTTCTTCTTTTACTTCGGTTACCGTCATCCATAAAGGATAAGCACCATATCGTGATTTTGTGAAGTCGTCCTTTGAACTGTATTCTATAATAAGGTCTTCGGGTTCTAAATATTTTTCATAAACTTTTTGTTCTTCAATATTTACCTCATCCATAGTACAGGCAGTACCTATTTCTATTAGGTCTCTTTTTAACTTTCTTGCGTTCTGTGAGTGGTCGGAAATATCAAAGGTATGCCCTAATGCTTTTTCCATTGCGGTTTCATAAGGTAACTTAGTCCCGCCTAAATCTTCGTATAAATCAAGTTCTTCTCTGTCTTCCGGCAACGCTTCGTCATGTGGTTGCAGTCCTAATCCTTTTTGAATAGCATCTCTCTGTGGTTTAAATTTCTTATCAAACCATATACCTTCTTTTTTCTTTTTCTTTAATATTGCGGATTTTTCGTCAAGGGCTTCTACTGATACATCATTCTCTGTTTTTTCAAGTAGACCAAGTAACCTATTCATTATTCTCGGTGCGGGAGTATAGATGTCTTCAAAGTTTATGTCTGCCCATGCGATCCTGTCTTCATTACGGTAATCGGGTTCAAAATAATGAGGATTATTGGGGTCTTTTACAACTCCTTTTCCTTCTTTCCTAATATCCATTGTCTTCCCTACCGTGCCATGCCCCTTTTTACCAAGCAACATATCTTTGTATATTTCGGGGCTTTGTCTTCCCCTCATATAAGACCGTATTCTTTCGTATCTGGGTATTTCACTATATTGTATTCCGCAATTATCCTGAAAATAATTCCATAATATCGCCTGACACCATGCCAAACTATAATCGGGCTTGTCTTTGTCTTTTGGGTCTATATCGTCTGACGGAAATGGATATGAAGGATTATTAAGTAATCCCTGATAAAAAGCAAGAGTACTCATAAATTATAATTTATTTGACAAAAATAAATCCTAAAATTTTACGAGGCAAACATTTTACACATAACGAAAACTAAAAACATCTGTTATATCCCTTCCTTCTTTCTGTTTGCTATAGGTTGGTTCTTCCCATAACTCGCTTGCTCCTTTTAAGCATCCTGCTGCTGCCGCCCACCTGTCGTAGTTTGTCATATCGTCAAGACCTTTTATGTTTTTGCAATCGTTTAGTAACTCTGCATGGCGTTCCCTATGGCAATGATTCTGTAAATAACTTATAAATAGATTAAACATTTCCTGTTTACTTGCCCCTAAAGAAGAATATCCCGGTGTGTTTCTCATTTTACCCGTTGCCTTATCTACAGCATAAAAAAGATAACCGCTTCTACATCTTCTATTGAAGTGGTCTATAATGTTGGCTATGTTTATTTCGGGATTCATCCACGCACCCCAATATTCACACATCATTAACATATCTTCGCAATATATTTCAAGCGGTGGTCTCGCCTGATAAGTACATACAAACCTATTAGTAGTCCACGTTCTTATATCTTTATCATCGGGGTCTATTGCTTTATCTCTTATCCAAAATACCGCACCACCCCCGTCTGACATCCTGCTCCCTGCTGTTTTATTTAACCTGAATGTATCGGCACTTGCCATAAATCTGGGACTGGAGGGGCAATATGTTCCGCCAGTCCAAAATTTCTGATTCGATAATCCTGCGGGTAATTCGTGGCTTATTATCCATTTGCCATTTATATTATCATCTTCCCAAACGACATTACTGTCATTATTAGACGGGTCTATTCTTCTAAAGTTTCCTCTTTTTGTCAGGGTTTTCTCAAACATTAATTGCGATAACCTTGCATCTATCTTTTCATAGGGCATACCTATATCACCTGTTTCAGTAAGAAAACAATCGGCATAACACATAGGATATAATCTTTTCTGTTCTCTATATGCTCTTAGTGAATTTTCATCTCCTTTCTTTAATAAAGCATCCAATGTGTTTTGCAAATATTCTTTTGCGCCGACATTACTACCGATATATTCTGCCTGTTCCTTTGTTGGCGTATCTATTACTGACATTCCGTATTCATCAATAAAACCCTCCAATCCATCATAAGAAGGGTGAAAAAACATATATAAACCTGACAGCGTTTGTCCGTTTTCATTTCTCCTATAATAATCTGATTGATCGCAAAGTTCTTTAAATCTTTTAACTGCCTTTTCCGCCATTTCTCCTACGGTTGTAGGGTGAATGGTAAAACCATGTATAATAGCACCCTGCCCTTGTGTTAAGCATTGCCTTGTTACCTGATGTCGTATTAAACCGTCCTCTAACTCCAATTTCCCATCTTCATCAGAAAGATAAAATAACATTTTTGTACTATCATAAAATCCTCTGTCTGCCGTACCCGCATAATTTATTATTGCCTCAAGCCCTGCATCCATTCCCACGACATTACTCCCCGCACCTCTTATTGACGGAACATAAAAAGATATTTCTTCCTTCGGATTAGTAGAGTTGTCAAATTTAGGCTGAAAGAAAAAAGGATATTTACGCCACGCATGAACAACCTTGTCGAAATCTTGTTTGCCTGTCTTACCATCCATTGATTGAATACCCATTATACTATTAGCTACCTCTGCTCTCGATATGAGTTCAAGTCCTATATCTTCTGATTTATATGTGTCTCCAAATCGTCTGCCCTTTAAGTCTATTGTTCCCACACAAACCCTTTTGCCTAAATCTTTCATTTCATAACTACCATCGTCTTCGGGTATGGCTACTCCAAAATTTTCTTTTTCAGTGTTTTTTTTAGCAAAGTCTTTTGTGTCGTTAAATGCAAACCATTTTTCTAAAAACCATCGCCTATCCCTATCTCTGTAATCAGGCAACCCTACGTCAAGATGAAAATAATTAAGAAACTGAAAATGCCATCCACAAATAAAAGTCGGCTTACCATAATTTATAAACCAATAACCGTTCAGTCTATGATACCATTGCTTTTTTATCCAGTTTATTTCGTCACGATATTTTGTTTGATTTTTGTTTAGTTCATTCCAAATATCATCAATTCCACCACCACAATCCCTTACTAATTTCTTTAGTTTTTGCGGGAACTTTTGTCGGTAAAATTTCTGTTGTTTTAATGGCAAATCATTACCATCAATGGTTGCTAATGGGGGGCATTCAGGTAATGGTATTTTTATAGGGGTTAAATTCTTATCACCATAATTAGCCCAAAAATAAGTATCAGCTTTTTCTCTTTCGCTTTTCATTTTTTAAATACTTATTGGTTTCTTCTTTACCTTCTTCCCGTAACATTTTGGACATCAACTCGGGTCTTAGATTTAATTCTTCTTCTACAACTTCATATAAAGTATCAGATAATCTTTTATTCATATCCTGGTTTAATAATATAGACGTGGCATTAGTTATTTTTTGTTCCAATTCGTCCATGTTATTAATGAAGTCTTTGGTCTTTTCTTTATTGCTTACATCATCAGTTAATAGCTTCTGCCCTTGTTTATAAAAACTTTCAGTAAATATGATTAATTTGGCAAATACGGGGTTCTTTTGTAATCGAACATACTTTATAATCATTGATGCAATACTCTCATCAGAACATTGAATAATAGTGTTGGTATATTCATTTTCTATATCAAATCCTGCTAAAAATAATGCCTCACTTTTTCTTGTAGGGATATATTCTATGTTTAATAAGGGAGAATGAGAATCATACATAAAAGAAATATATTTCAACACTTTATTAAAGTCTTCTATTTCTTTATTAAACTCTGAATATTTTTTTAAGACAGGGTACTTTTCAAAAGCATCCTCTTGTTGTAGATTATAAATATCGGGCAGCAATAATCCGTCAAAGTCTTTGGCAATAAAATCCATGTTCTTTCAATTTAATATCATCGCCACAAAAATAAACACTTTTAAATATCGAGGCAAACAAAAAACGCCAATCTATTAAGACTGACGTTTCACGGTCATACGAAGTTGACTGCGAGGAGTGTCTTATCTTATACGAATCAATATTGACGCATTTGTGTATGTAGTAGGGGTCGTTCCTGATGCAACAAATATATTGCCAGTTACGTTTGTTCCGCCTACATTGGCAAAATCATCAGTTGCTTCATACAATGCAATATAATAAGTGCTTCCAGTTATCAAAGGGCCAGCCACCTGAACTTTGCTCGATAAGACCGGAACTGATGGAGCAGGGCCAGAAATTATTGAATTCCATATTGCAGTTCCCTGTGGTATTACAGTACCAGAGATATAAGGAATATTCTGCGGTGCTTGTTCTACTACCGGCATAGTTGCAATATTAAATACCGTCAGGTTGTTATTCCAGAAGTTATTTAATGTAGCGAGTACGGTAGAATCAGAAATCTTATTACCATAAACCCATAACCATTTTGATACTGCTGTCAAAGCACCTATCTCTTGTGCCGTAGAAACAATAAAAATAGAAGTGGTGTCGGGTTGAATAGTCCATGCGGAGGTAACAGTAATAGCCGTTGCAGTATTACTTGCAATAGTTCTTATCTGTCCTATACCTGTGCCTGATATAATCATTACCTGTAATCCTTTAAATGCGTTTACAGTCCATGATGCCGTACCAAGTGTAATTGTACTTGCCCCACCTGCCGTTGCTGTTGCATAAACAGTAGGATAGTTGTCGCCACCAAGATAATGAATTATCTGGCATACCGGCTTGGGGGCGTTCATTGTTACCTGATACAGAGAAGTCCCATCGGGAGTTGTGTCCCATGTTGCTACAGTAAATGATGATGCACTGTTTGCTGTAATAGTTCTTATCTGCCCTTCACCTGTACCTGCTATAATTTGAATAGTGTAACCTACATAGGCACTCGGAGTTACCGCAATAGTGTTGTCGGTTAAATAAGTAGTACCGAAAGCTGTTGCAATACCATTTAAAGGGGGATTTCCAATAAAGGAGAATAGAGCATTCCAAGCGTTGTGTGCTTGGTTTCTTCCGTGAATCAACGAACCTATCGTTGCGGGAGAAATAGAAATAACGTGCTGTCCGTCTGAAAGGGGGTCTACTGCTTTTGTAAGCAACTTTGCCGCTAAAGCAGACACTTGGGCTGCTGTTAAAACACCGAAATTTGCTGTTGTTACCGTACAGAAATTAAAAATTCTGTGATAGACTGCGGACAATGCTGTGATATTACTTGTGATAGTTGCTGTTGCCACGCCTGTAATGTTTAAAAACTCTACTTCGTTAAGGTTTCCGTTTTTGTCGTACTGCCCCATGTACTTAGAG
>Ga0187850_10004461_pt1 | contig 11094 bp, 11 predicted proteins | sample June2016WEW_4_15_FD_132436 | JGI IMG/M metagenome (GOLD analysis project Ga0187850, IMG submission 132436) | Peatland microbial communities from SPRUCE experiment site at the Marcell Experimental Forest, Minnesota, USA - June2016WEW_4_150 | ecosystem: Environmental > Terrestrial > Soil >... | reverse complement strand
TCTTTTGCTCTCTCGCAGCTTGTTCTTGCAGCTGCTACCCTGCGTTTGTTGTTTCGGAGGCATACACAGTTCATTGACGCTGTGCCGACTGCGCGCAGATAAACTCACAACCAGCACGACATTAAAGGGAACGTTCCCACGTGGGAGCCTCGTTCTGCGTGCGTGCAGCGCTAGATCAGTCGCTCGTACACTTTCTGATACCTCGTAGCTATTTTCGGGGCATCGAATTCCTCTGATCGCCCCAGCATTTTCCGACTCAGACTCGCTCGCTGATCCCCAGAAATAATCAAGCGAGCAAGCTTTTTCGAAAAATCACTGATGCCCTTGGCCAAGAGCTCCTCGGTGTCTCCCAATATTTCACGAGCAAATGGTAAGTCAAAGGCAACAACCGGCTTTCCCAGAGACATTGCTTCGATCATTATTACGGGGCATGCTTCATACAGGCTGGGGAAGCAAACAATGTCACTCATCGCCAGCTCTCGAAGAAGAATCTGATGGTTAACCTGGCCTCTGATCGCCACATTTTCCCGAGGCAGATACTGAGTTACATATTTTCTTAAGGCTCGTTCAATGGGTCCTCGGCCAAAGATGGACAAGTTGAAGTCCCTTGTGTCACGTTCTTTAACTAGATCAGCAAGGATTCTGACCAAATGTAACGCCCCTTTGCTGTAGTAAAGTCGTCCAGCATAGAATAGTCGAACTTTGTCCGTGGAAGGCCTTTCGAAGTTTGATGTTAAATGCGTTCTGAGCTCGTTGATGTTCACACAAGTGTGTATGGCGCTTAACCGTCCTATGTCAAAACGGTACCCTTGTGATAGTTCCTCGCGCAGACTGTTCGAGACACAGACTAATCCATCAGCTTGTTTGAGATGTTGGCGTACAGTAAGATCCCACAGAGGGAATCCTGCTACGTACGTTGTAAGATCAGTTAGTGAAGTCCCTCGACCAACGGATTTGATGGCATAGTAGAGTTGAGCACGCGGATTGGTATGAAACGTTATTGTCCATGGAACCTTCAAACCTGACTTTTTGCACAGTTGCAGTAATGGAAACGCGGAAGAATCTTGACCGTGCACAACGTCGCATTTTGAGATTTCTCTTGCAATCAGATCAATGTTCTTCAGCTGAAACCACAGATGCCTTGGTGCAAGCGGCCCCCTCGGAAGCCACAAAATTTCAAGCCGACGTGTTTTGTCGGAAACTCGCACAGGGTGCTTATTCGGATAACCTGCAATTACGACAACGTCCACACCTTGTCCTGCCAAAGACTGCGATAGGTTCTGGGTGAATGTTCCGATCCCACCAAAGATGAAGGGTGGGTATTCGTTTGTTATTATTCCGACACGCAAGTCAAGTTCCCTCGAGAGACCATTTCTTGGGTGTCTGTCTCCTTGCCGGGAACATGGCGCAGTGAGAAAGAGCGAAAGTTCGCACTAGGGTTCCCCAGTTCAAGGGTCTGACAGGATGTTGATACACACTCTCCTCCTTTGTTAAATGATTTGTATATGCATCGCTCACAGCTAACATTCCTAATATCTCGTTCTGATGTTAGCAACAAAGAACGAAGCGTACGACAACAGCGCTATACTTTCTCGGGTGAATAAGCTCTATATGATTAACTAGCTCTCACAGCAGAGAATGCCAGGTGTATACATGATGTATTCGTCAGACACGCAACGTGTGGCAATCGTGGGAGCAGGAGTAATAGCGCGCAGTCACATCCTCGCAGTCAAACACCTGCGAGATTGTAGAATAGTCGCCCTTTGCGACAAGGATGAGCGAAGGGCTGCTGCCGTAGCGAGCGAGTGGGGAATTGATCGTCACTACAGTGAATTCTCAGGAATGCTGGACGCCGAGAAGCCGTCCGTCGTAGCGATCCTAACCCCACCACAATCTCACGCAGAACTGGCCGTTGAGTCACTCAAGAGAGGTGTGAACGTACTCGTCGAAAAGCCCTTCACAGCTTCGCTTACGGATGCCGACAGAGTTCTTTCAGCCTCAAGAGACAGCAAGGCGAAGCTCACAGTTGTCTACCACTGGCTTTTCAGCCGCGTCATTCGGCGCGCATTGGACTTGTACGAGAGCGGGGTCCTGGGCGAAATTCTTCGGGTAGATTTGGCCCTGCTTCATCGAAAAGACGACCCAATGGCCTCGGATTCGTCCCATTGGTGTCACAGATTGCCCGGGGGGAGATTTGGGGAAATGCTTCCCCATCCCATATATCTTCTCCAAGCATTCCTCGGCGACGATTTGCGCTTAGAAGGAGTTCCTCTCGCCGACAAGAGGGGTACATTTACGTGGCTTCTCCATGACGAATTGCAAGTGTCCTTGCGAGGTGCCAAAGGGTCTGGGCACGTTTACGTGAGCTTCAACGCCCCACGGCCGGTAATACTGGTGAACGTCTATGGATCTCAGAAGATCCTAAGAATCGACATTCTAAACCAGACGCTGCTGGATTTCGGACCAAGCAAGCTCGACAAGAAGGATTTGGCCCTCAGCAGCCTAGGCCTGTCCACTAGACTTGCCTACTCCACACTCGCAAACGTCTTCGCATTTGCGGGTCGTGAGAGTGGAGCGTATTCGATTGAGAACATATATCGAGATTTCGTTCGGTGCATTCGGCACAACACTCAGCCGCGAGTCACGCCCCAAATGGCTTGCAATACAGTAAGGATAGTAGAGCAGATTTGCAACTATCTGTAGAGCGAGCGGCCTCGGTGCATTTGTTGATGGGTCTGTAGACTACATGAGACTCCTACTCGCCTCGAGTGGTAAACTCCGCAGTGAAGACCATAGTCGACTCCGTGTAGCCGGACATCATCCGCTCGCACATGGTCCGGCCCTGGGGGTAAGCCTTCCGAAATCGGACCCTTGAGATCGCCTTTTAGGTCTCATTTTGCGCTCAGAAGCGGGCAGATACCAAATTAGAGACTACGATGGTCAATCTGCTCCAAAACAAAGCAGTCACCCGCGAGCTCCACGAGCAATTGTGCCATCAGAACTTCATTACTGCGAGCAACGTACTCAAGCATTGGCTTCTCGATGCCAACGCAGGTTTAGAAGAAGAGAAAACAATGGAGACTTGAACAGAGTCATCAGTCAAACGAAAACAACGGTTAGCGAAGGTGGCTGATGACTGCTTGCCTTTTCCCCGCTGGATTTTTCTGTATCGCACGCGGATACTCAAATTGTACTTGCAGGTTCCCAAGAAACTTACGTATGATACCTTGCAGAACCTGTTCGTCCTCAAGCATTGGTTTACGGTCAACTACCATACGCAGTCTAATCAGATCAATTCGCTCTTGGACCACTTGAAATTGCCGCACCGCGTAACGTTCTATCCAACCGTAGTCTGAGAGAATGTGTGTGAAGAACTCCCCGTATACGCGGTTTCCATTTGTGCCCCGCACGAGCTCGCTTCTTCTGCCCATTACCTGTCTTAGTAAAGGGGAAGCTCGACCACATTTGCACTGCTCCTTCTCGAGTTGTGCGGCGTCGCCGTTCTCATAGCGAATGATTGGCATTGCGTAATTATCCAAGTCCGTCACGACTACTTGATCTTCTTCCCCTACCTCAAGAACAACATGATCAGCGGCAACATGCAGTCCCGAATGTGTAGGACACTCGAAGGCTAGACTAAGAACTTCACTTGAACCGTATTGGTCAAAGACTTCCGTACGAAAATAGTTGGACAAGAGTATTCGCTCATGAGGTAGCAAAGTTTCGGATGTTGTGTAAACCGCGCCGGGAGACTGAACATCTATGCCTCTGGCTCGGCCTATACGCGAAAGTTCGACCAGACTGGAAACATAGCCGTCAAGAATCGCCGGCTTGACATGGTCTATCACACGCAAATATCGAGCAGCGTTCGCGTCAGAAAGTCTGTCCGCCTCTAGAAAGGTCAATCCTATCAATCTGTCCTTTAGAGCTTTGACCTTCCAAATCAAAGGCAAGTTCAAATGCCTGCCCCAAAGCGTGATGCGCGAATCGCCAAGTCGCCAACCCGACCATTGCCAAGCTCGCATGAGGCAAGCCATGCTATATCCCAAATCGTGCTTTGTGTGGTAGTAGACAAAAGGGGTTCCAGTCGAACCGCCGGTCTGTCCTTTCACGAGTTTCGACTTCGGTTGGGTTAGGAGTCGTCCTTGTTCTAGCGCAAGCCGAAGGTCGCTCTTTCTTACTGTGGGTATTTTCTGCAGGTCTCCCAGGTTTTTGATTTCATCGGGTCGCACGCCTGCCTGTCGCATTCTATCATGGTAGAATCGTGACCTCTCCCATGCCGTTCTGAGCAAGACTCGCAGCTTGCGCAGCTGAAGTTGCTCTAGTTCTTTCGCCTCGAGCTGATCGCTCATTAACGCTGTCTTCAAGTGTTCAAGTGCATTGGTTCCATACGCTTTCTCAAAAACATGAGTAGCTGAGGCGTGAAACCATCTCATCGTCTTTCACCTAGATTGGGAAGCACAAATCCTCATTGCGCGAATCCATTTGGACGCCCTGTTCAAGATATTCGTTTCTCCGTCATTAGACAAATCGACAGCGATACGTCCTTGGACAGAAACATAGAGGGCATTTTGGTAGTTGCCGCAGTTCATTTACCAACAATCGCATCGCTTCTTACTCACAAGACGCAATTCCGCTGCGACATAAAATGCCTTCAGGCAGCTTTCATAATGGGCAGCTTCTCATGGAATCGCTCAAACAATGACAATCACTGCAATCCCTCGTATAGTACTCGATACTGGTTCATTACAATTCTCCAGTCATATCGCATGGCTTTCTCGCGGGCATTCCGCTCAAGCCTCGTTCTTGTGCCTCCATCATCCATCAAACATTTGATAGATTGAATCAGCTCGTCAGAACGTCCGGGCTCGACAAGGACCCCGTCATGCCCATCTTCGACATACTCTGAGAATCCGATTCTGGTGGCAACAATGGCCCTTCCACAAGCCATGGCTTCGAGGCCCACCATTGGGAAGTTCTCCCAGTATGATGGAAACACGCATAATGACGCTTGATTGTAGCAGATTGCCACATTATCGACGAACCCCATCACTCTTAAGTTTGGAAGGGAGGGGACCTCAACCGTACCAGTCTTTGGGTTACCGACAAGCCAGAACTCATATTCTTGTAGTGCTCTGGCTGCTTCGACAAGTTCCCTTAGGCCTTTTCTTGTAACAAATCTCCCCACGTAGAGTATGACATTGTTGCGAGTTCTTACCTCTTTCATAGGAGCGAAAACATTCGTATCGACCCCGTTAGGGAGAGCCGTGCACGAAACATCGTACTTTTCCTCAATGTAATCTGCAAGCCACTTGCTGGGCGCGGTAACAATGTCTGCATTCTCCAAAGCGCGCTTTAGTAAGAAACGGGACAGATGTCTTTGCCGGGGATATTCGGACGACTCAGAGAATCCTAACCCGTGACAAGTAACGATCTTCGCACATTTCGCCTTAGCAAAAACGTACGCCCACGGTAGCGGCATGTGAGAATGCAGAATGTCAGGGGATATTTCTCTGTAAATCGCATTCATACTGGGTTTTAAGATGGTGGAGTATAACAGGGTGTATGGACGGGTAGGAGGGGCATAATGTATTCTCACATTGTCCTTCAAACACGTCTGTCCTGTTCCGATTGTGAGAATGTGAACTTCGTAATCTGCCGCGAGCCGCTTGCCTGTCTCCCAGGCGACCTGCTCCGCTCCACCTGAGATGGGCGGGAGTCTGGTCGAGGCAATTAGCAGGCGCTTCAAATCAAGTTCATTTCCGGAAGCAGGTTATCCAGATGATTGCAATGATACTTGTGTCCAAGTTGTGATTTGTCGGTCTCCTTATCTTCGTTCTCATCGAGGGGATTGACGTCGTGGTTAGTGCTCAAACTTGCTACAAAGCCGCCTTATCTTTCCACATCTTTGACCGAATCCTTCGAAGAAGTGGATCAAGTCCTTAATTACGGCTTCCGAGCCAAACCGTTTGATCACGTCAGCTAAATTCACACACCACCACATTATTACAATATTAGGTCATTTATGATGAAAGGTTCTTGTAGCCTTCAGAGAGGGTCTGCGCGTGAAGCCTGCGGCTGGATTAAGAAAACTACCCAATAGCAACTGCGTCGTCGATCTCCTTACTCCATTTCTACATGGTAAGCCATATCATATGAAACACTCTGGATACGAGGCGATCGTAGACTTCTTAACCGATTCCAGAGTCATCTATGTCGGGGATTTTCCGAAGGTCACAAAACTATCATATCCGCTGAGATTAGCTCATATTTTGCCACGATCATATTCATCATTAGACGCAGAGTTAGCTGCTCTCAGAAGCGATGGCAAAATTCTGCATCATCTTTATGCAGAGGACACGCTATGGATATCGATGTTTCCCCGATTCATGGGTTCACGTGCCATTGTGGCTGCACAGCCGGAAATAAAGATCACATCAGGATCGAGCCATGCTGAGGATTTTGTCAATCTTTGGCACACGGCCCGAAGCGATAAAATTCGCGCCAGTGATAGCGGCACTGCGATCCCATCCTGATGTCTTCAAAACTAGAATTTGTGTAACAGGCCAGCATCGCGAAATGCTCGATCAGGTATTGGAATTGTTCAAATTGGTGCCAGATTACGACCTAAATGTGATGCTGGATGACCAAAGTCTGTCATACGTTACCGCTGAGGTGCTGACACGTCTTGAGAGAATAGTTGATCGCGAGAAACCGGATTGGGTTCTTGTGCAGGGTGACACTACAACTACCGCAGCTGCTAGCTTGGCCGCATTCTATCATAAGATAAAAGTTGGTCACATTGAAGCAGGCCTGCGCACACACGACAGATTTAATCCCTTTCCGGAGGAGACCAATCGGCAAATTGCAGACGCGCTCGCAGACATACATTTTGCGCCAACTGAACGTGCGCGACAGAATCTGCTTCATGAAGGTTACTCAAATGACGCGATCAGGGTAACAGGTAATACCGTAATCGATGCATTACAGGACATTGCAGCACGGCCTTTTGGCAGACGCGGGACGATCTTGGACGAGCCCGACTTGGTCGGCCAGCGCGTCATACTGGTGACGGCGCATAGACGCGAAAATTTCGGTCAACCGATACGTAATATTTGTGCTGCTCTGCGCAACCTAGCGACAAAATACTCACGAGAAATCGAAGTTGTATACCCGGTTCACATGAATCCAAACGTCCGAAGAGTGGTATACGAGCTGCTTGAAGGACTGACAAATGTTCATCTGCTTCCTCCGCTGGACTATGAGGTGTTCGTCAGGCTGATGCAGCGCGCATACTTGATATTGACCGATTCAGGTGGATTGCAAGAAGAAGCACCGACATTTGGCGTGCCAGTTCTGGTATTACGCGATAGGACGGAAAGACCGGAAGCCATTGAAGCGGGTACAGCACAGCTCGTTGGAACAGATACGAATCAAATTGTTAAGGTCGCGAGCAAACTGCTAGACAACGAAAGCACCTACGCGAAGATGGCACACGCTGTGAACCCTTTCGGTGACGGTCGAGCCAGTCACCGGATCGCATCCTTTCTCCTTGAATCCGTCGGGACGTAGGTGTTCTAACCATGCGAGTTCTGGTCCTGACAGATAGTGATATCACTTCCGATAATGGGTACCGCGTTAGAGTTCTTTCAGAAGTTGCTGAGTTGGTTAAGAATGGAGTCCAGGTGGTTCTGCTCTGCTTTCTCTATGTTCACCAACTGATTCTTGGGGCTAAGGGTGCCGTCGCATTCGTTCGTCAGTTGCGAACGATAGGATGTGAGGTCTGCTTAGTGGCGGTATTCCCAAACTTCAAGAAGCATTCGCTTTTGGAATTGACCACTGCATACAAGGCATATTGGTTAATACGTATCTTGAGCAAGTATCGCGCAGATCTTATTCACTCTCATGGTAACACGGCTGCATATCTTGCTGCGATGAAGAGCCCATCTCATCGTCTGCCCACCGTGCTCGATATGCATGGCGCGTCGCCTGAGGAGACCAAGTTCTCCTCGCCAGACATGATTGAGCGAGCAGAGAGAATAGAAGCCGGGGCGTTGAACGGTTCTGATGCAGTGATCTCGGTCTCTGATTCGCTTCGTAGATACTGGCAGAACAAACACAGCGGAGCAAGGCCTAAGAGTCTTATAGTTCCATGCGCAGTTGACACTTCCCTTTTCGCTTTCAATCAAGCTCATCGAGACGAACTTCGTTCGAAATGGCGTATTGGCAGTGGCGACCCTTTGTTTGTATATTCGGGCGCAGATCAGGGCTATCAACAAATAGATCGGATTGCACATGTTTTCGGAAGAGTTCTCGTCTATCTGCCGTTATCTAGAATCCTGTTCTTGGTTCCATCAAGGAACAGAGTATCAGTTGAACGGACTCTTCAGAAGAGCGGTGTCCCTAGCTCTTCATATCTGATCAAATCGGTGCACCACAATCAGGTTCCAGCATTCCTTTCCGCTGCTGACTTGGGTTTCTTGCTTCGACAAGATTTGAAACTCAATCACGTCGCCTCACCAACAAAATTCGCAGAATATCTTGCATGTGGTGTTCCCGTCATCGCATCTCCTTACGTAGATAGTGTCAGAGATGCAATAACATCAGCGTGCATCGGGCATCTCTTCAAGGAAGATAATCCAAACTGTTTGAAAGAGCTAGTGCACTTCACAATGGATGTCATGGCTCACCGCGATGAATGGATCAAGAAATGCGAAACTTACGCAATGCTCAATCTCTCATGGGACAAATTTGGCCCCGCGCTAGTTGGATTGTACTCATCTCTAACCGTTAAGTCGAGCAACTAATCAGGAAGCGGACTGTTTTGCGCTGATAATCTGCGACGACATTGAGAAAGGTATTGCATGAAACTTGCTAGAATAAAGCATGAGCAATTTCCGGAAACATCGATGCGATACTTGCTTGTGCTTTGGGAGCGGTGCATAAGTTGCGGTCAACACCTTACCGCGGACCAATTGGCAATGACGCCTGAAATCGAGTGTCCATTCTGCGGATACCGCGTGCTGCGCAAAGCGAGACCTCCAAGAACAGTGACGATGAATTGTGTGGTTTTCAAGACTGAGTTTGGCTCTCGGCGTAGCAATGGCATTCCTCAGAATTAGCTAGCCGCCGTCAAGTGAAACCCATCCCCATCTCAAAGATCACTCGAATTCATTGCTAGGAGACATTAGCAATATTCTTCTCACCCTCTACCCAAGGCACAAGGAAGATTAGATAGCTTCAGACTTGCCTTATGGCGATACTTTGAGAATCCTAGTGATTCATCCCTTCTTTGGCGTCTTGGGTGGAGCTGAACGGGTTGCTTTTCACACAGTCAAATCCTTGGCCGAAGGCCATGATGTCACACTGCTGTCTGATAGATTTGACGAAAAGGAAGTATCGAACCGATTCGGATCGCCGTTGCCATTTTGCCAGATTGTTAGTGGAGACATCTGGGATTTCAAACCTTTCTTTCCAAAACTCATGGCTTACCAAATGCTCGCACATCAGGCGTCTCGCGATCGCAGAATACGACAGATGGTTCCAGTCGACACATTCGACGCTATAGTTAGCACCAATCTGCCCCAATATATCCCTAGAACAAGGAAACCTACTTTGCAGTATTGTCATTTTCCTTTCGACCCGTATCACGTGCCCCTCTCAAACTCATTGATTAGGCGGACTTACTTTGCGCTTCCACATCGATCTTCCCATCGTAGGATCGAGGCAGTGACTACGTTCATTGCTAATTCAAATTTCACTAGACAAGCGATATTCGACCGTTGGGGAAGATCCTCCCTCACGATCTATCCCCCATGTGACTTGTTCTACAGTCGTCCTGGAGTCAAGCAAGATCTCGTAATCACAGTGGGCAGAATGAGTCCCGAGAAACGATTTGAGGTCATGTTTGAGATTGCGAGAAAAATGCAATGGATCACGTTCGAAATTATTGCAACTTCTGACGCTAAACAGATTGCAAGTTCTGCCCGATACTACAATCAACTACTGGCAGACAAACCGGAGAACGTCGAAGTGAAGATGAATGTTTCACGCAGTGTGTTGAGGGATGAGTTTGCAAGGGCGAAAATCTACCTTCACCTTAGGGAGAACGAGTATTTCGGAATAAGTATTGTCGAAGCCATGTCTTCGGGATGTATCCCCGTTGTGCACAAAAGCGGAGGACCACTAGAGATTGTGACCAGTGAATTTGGATATTTCTGGGAGACCGCAGACCAAGCCGCAGCACAGATAGCAGAAGTCTTATCGAATGAGGATTTGAGAAAGGTTAGAAGCAAAGCAGCGGAAGAAAGGGCGAAGTATTTTGATGCGAGATTGTTCGAAGAGAGAATCAGCAGAGTTGTGACGGACCTATCAGGATAGCCAATACATCTGTACATCTTCGATCGGTACGTCTTAGCATCGGTGATTTGTTGTGCGTTCTTGCCTCGGGTTGCTGAAGGTCGACTGCGGATTCAACAGCCTTCTTTTCAAACTCAACGATCCTTATGATTTGGCAGCTATTATGACTGGCTGAGGATGGAGAACTGCGCTTGCCTCAAATGCCGAGACATTCGCAAGGGAGGATGAGTAATCCCCAACTGCAAATACTTGCCGATCTGCAACCGGATTCTCGACTACTAGAGCCGATGATCAGGCGCTTTCGCAAGCTTCCTGTAAATTGTGCCCCTTTACGATTGAAATGTGTAGAGAACAACTCGGCTTGAAGGTCAAACTCTATGAAAGGCAAATCTGCAAAGGGCCGACGTGAGAACAAAATAGGAAGTGAGCTGCGTGATTTGGACAACCGCTTAGGCTTATATAGAGTGATTGTGATTTGCCAGTAGTTTAGAAAAAGCCCTTCTGATTTTCCCGTAGATAGTGAGATAATTCTTGTTGCGCAATAGTTCTTCTGACAACTGGACTGTGTGGCATTTTGTTCTACCCGCTTTGTTCATGATGAGCGCTGTGGGGTCATATTATTCGGATCGGAATTTGCTGTTATTCGCTTTTCTCATGTTGGCGTTGGCGGTGCTGGCTGTGGCCATGAAACCCAGATTGTCCGATGTGGACCAAGACAGGTTCTTCATGGTCGTC
>Ga0187850_10004458_pt1 | contig 11100 bp, 9 predicted proteins | sample June2016WEW_4_15_FD_132436 | JGI IMG/M metagenome (GOLD analysis project Ga0187850, IMG submission 132436) | Peatland microbial communities from SPRUCE experiment site at the Marcell Experimental Forest, Minnesota, USA - June2016WEW_4_150 | ecosystem: Environmental > Terrestrial > Soil >... | reverse complement strand
GTCGGCGCCACGGCGGGCGCCATTCTCTGGCAGTTCTTCACCGAGACCCTCATCATTGTGTTCCTGAGCGGCGGCGCCGGCATGGCCATCGCCTACGGCCTGTGCGCGGCCGTCAATACGCTGCCGATGCCGGCGTTCTTCGCCGGACTGATCGCCTCCTGGGATGCAGGCCTCGCGGCCTTCGTCCTGCTGGGAACAGTGGCCCTGCTGTCGGCGCTCTACCCCGCCCGCCGCGCCGCGGCGATCGATCCCATCGAAGCCTTGCGCTACGAGGCCGGAGGATGATCCATGCTGATTGAAATCCTTCGGCAGGCCTGGGTGGCATTGCGGCGCAACCCGCTACGCAGCTTCCTGACCATGCTGGGCATCGTTTGGGGAATCGTGGCCGTCGCCGTCCTGATCGCCTACGGCAACAGCTTTCGCGGCGTGCTGGTGAACGCCTTCGACGCCTTTGGCAAGAGCGCCGTGGTGTGCTGGCCGGGGCAGACCAGCGAGCAGGCCGGCGGCGAGCGCGCCGGGCGCCGCGTCCGTTTCGAGAAGGAGGACATGGACCTGGTGCGCGCCGAGGCCAGCCTGGTCAAGAACATCAGCCTCGAAACCGTGCGCTGGCTCGGCATCTCTTACGGGGACCGCATCGCCAACACCGCCATCCGCGGCGTCTATCCCGAGTACGGCCTCATCCGCAACGAAGTCCCCACCGAGGGCCGCTGGATCAGCTCCGAGGATTTCCTCGAGCGGCGCCGCGTGGTCTACCTGGGCGGGCTCATCCGCCAGCAGCTTTTCAGCGGCAGGCCGGCGGTGGGCGAAACCGTCTTGATCCAGGGTGTGCGCTTCACCGTGATCGGCACCATGGATCGCAAGATCCAGATGAGCAACTACTTCACCAGCGACGACGAGTCCTGCTGGATTCCTTACAGCGCCGCCAGCGACATGTGGGACACGCGCTACGCCGCTGTGCTCGTCTTCTCCCCCGTGACGCCCCGCTTCGAGCGTGACGCCGAGCAGCAGGTGCGCGAGGTGATCGGCAAGCGCCAGCGCTTTTCTCCCACCGACAAGCGCGCCATCCAGATGTTCGGCCGCGAGGAGTTCCGCCCCATCATCGACGGCATCACCATCGGCTTGCAGGTTCTGCTGGCGTTCATCGGCACCCTCACGCTCGGCATCGGCGGCGTGGGCGTCATGAATATCATGCTGGTGTCGGTGGACGAGCGGGTGCGGGAGATCGGCCTGCGCCGCGCCCTGGGCGCCCGCCGCTGGCACATCCGCGCGCAGTTCCTTTCCGAGGCGCTGGTGCTCACGCTGGCCGGCGGCGCGCTCGGTATCGGTGTGGCCACGCTGCTCATCGCGCTTTCGGGAGCCCTTCCGATGCTTGGCCCGCTGTTCAAGGACACCTCGGGAAAGGGCGACATCCACCTGGCGCTCTCGCTCGCCACCGTCACCGTCTCCATCGGCATCCTGACATTCGTGGGTGTGCTCAGTGGTCTCGCCCCGGCCATGCGGGCCTCCCGCCTGGACCCCTCCGACGCGCTGCGTTACGAGTGAGGGTGCCCTTTCCGTTTCCCGGTGGGGCACGCTCCGAGCGGAACCCACTGCGCGGGATTGACCGGCACACCGTTCACATAGAGCGCCCAATGGAGGTGTGCGCCCGTGGATCGCCCAGTGGAACCGACGTATCCGACGACGTCGCCCTTGTTCACCACGGCGCCCTCGACGGCGGCGAAGCCGGACAGGTGAAGGTAGATGGATTCCAGTCCCTGTCCATGATCGACCGCCACCGTGCCGCCGCGAAGATTGAACTTCCGAACGATCTTGACCACCCCTCCCGCCACCGCACGCACCGGCCGCCCAGCCGGCGAGCGCTGATCGACGCCGCCGTGATAGTCCCCGGTCGGCTTTCCGTTGTGCAGCCGCTTCACGCCGAAAGGCGAAATCATGCAGCCGGGAACCGGAGCGGCGAGCGGCTCCACCCAGCGCCGCGTCTCGCTGACGGTTTTCCGGAACTCCGCGACGGTCTCCGTTTCGCCCGGAGACGGCTGTAGTTCCTGGATCTCCTTCCCCATCACGACATTCTGCGTTCGAAGCCGCGCATCCCGCACCGTGATGGTCCCGGCATGGAGCACCCTGCCGTTATCGCCGAGGAACTCGATCTGGTAGCTGCCCGGCGCGGTACCCGCGGCCACTGGCATCAGTCCGAGCCGCCCACCCTCGGCTTGAGGGAACAGCCGCACCGTCCGGCCGCTCATGCGCGCCGACGCCGCCGCGCCCGCGTCGCGAACCCGGATCGTTTCCCCTTGCTGCACCACGGCCGGGGTCGCCTCAAATGTCTGCCCCCAGCCAATCGCCGCCACCAAGATCGCCAGCCAGCGCATCCTTTCAGAATAACCTTACGGTGTAGGATGGAGCTTTCGATTCGGGAGGGCCAAATGCGGACCCCACGACGTGGTTTTCTGAAGACTGTTGCGCTGGCCGGCGGCGCCGCGGCGCAGGCCTCGAACCCCGCGCCACAGAGCGCCAACTCAATACTGCCCTTGAAATCCAAACCGCAGGAGTATTTCGAGTACCCGCGAACCTTTACCGGGCGCCAGCTCGCCATGGTCGCTTTCCCGCTGGGAGGCGTCGCCTCGGGCGGATTGAGCCTGGGCGGGCGCGGACAATTGCGCGATTGGGAGATCTTCAACCGCCCGAACAAAGGCTACGCGCCCGACTACGCCTTCCCGTGCATCTGGGTGCGCAGCGGGGACCGCAAGCCGGTGGCGCGCGTGCTAGAGGCCCGCATCCTGCCTCCCTACCAGGGATCGGACGGGCTCGGTTCGCGCAACGTGCCGGGGCTGTCGCGGCTCCAGGGCGCCGTGTTCACCGGCGAGTATCCGCTGGCGACGATTGCCTTCCGCGATTCGCGGCTGCCTGTCACCATCACGCTCGAAGCCTTCACCCCGTTTGTTCCGCTGGATGCCGAGAACTCTGGCTTGCCGGTGGCCGTGCTGCGTTACCGGGTGCGCAATCCGGGCAAAGAGAAGGCGCAAGTATCGATCGCCTTTGCGCTCGACAACCCGGTGGGCAGCGGCGACAAGCGCGAGAACCAGTACCGGAAAGAGGCGGACTTCGCGGGCCTCTTCATGCGCAATCCCGGCCTGGAGGGCACGGACCCGATGTTTGGCTCGCTCGCGCTCGCGGTCGTCGGCGCCGGCGGAAAAGTGACCTGCTTGCGGGGCTGGCCGCGCGCGAAGTGGTGGGCCGGCCCGCAGCTCTACTGGGACGACTTCTCCTCCGATGGTGAACTGGGTCCCGAAGTGGACGCGCGGGCCACGGTAGGGGCGCTCTGCCTGAAGCGGGAGATCGCGCCGGGCGCCGAGGCCGGGTATACCTTCCTGCTGAGCTGGCACTTCCCCAACCGCACGCCGCAATGGTGCGGCTGGCACGCGCCCAAGGGGCACGAACAGGACATCATTGGGAACCACTACACGAAGCGCTTCGCCGACGCGTGGCAGGCCGCCCAGTACGCGGCGGCAAATCTCCCGCGCCTGGAAGCGCAAACGCGCCGCTTCGCCGCCGCCATGCGCGAAAGCACTCTGCCCCCTGCCGTGAAGGACGCGGCCATGTCGAACCTCTCCACGCTCGCGACGCCGGTGTGCTTCCGCACGGCCGACGGCGAGTTTCACGCATTCGAGGGCGGCAACGACAAGAGCGGCTGCTGTTACGGCAGTTGCACCCACGTCTGGAATTACGAGGCCGCCACCCAGCATCTGTTCCCCACCCTGGCCCGCTCCCTGCGCCAGGCTGCCTTCGGCTACTCGATGGACGACCAGGGCGCCATGCACTTCCGCGAAGTGCTCCCCGCAGGTATCGAGCGCTCTGGGTTCCCCGCCGCCGATGGCCAGATGGGCCAGATCATCAAGGCCTACCTGGACTGGCGGCTCTCCGGCGACACCGAGTGGCTCCGCCGGATTTGGCCCCGCGTGAAGCGCGGCTTGGAGTTCGCCTGGATTCCCGGCGGCTGGGATGCCGACCGCGATGGCGTGCTCGAGGGCGTTCAGCATAACACCTACGACGTCGAGTTCTTCGGCCCCAACCCCATGTGCGGCATCTATTATCTCGGCGCCCTGCGAGCCGGCGAAGAGATGGCGCGCGCGCTCGGCGATTCGCAATCCGCCGCTGAGTACCGCAGGCTGTTCGACAACGGCAGCCGGTGGATCGACGCCAACCTCTTCAACGGCGAGTACTACATTCAGCAGGTTCGCGGCTATCCCCTGGACAAGATCGCCAAGGTGCTCGTCTCGAAGGGCGGCGCGGAAGACACCGAACATCCCGACTTCCAGCTCGGCGAGGGCTGCCTGGTCGATCAACTGGTCGGTCAGTACCTCGCCGAAGTGGCGGGATTGGGAAGCCTGGTCGATCCGGAGAAGGTCCGCAAGACGCTCGCCTCCATCTACAAGTACAACTATAAGCGTGTGCTGTTCGATCACGACTGCGTGCAGCGGACTTTCGCGCTGAACGACGAGGCGGCCCTGGTGATCTGCGACTATGGGCACACCCAGCGCCCGAAGGTCCCCTTTTCGTACTACGCGGAAGTCATGACCGGCTTCGAGTACTCGGCCGCGGTGCTGATGCTCTATGCGGGGATGATCCGGGAGGGCCTCGAGTGCATCGAGAACATCCGGCGGCGGTACGACGGTGAGCGCCGCAATCCGTACGACGAGGCCGAGTGCGGCCACCACTACGCGCGCGCCATGGCGGCCTGGGGCGTGGTCCTCGCGCTGAGCGGCTTCCGTTATCACGGCTTCGAGAAGAGCGTGGTCGTCGCCCCGCGCATTCATTCGGCGGCCTTCCGTTCCATCTGGTCGACGGCGACTGCCTGGGGGACATTCTCGCACTCCCTTCCAGAGGGCAAGCTGCACTTCACGCTCGCTGTCGCCGCCGGCCAGCTCGTCTGCCGGTCGGTGGAACTCGCGCACGCGGCCGGCGGACAATCCTCGGCCAGGCTGGGGAAGATCGAGCTGCCGCACCAGGCCCGGGGCCGCGTGATCGTGTTCCCGCGGGACGTGCTGCTAAAAGAAGGCGACGAACTCGAGCTGACCCTGTAAACGCTGTATCATTGCATTCATCAAGGTCCATCTCTACTACATCGGCAAGCCGCGCGACCCCCGCGCCAACCAGATGGCCGAGGAATACGTCCGGCGCGCCACCCGCTACCTCCACTGCGAGATGCGCGAGATCCGCCCGGGCCGTTTCGATCCCTGGGCGCGCCACCCCGCCGCCATGAAGATCCTGCTCGACGCCGCCGGCCGCGCCCTGGATTCCGCCGCCTTCACCGCCCTGGTGGCCCGCGCGCAGGCGGAGGCCCGCGACCTGGTTTTCCTCATCGGCGGCGCCGAGGGCCTCCCCCCGGACTGGCGGCCTCGCGCCGATCTCCTGCTCTCGCTGTCCCCGATGACCTTCCCGCACGAGTTCGCGCGCGTCATGCTCGCCGAGCAGATCTACCGCGCCGCCACCACCCTCCGCGGCCACCCCTACCCGCGCTGAAGATCAAGTACGAAGGACGAAGTGCGAATGACGAAGTGACAGGTCGCGCTGTGCGACCGCCGGTTTTCACTTCGTACTTCCTAATTCGTAATTCGTACTTTACCAATCGTTCGTGTATCTTCGTAATGTGAGACACCGCTTTCCGCCTTGGCTGGTCCTGCCGTTGCTCGCGGGCGTCTGCGTCGGCATCATCTTCGCCGTCGCCTACCTTCGCCCCCGGAGCTTCTCGACCGCCAATCTTTTCCAGCGGCTTCCCTCCGAGGACGCGGTCGTCCTCTACGTCGACTTCGACGCCTTGCGCCGCGTTCACCTGCTCGATCTGTTCACCTCCGCTGCCGCCGCCCAGGATCCCGAGTACCACTCCTTCGTCGAGTCGACCGGGTTCAATTACCTCCGCGATCTCGACTCGGCCCTGGTCTCCTTCCACGCTTCCGGCAAGTACCTCCTCCTGCGCGGCCGCTTCGATTGGAGCAACCTCAGCCAGTACGTCCGCGGGCAGGGTGGCACGTGCTACAACTCCTTGTGCCGCCTCGACGGCAGCACTCCCGAGCGCAAGATCTCCTACTTCCCGCTCCAATCGAACATCATGGCCCTGGCCGTCAGCGAGGATAGTACCGCGGCCACCAGGCTGCAAGGTCGCCGCTCCGGCCCGCGCCCCGAGATCCTCGCCGACCCCATCTGGTCCGTCATCCCCCCTGCCGCGCTCAAGGATGACGCCAGACTGCCCGCCGGCTTGCGCCCATTCGCGCGCACGCTCCGGAGCGCACAGCGAGTCGTGCTCTCGGGTGGCCCGGACGGCCCCAGCATGCGGCTGCAACTCGACGCCACCTGCAGCTCCGCCGAACAGGCAGCCATGCTCGCCTCCCAGCTCCGCGCTCTCACGACCCTCCTCCGCGAACTCATCGCCCGCGAGCATCAGGTCCCCAACCCACACGATCTGAGCGGCATCCTCGCCGCCGGCGTCTTCGAACAAAAGGGGCGCCGCGTTCTCGGTTCTTGGCCCGTCCAGCGCGCCTTCCTCGAATCGCTGGCCGGCGGCGCACTGTAGCCCGCGTTCCATCTGATATGCTGGCAATGACGGGCGCTGCATCTGTTATGCAATACAGGCATCGGGCTGGGGGCTACACCGAGAGCTACTTCCCAAGTGGCGTGAAATGGCTGCTGATCGTCAACGCCGCCGTCTTCGTCCTGGATTTCTTCGCCCTGACCTGGTTCAACGCCGATCCGTTCGCGTTGCTCAAGCTCGTACCCGCATTTGTGCTGCAGTACGGCATGCTCTGGCAGTTGTTCACCTACATGTTCCTGCACTCCGGCGTAGGGCACATCGTAATCAACATGCTGGTGCTCTGGATGTTCGGCGTTGAGCTTGAGCGGGACTGGGGTACCCGGCTCTTCCTCAAGTACTACTTCCTTTGCGGCATCGGGGCCGGCGTCTGTGTCGTGCTGGTGTCGCTGCTGCGGCCTGCGGAAGCGAGAATCCCAACCCTCGGGGCGTCCGGCGCCATCTACGGCCTGCTGCTGGCCTACGGCGTGCTTTACGCCGATCGCATCATCCTCTTCATGCTCCTTTTCCCGATGAAGGCCAAGTACGCCGTGATGATTTTCGGCGCCGTCGCCTTCTTCGGCTCGTGGCAGCCCGGTGGCGGCGTCAGTCACGTCGCCCACCTGGGCGGCATGATCGTCGGCTACCTCTACCTTCGGACGCGCCTCAAGCGCGCCCGCGGCAACCCACTCGCCTCGCTTCGCCACCAGTTTCAGGAATGGAAGCGCCAGCGCGCCCGCCGGAAGTTCCAGGTCTACATGAAGAAGCAGCACTGGGACCGCGACCACTGGGTGAATTAAGGCCAACCGCGACCGAAACGTCTTCTCCCCCTGGTGCGTCGAACGCTTTGGTATAGTCGGTTTTGGGGGCGTCTATGAAATCCTCTGTTCGAGTTGCGCTGCCACTAGTGATCTGCCTGGCCGCCGGCATGCTCCGCATTGCGGCGCAGCAGGGCCCCGACAAAGAGGGGGGCGAGACTGTCGCCAAGCCGCGCCAGAAGGCCGAGAAGCCGGCCGAGACCACGCCGGAAGGTCCCAAGATCCCTTCCCGGTTCGACAAGACCAAGCAGCCGCTCCCGGGCGGCGTGCCGAGCTTCAAGAGCGACGTCATCGCCGTCAGCGTCGACGTCGCGGTGCTCGACAATAAGGGCCATTTCATCCCCAACATACCTCGCGGCAACTTCCGCGTCCTCGAAGACAACGTGCCGCAGCCGGTCATCGGTTTCAACCTGGGCGAAGCGCCGATGACCGTTACCATGGTCATCGAATTCAGCGCCCGCTTCCAGAGCTACTGGACCGAGAGCTGGTACCAGACGCTGGCGGCCTCCTACGGCTTCCTGGAAACCCTCAAGCCCGAGGACTATGTCGCCATCCGGGCTTACGACATGCGCACCGAAACCCTGTGCGACTTCACCACCGACAAGCGTGAAGCCTATGAGGCCATGCGACGCCTCCAAATCCCCGGGTTTTCCGAAGCCAACCTGTTCGACGCTATCACCGACACCGCCCAGCGCATGTCGGACATCGAGGGCCGCAAGGCCATCGTGCTGATTTCCTCGGGCATTGACACCTTCAGCAAGCTCACCTTCGACAAGACGCGCAGAATCATGCAGGAGGCCGGCGTGCCGGTCTACGCCATCGGCCTGATGCAGGCGTTGCGCGAATACTATGACTCCCACGGGGCGATGGGGCCGATCGCGCGGCTGGACTTCCTGCAAGCCGACAATGAGATGCGCACCTTCGCCAAGGAAACCGGCGGCATGGCGTTCTTCCCACGCTTCTACGGGGAGTTCCCCGCCATTTTCCGCGCCATCTCCGAGGCGCTGCGCCATCAGTACGTGCTCAGCTACAGCCCGGCCAATCAAGTCCGGGACGGCAAGTTCCGCAAGATCAAGGTGGAGCTGGTGAATCCGGCGACCGGCCAGCCGCTCCCGATCAAGGATGAGAAGGGCAGGCCGATCAAGTATCAGATCATCGCCAAGAACGGCTACACCGCGCCCCGCGAAGTCGAGTAGCGCCGCGGCGCGCGGGCGTGTTCCCGGTTCAAAAACCACATCTGGACACGAAGCTCTCGATTCACCAAAAGTCAAGCGTCTGATCTTGCGCTTTTCCAGTCCGTTACAGATCCGTTGACAGCGGGCCGCGCAGTCTGGTACTTTCACGTCTTCCTATGAATGAAGGCGCTCAGAGTTCTCCTGCCCCCGCACGCATCCTGCTAGCCGATGACAACAAGCTGGGGCTCGTCGCCCGAAAATCCGTTCTGGAGGAACTGGGCTACCGCATCACCACCGCCGTGGAGGGGCAGGAGGCGCTCGAACTGTTCTCGCGCGGCGCCTTCGATCTGGTCATCACCGACTACAAGATGCCCAAGATGAATGGGCTCGAGCTCATCAAGAGGATCCGCGGCCTTGCGGCGGACGTCCCCATCATCCTGATCTCCGGCTACGCCGAAGCGCTCGGCATGACCGAGGCCAACACCGGCGCCGACGCCGTGATCGCGAAGAGTGCGAACGAGGTGACGCACTTGGTGCGCTCGGTGAACCGGCTGCTGCGGCGCGCCACTCCGAAGAAGCCGCCCGCCTCGCACCGCGCGCATGCCAAAGCGAAGCGCCACGGCGCCGGATGAGCCTCGCCAAATCCCTCACCGCCGCGTTACTCACCTGTTTGCTGGGTTTCGGAGCACCGGCCCGCCGGCCCAGCCGCCCCAAAGCGCCCTCGGCCGCCAGGTCGTGGATGCGCTCCATGACGCTGCGCGACAAGGTCGCACAACTGGTCTTCGTCCCCTTCTACGGCGAAGCTCCGAACACCCGTTCGCAGGAATACCAGAAGTATCTCCGCTGGGTGCGCCAATTGCGCGTGGGCGGGCTGGTGCTGGTGAACCGCGTGCGCAACGGCGCCGTCGAGCATGCCGAGCCGTTCGCCATGGCCACCTTTCTGAACCGCATGCAGAAGGCCTCGAGAGTCCCGCTGCTCGTGGCCGGCGATTTCGAGCGGGGCGACTCGATGCGCGTGACCTCCCAAACCCTGTTCCCGCACGCGATGGCTTTCGCGGCCACGCGCGACCCCGCCCTGAGCCGCTATGAAGGTGCGGTGACGGCGAGGCAGGCGCGCGCGCTGGGCGTGCCGTGGATTCTCGCGCCGGTCGCGGACGTCAACGTCAACCCGGAAAACCCGATCCTCAACATCCGCTCCTACGGCGAGAACCCCGTGGAGGTCTCGGCGCACGTGCGCGCCTTCATCGAGGGCGCGCACTCGGGCGCGTCCGGGCCGGTATTGGTGACGGCGAAGCATTTCCCCGGCCACGGCGATACCGCCACCGACACGCACCTGGCGCTCGCCGTGCTCGGCGCGGATAAGGCGCGGCTGGAGGCGCTGGAGCTGGTTCCATTCCGCGCCGCGATCGCCGCGGGCGTCGATGCGGTGATGACGGCCCACATCGCCGTGCCCGCCCTCGACGATCCCGAAACCCCCGCGACGCTCTCCCGCGCCATGCTTACCGGCTTGCTGCGCGAAGGGCTTGGCTTTCAGGGGCTGATCGTCACCGACGCCATGGACATGAACGGTGTCGCCAAGCACTGGGCCGCGGGGCAGGCGGCCGTCAAGGCCCTCGAGGCGGGCGCCGACGTGCTCCTGATGCCCGCCAATCCCGAGCAGGCCGTCGATGCCGTGGTGCGCGCGGTCTCGAGCGGAACGCTGCGCCGCCAGCGCATCGACGAGAGCGTGAACCGGCTGCTGGCGGCCAAGGTCCGCCTGGGGTTGAACCGGCGGCGCTTGGTCAACGCCGAGGCGGCCATGGACGAACTGGATTCGCCCGAGGACCTTGCGCGCGCCCAGGAGATCGCCGACCGCGCCGTCACCCTGGTGACGAACCAGGGATCGCTGGTGCCGCTCAAGAGCGGCTCGGCCTGCTTTCTCCTCCTGCCCGAGGGGCGTTACAGTACCCAGGGCAAGACGTTTGCCGCCGAGGTTCGGAAGCGCTCGCCCAATGCGCAGATCCTGACGCTGGACCCGGCGGCCAACGAAGCGGATTTCGACAAGGCCGTCGCCACGGCGAAGAGCTGCGACGTGGTGGTGGCGGCGGCGTTCGCCTCGGTGGCCGCCTACCGCGGCACCACCGCGCTCGCCGGGGGCTACCCGGCGCTGCTCACCGCCCTCGTGGACAGCGGCCGCCCGGTGATTCTGGCGGCGCTCGGCAATCCGTACCTGATACGCAGCTTCCCCGGGGCAGGCGCGTACCTGACCACCTACAGCACCGTGGCGCCGTCGGAGGTCGCCGCGGTGAAGGCGCTCTTCGGCGAAATCCCCATCCAGGGCCGCCTCCCGGTAACCATTCCCGGCATCGCCAACTACGGAGACGGGATTCAGCTCGCGCGGTAGCGCGAGGGCTTGTGGCCTGTGGCTTGTGGCCTGTAGATCTGTCAAGTCGGCGACATCCTTGACACTTTAGTCCAGTGACATCGTTGACACAATTCAGGACCCGATAAGTTGAATCCGACGGCCAGGCAACGCCTGGCCGCATGCGTTTCCGTTTGCCCCCTT
>Ga0187850_10004451_pt1 | contig 11113 bp, 15 predicted proteins | sample June2016WEW_4_15_FD_132436 | JGI IMG/M metagenome (GOLD analysis project Ga0187850, IMG submission 132436) | Peatland microbial communities from SPRUCE experiment site at the Marcell Experimental Forest, Minnesota, USA - June2016WEW_4_150 | ecosystem: Environmental > Terrestrial > Soil >... | reverse complement strand
TGCTGATACGAAAGAAAGAAGAATGTAAGCTTTGTAGCGTCTGGTTTTGTCGCATATGTAGCCCCAGAAAAAAGAAGCAGGTAACCCGAGTAGCAGGGCCATCGAAGCCATAATGCCTAATTCAACGAGTGATCCGCCGAGGGTTCTCACCACATATAGTGGAATGAAAATAGAGAGCAGGCCGAACGCCATTTCATGGAAGAAGAACCCCAGTCGCCACATAGCCAGAGAAAGGACTGAGAAGGAGAATTAAAACGTTTAGCTCCCCCAAAGTCAGAAGCTGTTTCCGCGCGCTGCCTTGTCGAGACTGTGTGAAAACTCAAATAGCAATTGCGACAATTTAGATAGAGATGAAATATACAAGGGATGTCTTGGTTGTCTATTTCAAGTTATGAAGGAAATACCTTTGTTGCTTTTTTGGATATATCTGGATTCAAGCAAATGATGAATAGTAAAGAAAAGGTTCATGATGTATTGAACAAATTTTATAGCTCATTATTCTACAGCGTTGGAGATTTAAATTCGGTTAAAGATGATATTAAGCTTAATATTATTGCCGTTTCTGATTGTGCAGTTATTTTTTTGAGCAAAGGAGTACATGATAATGTTGATGAGAATCAAGGGCTAACAAAACTCCTTGAATTTATCAGAAAAGTAAACGGTGAATTCGTTGAACCTCATAACAATTACCCATTTCTTACAACGTGCTCAATAGCTTATGGGGATTTCGAGTGAAGTCAAAAGCGTAATTGACTCGCTTTCTGATCAGAAACTTGCAATAGCCAAAATTAGAGGGCGCTTAGTTGAAGTTGACGATGGAAAAGGCGGAAAAAAGAAAATCTTCAAGACAGGTTTAAGCGAATTCAACATTAGCCGCGCAAAAGCGAAAATTAACATCTTAAACCAAGAAGAGCTCTTCAATGCTCTGGGACTTTGTTTTCCCAAAACCTGCAATTTCGCTACTACTCTTTCTACAGATCCTAAACCCTTCGAAGTACTGGCTGAACGACTGGGAATTAACCTTATCACAGGCATGAAGGGTTCAGGAAAATCTTACGCTGCAAAAAGACTTTTATTGAAACTTATCGAGCGAGGAGTGCTTACAGTTGTCTTTGACTTGAACGGTGAATATTCAAATCTATGGAAAGCCAGTGAAACTACACAAAACAAGTATGGCGACCTATTCCAAATATTCACCCCTCGACTTCACCGGGCACGAATGCATGAGTCACCATTCTTTATTCCATTAAGCGAAATATCATACGACGACTTTGCCACTTTTGTCAATGTCCCTCAGGGAACTCCAACCTATCAGGCTTTGATGCAATTTTGGCGAGACAGAGGACAAAACCAATTTGACCTAAACGATATGGAAACCTACGTCAATAACCAACAAGCAATCAACGACAACGTTAGGCTTGCTCTGCAAGGCAGAATCCAAGCGGCCAGAGCCTTAGGCTTGTTCGGTCCCAGCAACCTGGCAAACACCATAGTGGAAATGCACAGAACCGGAGGTGCACTCGTCATTAATCTTTCACAAGTGGGTCAATGGGAGAGAAACATAATGGTTGAGTACATACTTCGAAAGCTCTCTCAACTCAGCCAATCAGGAGAAATACGCGCCGTATCACTGTTTTTAGAAGAAGCACAACTCTACGTTGACCAACCAAAAATGATAAACATTCTCACCCGAATGCGACACCTCGGAATATTTCCCACATTCATAACAAACGATCCCCGTACGCTGCCAGATGAGGTTTATACTCTCTTGGACAATCTGATTGCCTTTATGTTCAAGAATGAAGATGAACTTCGACAAATCGCAAAATCCGGATTCAGCGACCTGAAATCAATCAACGCATTAAAACATTTGGAAAGCAGACAATGCATGATTGTCGGAAACGTGACCTCCAACTATCCAGTGTTCGTTGAAGTGAGCCCACAAACTGATGTGATAATGGGCGGAGAAACAAGAAAACTAGTGGCTTAAGCTCATAGTATCCCCATCTTAAAGAGCGGTAATTCGCAGGCATACCAGGCATTTCCCGAAAGGAAAATGCATGCAAGCGTCACATGTATTATTGTGCATACATTTGCATTCCCCCCCACTGAATTTTAACTTCTACTATAATAGGCAACGAATTCTCTAGTTTTTCACACGTGCGCGTTGCGCAAAACCCCCCTCGCCCTTTTTCGCATGGTAAAATTGGTTTCCTTAGTCTGAACTAAGGAAACGTGGGCGTTTTGGTATGTTGTGCAAAATTTTTGCTTTCGCAAAGTTTTTCTCTAATAGTATGCTTTCCGAATGAAAAACGCCCATGCCCCAAGACGAAGACAAAAGCAACCGGTTGCAGTCAAAGAAAACTCTGCAAGTCGTAACGGAGCTAACCAACGAACTGCTGGATATATTGCGCAAAAATTTTTCGCAAAAGATTTTTTCACTTAAAAGACGTTCTTAAGATGGAAAAAGTATTTAGAAGCGGCAAAAGCGGTAAATAAAGGTAAGTGTAACAAAGAGTTTTCAGTGGGTTTGCTTGATCTTTATCTTGGGGCAAAGTTGGCAAAGGCCCTGTAGAGGTTCACCATGTTCAACCGTGAAGACTAATCGTCTTAGCTCATTGGAGGTTTTGAATAAGCTTTCTGTGTAATTCTTCTCGGTTTCTTCGATAAAACCAAGGCGTTCCGGACCAATAGTGTTGACTAATTTTTCCACTTCTTTCCAATGTTTCTTGGGAATGGCGTATTTCTTGATATTAAAGTATGCAATGTACTCTAGCAGCTTCTCTTTCTCTATTTTGGGGTTGTAAACTTCAAAGCCTTCTATTATTTCCCTTCTTTGATCGATCAGCTTTTCATAAGCAACAATTTCTGCATATAGCTGAGGATACCCGGTTTTCAAATGTTCTCGTGCCATATCGCTCAGAACTAGTGCATCACGTGTTTTCATTGGGAGCGTTCTTCTGTTTTTGAACCAGTCTGAATGGTCAATAGAGTGGGGGAAAAACCCTGCTATAGTGTCGAGCAACTTTTTCGAGTGATTGATAGCCAATTCATAATCATGTTCTGTTTCATACGTTCTGACATTTTCAAACCACTGCCAACCGGCATCGCTTTTCTGGGCAAGCCCCCAATATTCCACGTAATCAAGGTATCGATCTAAAGTCTTATCGGGAAGGTTTGTTACCTTTTTCAGATCGCTCCAAGTGGCAGGTTTTTCTTTGAGAGTGGTAATTATCTGCTTGATTTTTTCCTTGATTAATTCTCCCGGCGCCATGATTTTTCCCTTCTTCGCTAATTGACAGTTGACAAGGCACTGTTCCCATGCTTCTGACAGTGAATATTATTTACTGTCAATATATGTTTTATGGTTGTGATAAGAATGGTGACCAAAAAGGCCTTTCATCTGACTGACCAGAGAAACGCTACCCTCATGGAGAAACGTGACCCATGACTGAACGAAAAGATTCAAAGCGAGATGTTGCAAACGAGGTAAGTTCAACTGACTTTTCAGTGGCTGACCGTTCACGAACCTTAGAAAGGATGCAGAAGGTTTTGGAACGTCTGGGTATGCCTTCTCTCCAAGTTGTTTGGATGCCAGATGATAATAGACAAGTTCATGGGGAAATAAAGGGCACTAACATCTTCATTTATGATAAAACCGAAGAGATGTGTCTCCAAACGTTCATGCATGAAGTTTATGAGTATAGGTTCAAAGAGTCAACCCGTCTTTATCGAAGTTTGGTAAATTCCCTTATTGAGGTGATAGAAAAGGAGATTTATGCACGAAAAGAAGCTTTCTTCGATTTTATTCCCATGTTCCAACAGGTTATGGAAGACGTGGTTAATTTACAACCTGAAAAAGAGAACAAAGCAAAGAAGACGGCTCAAAAGAATTAGACAAAGCAGGATTACACTAGAGGTTTCAATACTCCAAACCTTGATTTTTCATAAGACACCCGTTATGAAAGTTCCAAGCAGACCTACAAAACATCAACAAGCGATCAAGTGATCGATCTTATGAAAGCTATCAAACGTGTTGCCTTCGGAAACTAAGGGCGGAAAGTTAAATCCAAATAGTCCAATTAGTTGTTGAGGGGAAATAGAAATGATGAAGTGTGGGTTGTGTGGAGAAGAAATTAAAGATGGTAAATATTTCACGATATATCAGTGTAAGGGAACCGAAAGCAGGCTCGTATTGATAGCCTGTGCAAAAGACTTTAATGACGAGAAATATCAAGAAATCATCATGAAAATCTCAAGTATTTGAACAGAAGAAAGCAGTTTTAGAACAGATAGGGTTCTTGGTTTCTCGCTTCGTTTCCTGTTTCTTCAACTATGGGAAGCACTTCTTTGAGCTCTCTGAACTGCTCGAGCACAGTCACGCCGAGTTGCGTAATCGCGTAGACTTTTCTTTCTTTTCCAATGATCTTCACTTCAACCAACCCTTGCTTAGTCAAGAAGGTAAGGTACTCCCTTAGCATGTTGCAGTTGACGTTAACCTGGTACATGATGTGCGTCAGCTTCAATGGACCAATGTGAGCCAAGACCTCCAGGATATCCATATACATTTCCAGTTGAGACCGCCTCATCATTTTAGCCTTCTCTTCTGCAGGCAAACTAAGTTTACCTTGGCACGCTTAAACACGATGAGCCTGTTCTCGAACGCGGTAACCATGTCGTCTAACAGTATTTTTTGTAGTTCCACAGAAAGACCGTTGATTTTTTCACCGAAAACCGTGGCCATCTTAGCTTCCAACTCTTTCCTACTTTTAACTTCAAGTTGTCGGTTCAACTATTTTCAGCCAATCCTGTTGCTGAACAGGTAAGATTCAAGTTACTTAACTCACTTATGAAAGCCAACGTAATATTCAAGATATGAATGTGAACACATGGCAAACGCCTGTTTTGCCGCTTACGAATCTAGAATTTAATCACTATCTGACAAATTAGTGTAACGCAGAGAACATTAGGCTGGGGGTTAATTATCCTTTAATTCTGTGATTAGCCTTGGGCAAGTATGTTTGAACCCGTTGTTTCCAATTTGGTTTACTTTATAAATAACCAGCCTACTTATGAAACCACTTTTCATTTCGTGCCTTTTTTAGTAATTCTTCGAGGATTTCTGTGCTTGTTGTAAGTGGTCTATTTGCGAATTTTCATCTTTCTTTAGAACCGTGGTTTTTCACGTAGTAGCATATTCTAATGCCGAAATTTCCAGTATCCCATTGAATGCCTTGAACCAAATCCATGAAGTCTCTGCTACCTTTGCTATAAGGCTCTAACAACTGAACTTCATATTTGACTGTTCCTTTGAATGCGTCTTTTCCCTTTCCAAATTTGACACGCTTTCCTACTGTACTTTCAAACATCAACATACCCAACAAAAACAAGATTGCTATAGTCTTTTAAGAATTATGTGGTAATTTATCACTGAGTAGGTAGTATAAACCGAAAAACTGCTTAGAATGTACGTAGTAAGTTATCAACCGAAGTTGACATGGAGAACCATCAACCGAAGACTTGAAAGAACCACATTGTCCATTATTTTTGGCATCTCTTGATGCAAATTGGTTTTGGTTGGTAGGTTTGAGTTTGGGGTTTAACAAATAATGTAAGCGGGTGAAATCTATTAAGTAAATAGACCGCTGTTTTCAACTCATATGTATGTACGTTTTTAGTAGGTTAAATGAATAAGGTTTTGTAGTCCAATGGCCTCGCCGATGGACAATTCTGTTCCAAAAACATTTTTAATTTGTCTTTGAAAAGTTGGGGATCTAACACTTTTTGCATAACTGCTCAACTGGTCTAGCAATACGAACTTTCTTTTATTCAAATACCTTTTTAATTGCTCCACCGACATTAATGCTCCTGCTCCGCCCTGCTACTATTTGAGCTATGCTTGTTATATTTGGCAAATTGAGGATTAAGCTTCCAGCGGCAACCAATAGCGAACCGCCAACCACGTAAACCGTTAGAATCCCAGAACGTGTTCTCCATTCGCTACGGAACTCACCGATGTACGACTCGATCGCTTCAAATTCCTTCTCCGCCTCTTCTTTATCCTCGAGTTTATCGGAAGATAGAAGAACATCTATCTTTTTACAGAGATCGCGTAGTAGTCTTGCTGATTTGGATTCTCTAATTTCAACGATTTTCTCGGGAATTGTTTCTGGGTGTCCTTTCTCACATTGAGAGAGAACATAGGAAAGAAAAAAAGGCGCTTCGATTTTCCTCAAAGTATTCTTATGCTTTTCTTTTAACATCGACAACACTTGCGAGAATGCCAGCTCAGCCTGCTTCTCTCCACGGTTTATCTTTTTATTGGCCAACTCTAGCCTAATCCCGCCTGGATAATAAGGCAATCTAAGGTGAGTCCAATTCCCCGAAACACTTAGATACAGGTTAGTTCGATAAACTGCCCGAACCATATTTCGAATCGGGTCTGGGTGCCACAGTCTTCCACGGTCTTCAAAGTTGGGATCAAAATAGTATGGGAAAACTTCATGATGTGGCGGAAGCGCTGGCGCGTTAATACCAAATTCTTCTTCAAATAACGATTGTGCGTCTTCACCAGTTAGAAACTCGGAAACCTTATTGCGTTTTTCGGTTGAAACGCCAAAGACATGCCCGTTGAAAATGGTAGAACAGATTTCTGGGTCAGAGAAATCAGCAATAGTCTGCTTTTTTGCTTGCTCAAAGAGGTCAACGGCGTAATTTTGGGTAAAATTCTCGGATATTGAGAGGTTATTCAAGCTGAATCCTTTAATGTATGGTACCAAAGGACTCATTGCGAGTCTGCCGAAGTAAACAGGGTATAGAATGAATACGTAATCGTGCATGATGAGTTTTTCTGCGACCGTGGCAAGATTGAAAAGCGTTATGGCATTAGGCTGATTTGATTCGGGGTTTTTAGGCGTCGATAAATCAATCGCGCTTTTCATAGTAGCGTTATCAAGCAAGACGGAGTTTGGCGGAATATTCTCAACAGATAAGAGATAAACCACCCTTCTCGTCAACGTTTCTGTCTTTCCTGCACCGGCCCCTGCAATTACTCTGATATACCGCGAATCTGACAAGACAGCCATACCTTGATCTTCTGAGAGAGACGGAGGACCCTCAAGTATCCGTCCTACCAAATCACGGCCAATCATATTTAGTTCTCCAGGAGATCCCTTGCATCTCTGGAAACAGAATCGTATCCCTTCACAGCTCGAAAAGAGTTCATCCTCACCTTAGAGCCGGCCTTCGTTGTTGCCTCGTCTAAAACACATTAGGACTAAACAACTTGTTTGTATTATGTTTTGCTTAGTTTTGCTAAGTACAACTACTCAGTTTTGAGACATCACCAAGTTGAAATTTAACAGGGCTGGTTCGGGGGGAGCGCGTCTACGTCTTCAACAAGACCAAAATCTCCAGAAAACACAAATACTAACCTCGGACATTGCTTAGTGTCGACTTCTGCATACAGTTCAAATCCCATTAGAAGCTTGAACCCAATCTAGTTCGGTAAGAAAAGCTCATTAGGTTTTTTGAAAAATGGTTAAACGTAAAGAAAAAGGGTTGGTGTCTTTTCCTTCAGCAAATTAGATCTTCTTCTTGCTGACTGTTGTCCTGAAGGTTTTGCCGCAGCACTCGCACAGGCCGATTGTAAGTTCGGTCCTCTTTCCTGCTTTATCAGGCCTGCCAGCCGCCCTTCTCAAGCCTGCAAACGTGCCTCAGACGATGAACCGCAAGGTCACAAACGCCTCATACGGGTTTTCAAGTGCAGCAATCACCTGCTTTGTTGCTGCAGACGGAACGCGGTAGTTGAATTTGGGTCTTCCCAGGTTGTTTGAAGCCATTTTCTCCTTAACAACGAGGCCTCGAGCTGTTAACCGTTGAAGATGCTGTTGCAGAGTGTTGTGGGTAAAACCTACTTCGTCCAGAAGCACAGTGAAGCCTCTGGGTTTGCCGTCTTTGAGCGTAGCCAAAATGCGTTCGTCAAAGAAGTCCATTACAGGCTCAAATAAGCAAAAACGAACTTATAACCATTTTTAACCATTTTTGGGACAAGGCAGCGCGCTAAGACCTAACTTATGTCCCAAAGCCGCATTACTCAAAAAAAATAATGATTAAAGCTAGCTGGTTCAGTTTAAGGTAGAAGTTTTAATTTCTTTTTGACTTCATCTATAGTTTCATTAAGAATGATACGATCACTTATGGCATGAATCATACTTGTTGGTAAAAGAGCTTTTACACTTCCAAGTCTAGACTTAGATAAACCCAAATCTACAGCTGCATCTTGATCCACATTCAAGCAAAAATCCGTGACTTTCCAATCTTTCGTGTCAAGCTCAATTTCACAGACTTTCCCTAGTTTGCGTGCTTCTTTACCGATAACTTCCTTTCCCTCAATATCTCCATACTTCATCGTTTTTTACTCCTAATAGAAAATAATATTTCAAGTTAATAAATAATTTGCTCATATCAGCGCGCGGGCAAATTAAATAATTATATTGGGAGAGCCTGACCTCGTCATATTGGTATAAATGAAGAGATCAGGTTCTCCAATGCTTCTATTCGAAAGCTTGGATTTAAGACCTCTTCACTTCATCCTCTGGAAAGACCTACACCTCAAAGGAGCAGGGCGACCAGTAGAGTACGATCCACAATGTGACCTGCGAGCCCTCATGCTGCGCCAGTTGGAGCAGATACCCTACGTCAAAGATTTAGTGAAGCGGCTCAGAAGAAACAAAGACATGCGATCTGCCTGCGGATACGACAGCAAAGTAGGCTGAACGAAAAAAGTTTTTTCTTATCGTGTTACCCGTTCATGCAGACGACAAAACGTTTTTGTTTAGGTTTTCTACGCTCAAGTTGTGCATAATACAACTTTTTGCTATCTCTTTTGAGGCTAGAAGGATTCTTAGGCCCAAATTGTCAAGTTTAAGTGGCTGCACGGATTTCCCCCGATTAATAGGATAACTCTTTTGGAATAATAGTTTTCGTCTTGCAAGTACTTAAAATTAAAAGTAGAAGGAACGCTTACAACCAAAATTCCTTCAGGCGCATCAACTATTGCGGTTCCCCTTCTTCGACTACGGCTTAATGTTGGCGTGGACTGGGGGGATTTGAACCCGAACCAGGCTGTGTGAAAACTAAAATTCAGTTTTTGAAATTGCTTCTTAATACACAAAAATATTTCCTGAAGCTCCACTATACCGCCATAAATTAACAATTTTCTGAAACCGCTTAAGTAGCAACCAGCCCGCGCTTATGCCGCTGTCTGTTTTTTTTGGGTGGTCTGGCGCGCCCTTCTACTTTGGTTCTTCCTTTTTATCTTCAATTTCAGTTGTTATTTCTTCAATTGGTTTTGGAGGCGGTGTTGTTGCCATTGTCCAGCCTATCCATGCGCCGATCGCTAGAATAGCGATAAATGCTATTGAAACAAGAACCAGTACTGCATCTAGCCTCACATTGGTCGCATTAAGGTTAAACAAGCCAGGATCAACCACTAGAATGACATAGCCTATAGCGACTATAACGCAGACGATAAGTATTGCTCCACCTATTCCTTGATCTTTGCTAACCATTCAAGTCACCACTTTATATCCATGCTTCCGTGCATTTTCTCTCCTTAAACAAGGCTAACCGCAAAAAAAGCGTATAAGGTATATTTCCAAAAACGTAACATATCAAAAACCAAAAAAGATTCCACAGCTTCTATCCGTGAATCTCAGACATGTTATTCTAAAGACCAGAAAAATCAAAAACCAAATAACGAAAGATTAAACCTAAATTATTTTTAGAGCGTTACTACGGGCATAGTTACGACTAACCAGAAGAAAGGTTACAAAAAAATTGTCAGCGATGCAAAGCGTGTTTTGGGCTGCGCCTTCATGGAAATTTACGAGTTTTTACGAAAAAACCAGTAACGACGAAGGTCTAGTAAATGTGGCTGTTAGTTATTCAGTGTTTGGTGTTTCTTTGTCCAGTATTTTTTTGATTACAGGTTTTATAGGTGGCAATTCATATTTTATGATTGACCACAAAACGTCGGGTTTGACATTATAGTATTCGTGTGCAAGTTCGTTTCGTGTCTCCCTCATTCTTTCCCAGGTCCGCCATGTGATTTGTCGGTAATTGTATTTGACGTTTTTAGGAATTTTATCTACCGCTTCGCCGATGATTATCAAGTCTGTTATTATTGCCTTTACTGCCATTTTATTGTTTACAAAGTCGTTTATTGTAAATCCTTTTGTGAATTCCTCTATTTCGTCGATGGCGTCAAAAATTTCTTTGAGGTACAGTCTGAAGTCTCTTTTCATATGGGTGTAGCTTCTTGCAGAATTTGGTCTTTCAGCATAGGTTTTATGGAGTCTTTTGGAACTAAATCTACTTTCATATGCAATTTTTTTGTTAGGAATTCTTTGACGTCTATGAATTCCCAAAGATTGTAAGGCTTTGAGAATGTGATTAGGATGTCTAAGTCGCTTTTTTTGGTTTGTTTTGCACGTACGTATGAACCGAAGAGTTCTATTGTATCTACGTGATATTTTTCTTTAAGAATTGGCATAAGTGCATTTAGTTGAACCTTTACTTCTGCAACAGTTTTCAGCGTTGTTCACCGCTTATGTTAGTTTTGTAATCGACTACGATATAAAACTTCTCACAGTTTGGTCGCAATAGTTTTGTCTATTTTCAGGATAATCCTATTAGTGGATAAAACATGAACTTATCCAAACCCAACAACCGAAGCAAACTCAAAAAACAAAAATATGCATTATTCATATTAAGGATTCGGGGCTTTCTTGCCGTTTTTCTTGTAAAGAAAGAGGAAAATTTGTTTTGGTTCAGTTTTTTTGGATGTTTCATCTTGTTTCAAACTATGAATGCAGTTGCAAATGCCATGATGGCGCCATCGCGGCCAACTTTGGCCCCTCGTTTGTAGTGCCCGAATACTTTTACGGCGCCCTCCTCTCCATGGCCGCATGCTTCGCAGCCTTCATCATCATAAAAAGACCACATATCAACCTGAGAATCAGATAGCTCCAAAACTTCCCTTTCTTTTTCTTCTGTCTGGCACTCAAGCAGTTACGCGTTGAATCAGTGTAGCCTGAGAAAATCGGCACGC
>Ga0187850_10004448_pt1 | contig 11122 bp, 6 predicted proteins | sample June2016WEW_4_15_FD_132436 | JGI IMG/M metagenome (GOLD analysis project Ga0187850, IMG submission 132436) | Peatland microbial communities from SPRUCE experiment site at the Marcell Experimental Forest, Minnesota, USA - June2016WEW_4_150 | ecosystem: Environmental > Terrestrial > Soil >... | reverse complement strand
CGTGCACCTCCCGCAACAGGCCGGTGGCGTCGGAATCGGTCGCCGCCCACGCCTGCACGACGGCCCGCACGTGCACGCTGTCGCGGTCCCAGCCGGTCACCACGACGGCGCCATTGGGGCCGGCGTCGAGCTGGATGGTCCGCCCCTGAGACCGGAACCCCGTCTCGCGCACCTCGCACGCGCGGACGCGGTCGCCGTCGTCGCGGTGAGAGCCGCAGTCCGCGAGCCAATCCTCGGCGGTGCGCTGGGGGCGGCGCTGCGCGGCGAGCGCACCGGGCATGGCGAGGGCCGCGAGCAGCAGCAGAGCAGCGAGCAGCGGGAGACGGGCGGTCATCAGAGCTCCAGGGAACGTGGGACGGCGCGGTGCGCGCCTCGCGGCGCGTGCCCCATCAAGAGGTTGGACAGCCGGGCCCCCCGGAAGGTTGTCACGGCGCCCGGCGGCCGTGCGTCCCCGACGCGCGGAGCGCCCGGGAAAGACCCCGGGCGCTCCGTTCACCCCATCGGCCCGCGCGAGGCGGACCGGACCGCCGTCCTACCCTTGCCGCTGGCGGGGCATGTGGCACAACTGGCAGATCGCCACGTTCCAGTTCGCGTGGGACGCCGGCGGCGCGGGCGCGCCCATCGGCGAGTTCGCCACGTGACAGGTCTTGCACTGGACGAACGCTTCCGACAGCGCGTGCGGCACGGCGGGCGGCGCGTTGTCCACCGGACGGTGGCACATCGCGCACGCCGTCACGGGGAAGTTGTGCGTCGTCGGCATGCTGCGGATGTTCGCGTTCGCGCCCGAGGCGTGGCAGGTCGTGCACTGCTCCTTCCCCGCGGCGGGATGCGGCATCCGCGGCGGCCCCTGCTGCGCCGGCGCGGCCGCCGGCTGCTGCGCGCTCGCGACGCCGCTCGCCACGGCGAGCAGCAGCGCGATGAAACCGACACGGACAGGCTTCACGGTCCCTCCTCGAAGGCTCGGCTCAGGTCGGGGGCCGTGGCGTGGACCCGCTGCCACGTCCTCCCGCTCGTTCAGTTACTACCCCTACACTCCGTAATAGTGCGGACCTCGGGCCGAAAGTTCAACGTCGCGCGCGATCCGGCCTAGGCGTCCGACTCGGCGCCGACCGGCTCGACGTCGCCGGTGGGCTCCTCCTCACCCCCTTCTTCCTCGTTCACCACGCGGGCCACATCCTGCACGGTGTCGCCCTCGTCGAGGTTGATGATCTTCACGCCCTGCGTGTTCCGCCCGATGACTCGGATGTCGTTCACCGGGAGGCGGATGATGACGCCGCCGCGGGTGATGACCATCAGCTCGTCGTCGGGGATCACTTCCTTCAGGGCGACCACCTCGCCGGTGCGGTCAGTGCGCTTGAGGGTGATGATGCCTTTGCCGCCCCGGTGCTGGACGCGGTAGTCGCCGAGCTCGGAGCGCTTGCCGAGGCCGTGCTCGGCCACGACGAGGAGGGTGGCCTCGCGGCGCACCACCACCATGCCGATCACGGCGTCCTGCGCCTCCAGCTCGACCCCCTTCACGCCGATGGTCGCGCGGCCCATCTCGCGGACGTCCTTCTCGTGGAAGCGGATGGACATCCCGTGCCGCGAGGCGAGGACGATGTCGTTCGTGCCGTCGGTGATCTGCACGTCGATCAGTTGGTCGCCGTCCTCGATGTTGATGGCGTTGATGCCCGTCGCGCGCACGTTGCCGTAGGCGGACAGGACCGTCTTCTTCACCGTCCCGTTGCGGGTCGCGAAGAGAAGGTACTTGTCGTCGGCGAACTGCCGCACCGGGACCAGCGAGGCGATCCGCTCGTCGCTCTTGACCTGGATGCAGTTGACGATCGGCTTGCCGCGCGCCGCCCGTCCCCCCTGCGGGACGTCGTACACCTTGAGCCAGTACACCTGGCCGTGCTCGGTGAAGAACATCAGGTAGTCGTGGGTGGAAGCGATGAAGAGGTGCTCGACCCAGTCGTCCTCTTTCGTCCCCATCCCGTTGAGCCCCCGGCCTCCGCGCCGCTGCCGGCGGTAGGTGGAGACGGGGATGCGCTTGATGTAGTTGGTGTGGGACACGGTGATGACCATGTCCTCTTCGGCGATCAGGTCCTCGACGGAGAAGTTCCCCTGGTCGGCGACGATCTGCGTCCGGCGCTCGTCGCCGAACTGGGCGGCGATCTCGCTGAGCTCCTGCTTGAGGATGCCGAAGCGCCTCGGCCGCGAGGCAAGGATCGCCTTGAGCTCGGCGATGAGCGCCTGCAGCTCCTTCAGCTCCTCCTCGAGCTTCTCGCGCTCGAGCCCCGTCAGCTTGGCGAGCCGCATGTCGAGGATGGCCGCGCTCTGCCGCTCGGAGAGCTTGAACCGCTCGCGTAACTGCTGGCCTGCCTCCTCGGTGGTCGCGGCGCCGCGGATGATCGCGATGACCGCGTCGATGTTGTCGACGCAGATCTTCAGCCCCTCAAGGACGTGCTCGCGCTCCTCCGCCTTGCTGAGGTCGAACCGCGTCCGCCGCGTGATGACGTTGTGGCGGTGATCGATGAAGCGCTGCAGCAGCTCTTTGAGGTTCATCACCTTCGGCACGCCGTCCGCCAGGGCCAGCATGATGGCGCCGAAGGTGGTCTGCATCGGCGTGTGCTTGAACAGGTTGTTCAGCACCACCAGCGGGACCGCGTCGCGCTTCAGCTCGATCACGATCCGCATCCCGTCGCGGTCCGACTCGTCCCGCAGGTCGCTGATCCCCTCCAGCTTCTTCTCCCGCACCAGCTCCGCGATGAGCTCGAGGAGGCGCGCCTTGTTGACGAGGTAGGGGATCTCCGTGACGACGATCTGCGAGCGCCCGCTCGACTCCTTCTCTTCGACCTGCGCCCGAGCCCGCACGACGATCCGCCCGCGGCCGGTCGCGTAGCACTCGCGGATGCCGTCCCGCCCGTAGATGATGCCGCCGGTGGGGAAATCCGGGCCGGAGACCAGGTTCGCCAGCTCGTCCACCGGCGCGTCGGGGTGGTCGATGAGGTGCGTGAGCGCCGTCACCACTTCGCGCAGGTTGTGCGGCGGGATGTTCGTGGCCATCCCGACCGCGATGCCCGCGGACCCGTTCACCAGGAGGTTCGGCACCTTCGAGGGGAGGACCGTCGGCTCCTGGAGCCGGTCGTCGAAGTTCGGGATGAACTCGACCGTCTCCTTCTCGATGTCCTCCAGCATCGCCACAGCGACGCGGGTGAGACGCGCCTCGGTGTAGCGGTACGCCGCCGCCGGGTCGCCGTCCACCGAGCCGAAGTTCCCCTGGCCGTCCACCAGCGGATAGCGGAGGGAGAAGTCCTGCACCATCCGCACGAGCGAGTCGTACACCGCCGAGTCGCCGTGTGGGTGGTACTTGCCGAGCACGTCGCCGACTACCGTGGCGCTCTTCTTGTAGCCGCGGTTCGGCAGCAGACCCAGTTCGTGCATCGCGTAGAGGATGCGCCGGTGCACCGGCTTGAGGCCGTCGCGCACGTCCGGAAGGGCACGCTGCACGATGACGCTCATCGAGTAGTCGATGAACGACTCGCGCATCTCGTCTTCGATCAGCCGGGGGAGGATTCTCTCGCGCTGGTTCGGTGCGGTCATGAGCTCTGGGTGAGGACCGCTAAATTTAGCCGGAGTATGGAGTTAAATCAACCGGCCCCCGCTCCTGGCGAGGGCCGGTTTCGGGGCCCGTCCGGGTCCCTTGACGGGGGCCTTCGGAAGCACCCTAGAGGAGGGTCCCCTGGGGGGCCGGGGGCGGTTCCGGGGCCGCCGCCGCGTCCGTCCTGGCCGCCGCCGCACCCGCGCTGGCGGCCGGCCCGCTCGCCTTCGCCGATGCGGCCGCCGGAGTCGCCTTCGCGCCCACGGGTTCGGCCTCAGGGGCCTCATCCACGTCGCTCGCCCGTCGCCCCCAGCTCCCGACGCGGCCGGCCTCGTACCAGCGGCGTGTGATCTCGCCGGCCAGCGCGGTGTTCCCGAGGCCGAAGGCGAGCGCGAAGGCGAGCGCCGCAGCGCCGAGGATGAGGGTGAAGGCGGTGCTCACGATGTCGGCGGCGACGCCGAGCTGCTGGAGGGCCATGAACGCCGAGATCGTGATGACCACGACCTTCGCCAGCTTGGCCAGCGTCGGGACGCCCTCCACGCCTCCCGCCGAGGCGAGGATCAGCGCCCGCACGAACTCCCCCAGCAGCATGCCGAAGACGATCACGATGATCGCCGCGAACACGGAGGGGATGTAGCCGACGAGGTTCGCGAAGATGTCGTTGACGTTCTGGACGCCGAGCGCCGACGAGGCGAGGAGGATGACGACCAGCATCACCAGCCAGAAGAGCAGTTTTCCGACGACGCGGGTCGGCCGCATGTGCATGCCGGTCCGCTCCACCGCCTCCCGGACCCCCCACCGCTCGGCCGACCGATCGAACTGGAGGTTGCCGAGGAAGGCGTCGGCCAGCTTCTCCGCCATCCGCGCCACCACGAATCCGGCGACCAGGATGACGAGCGCGAAGAAGAGCGGCGGCAGCAGTTGCGCGAGCTGGACGAGCCCCGCCTTGAGCCGGTCGAAGAACTCCACGACGATCCCCCTGCGGCCTAGACCGCGATGTCCAGAACGAGCTTCCCGAACTGCCGCCCCGACGCCAGTCGCTCGAAGGCGGCGCGCGCCTCCCGCACCGGCAGAACGGCGTCCACGACCGGGTGCAGCACCCCCCGCGCCAGGAGCCCCACCACCTCCCGGAACTCCGCGGCGTTGCCCATCGTCGAGCCCATCACCGTGTATTGGTGCCAGAAGAGGCGGCGGACGTCGAGGCCGACGCTCGGCCCCGTGGTCGCCCCGCAGGTCACCAGCCGGCCGCCGCGCGCCAGCGCGCGCAGGCTCCGGTCCCACGTCGCCTCGCCCACCGTGTCGATGACGACGTCTGCGCCGCGCTTGTCGGTCAGCTCCCGTACCTCGCGGGCCACGTCGGCCGCAGCGTGGTTCAGCGCCACGTCCGCGCCGAGTGCGCGGGCGCGCGCGAGCTTCTCGTCGCTCGAGGAGGTCACGACCACCGTCGCGCCCCGCAGCTTGGCGATCTGGAGCGCGGCGAGCGCGACGCCGCCGCCGATGCCCCAGATCAGCACCGTCTCCCCGGCCCTCACCGCCGCGCGCGTCGCCACCATCCGCCACGCCGTGAGGAAAGTGAGCGGGAAAGCGGCCGCCTCCGTCCACGGCACCGACGCGGGGATGGCGGCGACGTTCGCCTCCGGGAGGCAGATCGCCTCCGTGAAGGTCCCGCCCAGGTGCTCCCCCAGGAGGCGGAAGGTCGTGCAGAGCGAGTGCTCGCCCGCCCGGCAGTACGCGCAGGCGTGGCACGAGACGCCCGGGTTGATGACGACCCGGTCACCGGACCGCACCGAGGTGACCTCCGCTCCCACCGCCTCCACGACGCCGGCGCCGTCGGCGCCGAGGACGTGCGGGAAGGCGGGGGGCACGCCGGGGAGCCCGCCGAGCACGAAGAGGTCGAGGTGGTTCAGCGCGGAGGCCTTCAACGCGACGACGACGTCCCGCGCGCCGAGGGCCGCCGGGCGCGGGACGTCGTCGAGCAGGATCTGTTCCGGGCCGCCGTGGGCCCGGATCGTCACGGCCAGCATCGCCCCGTAATCTAACGGGGCCGAGGGCCTACCGGGGCTGCGGCGTCGCCGGGCGGAAGACCGGCTCGGCCAGCTGCTCGCCGGCGGCGACCTCGATCACCACGGCCGACCCGGTCGCCGGGTCGAAGAGGACCGCCCGCGGCACGTCGCCCATGCCGCGCACGCTCTCCAGCTTGGTCAGCACGATCAGGTTGCCGTCGGCGTTCACGCTGAACGCGCGCACGAACATCCCGACCGGCGTGACCGGTTCGGCCGTTGCGCCGGTCGAGTCGGTCAGCGCCTGGCTGTAGATCCGCTTGGTGGGCGGCGATCCGCCCTCGTCCCGCAGGTAGTAGAACGAGCGGCCGTCGGGCGCGTAGTGGGGCGAATCCTCGGCGCGCGGGCTCGTCGTGAGGCGGCGCTCCCCCGTGCCGTCGATGTTCATCTCCCAGATGTCGTAGTTGCGGGAGCTGCCGGGGAGCTGGCGCAGCGAGACGAAGAGGACCTTCCGGCCATCGAGGGAGACGTCGGGCGCGCTGTTCGGGTTCGGGCCGCTGGTGAGCGCGCGCCGTCCCGTGCCGTCGCGGTTGATGATGTACACGTGCGCCGTGCCGCCCTTGTTCGACTGGAAGACGAGCTGCTCACCCGCTGGCCGCACGAACGCGGGAGAACCCACCGTCGCCGAGTCACTGGTGAGACGTCGCGACTCGGAGCCGTCGGAGTTGGCGACGAAGAGGTCGAGGCTGGTGGGCCGGTCGGTGGGCGCAGCCACGTAGGCGATGCGCGTCAGGTCCGGCGACCACGCCGGGTCCAACTCGACCGACACGTCGGCGGTGACGGGCGCGAAGCGCGGCACGCTGTCGGGGCCGAAGGTGTAGAGGTCCCACCGGCCTGCGTGCTGCATCGGCGCCAGGAGCTGACCGACCACGAACACGTCCACGGTGACCGACGAATCCCACGGGGTCCGCGCGGTGAGGTGTGCGCGGCCTGGCCGCATCCCCTCGACCTGCCCATCGGCGAACCGCGCGATCGAGTCCGCGCTCGAGGTCCACCGGAGCTCGGTGGCCGGGCCCATCGGCTGGCGACGGTCGTCGAGGAGCTGCACGCTCACCGCCGTGCGCTCGCCGGCGCCGAGGCCGAGCCGGGTGCGCGAGGCCTGTAGCCCGCCGGCCACAACGCGGATGCGCCAAGCCCGGGTGATGACCGAGTCGCGGCTCACGTGAGCCGAGACGGCGAGCCGCGTCTCCCCCATCCGGATGGCGCGCAGCGACTTGGTCACCGTGTCGAACCGCGCGACGGCGGTGTCGGGGAGCGTCCATTGGAGCGGCGTCTCGGCCACGACCGAGGAGTCCGCAGCGAGAGCGCGCACCGTGATGAGCGTGCTCGAACTCATCGCCAGCGTGAGCGCGGCGTCGGACGGCGTGGCGGCGAAGGCGGACACCGGCCGGAGGACGTGCACCGTCACCACCGGGTGGTAGTACGCGCTGCCGTTCCCGGTGATGTGCACGGTCCCCGGGGCGGCGGCGGTGATGATGGGCAGGATCGCGTTGACGTGCACCTTGGATTCGTCGGACGACTCGAACTGGAAGTGCCCGGGCGGCGCGTTGAAGGACCGGCGATCCTGGGACGGCACCACCAGGCGGAGCGTGTCCACCGACCCCACCAGTACCCACATCTCGGTGGTGAGGAAGCGCACGCTGTCGCCCTTGACGACGACGGTCACGGTCCGCGGCTGGATGTTGGCATTGTTGGGGACGACGATCCGCACCGTGGCCGTCCCGGTGTCGCCCAACGCCTTGACCACCCCCACGCTGTCCACCTGGGCGATCCGCCTGCCGGCGGAATCCACGTCGAACACGAGCGGGACGCGGTCGGCCAGTTCGCCATTCGCGTTCAGCGCTTCGTACTGGAGTGCGAGGTTCTCGCCCCGGACTAGGGTCGCGGTGTACGGGCGGACCCGCAGGCCGATGGCCAGCCCGGCACCGGCGGGCTGGTGATCGAAGGCTGCGTATCCGGACGCGCCCGGGCGGGCGGCGGCGGGCCGCGGGACTGCGGCCGCGGGGGCCGCGGCCGCGGGAGCCTCGCCAGGGGCGACGGCCTGTGGCACGACGGCACCGGTGCCCGTGACCGTGAGCGTGGCGGTGGCGCTCTTCGCCGTCGCGCCCGAGCCCGTGCGCGCGGTGATGATGACGGTGCCGGGGCTGACGCCCACCGCGATGCCGTTGTTGTCCACGGTCGCGATGCGCGGATTGTTCGACGTGAACGTGAACGAGGCCGTCGCGATGGGGTTGTTCGCCGCGTCGTATGCGTTCGCGAGGAATACCTGCTGCTGGTTGACCTCGATCTGCGCATCGGCCGGGGAGATGTCGACGGTCCTGACGCGCGGCCCCCGCTGCGCGGACGCCGCATCGGGATGGAGCGCAATGGCAAGAACGCCGGCGAGCGCGAACGCCCAGGCCGGCCCCACACGGGCACGCATCATATGCCCGCGAATAAATGGCTCCCGCTCGGGCCTGTCAAGCACGTGCATCACCATCGTTTACGGCCGGAATCGCAGGGTTTGCCGGAGGTACCCGTCCCTCGCGTCTCCCCCTTCCGCCGGGAACACCACCGCCTCGCGCGTCGAGCGCCCGCCGGGACGCTCTACTCCCAAGTAATAACGGGCACCGGCCACCCCCTCCACGGACACCACGAACACCCCCTCCAGGAGGCGGGCGTCCAGGATCTTGAGGTGCCGCGACCGATCCCCCCGCTCCGGGGCCCCGCCTGGCACGTCGAGCCGCCAACCGGCGGTGTGGCGGACCGTGACCTCGACCCCGCTCCCAAGGGGCACCTCGAACGACACGTGCTCCGCCCTGCCGACCGAAGCGGTCCGGAACGGCACGGACCGCCCCCCCGCCGAGACCTCCCGGACCCGCGCCCCCGGCGCCAGCGCCGGCTCGAACCGCAGCATGAGGGCCCCGCTCCCCTCCACCCGGCGCACCGTCGCCCGGAAGAGGGTGTCCCGCACCGCGTATGTCACGTCGAGGACCACGCCTCCCACGCGGACGTGGCGCACACCCACGTCGCCCGGACGGTCGAAGAGCCGCGGCGCCAGCGTGAGCGCGCCGTGTGGCGCGTCGGCTTCCAGGCCCAGCGCCCCGCGGACGTACGGCGTCAGGGCCATGGAGGTCGCGAAGAACTGCTGCGGGACGGCGGTCTCGAGGGGCTCGTACGCCGCCCCCGAGAAGACCTCGGGGTTGCGGCCCAAGCCCCACAGCGATCCGGTGCGCCAGATGGCGTCGAGCTGCTCTCGGCCCGCATACGGGTTGTCGTATCGGTACTCGGCCAGCGCGAGGAACCCGGTCACGAACGGCCACACGGTGCCGTTGTTGTAGTGGAGCGGGTCGTAGAGGGGACTCTCCGACGCGAGCGCCCGCCCGCCCCAGTCGGTCGCGATGGCGGCCCGCGCGAGGGCGGCGGCCATCTGTTGCCCGCGCTCGTCGTCGAAGAGTCGCCAGCTCATCGCCGTTGCCGGCCACACGGTGAGGTTGTCGTTGAGCGAGTCCCCATCGAGGATGGCGAACGCGAACCGGCCGGCGCGCGGCAGCCAGAACCGCTCCTCGAGGGTCCGGCGCGCCACCGGGAAGCGGCGCGCCGCGTCGGCGGCGAGAACAGTGTCACCCATCGCGGCCGCGAGTTCGGCCATCCGGCGCAGCCCTTCGACCCACACCGAGGCCAGGTAGATGTCGCTCTTCACCCCCACGCCGAGGTCCCCCACCTCGATGGCGCCCGCCCCGGCGCGGGCGTTGTCCATCAGTCCGTCGCCGTCGGCGTCGGTGGTGAGGCACCAGCGGTAGGCCCGCTGGATGTTCGGCCAGAGCGCGCGGACGAACGCGGTGTCGGCCGAGGCGCCATATAGCTCCCCGATCGCGAGGAGCCAGAAGGGCGTCGTGTCGCCATGGTAGAAGGCGTACGGGTAGTCCTCGAACCACCGGACCCGGCCCGCCGCCTGTGAGATCTCGTGCGTGATCTTCCCGTCGGCCCGCTGATAGCGCGCGAAGAACCCGAGGTACTGCCGCGCAAGGTCGAACGCCCCGACGGACGTGAGGGCGAAGGAATTGATGGCGGCATCGCCCCCGAAGAACCAGCCGAACCCGGGGCGGTAGTTGCCCGGCCCCGCCGCCGCGTACCCCGCCACCGGCCCGCAGCCGAGGTCGGGGTTGCAGACCATGGCCTCATCGAGGTTCACCTCCGCCCAGCGCACCACGCCATCCGACCGCGGATCGTCCACGCCCAGCGTGGAGCCGAGGAGGGAGTCCTCGTGGGCGAGGCGCTCGGCGTAGAGGCGCGGGAGGCTGGACAGCACGCGGCGGTAGGTCGCCACCGCGGTGTCGCGCGGCGCGGCCTGGCCCACGATGACGACCGGGATGCCGCGCGAGACGACGTTGACCAAACGGCCGGCCGGCTCGCCCGGCCGCGGCATCGGTACCGGCGTCTGGTCGCCGACCGCAATCCGCATCTCCGACGGCGCGTCGGGGAGCGCGTGCGCGGGATTGGTGGTCGCCCGTGTGGCGAAGGGGGAGCCCACGAAGGCGGTGAACTGGCGGCGGGGCTCGGAGATCAGGAATGCGCTGAGGTCGTCGTTCCAGTAGATGTATTGGCCGCCGACGCCGCCGGGCCAGGCGAGCTGCAGGTCGGAGTGGAAGGTCACGATGATCTCCATCGGCCGGATCGCCTCGACCTCGAGCACCATCGCGACCGCCGGCTCGTTCACCGGCGCGAAGATCCGCTGGCGCACGGTGAACGCGGGGTGGACGTAGGTGATCGTCGCGCCCCCCGGGGTGACCTCCACCGACCGCGCCACGTCGCGGCCCCGGATGGGGTCGGCGTACATCGGCGTCTGGAAGGACAGCTCGAAGCCGTGGAGGATGCGCAGCGGCCACGCCCAGACCTCGAAGACGCCGTCCTCAGTCCCGAACGCGGCGGCCTTCCGCCCCTCGACGCCGAGGTAGCCGCCGGGCCGAGCCGGGCCGCGCAGGGCATAGGGGCCCGCCACCCATGACAGGGGGGTCGGCTGGTAGGGCCCGGTCGCCTGGCCGGCGACGAAACGGGGGGTCAGGAGCAGGGCCGCGAAGAAGAGGCCGGAGAGCGGGGGTAGGGCACGCATCGGGACCTCGGGAGGGCGGGCGGCAGGCAGCCGCTTGCGAAGAGGGGAACCGGGCGCAATGTATATGTCCGCTCAATCGAGCGGCAAACGCGCCACCACCGTCGGAGAGGATGCGCCCCCATGTTCGATGACATGACCGGACCCCCGTGGGACAGCCCGTGGACGGGCGGCCAGCCGCCTTCCGCCCCGCGGCCCGTGCCCCCGCCACCCCCGCCTCCGCCGCCGACGCCTCCGGCTCCGATGATGCCGCCGAGGCCCGCTCCGGTGCCGCCCCCGGTCCCCGCACCGCGGCCCCCAGTCCCCACCCCACTGCCGGCGCCGAAGCCCGCGCCCAAGCCCGCGGCGAAGCCGAAGAAGGCGGCCCCGAAGAAGAAGGCCGCGAAGAAGCCG
>Ga0187850_10004446_pt1 | contig 11124 bp, 10 predicted proteins | sample June2016WEW_4_15_FD_132436 | JGI IMG/M metagenome (GOLD analysis project Ga0187850, IMG submission 132436) | Peatland microbial communities from SPRUCE experiment site at the Marcell Experimental Forest, Minnesota, USA - June2016WEW_4_150 | ecosystem: Environmental > Terrestrial > Soil >... | reverse complement strand
CTTTGCGACCCTGGGCGACACCACCTGGGTGGGCCGCATGGTTCTGAGCCTGATCCCATCGAGGATCAGAATCGGTCTGGAACCCGAAATCTCCGCTGCCGTGCTGTGCCTGTCGCTGGCGGTGCTGGCGGCGCTGGCACTCGATCGCCTGGTGCCCAACACGCGGCTGGCCTGCGTGCTGGCGGTGGCCGCCGCCATCGATTTGATCGCAGTCAGTTCCGGCCATCCCATGAACGCTTACCCGGCGGCCGCGGAACCGGGCGTGGGCCGGACGCATATCGACGGGCGCCCGGAGACACTGAAGCGCATGCTCGAACTCACGGGAGCCGGCTTTCCCCCCAGCCGCGTGGATACCGTGGACGCCGCCATGGCGTGGTCGACCACCGCTCCCATCAGCCGCATTTACACGGCGAATGGCGCCGACGTGATGGCCGTACACCGGACCATGCAGGCAAGACTCGCCTTCGCCAAGGGCGAGCGTTGGGGCGCTTATTATCAAATCGACGATCTGCGTTCACCGGTAATCGGCCTGATGAACACGCAATTCGTGATTTCCCGCGCGCGGCTGGATGTCCAGCGGCTCGCGGGCAGTCACCTCCGCGAGCTGACTTCGATTCCCGGCGGCATCATTTACGAAAACCAGGCGGTGCTGCCGCGCTTCTTCCTGGTGTCGCGGGTCCGGCCGGCGCGCAATCCGGAGGAAGCCGCGGCGCTACTGAAGTCTCCCGATTTCGACCCGAAACATGAAGCCATTGTGGAGGGCGCGCCGGGGCCCCCGCCTCCCGCGGGCGAGCTGGCGGGGAGGGTTTCGGTGTCGGAGTATGGTTTGCAGCAAGTCCGGCTCGCGGTGGAGAGCGAACGCCCGGCGTACCTGGTGACCTCGGAGACGCATTACCCCGGCTGGCGGGCGTACGTGGATGGCCGGCCGCAGCCGATCTATTACACCAACGTGGCGTTTCGCGGTTTTCCGGTGCCCGCCGGAAAGCACCAGGTTGTGATGCGGTTTGAAACGCCGTTGTTCTGGTCCGCCGCCGCGGCAAGCGGGCTGGGATGGATTGTCTGGGGCGCGCTGCTGGCGACATGGGGCCGCCGCGATGGCCGGCTGCGGCTCAACCGAGTTTGACGATCATGGCCTGATTTCCAGTGAGCTCGATCACGGGTTCCGGCCTCTCGCGGAAAAACTCCTGGAAAGCCCGATAAACACCTTCGCGCCTCGGGGCGAAATCATGCGTGAGAATGATTCCTCCTTTCTCCATGCGCGGGTAGAAGAACTCAAGGCTGTCCTTGGTGCTCTGGTAGAGGTCCGCGTCCAGATGAACGAAGGCGAACGATTGGTTCGCCATGGGGCTCGCCGTGCCGGGAAACAGCCCTTTGTAAATTCGCACATTGTATCCGTCCAGATACTCCTTCAGTTCCGCTTCGCTCGCGCGGTATTGCCCACGGCGGAATAGCTTACAGTCCTTCTCGCCAGGTTCGGGAAGGCCTTCAAAGGTGTCGAAAAGATGCAACGTGCGCTGGGGAGCCACCCAGGCGAGCAGCTTCGCGCTCACGCCTTTGAACGCGCCTACTTCCGCCACGTCCCCTGGGATCTTGCTCACCGCCGATAATGCCAGCATCAACTGGCAGGCTTCCGTGGGCTGCAGCAGCGCCCGGCGTTCCCCAGCGCAACGCAGGAAGAACTTCATCAGCCGCCGCCGCTCGTCGGATTGTGAAAACAACGTCAGGTTTATGTTGAGATGGGCGACGAGGCGCAGGAGATAGCTGATCCAGGGCCGGTCCTTTCGGAACATAGCACCGGATTATAGCAGGCCCACATTCATCTGGGCATTCATCCCCGAGTTTTCAGAACGAAGTGGATCGCCATCCTGTAGATCCCCCAGCCCAGCGCCACCATCAGCAGCAGACGGACCAGGACCCAGACCACGTCATACAGCGTAGATCTCAGGTTGATCGGATCGAGGCTGGCGCGCCGCAGCGACGTTTGGCAGTTGGGGCAGGACCGGGCAAGCCTCGGCACCGGCCGAAAACACCGGTGGCAAACAGACGGTAACGGCGCAAACGACGGCACAAGTGTATTCGAGAATTGTACCTGAGCCGAGCGCCGGGGGTCCACCGCGGGATGGCAGGCGGGATGGCAGCGCGAGATGGCAGGCGGAACCGTCGCCCCACCAATCCCACCGGTCAAATCATTTCGTTGAGCAGCTCGGGACGCGGGCGCGGGATGACCACTTTGTTCACCAGCAGGCCCTTCTGGCCCACCACCTGCGCGGCGGCGTTCACCGCGCTCTCGACCGCCGCCACGTCGCCCGTCAAGGTCACAAATGCCTTCCCGCCCAGCGCCATCGCCAGGCGGATTTCGATCAGTCGGACGTCGGCCGTTTTTACGGCGGCGTCCGCGACTTCAATCAGCGAGGCCACCGAGAACGATTCCACTATGCCGAGCGCCTCGAGCGCTTCGATCTTGGTTGTGCCGCTGATGGCCGGGAATACGGATTCGTGGAGGTTCGGAATCACGAAGGAGTCGATCACCGAAAAATGCCCCGCGCTCACACCCGCCGAGACGGCCGCTTGCACCGCACTCACTTCGCCCCGCACCATCACCATGTACTTGCCGGAGCAAATCGAACGCGCCAGCACCATGTCCACGGCCGCCGCCTTCAGCATCGCATCGGCCACCTGCATGCCGGCGGCGATGCTGGTCAGCTCGATCAAACCGATTGAGTTCTTAACCATCGCTCATGCCACAATCTCGACGCACTCCGGCGTCACCATCCGCACTTTACCGTCGATGCTCGAGTGCATGTGCGCGCCCAGATTGGAACCTTCCACGCGCCCCACCACCTGTCCCTGCTTCACCTTGGCGCCTTCCTCGACCGCCGGAACCGCGGGCTGCCCGGTATGCTGGAGCATCTTGATGCGCACCACCGCCGGATGGCATGCCACGGGGTCGAAGGCCGTCTCCTTCTCGTATTCTTCAATTTGCAGCCGGCGCCGCAATTGCGCGAGCGGCACGCGCCGGTACTCCTTCATGGGGTGCACCTCGACGGGCTTCCGCTGCGCAAATTTCAGACCGGCCGCGCGGAGTTCCCGCTTGCCCTGGTCGCAAGCCTCTTTGGGATACAAGTCTTCGGGACAGGCGTACAGCGTGCAGAGGCCGCAGGCGCAGCATAGCTCGGCCCACTGGTTCCAGATGTCCGCGCCGGTCAGGGTGAAGCCCAGGCTGCGCATCACCTTGTGCGGCTGCACCTCGTAACCGAGCAGGTATCGCGGGCAGAATTCGGTACAGTAGCTGCACTGGTCGCAGGCCGATTTGCCAATGCGGTTCATCTCCCGCGGCGGCCGCGCGCGGCGCGTCACCAGGTAATGGTCGCGCGGAAGGACGATCACCCCGCTCGTGGTCTTGGTCACGACGTCGTCCAGATCGAACGTCAGCGTCCCCATCATGATGCCGCTCACGAAAACCCCGAACTGGTCCACGGTGGCGCCGCCGGCCAGGGCCAGCAGGTCGCGAAACGGCACGCCCACCGGCGCCCAAACCGATTTCGGCTGGTTCACCGCACCGCAGACGGAGAGGAACTTCCGCGTGACCGGCGCGCCTTGCGCCGCCAGGTGCACGTTATGGAGCGTCTCGACGTTGTTCACCAGGCAGCCGACCTGGAGCGGAATCCCGGCCGGCGGAATCAGGCGGCCGGTAGCGGTGTAGACCAGTTCGTACTCGTCGCCGGAGGGGTAGAAATCGCCCAGCATCACGAACTCGACGCGGTCCGATTGCAGACTGCGCTGGAGCGCCTCGAGCGCCTCGGTGTTCTTGGCCTTGATTCCGAACTTGCCGGTTTTCGCGCCGGTCGCATCCATCATGGAGGTCATCCCCGCAAGGACTTCCGCCGGAAAATGCTTCATCAGCTCGGCGTCCTTGTGGATGAGCGGCTCGCATTCGGCGCCGTTGGCGATCATGTACTCGACTTGAGATTGCGCTTTGACGCAGGTTGGGAAACCGGCCCCGCCGGCGCCCACCACGCCGCACTCGCGCAATTTCTCGCTGAGCATAAATCAAAGGATACCGTATCCGGCTGGCGGCATCCTGGCGCGGCACGCTATCATCGAGTTGGCGGAATGATTTCGCTCACGGGCGTCTCCAAACACTACGACGGCAAGCGGCGGGTGATAGCCCTCGACTCGATCGAGCTTGAAATCGAGCGCGCGAGATGGTTTGCATCGCGGGCCCTTCGGGATCCGGAAAATCGACGCTGCTCAACCTGATCGGCGGCCTCGACCGGCCCACCTCGGGCGAGATTCGCATTGACGGCCAGTCCCTCGCCGAACTTTCCGATGACGATCTGACGCGCCTGCGCCGCGACAAGATCGGTTTCATTTTCCAGTTCTTCAACCTGCTGCCCAGCCTCACTTCGGTGGAGAATGTGGCCCTGCCGTTGCACGTGAAAGGCCTGCCGCGGAAAGAAATCGACAAACGCGCGCGCGATCTGCTGGAGCTGGTCCAACTCGGCCACCGGTTCGAGCATCTCCCCGAGGAACTCTCCGGCGGCGAGCGGCAGCGCGTGGCCATTGCCCGCGCGCTGGCGTTCTATCCGCCGGTGCTCCTCGCCGATGAGCCAACCGGCAACCTCGATACCCACACCGGGGTGGAGATTCTGAATCTCATCCGCGACCTGCACCAGCGCCTGAACACTACCATCCTGATGGTCACGCACGATGCGAGCGTGGCGGAGAACTGCGCGCGGACGGTGACGCTGCGCGATGCGCGCATTGCCGGAGACCTGCGGCGGCGATCCCACGCGATGGCCGGGTTTCGCCACGGGTCATGGGCCTTGATACCAGTACCAGAAGCGCGTCACGCCCAAGAGTACTAGAACCACTTCAGCCCATTTTTTGCGACAATAGCCCGGTCTTTGCCATCCAATAAGCGACAATAGGATCTAAAGAGGGGTTAACCAAAGACGGTATTGGATGGATAACTGTGGTTAGCGGTGTGAAGATTCTGGCGCGGGTGGCGGTCTGCGCCGGATTGGCGCTCCTTTCCGGTGGGCCGGCCGACGGCAGCCAGATCTCTCTGCCATCGGTCGATATCACGATCGACCAGAACTCCGTAATGCTGCCGGAGAACATCATCTCAAGCGGCCTTCAGGATGGCGGGTGGCTGCTCTCGGGCCAAGTCCAGACAGCCGACTACGACGCCACGTTCAATGTCACGGCCGACCCGGACCCGTTCATCACATACAGCTTCACGGTGAACAACACCACGGGGCGACCCCTGGCAGTGTCCGAGGACTACTCCATTCCGGTGGCCGGGGGACTTTGGGACTACGCGACGGCATCTGTCAGCTTGGCGGCGGTCGGTGGCCGCAACGGCTTCGATATCGAGGAGACGCCCGGCTCCAACGCGCTGCAGACGGCCACGGCTGGACCGGGCGCTTTCGATCTGAATGTGGGGCTGGGAGGAAGCTGCCAGGGTTCCAGAGGCGCGCACTCGTGCTACGCGCTGGCGACCAGCGCCAGTTTTGCGGCACAGTATTTCACCACGCTGAGTGTCCATGTGAGCTTCACGTTGAATGGTTTGGGTTCCGGAGCTACGGTGAGCGGCCGCGTAGAGATAACGGATTTCGCTGCGCCGGCCACGCTGGAGGGAGTGAGCGCCCCGCTACCCGAGCCGGGCACGCTGGCGGGGACCGGCGCCGCCCTGACGCTGCTTGCCGCGGTTCTCGGCTCGCGGCGCGGTTCAGGATAATGGTACGGGTTAGCATTGAAAATGCGGGCCTCTTCCAGTCAGATTGGTCACCGGGGCTGGCAGACAGCCCTTTGAAGGAATAGCATGTTTCGCTCCAGGATTTCCGGTGCGGCTTTGGCGCTGGCAATTCTGTCGATCGTTCCGGGCGCCGCTTCCGCCAACACCATCGAAGTCACGGGAGCTTCTTTCACCACCGACACGATTTGCCTCCCGGACGCGATCACGACATTCCATCTCGGCCCCACAGAGAACGATCTCCACGGATACACCGTCGACACCACCATCGACTTCTTTGGCAGTTGGGGCACCATCACGTTTGACGCACAGAACTTCAGTAACGAGGCCCTCACGTTCTCGCTGAACCTCACCCTGCCGCTGGACGCGCTGCCGTACGATGCGGCGAGCAGCTCCATCACGGGTAATGGGACCTCATCCATCAGCTCGTTCTTCGTGAGCGTGGTGTCACCGGCTGCAAACGTGCTGTCACTGGACGCGGGACCCCCGACGACCGATCTCGGCATCGGCGCCGGCGGCGGTTGCACAGTCCCCGTTTCCTGGGATGGTTCGTCTTTTACGTGTAGCACCGCCAGCGCCGACGCTGTGTTCGCGCCGCATGTCTACAACACTCTTTCCGCCAACCTGGCGTTTTCCATGGGTGGCTCGAGCACCGGCGCGTCTCAAGCCAACCACCTTCTATGGGACGCCTACTTCGAGGTGGATGCCGTGCCCGAACCAGTCAGCCTGTCCCTGACCGGCGCCGGCCTGCTGGCATTTGCGCTTTGGCGCAGACGCGCATAGAGGCCGCGCTGGCGGCGCCTGGGCGGCGCGTCCTTCCCCTACTTTTTTTCCGGTTGCCCGACGATGAAGATCTTTTCGCCCGGGTGCACGAGCTTCAGCCGCTGGCGGATTTCCAGCTCCTGCTCGGCCGGGTCGTCGGTGAGACGCTTGATGTGCTCCCGTTTCTGCTCGATCTCCCGCATCAATGCGGCGTTGCGCTTTTCCGCTTCCTGGATCTGGCGCTGTTTGTCAAGCAGGCCGGGTATGCCTCTGGGGCCGCGTAACGTGAAAAAGGCATAACTGATCACCATGAGGAATGCCATGACATAAGCCATTCGGGCAAACGGCGCTTTCATGTTATGCGGTCCTGGAACATAATAGTAACATTGCTTGGTTGATTCACACCGCGGTTTTTTGGGGATGACCGACAAAATTGTCGTACTCAGCACATGCGCGACGGAAGAAGAGGCGGAAAAGCTCGCTCGCCTTCTGCTCGACGAACGCCTGGCGGCATGCGTCAACGTGATTCCGCGCATACGCAGCTACTACCGTTGGAAGGGCGCCATCGAATCCGCCGACGAGTGCCTGCTGGTCATCAAGTCCTCGCGCGAGCTGTTCGCGTCGCTCAGCGCAGTCCTGGAAAAAGAGCACTCCTACGAGGTTCCGGAACTGCTTGCGCTGCCCGTCGTGGAGGGCGCAACGAATTACCTGAACTGGCTTTCGGCCAACCTGCGGGGCGGTCCCGGGGCCCCATAGTGTGCGGTCAGCCCTTGACAGGGTGGTGGGCCAGAGGGCGCCCCGCCTCTGGCGCAGCGGCCGCGCCCCACTGGAGCGGGTAACGGTCAAGACTCGTTACTGGAGAGATACAATGGAGGGTGGAGGTTTTTAGCTGGAAACCGCGCCCGCTAAGGCGTGTTCGGCCGAAATGGAGGTTAGTGGAACTTGTATTACTTTCGGCAACTTGCTGGACGCGGACCTAGCCATAGATAATCTGTTGCGCGGGGATCGGGAGCCATGGTAGCAAGCCCTAACACGGGCGGTCGGAGGCGTGGGCGGATGGGCGCCGCGGTGTTTGCGGCGCTGCTTTTGTTCCCCGCGGCCGCGCAGAACCGGCTTACGCCAGAAGAGGTTAGCGCCCGCAAGCCGCCCGATTACACGCCTGCGCATGGCGGGCAGAAGGTGACGGTGCGCGGAGTAGTCTCCGCTCCTGCCTTTCACTTTCCAGGTTATGCCCTGGTGGCGATCGATGACGGGCGCTTCGGCGCGGTGGTCGCCACGGTCCAGGCACCGAAGCCCGATTCCCGGTTGGACGGCCTCCATCCCGGCGAGGAAATCGAGGTAGTTGGCACGGTTTCCTCGATAGCCGGAGCGGTCACGATTCAGCCGGAGCTTATCTCCATCATCAGCCACAAAGAGCCGTCCGCTCCAGTTGAGGTTTCGATCCTGGATCTCGAAGGCTTCCGCCACCTCGGGCGCCTGGTCCGCACGGAGGGACAGGTGCTGGAAATCGGCGACACTACGGCCGGGGACTATGCGTTAATCACAGGTCCGGGAGGGACTTACCGGATTTTCTTCCCCCGCGCGCCGGACGCGCCGCCGCTGAGCACGCCCAGGTACAAGCTGGGCGACAGCGTGCGAGCCACTGGCGTGGCTTTCCAGTACTGTCCGTATCCTCCTTACAATCAGCGGTTTGAGCTGCTGATGACGGATCCCGCGGAAATTGCCGTCACGCAGCGGAGCGGGTTTCTCACACCGACGGAGCTGGCCTCCGGGATCATCGCGGTGCTGGTCATCGGGTTGCTCCTGTGGACCCACGACCACCGCCTGCGCAAGCAGCGCAGACGTTTGCAAAAGACCTATCAACTTGGCGAAGAGATCTTGGGCGCCCCTTCAGCCGATGCCATCCTGAAGCGCATCACGGAGGCCTTGGCCGCGATCCTCGGGGTCACGGGTATCCAGTTGTACATCTATAACCGCGGCGCCAAGACGCTGGACGCAGTGGGCGGCGAGACTGGAGAGCCGGTTTCGATTCCACTGGCTTCTCCTCCCGGCGGAGCGCGGGCCGGCGCCGTCGCGTGCTTTCACTACCGCACCTTGCTGGTGATTCCGGATATCAGCCGCAGCCCGTTCCCCATGGCCGGCAAAGACGGCGCGGGCTCTCCCAAGTCGCTGCTCTTCGTCCCCATGCTGGCCCAAGGCGAGGTGATTGGCGTTCTCGAACTGGATCAGCACGATCGCGTCCGCGACTTCACCGCGGACGAGCAGGCTTTAGCGCAGCACCTGGGCAATCAGATCGGCGTGGCCGTGCGTCTGCTGGATCAGCGGTCCGTACAGGAACAGCTTTTCCGAACGGAGAAACTGGCCGCCATCGGCCGGTTGATTTCGGGAGTCGTCAATGAATTGGAGACGCCCCTCTCGTCGATTTCGGACCTGGCGGCCAGAGCGCTGGGCAAGGGGTACATTGGCCCCGCCGAACGCGAGATCTCGGCGATCGCCGCGGAAGCCCAAAAGGCCGCCTCCATGGTGGCGCGGCTGGTTTCGTTCGCCGCGGCCGAGCAGTTGGAAGCGCGTCCGGTCTGCATCACCACGCTGCTGCGAAACCTGATCGAGTTTCGCGAGGGCGATTGGAAGGCGTCCGGCATTCGCGTCCGCGATCTGACCAGCCGCGAGCCGCTGTACGTGCTGGGATCCCAGGGCCAGTTGGAACAGGTTTTTCTCAACCTGTTGGTGCATGCGGAGCAGTCGCTGGCCGACGCCCCGCAGAAGGTGATTACCATCCGCACCAGTGTGCTGGCCAAGCGGCTGCTGGTGGAGGTGGCGTTTACAGCCTCGCCCGGATCGCACACGCCCGAGGAGACCGCGGCGGTGGTGGGGGTCGCCCGGAGCGTGATTGCGGGCCACGGCGGAGAGGTGCGGCTCATCGAGAGGAGCCATTCCGACCCGCGCTTCGAGGTGGAGCTGCCCAGCACATCGAAGGAGCGGGCGGGCGCAGCGGCTCCGTCCTTGACCGCGCCGGCGCGCGAGTTTTCCCGCCGCATGACCGTGCTGGTGATCGAGCCGGACGAGGCCGCCCAGCGGCAGATCCTGGGGTTGCTGGCGACGCGCGGCTCCCGCGTGGTCCCGGTGGACAATGCCGATACGGGCCTGGAACTGTCGCAGCGCATGCGGTTCGACGTGGCTTTCTGCTCGGTGCACGCCCCCGGCCTCAACTGGGTGGAGCTATCGGAGCGGATGCAGTCCCGCGTGGGCGCGTTCATTCTCCTGTCGGACCACTATGATGCCGAGTTGTGCGCGGATTTCGAGGGCGATGGCCGCTTCGTGCTGCCCAAGCCCGTGCAGGAAGCGGAACTGGAGCAGGTACTGCGAGCCATGGAGCCGCAGGCCCCCGCCGCCACCGTAATTCCCATCAGTAAGAGCGGCGCGGCGTAGGGGCGGGGCACGTTGCGTGCGTACCGCATGCCCCGCCCCTACCAAATCATCAGCTCCGCGGGCGCGCCCGTTTCGCAGCCGATGGTCTTGGCCGCCGACCCCTGGTTCACCGAGACTTCCAGGTATCCCGAGCTTCCCGCAATCACAAACAGCTCCCCGGGGCCGCACTCGGCGTAGCTACGCGCCATCACCCCGGCCTGGTGCGGTCCGATGACCATCGAAAAGTTCCTGCGGTCCAGGTCCGGGAACTCGCTCACGTGGAAGTTGGTAATGATGTTGCCGAAGCGGTCGATTCTCAGGATGCGGCCGGTCCACGTGCGCTTTCCGGTGCGCCTCGGTTTCTCAAATGACGGCCGCAGGTAGTCCTGGATGAGTTTGCCCATGCGCGATGGCGGCACGCCGGCGGCCAGGTGCGCCGCCACCGGCGCGAAGATATCGCGGCCGTGAAAGATCCGGCTCACCGGCTTCCGGAAATAGCGGTCGCCCGAGATCAGCCGCACTTTGTGTTTCTCGCGCGAGTAAATCATGGAAAGAACGCCGTTGTCCGGCCCCACGAAATACTGCCCGGCGGCTTCCAGCAGGATGGGCCGGCGCGCGGCGCCCACGCCCGGGTCCACCACCACCACGTGCACCGTTTTACGGGGGAAGAAGGGATACGCCTGGGCGACGAGGTACGCGCCTTCGGCGATCTCGAACGGGCTTACCTGATGACTGATGTCCACAATCCGAGCTTGCGGGCAGATGCTCAGAATGACGCCTTTCATGACGCCCGCGTAGTGGTCCGAAAGGCCGAAATCGGTGGTGAGTGTAAGGATGGGTGCAGGCATTGTTAAAATGAGTGTCAGTGCAGCGCTTCTATTTCGACCACAACGCCACCACTCCCCTTGCTCCCGAGGTTCTGGAGGCGCTGGCGTCGTGTCTCGGTCAAGTGTATGGTAACGCTTCCAGCATCCACCATTTCGGCCAGGCCGCCAAACAACGCCTGGAAGCGGCCCGCCGGCAGCTTGCGGTGTCGATCCATGCGAACCCGGCCGAGATCGTCTTCACCAGCGGCGGCACGGAGGCCGACAACATGGCGGTGCTGGGGGTGGCGCGGGCGGCCGCCGGACCAGCCAAGCACGTCATCACCACCCCTATCGAGCATCCCGCGGTGCTGGGACCCTGCGCCCAGCTCG
>Ga0187850_10004435_pt1 | contig 11139 bp, 9 predicted proteins | sample June2016WEW_4_15_FD_132436 | JGI IMG/M metagenome (GOLD analysis project Ga0187850, IMG submission 132436) | Peatland microbial communities from SPRUCE experiment site at the Marcell Experimental Forest, Minnesota, USA - June2016WEW_4_150 | ecosystem: Environmental > Terrestrial > Soil >... | reverse complement strand
GGGCGACGAACCTGTCCTCCGCCTTGCGATCGTGCACGAGCACGACGTCCACGTCGCCATTCTCCCCGAGCTTGATCGCCTTCCCGGTGCCCACCGCGATCACGTCCACGGTGATGCCGGTGAGCTTCTCGAATGGCGGATTCAGGATGGGCAGCAGCCCGCTGTCCTGGGTGCTGGTGGTGGTGGCAAGCCGAAGGCGCATGTTTTGCGCCCACGCGGGCAAGGCGATCGCGCAGAGCACGAGCGCAACCGCAATGAACCTTCGCATGGTCTACCTCCAAAACGCGGAGTTTTGAAGGCAAGGAAGGGGTGGGAACCTCTTCTCGCCTTTCCAAGAGTGGGAGGTGTGCCGGTTTCCCGGCACGCCCTACGGGGCATCGGTGCGCTGCGCGCCGACTGCCCTTCGGCAGGCCGCCATGCCCCCCGGGCGGGCGTAGGGTTTCAGGCGTCTCTGCTCGGCGATTCTTGTTGTGAGAGCATTGTAGCCCCAGGCCGCCCCGGGCGTCAAGCGCGCCCGCCGCATCCGCTGCGGCGCCGCTTTCGGCAGCTCCTCCAACAACCGTTTGACGGGCGCACGCCGCGTGTCGATCTTCATCGCGTCAGCATGCAGAGAAGGGGGGCCATATGGATTACCTTCATTTCATCGGTGGAAAGCGCGTGCCTTCGAGGAACGGCAGGAGCTTCGAAAACGTGAATCCCGCGACGGAAGACGTGCTCTTGAACGGACCAGCTGCACGACGACATTGCTTGCACTCATTGATCAGGAGATCGCCATTGCGGTCCACTCCCCATACGTCCCCATAGCACGGTGTTCAGCGACCATTACCCTGGTGTGATCGATTCCTCCCGACGCGCCTGGAAGCACGGTATGCGGAAAAAAGAGTTGTGAAATTCCCACGATCGGCTACCATGCCGAAAGAAAGGGGAAATATCGCATGGAAACTCTGAGGCTCGGCGTCATCGGCACGGGCTCCGTCGTACGGGAAATATACCAGTACCTCTATTTCCGCAGCACGTACACGCCCTGCATCCAGGTAGCGGCCATCTGTGACACCAGTGGAGAAACTCTCCGTGCTTTCGGCGATGCCTGGAAAATCCCGACATCAGCGAGATTCATGAACTTCAACGCCATGATCGAAGGTGGTGGGCTCGATGCCGTCGCGGTGAACACACCGGACAGCATGCACCGGGAGCCGACCATCACGGCGCTGAAAGCGGGCCTCGACGTGATCCTCCCCAAGCCGACGGCGGACAAGGTGATCGACGCGCACGCCATCATGGAGACCATTGGCTCGACGGGACGATTCCTCGGTGTGGACTTCCACAAGCGCGAGGACCCCATAACCAAGGAGGCAAGGGCCCGCTACGTGGAGGGGACGTACGGGACGCTGCAGTCTTCGGTGTGGTACATGATCGACCGGCTCCTCGTGGCTGACCCGAACCACCAGCCGCGCTTTTTTTCCTCCGCGGATTTCGCGGAGAAGAACAGCCCCGTCTCCTTCCTGACCTCGCACATGGCGGACACGTTCATGTACATCACCCGGCTGAAGCCGCTCGAGGTCCGCTCAATCGGCTACCGGCAGAAGCTCCCATCTCTGTCTCCCATCGCCGTCAACGGCTACGACCTGGTGGATACGACGATCATCTTCGAGCATGGTGTTCTCACCCACATCATCACCGGCTGGGCCCTTCCCAACAGCGCGAACTCCCTCACCGTTCAATCAGCCCGGCTCCTGTTCTCGGACTGCATGCTGGAGCTCTGGCAGGACCGTTACGGCTATCACGAGGTGACCGATCGAGGGATCGACGACCGGAACATTTTGTTTCGCAACTTCGAGGAGACCGGACTGGTTACCGGTTTCGGCATGGACTGCCCCGGCAAGATCGTGAAGAACATCCTGCGGTTCCGCAATGGGGAAATCGAGAGGATGGAGCTGGAAGCGCTCTTCTCACCGTTCGCCCTGGGCTTCTATACGACCCTCGTCTGCGAGTGCGCCCATGCCTCCCTGGCGGGCGGCCGTGAGCTCAAGGAAGGGGTTGTGATCGGCACGACGATCGACGCGAAGGACTACCTCAGGAGCTGCATCGGAGGGGCCGCGGAGCGCTACTACTGACCGAGGGGCAATATAGAAGTCGATAGTGTCCGGATTGGGTCCGATCCGTGTGCTGGTGTCCGGCGCGGAGAGAGCGTCGACGTCTGCCTGCTCCAGGGCGAAGTCGAAGATCCGGCTGTTTTCCTCGATCGGCTCCGGATGGACCGATTTGGGGATCATGACGACCCCGATCTGGAGGTCTCATCGCAGGATGATCTGGGCCGGCGTCCTTCCGTACTGTCGAGGGACTTTCCCCAACGTCAAGGCGCTGACTGCGGCTATCATGCAATACCTTGAGAAGCACAACCAAAACCCGCAGGTTTTCGTTTGGAGTGCACCGGTTGAACAAATCTTGCCCAAGATCGCCAAATGTGAAGAAGCGTAAGACGCACTACACTAGAGGTGCTGGAGGGTCAGGGAGGGGAAGCAGTTGACGCGGAGCCGCGTAGCGATCGTCGGGATAAGACCTCGGCGATGCGGCTCGAGCGAGAGAAGCCGGCGCGGGAGCGGGGTGGATCTCAATCCAGCGGAGCGAAAGGAGCGGAGAACCGCCGTACGGCCTGCGTCAATTCCCGTCCAGGATTTCGAAGAAGTACTCGTCGAGCGCGACCAGGGCGCTTCCTGTCGCGGAATCGTATTCACCGAGTCCGGAAAGACTGAACTCGATGTTCTTCTGGAGCCAGGGCAGCACATGGGCATGGACCTCTGCTTTCAGCGGGGCCAGGAAGAGGTCGCCCGCGCCCCTCACGATGCCTCCCGACAGAACGATCTTGTTTGGATTGAGGATGTTGATCATGACGCTGATGCCGATGGCGATTTCCCGCGCCGATTCCCGGATCAGGGAGGTTGAAAGTTTGTCGCCCGTGTGAGCGGCATCGATGATGTCCTTCACCGTGAGGTTCATGGTGTCCGTGACGCTGTTCAGGGAGCTGACAACACCCGTATCGAGGGCCTCCTTGCAGCGCTTGACGACGGCCCAGCCCGAGGCGCTGCTCTCCAGGCAGCCGCGGTTGCCGCAGCAGCAGATGCTCTCGTTCTGGGAGATGTCGATGTGGCCGATTTCGCCGGAAATGCCGTACCGGCTCATCAGGGGTCGTGCGTTGACATAGATGCTACTGCCCAGTCCCATGCCGATGGCGATGTAGACGAAGTTCTCTTCGTCCCGGCAGCTGCCGAGCTGTTTTTCGGCGAAGGCCATAGCGTTAACGCTGTCCTTTACCGCGATGTGGGGGTTGCCGAACACTCGCGCATAATGGTCGGCGACGGGAAAGTCCGTCCATTCGGGGACCTTGTTGAGGAACAGGCATTTCTTCTCCGCCTCGTTGATGAACCCGGTGATCCCGATTCCAATGACGGCAAGATCCTCTTTTCGCTTCCTGGCTTTCACCAAGGCCGTGGCGGCCACCCCCTCGATGTCCGGAACCTTTAGTCGGGAATAGTTGAAAGGCTCGCGCTCGGCCTTGTGGGAGCTCACGATCGTGCCGTTCATATCCGTCACGACCGCCCTCACGAAGTTGGTCCCCAAGTCGATTCCGAGAGCGTGCGCCAGATCGTCCCGCAACTTGATCCGCATTGGTCTTCTGCCGCCGCGGGACTCACTCTGGGAAACTTCGATCAGTCGCATAGCCTTGAATGTAGACGTCGCGTCCAGAATCGTGGTCGGGCTGAGCCCTGACAGCCGGGAGAGGTCGGCCCTGCTGAGTTGCCCTCGTCGCCTTATGATCTGCAGGATGTTCCTCTCGGTCTGACTGAATCGAGGCATTCCCTTCCCTTTCCCGAAAGGCGGGACACATTTCGCTGGACTCACGCGCGATGCCCCATCTCCCTGATTATATAACACCTTTCCGCTTATGAAACAAGCAAAAACACGATTTCGTGAAAAGAACATGCTTAAAAGGCGATTATTGGGATAGCTTTAAACAATTTTGGAAGGTATTGCTTGACAAGCTCGCCGGGCGGGATTAGGATTCTCGCGCGATCTGGGGTGGTGTGTTTGCAGGGAGCAGGAGAGGGCGCACCGGCATGGATTCGGCAATAGCGGAATGGAACGCGTCCTTTCTGGAGGATATCAAGAAGCTCCGTTTCTTCGATGCCAACTGCTGGTGCGGGATGAGCAAGTACCCGAGAAGGGCGCTGGTAAAGACGATTGGGGATCTTGACGTCCTCATGGAACGGACCGGCGTAGAGAAGGGGAACGTCTCTTCGTTCATCGCAAAGTTCCTCAAGCCCATGGAAGGCAACGCACAGCTTCTGGAGGATGTTTCGGGCAAGAGCCGCTACACCCCCTGCATCGTTGCAACTCCATGGATGTTTCCAACGGCGGCGCAGGTGGAGGCGTACGTGTTGGAGATGGTGTCCAGGGGTGCGCGGTCCGTCCGGCTCTTCCCCAAGACTCATCATTACATCATCAATGACTGGTCAAACGGCTTCCTGTTAAAGCTTCTCGAGCATCACCGCATCCCGCTCTTCGTGACTACAAAGGATTGGGACTGGCACACGCTCTACGAGTTGAGCCATGCCCATCCCGTTCTGCCCGTCGTCCTCGAGCAGAGTGACACGGAAGCCTTCTTCAACCTGGGCTATCTGATGCCTTTCATGGAGAGGTGTCCCAATGTGTACCTGGAGACGAATAGAGTTCACGAATACCTGGCACTGGACACGCTGGTACGCAGGTTTGGAGGCGGACGGTTCGTCTACGGCTCCAGTCTTCCCCTGGACGATCCTTACGCCCATTTGGCGATGATCACAATGGGGGACTTTTCCCAAGCGAACAAGGAGCAGATCGCACACGGGAACCTGGAAAAGCTTTTCGCCGGGGTGAGAAATTGAGCGCACTCCAGGAGAGGGGCAATTTCGTCGTTGACATGCATGCGCACATCGGGGATTACGCGAATTTCTATATGCCCGACTCCTCATTGGAGAGACTGTTCTCGATTTACGATCAATGCCATACCCGGTGCTGTATCGTCAGCCACATCGCAGGGCTCTATTCCCACAATTTTGAATACGCGAATAAAATTACGGCCGAGGTCGTGGAAGCGTATCCGGGCAGAATCTACGGATATGCGGTCTACGATCCTCACTATGCCGAATCGTCCCTCGCGGACGTCAAAAAATACATCCATCGCAAGGGATTCTGCGGCGTGAAGGTGTATCCTTCGGGCCATGCGTATCCCCTGGACGGGGAGCAATATCAACCGCTCTGGGAGTTTGCGAGCAGAGAGGACGTGAGGATCCTCGCCCACACGTGGGATCCTAATCCCAAGAGCACGGATCCGTTTGACTGGGATTCTCTCTTTGCGCAGCCCATGCTGCTGTCTTCCGTCGCTGAGCGCTTTCCGGACCTGAGGGTGGTCATGGCCCACACGGGCGGGCATTACGACGGAAATCGACAAGCGATCAAGGCGGCGAAAACGCACAAGAATCTCCACGTGGACATCTGCGGAGAGCCCATTGAGTATGGCTTCATCGAATGGGTCGTGGGTGAGCTGGGCTCCGACAAAATCATGTACGGGTCGGACCAGAACTGGATCGATCCCCGCGCCATGGTCGGGCGGGTCCTGGCGGCTTCGATATCCACGGTAGACAAAGAGAAGATCCTATTTAGAAACGCGGAGAAGTTTTTTGGCAGTCTCCTGGCTTGAAGATCAGCGAAAAGGAGGGTGGAAAAAAGGCACGTCAAAGGCATTGGGGATTCTGAGGGAATTGGGAATCTGGAAGATCGAAAACTGGTTGAAGGAGGAAAGCAGATGCTGAAATCAAAGGGTCTGGGAATAGTTCTCCTCGTGCTCCTGGCCGGGGGATTTGCGTTCGCGACCGGCACCCCCGAAGGTGCGGCTGCGCAGCAGAGCATCAAGGGAGCGACGATCACTGTTCTGTCGGTTCAGGATCCCTTCTATTGGGGTCTTGAAGCGTTGAACGCGCAGTTCGAAAAGGAAACCGGCGTCAAGGTGAAGCTCGAGCCATTGAGCTATGACGCCTTGATGGCTCGGTTGACGACCTCGTTCATCACCAAAGAGAGCGACATGGACGTGGTCATTGTCGACGACCCGCGTCTCGCCCAGTTCGCCGACAACGCATGGATCATTCCTCTCACCGATTACTTGAAAAAGGACAAGGCGGAGGTCGACATCAAGGATTTCCTGCCGATGGCGCTCCATACCTCCTGCATATGGCGCGGCCAGGTGTGGACCCTGCCCATTGCAATGTACACGCAGCTGGTGATGTACAGGACCGACCTTCTGAAGAAGGCCGGCTTGAAGGCGCCGCCCAAGAGTTTTGAAGATTGGTGGACCTGGGACAAGTACATGGAGTACGTAAAGAGCCTCGCGGCCCTTGGGAATGGCGTCTATGGAACCGTCATCGTCGGTGCCCAGCCCGCGCCCGTCACCCACATGTACACCGGTCTCGAAGTGAGCAAGGGGGTCCGCTGGTTCAAGAGCTTCCCCGGAACGCCCTGGGATTTCACGCCGTCCATCAACACACCGCAGAGCGTGAATGCACTCAACTACTACCTGGAGCTCTACAAGTATTCCCCGCAGGAAGCCATCAACTACGTGTGGTTCGATGCCGGCACGGCCTTCTCCACGAAAGACATCGGCATCTTCTACTGGTGGTCTCCGTACGCCACCCTGATCAACAGGTCCGGCTACATGACCAATGAAAAATCCAAGAACGTGGGCCTCTACGACTATGCGGTCATGCCGCAGGAGCCGGGCGTCGAGAAGAAGTACGCGCAGGGCGGCTGGAGCCTGGGCATTCCGGCGTTTTCGAAGAACAAGATCGCAGCGTGGGCGTACATAAAGAAGATGACCAGTTACAAGTACCAGAAGGGCATGGGCCTTGATCCCCACGTCCTGCAGTGCTTCAACGATTTCACACGCACAAGCTGCTACGCGGACAAGGAGTTGCAGGCGTTGTATCCGTCCCTGCCTATCCAGCAAGAGATGGCCAAGTTCACCGATGGGAAGACGGCGCGGCCGCACTTCCAGCTGTATCCCTCGCTCGAGGGCATTTATGGTCTGCACATCAACATGGCCCTCGCGGGTCAGGAGACGACTCAACAGGCACTGGAAAACATCGACAAGCAGTTCCAGATCATCCTGAAGCAGAACTATTACCTGCCCTTTGCCGGGAAAGATTCCGATGAGTCCATCAGCAGATCGATGGCGGTGATTGACGATCTGGCCAAGTAGGTCAGAAAAAGGCGTTTGAACCGTCCCCGGGCGAGTCTTGGGGACGGTTCCCCGTTCGATACGGCTTCACGTGCATATCACGCAATCGGACATGAGCCTTGAGGGAGGGGCTGTTCATTTTTGTCTGCGTGGCACAGCCGGTCCTGGGCTTCCCGCTCGGGTAACGAATCGTAAGCGGATTCTCGGGAACGGCCGGGAGGAGTTTTCTTGATGCAAATGGCAAAGAAGTCCACGCCTTACATTCTCATTGCTCCTGCATTCCTATTTCTCATTTTCATTATTATTTTCCCTTTCATCTTCACGATACGAAACAGCTTCATGAACTGGAATCTGCAAACCAGCGTCGCACCGGCCGGCTTTGTCGGGGGAGCCAATTATCGTTTGGTCTTTCAAGACCCGACGTTCCTGGCGGCGATCGTCAATACTCTGAAGCTGAGCTTTGCCGGCACAATCATCGAGTTCGCTCTCGGACTTGTGGTAGCTCTGCTGCTGTACGAAGGCCTGAAGGGAACGAAGAAAATTCGCGCCCTGCTCATCATGCCGGTCACCGTTGCACCGATGATCGCAGGATTGATCTTCAGATACCTGTACGATGCCGATGGATTGATTCCGTTTCTTCTCCACTGTGTGGGCATCGGGACCCCGAAGCAGGGAATACTGGGAAACGAACACACCGTCCTCTGGGGCGTCCTGCTGACGGATTTGTGGCAGTGGACGCCTTTCTTCGCCATCATCCTGCTGGCGGGCCTGCAGTCGATATCCGACGAGATGATCGAAGCTGCCACCGTGGATGGCGCCAGCTACCTGAAACGACTCTGGCATATCTTGCTGCCGAACCTGAACTTCGTCGCCGTCATGATCTTCCTGATCCGTTTCATGCAGCTGTTCAACCTGTTTGACATCATATTTGCCGAAACGCGTGGAGGCCCGGGCGTCGCCAGCCGCACGCTGAGCTACAACCTCTATTACGCGGGACTCATCGAGTTCAACATAGGATATTCCTCCGCGGTGGCGGTCATCATGATCCTGATTTCAATGGTGATCATCAATGTGTTCATCTTCGTCACATTCCGAGGCAAGGAGCTGTAGTCATGATGCGGCAAAGCAGCCGAAGAAAAGCGCTCGTCTACGTCCTGCTGATCATGGTGGTGGCGTGCTTCCTCCTGCCCATTTTCTGGACGCTGCTCCTTTCCATCAGGCCGGCCTCCACCAACCTGGGATGGCCCCCGGCGCTGATCTTCGGCCCGACGGCGGACCATCTGAGATACTGTTTCGTCTCTCCCGGCGTTTCCACCCGCTATCTCTGGAACAGCTTCGTCATCTCGTTCCTCGCCACCCTTCTCAGCATGCCCTTCGCCATTCCCGCGGCGTATGCCTTCGCCCGCTACACTTTCAAGGGGAAAAGGGGGCTGCTTTTTTGGTTCCTCGGGCTGTACATGGGACCTCCGCTGGTCTTCCTTCTCCCGTACGTCATCCTGATGTCGAAGCTCCAGCTGGTCGGCACATACTTCTCGATGATCATCGTCTTTCAATCATTTACCATTCCCTTCTCCATTCTGGTCATGAAGAGCTTCATTCAAGACATACCCGTGGAGCTGGAAGAGTCCGCCATGGTGGATGGAGCGAGCAGGTTGTATGCGGCCTTCAAGATCATCATGCCCCTCGCGCTGCCGGGCATCATCGTGTCGGCCATGTTTGCATTCGTCTTCAGCTGGAACAACGCGGCGTTTCCGCTCGTGTTGAGCAAGCAGATGACCAAGCCGCTTCCGATCGGAACCCTGAACTTTTTTGCGACCACAGGAATCAACTGGAACTGGATCGCCGCGACATCGGTCGTCACCATGCTGCCGCCCATGCTTTTGTTCCTTTCATTGGAGAAATACCTGGTTCGTGGTCTGACCTTCGGGGCGGTCAAGGGATAGGAATCTTTTCCACTCGGGAAAGAATTGCTTCGTTGGAGCACGGCTGTATTCATTTCTTGGAAGGGAGAAGGAGCGAATGGCAAAATCAGAAATTCTGGTCGGTGGGGTCTCTTCGAATTTCAGGATCAATCCATTTACGGGACAGAAGATGTACCTGGAAAAAGCATCCGGCAGCAAGATCTACACAATTGACGGAAAGGAATATCTCGATTTTTTCATGGGCCACGGAGCCGTCCTGCTTGGTCACGGGCTCCCGGAGATCCAGGAGGCCGTGAAAAAGGTTTTCGAGAGAGGCTTTTACGCTGAGTTCGATTCGGAGGACAACCTGCGGCTGGCAGAACAGATCAACAGGCATATTCCCTGCGCGGAGGCTGTGCGGTTTGCGAACTCAGGGACAGAGGCGACGCTGATCCTCTTCAGAATAGTCCGGGCATTCACGAAACGGAACCTGGTCATACGGATTGATGGCCACTTCCACGGAGCCACCGATTATGTCATTCCCAATAACCTGGCACGTGTCATCGATCTCCAAAATCCTGGCGGGCGGACCTCAAAAATGAATGATACCCCAGGGATTCCCCCTGAAATTGCTTCCACGATCAGGATTATACCCTGGAACGATATTCCTGCGTTGCAACAGGTCATCTCTACCGAAGGCGATAAAGTGGCTGCCCTTATTATGAACCCGGTGGATTTCAACAACGGATGCATCACGACGACGGCAGAGTATTTGAAGGAAGTAAAGGAGATTCTTCATAAGAATGGCAGCCTCTTGATTTTCGATGAAGTCCTGGCAGGATTCAAGATGGGCATGAGCTGCGCCCAGGGTTACTATGGGGTGACGCCGGATCTCTGCAGCCTCAGCAAGGCTTTCAGCAATGGGGTACCGATTTCCGCGGTTGCGGGAAGAAAAGATGTGATGAACGTAGTACTGAGCATCCTTGCCGGTGGGACATTCACGGGAAACCAGATCGGAGTCAACGCGGCTCTGGCCAGCCTGAAGATCATGAGCAGTGCGGGTTTCTATGATCGGCTGCTGGGGAATGCAGGGTACTTCTTCAAAGAGGTGAATGGTCTTTTCAAAGCGAAAAGGTTCAATGCGATTCTCCAGAGTCTGGGATGCGGATTTGGGATCTACTTCGGCACCACGGAGAGAGTGACGAATTATAAGCAGTTTGAGACATTGGATTGGGACATGTCGAAAACCTTCTTTACGAAGGTGATTCAGAAGGGAGTTTATTTCCACACCGATTTTACGGTTTCTGCCGCGCACAGCAGGGAGGATCTCTCGAAGACGCTGGAAATCTTCAGTGACGTCATCGACGAGATGAAATCGAAATAGTACATGAGAGGGGGAAAAGGAGGTCCTCGGCTCCTTCTCCCTTCATGAGCTTCCGGGAAGATCACATGCAAACATTGCGGGTGGGAGTCATCGGCTGCGGATTTTTCGGGAGAATGCACGCCCAGGTTCTTGGGGATCTTCCTCGGGTTGATCTGGTCGCGGTGAGCGATGTGTCAGAAGAAAACCTGGCCGCAGTGAAGAAGAACAAAGTTATCAAAGTCAGAAATTACAAAGAAATGCTGGAGAGGGAAGATGTCGACGCCGTCCACATATGCGTGCCGGACAGGATGCACACCGGAATTGTCAAGGATGCGATCGTCGCAGGCAAGCATATTTTCGTGGAAAAGCCGCTGACCGATGATCCGGAAACATCGAGAGAGATCTATGAGTTGTCGCGGGATTATCCAAAGAAGATTATGGTCGGCTATATCCTCAGGTTCAATCCGAGCAGCATCGCGGCGTACGAAACGATTCGACGGCGGGAGATCGGAGAGATCAGCTACGTGAGCAGCCGAAGGGTCAGCCCGGTCAGCGGCGGTTTGAAATACGGGAAGAACAGCAGTCTGGCCATCCACAGCTGCGTGCAT
>Ga0187850_10004432_pt1 | contig 11145 bp, 10 predicted proteins | sample June2016WEW_4_15_FD_132436 | JGI IMG/M metagenome (GOLD analysis project Ga0187850, IMG submission 132436) | Peatland microbial communities from SPRUCE experiment site at the Marcell Experimental Forest, Minnesota, USA - June2016WEW_4_150 | ecosystem: Environmental > Terrestrial > Soil >... | reverse complement strand
GTGGATTCGGTGAGTGTTGAGATCCAAGGGGGAGAGGTGGTGGGATTGTTGGGACCCAATGGCGCAGGAAAGACCACCATTTTTTATATGATCGTCGGGCTGTATCAACCCAACGGTGGGAAGATCTATCTCAACGACGAAGAGATTACTTCTCTCCCCATGTATTTACGAGCGAGAAAAGGGATTGGGTACCTTCCTCAGGAGCCCTCGGTTTTTAGGAAACTGACGACCGAAGAGAATCTGATGGCGATTTTGGAGACCCTCCCTCTTTCCAGAGAGGAGAGAAAAGAACGATTGGAGAAACTCTTGAATGAGTTGGGTCTCACCTCGCTACGAAAACAGAAGGCCTATATCCTCTCGGGAGGAGAGCGCAGGCGGGTGGAAATTACAAGGGCCTTGGTGCTCTCACCTTCTTTCATCCTTTTGGATGAACCTTTTTCAGGGATTGACCCCATCGCCGTTTTAGATATCCAGACCATTATCCGTCAATTGAAATCAAAGGGGATCGGAATTATAATTACAGATCATAGCGTTCGGGAAACATTGGGAGTTTGTGACCGGGCGTATATCCTCAATGAGGGGCGAATTTTGGAAGAAGGAATTCCCGAAAAGATTGCTCAAAGCCAGAAGGCGAGAAAGATCTATTTGGGAGATGGATTTGAGTTAGGGGGAAGACACCGTAGCAAAGAGGAAGAGAGAAAGGATTCAAGTTCCCCTGCGCAAGGGAGATTATGGGAGTAAGATGGTCTTAGAGCTCAAACTGGCACCCAGGCTCGTCCAACAGTTGGTGATCACTCCTCAGCTTCAGCAGGCGATCCGGCTTCTCCAATTAACACGCCTGGAACTGGTCGACATGATCAGCCAGGAGATGAAGGAGAACCCACTCCTGGAGGAGGAGGAGGAGGGGAGGGAGCTTGCAGAAGGCGAAGCCCCTGTGGCCGAACAGGAGAAAGGAGAAACTTCTCCAGAACCCGAGGTTACCCCCGAGGTAAAAGGAAATGGGGAGGGGGCAGATGAGTTCGATTGGGAGAACTATTTAGAAAATTCCAACCTCACCCCATTCCAGAAGAGTTCTCCGAGCTCTCCGGATGGGGATGAAAGACCCTCGTTTGAAAATTTCCTCACGAAGAGAACAACCCTTACTGATCATCTTCATTGGCAACTCCAACTCTCACGTTTCACAGAGGAAGAGCATGAAGCCGGGACATGGATCATCGGAAATCTGGATGAAGACGGATATCTGAAGATCTCCCTGGAAGATATCTGTTCAGAAACCAATCTTCCGATAGAGGTGGTAGAGAGAGTCCTGCGAAAAATTCAACAATTCGATCCGGTAGGGGTGGCGGCGAGAGATTTGAAAGAATGTCTTTTAATCCAACTGGAGCAGATGAGTCCTCGAGATCCCCTCGCAGAAAAAATCGTTTCCGAACATCTCTCTCTATTGAAAAATCGAAATTATCCGGCGATTGCCAAACGGTTAGGAGTGTCTCCGGATCGAGTGAATCGGGCTGCCTCTCTCATTTCCAAATTGGATCCCAAACCTGGAAAGGCCTTTGGAGGAGAGGTGATCCAAGAGATCATCCCTGACGTCTATGTTTACAAGGTTGAGGGAGATTATGTCATCTATTTGAACGATGAAGGGATCCCGACGCTCAAGATCAATTCTCTTTACCGAAATATCCTCAACGGCAGCCGTCTCGCTATGGAAGGGGACCGAAAATATATTCAGGACAAACTCCGATCCGCCCTCTGGCTGATCCGCAGCATTCACCAACGACAAAGAACGATTTATAAGGTGACGAAAAGCATCGTGAAATTTCAAAGGGAGTTTTTAGATAAAGGGATTCAGTCTCTCAAACCCCTTGTGCTTCGGGATGTGGCGGAAGATATCCAGATGCACGAATCCACCATTAGCCGGGTCACTCACAATAAATATGTTCATACCCCCCAAGGAATTTATGAATTAAAATACTTCTTCAATGCGGGGATCACCTCCACACAAGGGGAGACGATGGCTTCAGAAAGTGTCAAGAATCTGGTTCGGGAGATCATCGCTAAAGAGGATCCGAGGAAACCTTACAGCGATGAGAAATTGGTTCAGATTCTCCAGGGAATGAACATCCATATCGCAAGGAGAACCGTTTCGAAATATCGAGAGATGATGAAAATCCTTTCCTCCAACGAACGGAGAAAGATCGTTTAATACTCATAGAATCGTTAGCATGATGCCGATTGCCATCCATTCAAAGAACTTTGGCGAAGATAAGGAGCTGACAAATGCAGGTCGCAGTGACATTTCGACATATGGAGACCGACGAAGGAGTCAAGGCTTATGTGAAAGAGAAGGTGCAGAAGCTTCAAAAATATATTGAGAACCCAAGGGAGGTTCATGTCGTTCTGGCGGTAGAAAAATTCCGGCATATTGCAGAGATCACTATTGTCGGGAATGGAAGGACTTTTAATGGCCAGGGAAGGGACAACGATCTCCATGCCGCCATCGATCAGATGGTGGATAAGATGGAGCGGCAGATTCGTGAACGGAGGGAGAAGGCAAGACGAAAAAGGGCAAACCCCTCTTCTCCAAAGGCCTCCCTCCAACTGAGCGGAAAGGCCGGAGAAGGGAAAGAAGAAGGAGACATCCCCCCCCTCATCCAGAAGAGACGTACTATTGCCAAACCCATGTCTCTTGAGGAGGCGCTCTCTCAATTGACTCTTTCGAAAAAGGATTTTTTAGTATTTATCAATTCAGATTCTGGGCAGATGAACGTCGTCTATCGGTCTAAAGACGGGGGTTACGAATGGGTGGAACCTCATCCCAAATAGGGAGATGCTTGAGAGGGAATGATGAAGATCATGGATTATTTGAATGAAGAGTGGGTGATCCCCAACCTGCAGGGAACGGACAAACCATCCATTCTGAAGGAATTGTCAAGCCTTTTGGTGAAGCCCTGCCAGGTAACCTCTGTCGAAGAGTTGCTCCAAGTGCTCCTCGATCGGGAAAAACTAGGATCGACGGGAATTGGGGAAGGGATTGCCATTCCCCATGGTCGATTGAAAAAGTTAAAAAAATTTTTCATCTCTTTTGGTCGTTCCCTCAAGGGCGTGGATTTTGACTCCATCGATCGAAAACCCAGCCAGCTCTTCTTTTTAGTCATGGCCCCAGAGAATTCGGCGGTGGATAATCTAAAGCTTCTGAGTCGTATTGTCACCCTGCTCAAAGGACCTTCCTTCAAAAAGAGATTGATGGAGGCTCCTTCCCAGAAGGAGCTTTTTCAAATCATCGCCGAAGAGGATGAGAAATATTAATCGATGAACAGCCTTCTCGTACAAGAATTGGAGCAGAATCGACAACATCATCTGGAACTGACCCTGATGACCGGGCGAAATGGGCTCAAGAAGAAGATTACCCATTCACAAGTCCAAAAGATGGGATTGGCCTTGACGGGTTTTGTCCAATTCATCAATCCAGAACGTCTTCAGATCATCGGAAATACAGAAATGGCTTATTTTAAAACACTCACTCCTGAGATGCAGGAGAAGGTGATTCAACAGATCTGTAGCCTGCCGTTGTCCTGTTTAGTGATTACTCGGGGTTTGGAGATTCCTGAATTTCTTCTCCGGGAAGCTGATGGGAAAGGGATCCCCGTATTTCGGACCAATCTCCGTTCTTTCGATTTCATTGAGCGGATCACCAAATTTTTAGAAGAGAAACTCTCATCCACCAGCAGCCTCCACGGTGTGCTCATGGATGTCTTTGGGGTGGGCGTCCTCATCCTGGGCAAAAGTGGGATCGGGAAGAGTGAATGTGCATTGGATCTGATTCTTCGTGGGCACCGACTGGTGGCGGACGATATGGTTCATATTCAGAAGCGATCTCCCTCTTCTGTGATCGGAAGTGGTTTCGAAGTGATCCAACACCACATGGAGATCCGAGGATTGGGGATTATCAACATTAGGAGCCTTTTTGGTGTAGAGGCCATCCGTGAGAAGAAGAAGATCGAGCTCGTCCTGGAGCTGATGGAGTGGGATACCCACCGGGAGTACGATCGCTTGGGGTTTGAGGAGGAAAAATTTTCCATCTTGGACGTTGAGCTCCCGATGTTAAGAATCCCCGTCACGCCCGCTCGGAATTTGACGACCATCATCGAAGTGGCTGTCCGCAATCACCTTTTGAAAGTGATGGGATACGATTCGGCCTTGGAGTTTGAGAAAAAACTCCTTCGAAAGATGGAAGAAAGAGAGGGGGACAGATTTGAGGTTGAGGGCGAAGTGGAGTGAAGAACATACGGGTGATTCTCATCAGCGGTCTTTCCGGGTCGGGCAAAACAACGGCCATTAAAGCCTTAGAAGATATTGGTTTTTATTGTGTCGATAACCTTCCCATCCTCCTTTTACCTAAATTCATAGAACTCTGTGAGCAATCAGGTGGAAAGATCTCCAAAGTGGCAATGGTGGAGGATATTCGGGGAGAAGCATCCTATCCTTCCTCGCAACAGGCAGGGGACACAGAAGGGGAGAAGGATTTTTTAGAGGATTCGAGAAGGATCATCCAAGAATTGAAGAGGGAAGGTTACCCAATCGAAATCCTCTTTTTGGAGTCTTCCGACTCCATTCTGATGAGGCGTTTCAGCGAGACCCGTCGTCAGCACCCTTTGGCAGTGGGCGGATCTATCCGAGAAGGGCTCCGTTTGGAACGAGAACGACTTCAAGGCATCAGGGATATGGCCCATCAGGTGATTGATACGTCACAATTAAATGTCCATCAACTGAAAGAAAAAATCCAACAGTATGCTCAAGAGGGGCGGAACTCAGGCCAGATGACGGTGCTCCTCCTTTCCTTCGGATATAGTTTTGGGATTCCTTTTGAAACAGACCTCTTGATGGATGTTCGGTTTTTACCCAATCCTTATTTTGTTGAAGAGCTGAAACGGTTGAGAGGGGATCATCCAAAGGTAGCGGAATATGTCCTCCAGTGGGAAGAGACAAAAGAATTTTTACGATACGTTCAAGAGTTCATTCGGTTCCTTCTCCCCCTCTATGAAAGGGAGAGAAAAACCCATTTGACCATTGCTGTGGGATGTACCGGTGGGAGGCATCGGTCCATCGCCATCGTCAACCGATTGGCAGAGATGCTCCGGGATGAATTGACGAAGAGGGGAGTATTTCTGTCTGTGCAACACCGCGATGCGGAGAAGGGATGAGGAAAGAGATGGTGGGGGTTGTTGTGGTGACGCATTGCCACTTGGCTGAGGAGATGATCTGCGCTGCTCAGTTGGTGGTGGGAGAGGAGTTAAAACAGTTTCAACCTGTTTCGATCGATCCGAAGGAAGGCTCCGAGGAGATCCGGGAAAAGATCATCGCTGCCATCCGAAAAGTGGATGTTGGACAAGGGGTGCTCATCCTGACGGATATGTATGGAGGGACCCCTTCCAATATCAGCCTCTCCTTCTTAGAGGAGAGGAGGATCGAAGTGATCACAGGAGTCAACCTTCCCATGTTGCTGAAATTAGCGACCTATCAGAACGATATGGATCTTGAAGCCTTGGCCGTTTTTATTACCGATTATGGTCAGAAAAATATCAACCTGGCCAGTGAGGTGCTTAAAAAACGGGTGGATAAAAAGAAGAGTTAAGAGTTTGAGAGTTTTGAGATTAGATTTTAGAATTAAAAATATCGTTTTGCGCTATGTGATGTGCTTTGCTTTTTTAAGGATCATTGGAAAGGAAACGAGACTACAAGCGTCGGGATGGAAGTTCAGACCTTTACTATTCGAAATCGCTTAGGGCTTCATGCGCGGGCAGCTGCCCTCTTGGTTAAAACGGCCAATCGCTTCGCTTCAGAGATTACCCTCGAGAAGGATGGCCTGGAGGTGAATGGGAAATCGATCATGGGCATTCTCATGTTAGCCGCTTCGAAGGGCTCGAAGATTACGCTGAAGGCAGAGGGAAAAGACTCGGTCCAAGCGATCAAGACCCTCGGTGAATTGATTGAGAATAAATTCGGTGAGGAATAGGAATGGCTGTTCAGCAACAGATCAATAAGTTTATCCAAGGAATCGGGGCTTCCCCTGGGATCATCATTGGGAAAGCCTATTTAGTTGAACGATTCAAAGTTCGTCTTCCTCAGAAGCGAATCGATCCGGCACAGGTTGAGGAAGAGATCAAACGGTTTTTCAATGTGATTGAAGAATCTCGGAATCAGTTGACGGAGGTTAAAGAAAAGATTTTGGATCCACAAGTACGTAAACATTCTTTTATCCTGGATGTCCACTTGATGATCCTGAACGATGAGATGCTGCTTCAGGACACGGTGGATACGATCCGAAAGAAAAAGGTGAATGCAGAATGGGCTCTGGATCTCACCTTGGAGAAGCTGGACACGGCCTTTAAGGCCATCGAAGACGAATATTTGAGGGAACGGCGCAGCGACCTTCACTATGTGGCGGCGAGGATCTTTCGAAATCTCTTGGGAAAGAAGGAAGATGATATCACCAAGATCAAAGGGAAAGTGATACTCGTCGCCCATGACCTCTCTCCAGCGGATACCCTCCAGATGAACCTGAAACATATCGCAGGGTTTATCACGGATATTGGCGGGAAGGTTTCCCATACGGCCATCCTTTCCCGATCTCTGGGCATCCCGGCCGTGGTAGGGCTCGAGGTAGCGACTTCCCTCATCAATGGGGGAGACCTCTTAATTATCGATGGAGAGACAGGAGAGGTGGCCATCAATCCCACAGAGGAGGTCTCTCAGTCCTTTCTCGAACGGAAACGCCGAACCAAATCGATCGAACGTGAGATTCTTAAGTATGCCTCTCTGCCGGCAGAGACCCGCGATGGAATTCGCGTCCGTCTCCAGGCCAATATTGAAATGGTGGAGGAAATTTCCTCTGCCAAGATGCATGGCGCGGAAGGGATCGGGCTTTATCGGACTGAAATCCTTTATCTCAATCGGAAAGACCTCCCGACCGAGGAAGAGCATTTTCAAACCTACCGACATATGGTGGAAAATATTTACCCTGCGACAGCTACCATCCGTACCTTAGACATCGGCGGCGATAAATTTCTTCCCGATTATTCGAAGAACAATGAGTTGAACCCGGCTTTGGGGTTGAGGGCGATCCGGTTCAGCCTCAAGGAGACTGAAATCTTTAAAGTCCAGCTGAGAGGGATTTTGCGAGCCAGTGTCCATGGAAAACTGAGGATCCTTTTCCCCATGATCTCGGGGGTTGAAGAGATTCGACAGGCGAAGGCTATTTTGGAAGAAGTTAAAAAGGACTTGGCCAAAGCAAAAATCCCTTTCGATCAGAGAATCCAGATCGGGGCCATGATCGAGATTCCTTCTGCCTCGGACATTGCTGACATTTTAGCGAGAGAAGTGGATTTCTTCAGCATCGGAACGAACGACCTGATCCAGTATGCGCTGGCCGTCGATCGGATCAATGAACATGTGTCCTATCTTTATGAACCCCTTCATCCGGCCGTTCTGAGAATCATCCGATGGGTGGTTCAGTCCGGTCATCAAGCCGGGATTCCAGTTGCCATTTGTGGGGAGATGGCGGCAGAACCCACTTATGCCTTGATCCTGTTAGGCCTGGGCTTGGATGAATTCAGCATGAACCCGGTCTCCATTCCCAAAGTGAAGAAGGTGCTCCGAATGTCAAGGTTTGAAGAAACCCGGTCGTTAGTCGAACAATTGTTCCAATTCCCAACGGCCTCAGAGATTGAATGTTTTGTACGAAACTGGATGGCCGAAAGATATCCTGAAGATTTTATTAAATGTTATGCAGAGGACATCAAAGCATAAAACAGCACGAAAAGGAGGAAATATTCCATGGCCATGACAGACTTTTTATTCACCTCAGAATCGGTCACCGAAGGTCATCCTGATAAGGTGGCCGATCAGATTTCGGATGCCATCCTGGATGCGATCATTGCTCAGGATACTCGGGCTCGAGTGGCCTGTGAAACGATGGTGACGACAGGAATGGCGATTATTGCAGGCGAGATTAGCACTTCCTGCTACGTCCATATGCCGTCCATTGTCCGTGAGACGATCAAAGAGATTGGATACAATGACTCGGCAATGGGATTTGATTGGGAGACCTGTGCGGTGATCACCTCCATTGATGAGCAGTCGTCCGACATCAAACAAGGGGTGGATGAGGCAGAAGATCATGAAATGGGAGCAGGGGATCAGGGGTTGATGTTCGGCTATGCCTGCAATGAGACACCGGAGTTGATGCCCATGCCCATCATCTTTGCCCATCGACTGACCCGACGATTGGCTGAGGTGCGGAAGAAGAAAATCCTCGATTTTCTAAGACCCGATGGAAAATCTCAGGCGACGATCCAGTATATCAATGGGAAGCCAACCCGTGTGGATTCGGTCGTGATTGCTGCTCAGCACTCAGAAAGCGTCACCTATGAGAGACTCAAGGAAGGGATCATCGAAGAGGTCATCTTCAAAGTCATTCCCGAGAAACTTCGAGATAAGAACACCAAATACTATGTCAATACAACCGGGCGCTTTGTGATTGGAGGGCCGAAAGCCGATTGTGGCCTCACGGGAAGAAAAATCATTGTGGATACTTACGGGGGGGTAGGAAGCCATGGAGGAGGCTGTTTTTCAGGGAAAGACCCGTCGAAGATGGACCGGACGGCCTCTTATATGGCCAGGCATATTGCCAAGAATGTGGTTGCAGCTGGGCTTGCAGAAAAATGCGAAGTTCAAATTGCCTACACTATTGGAAGAGCACAGCCTGTCTCTCTCATGATCGATACCTCAAGAACCTCAAAGATATCTCCTGACAAGATTGCAAAGATCATTCGTGAACATTTTGACATGAGGCCGAAGGCCATTATCAAATATCTCGATCTTCTTAAGCCGATCTATAAAAAGGCGGCCTGCTATGGCCATTTCGGTCGGAATGAACCGGGATTTCCTTGGGAGAGTACCCATCGGGCAGAGGAATTGAAGAAGGCTGCTGAACTCTAAGATAGATTAAGATAGGGTGATAGGGAGATGAGGAGAAAGGGAGAAAATGAAATCCAAGGTAAAGATTGATTACGACGTTAAAGATATCTCATTAGCTAAGAAGGGGCGACTTCGGATGGAATGGGCAGAGATGGCCATGCCTGTTTCGAAATTGATTCGGAGCCGTTTTGAAAAGGAGAAACCTCTAAAGGGAGTGCGTCTTTCAGCCTGCCTGCATGTGACCACTGAGACGGCTGTGTTGATGAGAACCCTTTTAGCAGGCGGAGCGAAGCTCGCCCTTTGTGCTTCCAACCCCTTGAGCACTCAGGACGATGTGGCGGCTTATCTGGTCAAAGAACTAAATATTCCTGTCTTTGCCATTAAAGGGGAAGACAGTAAAACCTATTATACTCACATCCAGAAAGCCTTGGCTCACTTTCCCAATCTTACCATGGATGATGGGGCGGATTTGGTCTCCTCGCTCCACTTCATCGCTCTGAAAAAATGGAAGGAACTTTCTCCTTCCGTTCGAAAATGGGCAGAGGGTCTCTCGCCATCCGAAAAGGAGGAAATGATAAAAGGGGTGATTGGTGGGACCGAGGAGACGACGACGGGTGTGATCCGGCTCCGTTCCATGGAGGCGACAGGGGTACTGAATTTTCCGATCATCGCTGTCAACGACGCTGAGACCAAACATTTTTTTGACAACCGATATGGCACAGGACAGTCGACGATTGATGGGATCATCCGGGCCACCAATCGTTTGATGGCCGGGGCAACCTTTGTCGTCTCAGGTTATGGATGGTGCGGGAAGGGACTGGCGATGAGAGCAAAAGGGATGGGGTCTAATGTCATCGTCACCGAGGTGAGTCCTCTAAGAGCTCTGGAAGCCGTCATGGATGGGTATCGGGTGATGCCCATTGAAGAGGCAGCTGAAATAGGAGATATTTTTTGCACGGTCTCTGGAAATATCAAGGTGATCCGGAAAGAGCATTTCTTAAAAATGAAAGATGGAGCCATTATCGCCAATTCAGGCCACTTTAATGTTGAACTCGATTTGGACGGGCTCCGTGAAGCGACCCTCTCCCAGCGAACAATACGTGATTTTGTGGAGGAGTTTCAACTCAAACAGGGACGAAGGGTCTATCTATTGGGGGAAGGAAGATTGATCAATCTCGCCTCTGCAGAGGGGCATCCCTCGAGCGTCATGGATATGAGTTTTGCCAACCAAGCACTTGCCTCTGAATATTTGGTGAAGTATCATCGAACTCTGGAGAAAAAGGTTTATTCCGTTCCTCTCGAGATCGATCAAGAAATCGCCCGGATAAAACTTCTTTCGATGGGTATTCAGATCGATCAATTGACCAAAGAACAAGTCCACTATTTAGCTTCCTGGGAACAGGGCACATAGGTTCCTCAAGGGCCCCTCCCATAATATTCGATGGAACGAAGAAAGACACGTCAGATTTCTATCGGCCCTGTTAAGGTTGGAGGGGATGCACCGATCTCTGTCCAGTCGATGACGAAAACCGATACGAGGGATATCCGAAGGACTGTCCATCAGATTCGACGTCTTGAAGAAGCCGGGTGTGAAATCATTCGGGTGGCTATTGTGGATGAAGAAGCAGCCCGTGCGATCACTGAGATCAAGAAAAGGATTCGAATTCCTCTCATTGCAGATATCCATTTCCACTCACGCTTGGCTTTGATAGCCATGGAGTCGGGAGCGGATGGTCTCCGTATCAATCCTGGAAACATTGGAGGAAGAGATCGTCTGAAGCCCATCGTTACAGAGGCGAGAAATCGCTCCATTCCGATCCGTATTGGGGCGAATGCTGGTTCTTTGGAGAAAGACCTCTTAAAACGATTTGGAGGAGCGACTCCCGAAGCGATGGTTTCAAGTGCATTGCGTACGATCGAATGGATGGAGGATCTCGGTTTTCATCTCATCAAAGTCTCTTTGAAGGCGTCAGATGCCTTGAGGACAGTGGAAGCCTACCGCCTATTTTCAAAAAAGTCGGATTATCCACTTCACCTGGGGGTGACAGAGGCCGGAAAAGGTTCTGGGGCTATTGTTAAATCCTCTATCGGCATTGGACTTCTGCTCAGCGAAGGGATTGGAGATACGCTCCGGGTTTCATTAACTGGAGACCCTGTTGAAGAAGTTCG
>Ga0187850_10004431_pt1 | contig 11147 bp, 7 predicted proteins | sample June2016WEW_4_15_FD_132436 | JGI IMG/M metagenome (GOLD analysis project Ga0187850, IMG submission 132436) | Peatland microbial communities from SPRUCE experiment site at the Marcell Experimental Forest, Minnesota, USA - June2016WEW_4_150 | ecosystem: Environmental > Terrestrial > Soil >... | reverse complement strand
GGATGGAAGCTGGTACGGCCGCTGGGGCGTGAACTATATCTACGGATCGTTCCTCGCCATGCGCGGCCTGGCTGCGAGCGGCGCGCCGGAAGCCAAGGACGCCGTTGCCAAAGCCGCACAGTGGTTGCGAACCATCCAGAGCCCCGATGGCGGCTGGGGCGAATCCTGCGCCAGTTACGACCGCGAGGGCTTCGTTCCCGCGCCGAGCTGCCCCTCCCAGACCGCGTGGGCCGTTCTGGGCCTGCGGGCCGCCGGCGACCGCGAGAGCGCCGCCGTCCGGCGCGGTATCCAGTTCCTTCTCGACCGCCAGCGGCCCGACGGCACATGGCCCGAGGAAGCCACCACCGGCACCGGCTTCCCCAATGTCTTCTACCTCACCTACGGCATGTACCGCGACTACTTCCCGCTGCTGGCCCTGGCGCAGTGGTAAAGCGAAGCCTATTCGCCCTTCCGGCGTTTCCTTAGACTGCGGGCGTGCTTGCGATCGCGCGCTCGACCGGTTGCCTTCTTTGACGCGATCAGATCTTCGCGCGAAATGACGGCGGCAGGCTCGCCATCGAAATCAACGAGAAGCCTGCGTTTCCAAGCTGAAACGAAATCAAGGCCGGGAAGGGATGTCAAGATATCAACGCGCACCGGGTCAACGCCCACCTGGTAGAACACCTCAGCCTCGGTGAAATCCGCCGGCCGGATATCTTGGAGGGGAGCGCCGAACTGAGCCAGCGCCCGGAACAGCGCCTGCGCGTTGCGCTCCGATGGGTCAACCCAGAGGTCGAGGTCCTTCGTGAAGATTGGTTCCGTGTAAATCATTACGGCGTAGCCTCCGACGATCAGGTAGCGCACGCCGGCCGCGTTCAAGTTTCTCAACAGATCTTTGTAATCGGAGCTGATCTTCATGAATGCCTTCTTTTGAAGCGGCTGTGATCGCAAGATCCCATGCGGCCTCCAGAATGCGGCTGGGGCCGAGTGCCTGCCAGAATTCGACGTCGAACTTGCGTCCCGGCGCCCGGCCGCGTGTCAGCCGTTCCATTGTCAGGCGGTCGCTCATCGACCCTATTATGCGACGTTTCCGACCACTTGGCATTACGCCACCCGCACCGTCTTCACATTCACAAACTCGCGGGTGCCGTACACGCCTAGTTCGCGCCCATATCCCGACCGCTTGGCGCCGCCGAACGGCAGGCGCGGGTCGGAAGCCACCATCCCGTTGATGAACACCATTCCGGCTTCGATCTCATCGATGAACCGCCGCTGCTCGGCCTCGTCGTTGGTCCAGACGCTGGCGCCCAGCCCGAATTCGGTGTCGTTCGCCAGCCGGATGGCCTCTTCGATTGCATTCGCGCGGTAGAGCGCCGCCACCGGTCCGAATAGCTCCTCGCCATACGCGGGCGCGCTCTTCGGCACATCCGCCAGCACCGTGGGCGCGTAGTAGTTGCCGGGCCGGTCGAGCCGCTTCCCGCCGAGGAGCACACGCGCACCCAATTGCAACGACCGGCGCACCTGCCGGTCGAGCCCTTCGAGAATATCCGGCGTGGCGAGCGGACCCAACTGCGTGCTTTCGTCCATTGGGTCGCCCACCCGGAGCGCCGCCATGCCCGCCACCAACGCGCGCTCGAACTCCGCCGCAATTCGCGCATCCACAATGAAGCGCTTGGCGGCGATGCAGGACTGCCCGTTGTTGATGGTGCGCGCCTCCACCCCCGTCCGCACCGCGCGTTCGAAGTCCGCGCTGGGCATCACGATGAACGGATCGCTCCCACCCAGCTCGAGCACCGTCTTCTTGATCCGCCGGCCCGCCTGGCTGGCCACTTGCGCGCCCGCCGGCTCGCTGCCGGTCAGCGTCACCGCCTTCACGCGTGGATCGCCGATCACGCGCTCCACCTGCGCGGAGCCGATCAGCAGCGTCTGAAACACGTCCAGCGGAAACCCCGCGCGGCGGATAATCTCTTCGATTTCGAGCGCGCACTGCGGCACATTGGATGCATGTTTCAGCAGCCCCACGTTGCCCGCCATCAGCGCCGGCGCCGCGAACCGGAAAACCTGCCAGAACGGAAAGTTCCAGGGCATGACGGCCAGCACCGGCCCGATGGGTTCATACCGGATGAAACTGCGCCCGGCGCCGGCATCCACCGGCTCATCGGCCAGCAGCCGCTTGCCGTGCTCGACGTAGTAGCGGCAGGCGCCCGCGCACTTGGCCGCCTCGGCCCGCGCCGCGCCGATGGGCTTCCCCATCTCGAGCGTCATGACGCGCCCCAGCCGGTCCTTCTCCGACTCCACAATCTCAGCCGCCGCGTTCAACCACCGCGCGCGATCGGCGAACGAAGTGTGGCGATAAAATTGGTAAGCCGCCGCGGCGCGTCGCAGCTTGTCTTCGATCTGGCTTTCGGTAAGCGGCTCGAATGTTCGCAATATCGCGCCGGTAGCAGGGTTAATGGAGGCAATCATCATCTATCATTTTAGTAGTTGCAGGGAAGGAGACCTATCTTGACCCATCGGGAACGCATCGCCGCGGCGCTGAATCACCGGGAGGCCGACCGGGTCCCACTGGATGTCGGAACAGGGCGGTTCACCGGGATCGTCAAGGGTGCTTACGAACGCCTTACCCAGCACCTCGGATTCGGCGAGCCCGGCGCCATCATCGACCGCATGCAGCAGGTGGTGGAGATGGACGAACGCGTGCTGGCGCACCTTGGGGCAGACGCGCGCGGCCTCGCGGAAGGTGCGCCCGACCGCGGCGGCAACGTGGAGCTGAACGCTACCGACTACCGCGACGAGTGGGGCGTGGTGCGCACCAAGCCTGAAGGTTGCCTCTATTACGAGGTCCGCCAAAGCCCCCTGGCGGGCGAGATCTCCGCGGCCGACATCCTGCGGCATCCCTGGCCCGACCCCACCGACCCCGGACGCTTTCGCGGCCTCGGCGAGAAAGCCAAACGGCTGCGCGAGGAAACCGATTACGCGGTGCTCTATGGGGCGCGCTACAACATGGTCCACACCATGCAGTACCTGCGCGGCTTCGAGGACTGGTATTACGACCTCGGCCAAAACCACGAGCTGTTCCAGGCCCTCATGCAGGCCGTGCTGGAGAACTTGCTGGAGGTGAACCGGCGCGCGCTGGCGGAGGTCGGACCGTATATCGACGTGGTGGCGTTCGGCGACGACGTGGGCCTCCAGGACCGGCCGGTCTGCTCGCCGGCGCTCTACCGCAAGCTGATCCGCCCGTCCCTGGAGCGAGTGGTGGAGCAGATACGGCAGCTCACCTCGGCCAAAATCCTCTACCACAGTTGCGGCTCGGTCTACCGGTTCATCGGGGACTTCATCGACATTGGCATCGACGCGCTGAACCCCGTACAGGTGACGGCCAAGAACATGGAGCCGGAGCGGCTGAAGCGCGAGTTCGGAGACCGCATCGCCTTCTGGGGCGCCGTCGACAACCACCGCCTGCTGCCCCACGGAACGCCCGACGACGTCCGCCGCGGCGCGCGCCGCATGTTCGACATACTCGGGCCGGGCGGAGGGTACGTGATGGCGGCGGTGCACAACATTCAGCCGGACGTTCCGCCGGAGAACATCTGTGCGCTGTTCGATGAGGGCCGCAGGTGCCGGTACGGCGCTACCAACTCCACCGCAGGCCCAACTGGCCCGTGCGTGCCGAGCCCGCGGGCGGGAAAATAGCCGTGCCGGTGATGGTTCCGCCATTGACGTTGTTCACGGTGGCCTGCCCGCCCAAGGGAGTTCCGCCGCCCGTCGGCTCGCCCAGATTGGTGTGGTTCAGGACATTGTGGAATGAGGCCACCACGGTGATGGCGCCCATCCGCTCCAAGTGAACCGTCTTCTGAAGCCCCAGGCTGAAGATGATGTATCCGGGGCCTTCGATGATGCCGCGGCCCGCATTGCCCCACCGGCCGTTGGCGGGCGCGACGAACGCCGTGCGGTCGAACCATTGAGCCTGCGTCCGCGGCATGGCGATGGTTCCGGTCGCCAGGTCCGGACGGAAGGTAGTGAGGTTCACGTTGGCCGGCGCCGTGCCGCTGAATACCGGCGTGAACCAGTTGCCGGTGCTCAGATTGCATAGCATGTTGAGCTGCCAGCCGCCCAGCAGCGGGCCCTTGCCGGGCAGTTCGTAGAGCGCCTGGCTCATCCACTGGTGGCGCGGCACGGAATAGACATTGCCGCGGTCGCGCCGGCGGTCATAGCTATTCTCGACCGAGGTGTTCAGCTCGAAATCGCCGCTATCGTCGATGTCGCTGATCTCCTTGGCCCACGTCCACGTCGAGGTGAACATCAAGCCCCCGCTGAAGCGCTTGCTGGCCTGGATTTGTAACCCGCTGTAGAGCATGTTGGCCCCGTTGTCGGAGTAAGTGATGTTAGCGAACTGCGGGTACGGACGCCGCGTGCTTACGAAGGCCGCCGTCGACGCCACCGGCTGGTTGGCGTCGCGCCGGTAGGCCAGTTGCGTTCCCTTCGAACCGACATAGCCGATGCGCAGCCCGATGTCGCGCGCCACCTCGCGCTCCACTGAGAGGCTGTATTGCTGCGCGTAGCTGTTGCGCAGGTTGGGCGCCACCCCTCCCAGCGCCAGCGTCCCCGGCGAGCCTGGAATCGCGAACGGATTCGCCAGCGTGAATTGCGGCTGGCCGTTCACGAAGCTGTTGGTGCTTACCGTGGTGACCGAGAATGGGCCGGCCGACATAGTCACTGGAATGTCGCCCGAATAGTGCGCGCAGTAAATGCCCCATCCGCCGCGGACCGCCGTCTTCCCGGCCTGGTCGAGCCGCCAGGCGAATCCGAACCGCGGCGCGAAATTGGTGTAATCCCCCTTCCGCAGCGAACGCCCCACGCCCAGTTGATCGGCGGTCTCGAGCGGAATCGTGGCGGAGGGGAACAGCGCGCTGATGTACTTCTTCGCCGCGTCGCTCGGAATCACGATCTTGCCCGTGGCCAGGTCGAACGAGTAGATATTGTCGTTCAGCGTGTACGCCGGACCGTTGTATTCGTACCGCAGCCCGTACATCAAGGTGAGGCGCGGGGTGACTCTGAAATCGTCCTGCACATAGCCCGCCCAGTCGCGGAATCGGATGTACTGCGGCTGGTATGGTTCCATGCGCGTCACCGATTGCGGCAATCCCAACAGGAAGTCCGCGTAGGCATTGCCCGTGAACGCGCCCGTGAAGGAGTAAGTCCCCAGGATCGGGTTGCCGGAAGTGTTCGGCTGAAACCGGTTGTCGAACCAGTTGACCTCTTCCACGCCGAACTTCATAGCGTGATGGCCGGCGATCCAGCTCAGGTTGTCGGCTAACTGCGAGTGCCCGTCGTTCACCGGATTGAGTAAGTTGATGGCGTTGCCCGTGACTCCCGAGATACTGAAGTAAGGGAGACTGTTGGTGTAGCCCCGGCTGGGCAGTCCCCCGATACCGATCTGGTTCAAGAGGTCCTGCCCATTCAGATTCGAGCTGCTGGCCGACACCAGAATCACCACGCCCGCGCGGAATTCGTTGACCACGTTCGGCCGGATCGTGTGGACATCCCCCAGCGTCCAGAAATTCACGCGGCGGATGTTGTCGGAGGTCCCCGCGGCCGAGGGCGGCAGCGACGAGCGCGCGCCTGGAATGTGGTAATCGTCCTTGCGGTTCTCATACCGCAGAAACGCCATGTTGCGCGCGGTGAAACTGTGGTCCAGCTTGATCTCCTCGGTGCGGTGCACTTCGGGCCCGTCGAACGACGCGCGATAGTTCGCCGCGGTTAACGAAGGCGCTCCGAAATTCGGCAGCGGCAGGAAGAGACTCTGCGTCTGGAGCGCCTGCGGGCTGAGATACCGCGCCAGAATCGTGTTCCCGCTGAACGGCGTCGCTCCGGTGAACGGATTCTTGAGAGCCGCCAAGCCGGTGAAATCTCCCTGCCGCATCGCCACCGTAGGCACGTTGGGCGAAAACAGGTACGCCGCCGCGCCGCGCATGCCATCGAAATCGAAAAAGAAGAAAGTCCTGTCCCGCTGCAATGGGCCGCTCACGGTCCCTCCGTAGTTGTGCAGGTTCTGGAAAGGTTTGGTGGTGGAGAACGTGCTGCGCGCGTCGGTGACGCTGTTACGCACGTACCAGAAGACGCCCCCGTGAAACCGGTTGGCGCCGGATTTCGTCGCCGTGGTCACCGTGCCCATGCCGCCGAACTCCGCGCGCGCGGTGAGCACATTGGCGGTGAACTCCTGAACGGCCTCCACCGAGGGCTGCGATACGTTGTCGGGGCTTCCGAAATTGCCGAACGTGGTTTCGATGCCATCCACCTTCACCTTGATGCCGGTCGCGCCCGCGCCCGGCGTCAGCCACTTGGCGCCGTTGCCCACCTGCACCACGCCCGGAACGGTCAGCGGCATGATCTCGGAGATAAGGCCCGAATCGCCCGAGTTTTTCGAGATGCTGCGCAGGTTGGTAGGCACTTCGATGATCTGCCGCGCCAGCATGTCCGACCCCACCGCCGGCGTTTCCATCTCGATGGCCGCCGGCACCGCTTCACTGACCACTATTTCGGTGGAGTCGGCCGCAATCTCGAACCTGAGGTCCTGCCGCACGGTGCCATACGCCTCTACCGCGAACGTGCGCGTCGTGAGCGAACGGAATCCCTTCGCGCTTGCTCGCAGCGTGTAGACGCCTGGCGCCAGGTCCGGGAAGGAGTAAACGCCGCTGGTGTTGGTCGAGGCCGCGCGCCGCACCCCGGTATCCTGGTTCGTCAAAGTGACGGAAGCATTGGGGACCGAGCCGCCGGAGGGGTCGGTCGCCAGTCCGGTTACGGTCCCCAGCGGTGTTTGAGCGTGCGCCCCGAAGGCGAGCACAAAAAGAACAATGAAAGCCCTTCGCATATGGGAACGACTATTGTGTCACACTGCTGGAGATGGCACGGCTTCACTGGCTGGTTACCGCTTTGGCGCTGATCCTTTTCGTGTGGCTGGCCCGCGAGGTGACGCGAGGCGACGCCATGCGCTTGGACACGCCCATTCGCGACGCCGTTCACGCCAGGTCCTCGCCGCCGCTCACGGCCGTGATGCGCGGCGTGTCGCTATTTGGCTCCGAGGTTATCCTGGCGCCGCTCGGCGTGATTCTGGTTTGGTGGCTGGTGGCCGCGAAACGAAGACGCGCGGCGGTGGTGTTTGCGGTGGCGGCCTTGGGCGCGGAAGCGCTCGATCAAATCATGAAGTTGCTGTTCAACAGGCCGCGGCCCGAGCCTTTCTTCGGACTTGCCTCGCCTGTGACCCACAGCTTTCCCAGCGGCCATGCCATGGTGTCTTGCTGTTTTTTTGGCGTGCTGGCGATGATTCTGGCCGCGCGGGGCGTCCCCTGGGCCCGGTCGCGCTTCAAGCGAATGGCGATTTTCGCCGCCGCGGCGCTGCTTGTGGGTCTGATGGGATTCTCGCGCGTGTACCTCGGCTTCCACTATCCGACCGATGTGCTGGCGGGCTACGCCGCGGCGGTCATCTGGCTGGCCGTGGTGCGCGCGCTCCACCTGGAGTTTACAAAACGTCACAGTACGTGACGCCGGATTGTGCGCCGGCTGTCAGGATACGAATGCGCATGTACCCGGCCTGGTCCAAGTACACCTGGTACAGGGGCAGGTCGCGCTCCTTTACCACGTAGCTGCCCGTCTGCAAGCGCCACGAATCCTCGTAGGTCGAGACCACGAGCGGATTCCCGGCCGCCGCTCGAATCCGGAACTGCGCGGTGGAAGGCTCGTAGTTTGCGTAGCTATAACACCGGGCCAGGCAGGCGCGGTCGATCATGTGGGTCAGAGCGTTGATGTGGAGTGTGGGATCGTCGATCGCGCTCACCACCCGCTGCCCCGGCGGCAATTGCCACACCAACCGCGTCATCTGGTCTTCGAAAGCATTCAGCACACGCTCATCCCGGTAGAGAAAACCGAAAAACAGGAGCGCCACCACGCCCATCGCGTAGCGGTGGTAGGCGCGCATCGGCGCCGCCGCCAGCAACGCGCACAAGCACACGCCCACAGCCAGAGACATGCGCTCGGCGATGTATACCAGCGCGTGGTTGTAACCGGGAATCTGCAACCTGGTGGGGACGATGCAGACACCCGCCGCGCTGAGGACGGCAATCTGGAACGGGAGGCTCGATAACACGCTGCGAGCTCCGGACTTGCCCAGCAATCGCACCAACAGCAGCACCGCAACCAGCAGTAATCCGAGGCACGGTGCGCCATACTTGTCATTGAAAACCCAAAGCTGGTCGGTCCCCGTGATCATCATCATCTGTTGCGGCAGCCATATGTAGGACATCATGCTGGTCGCCACGGCGCGCCCCGCAACCATGGCCGCCAGAGATGCGGCCATCAGGATCGCTCGGTGGCGCGGCGTCATGGGGCGGGCCAGCCACAGGTACGCCAGCAGGGCAACGGTCCAGGCCACCGGCAGCCCGTGGGCCACGTACGCGACTATCAGAACGGGGACCGCGGCCGCCACTCGCCGGGGCTTCCATTCCCACGCCAGAGCCAGACCCCAGAAGCACAACCCGAGGCTCAGATAAAAGTCGAACAGGCCCATGTGCAACACCCAGCCGTATGCCAGCATGGCGATGGCCGGCATCAGGCCCCAAGCGCGGCGGCCCGCTACCACCGAGACGAATGCGAAGGCTCCCCAGACGAACGTCAACACCGCCAGTGAAACTGAAATCCGCTGTGCCGCTTCCGCCCCGAGGGTCTTGAAAAGCCCGCTCAGCATGAGATCGAAAAGAACATTGGTCGTCTGGGGAACGATGGTCAGCCCCGGTGCTCGCCCGCTTTCGATCAACTGTGCCAGCCACGCGTTATAGATGTGGCTCGAGAGGTCGCCCAACTGCAAGCGCGATTGCCAGTAGCAGGGGACCAGCAGCAGAAGGGAAGTCAGCACGTAAGCCATCGGGCTCCGCAGTGGCGCCGGCGGCGCTACGCCCGATGCGGGTCTTGCCGCCGGTGGCGTTGTCACCGGCGGTCTCGCGATCTTGAGATTCTTTCGCATAGAGGTGAACTAACGCGCGGGACTTCCCGGCTCCGGTGGGAAGTACCACAGCCAGATGGATTTGCCAACTTTCTCCGTGGGCTTGATGCGGTCTGGCCACACGGTCACTCCGGGATACGAGTCCCACAACCCCAGGCGCCTCTGCTTCAAAACCGTCATGCTGACGGCGTTCCAGCCGGGCGAAGGATTTAGCACATCCATGTGCATGTCGATCGGGGGGAAACCGAACTCCTTCTCGAAGTCCGTAACCTGGAGCGGAACCCATGTCAACTGCTGCGCGCCGGCCTCGTGCAACCGCGTGGCCAGGCGTTTCACATCCTGCCCCCAATCCAGGTCGGAATCCACCAGGATCTTCTCCGGTTCACCGCCGGCGAATTCATCGAAATAGGCCAAATAATCCGGGTGACTCAGAAGGGAAGAGCCGGCCAGCCAGACCACCATCGCGGCGACGACGGCCGGGATCCACTTCCGCGCGCGCCCCAATTCCAACAAGTGCATCGCGGCGGCGGCCGCCAAAAGGGAGAATCCGACATACACGGGGAGGATATGACGAACGCCGATATTGATGTGAGTAAATAATCCCACCAGGATCATGCCGGCCGAAAACGCCAGCGGTGGCCCGGCGCGCCGGAACCACTCCCGCCTCCGAACCGTGAACGTCACGCCGCCGGCGAGCAGGAGCAGGAAAGCAATCGGCGTCTTTACCGCCACTACCACGGGGTAGAAATACCAGAAGCCGGTATTGCTGCGCTCGCCGAGCAGGAAACTGGGGTGTCCTTCGGCGTTGTGCCGCATCACGTCTTGAATGCCTTGAAAGAGTTCCGGCGCGGGCACTTTGCCGAATGAGAAGCGGTAACCGGCCCACATCAGCAGGCACGCCACCAGCACCGCCAGGCCGAGCGTCGGTAACCGTTTCCTCGCGGCGCTCAGAAGCCAGCCCGGTTTGGGACGCTCGGTGACGCAATACCAAGCCAGCGCCAAACCCACGCCGGCGGGAAAGAACACCAGCGTGGAGAATTTCGAAAGCATGGCCAGCCCGGTGCTTACGCCGAACAGCGCCCCGTGAGCCAGGGTGGGATTCTCCACCCAAATCAATGCGGAGAAAAACGCGGCCCCCAGGAAAGCCGTAAGCGCCATATCGGTTGTGGCCAGGCCGGCATGGGCCAGGACCGGCGGAAGAAAACTGAACAGAAAGACGGCCGCCACCGCCACGGACGGACTGAAATAGCGCCGCCCCCACCCATACACCACCAGGCACGCGATCCAAAAAAACGGCAGAACCCCCAGGCGCGCCAGCTCGAGCGTCAGATCGTAGTGGTGGCCGTAATAGAGGATGGCGAGACCCTCTTGGGTCATCGAAGCGAGGTCCACCCGCGGCGTGTTCTGAGATCGAGTGCCTAGCAGATAGGGGCCCAGGGCCGTGGCCACCCGCGCCAGCGGAGGATGCTGCGGCTCCCACTGGTAGACGCCCTTGTCCAGCCACTCCATGCCGCAGGCAATGTGGGCCGGTTCGTCGTAGGTGTGGTTGAAGACCGTGTAGGTGGCGATGATCCGGATGGATGCAACGAGAACCAGGGCCACGGCGACGGTCTGGCCACGCCGTTCCAGAAACCCTTCGGCTGTCAGGGGTGAGGAGACAGGAACTGCCGTGACCTGGGGCGCTCCGTGGCGCTTCTGCTGCTTTACCGTCACTGATTTGAATCTAGCATGGCACGCGTCGGGTTTTGCGGGTGCGGACAATCCGATTAATCCCGAGCATGGTGCGGCGGGGCGGAGGTGCAGAACGAAACTATACGAAGGAGGCGGCGGAGAGGTGTTCGCGCCAGACGGAAGAATAACACAGACGTTTCCGATATGCGCCATTGGATGTATAATCTATGCTGGCTAGGTTGCGGCCACGAATTCAAGTAGAAGGAGGAACCCCACATGAGCTTGGCATTGTTCTCTTCGGTGGTCGGCGGCGTAATGACAAGTATCCTGTTGCCAGTAATCATTCGCTCTGTCCGAACTCAATTTGCAGAAGCCGTTCCCGCGGATATATGCGAGTCGCGTTTGGTGCGCTTCGTGTCTATCGCATGGCCCCATCTCCGTAAATACCTTGTGCTGCTGGTGTTTTCAATATTGACTGCCCTGGTGCTAGTAGCTTTCCTAG
>Ga0187850_10004425_pt1 | contig 11163 bp, 7 predicted proteins | sample June2016WEW_4_15_FD_132436 | JGI IMG/M metagenome (GOLD analysis project Ga0187850, IMG submission 132436) | Peatland microbial communities from SPRUCE experiment site at the Marcell Experimental Forest, Minnesota, USA - June2016WEW_4_150 | ecosystem: Environmental > Terrestrial > Soil >... | reverse complement strand
GGAGGTGCTCCATAACCAGACGAGGGTGTTCCAAGTAGTCTTTGTGGCCGATGAAAGCCCGTGCCCCAGAGTCCTTAAAAATGTGCTCAAGCTCTCCCACTCTATAAAGGAAGTTCACTGGGAGAACCACAGCCCCAACTTTAGCTAATGCATAGTAAACGATAGCCCAATCTATAGAGTTAGGCATCATCAACACGCAGGTATCTCTGGGGTGGAGTCCCGCACGAACGAGTCCATGGGACAAGCGATCCACCTGTCTGTTTAATTTTTCATAAGTGATTGTTCGTTCCAGGAAACGAATGGCTGGATGCTCAGGCATTCGTACACTGCTCTCAATGAGAAGGTTGGAAATATTCACGATCCCACCTTACCCTTTACCTATTCAATAAACTCATCCCTTGACCTCCGGCCAAACATGATCAATGGTATCGAGATTAATTAGAAAATAAAGGTTGCTTTCCCTTTTTCAACGTTCGTCAGAAGTCAACCAGCCATGAGATCGATGAGTATCATATTATTAGGTTCAACATTGTAAATCTTTTTCCAAGGAGAAGCGGTTGTGTGTCAAGGAGAAGGCATCGGAAGATATTCGGGTACCCTAATAGCTCTGCCAGAAGCAGACCCGCTATCAGTTTGCTGAAGAAGGTTTTTTCAGCAGCCTGCTAGAGGCCCAGGTACGTTCTACGAAGAACCTCGTTTTGAAGCAATTGCTCGCCGGTTCCTTCAGCGATAATTTTTCCAGAGGAGAGGACATAGTTGCGGGAGGTCATTTTGAAGACCGTGCTCACGTCCTGTTCAACGAGCAAGACGGTGATCCCTAACTTGCGGATCTCTCCGATCTTCTGAAATACCTCAGCTCGCAAAATGGGGGCAAGGCCCGTCGAGGGCTCATCAATGCACAACAATTTTGGTTTAGACATCAATGCCCTGCCAATGGCGAGCATCTGCTGCTCCCCGCCGGAGAGCGTCCCGGAGATCTGGTTTGATCGATCCTGTAGCACGGGAAACAGTTGATATACCTTACCCAAGTTATCCCGAATTTCGTCCTTGTCCTTCAACAGGTAAGACCCGGCCATGAGATTATCGATCACCGTCATCTCTCGGAACGGCCTTCGCCTCTCTGGACAAAGGATCAGGCCTCGCTTAACGATTTCATGGGCAGGTATCTGATCGATTCGCTCTCCATCAAAGGTTACCGCACCCTCAAGAATAATTTCACCATGGGTTGACCTCCGCGTAATCTCCCTCTCCCAGGCTACCAATCCGGTAATGGCTCTTAGCAGGGTCGATTTGCCAGCCCCATTGGGACCCACGAGGCTGACCAGTTCACCTGCATCGACACCCATGCTCAAATTGTTAATGAGCATGGCTTTGTCATACCAAACCGATAAATTGGCGACTTCAAGCAGCACGCCTAGATATCTCCTCCTCCGAGGTAGGCCTCAATAACGTGAGGGTCTTTGATGATTTCATCGGGCGTTCCATTAGCAATGATGGTCCCGAAATTCAAGACCACGATACGATCCACGATCTTCATCAACCATTGAAGCTTATGTTCGACGATGATCATGGCTGGTCCTTCGCTGTGCAATCGACCGAAACGGCCACCCTTGTGTAGGCGCTTGATGGATATGGCCATGAGATCCGTCTCAGCAGGACTCAGCCCACCGAAGGGCTCATCCAGAAGGAGCAATTCCGGCTCCGTGGCCACGGCCCGCGCCACTTCCAGCCTTTTAAGGTCACCCTGTGAAAGCGTAGAGGCGTTTTCCCGCGCCATATCTGAAATGCCTGCGAATTCCAGGGCATCCATGGCCTTTGCCTCCAACCGCTTGACCCATTCTCCCCTTTTCATGGCACGTGGGGAAAGGCAGGAAACCATGACATTGGCGATGATCGGGAGGCGCCGGAATGGTCTCATGTTCTGAAAGGTACAGGCGATGCCCATATTAACAATATCCCAGGTCTTGCGGCCTACGATTTCCTTTCCCATGAAACGGACGTTTCCGGCATCCGGCTTCAGAATGCCAGTGATCAGCCGTAGCAGGGTGGTCTTGCCAGCACCGTTTGGTCCGATCAAACCCAGAATCTGATCCCTTTCCATGGAAAAGCCGATATCATTGACAGCCCGAAGACCGCCGAAGTTTTTGGTGAGCCCTTTGATTTCAAGGAAGGATTGGGTCATATCAGCGCTCTTCACCCTCTTCTCTCAAATCCCTGCGCGAAACCTTTCCCACGTCCGTCTTTGGAAGCTCGCCCCTGAATTCGATAATCTTGGGAACTTTGTAGTGGGCGAGATTTTCTTTACAGAAGTTAATAATCTCCTCTTCAGAAATTTTACCCCGGGCTTCGCTTTCCAGGACCACATAAGCCTTGATGAGTTGACCCACCTTTGGATCGGGCACTCCCACGACACCAGCCGCCTTGATTTGAGGATGCTGGTAAAGGACCTCTTCCACATGTCTTGCGAAGACTGAATATCCCTTGTACTTAATGAGATCCCGTTTACGGTCAAAGAAGTGGAAGTAACCTTCCTCATCCATGCTGACAAGGTCTCCGGTCCTGAGCCACTTCTCTCCGTCAATGTCGATCAATGACTCCCGGGTTCCCTCCTCTCTTTTCCAATAGCCTTGCATGATGTTCGGCCCATTCAGAATCAATTCCCCAACCTCACCGACCGGCAAGAAATTCGTGCCTTCGTGTTCGATAATGGCAGCCTTCATGCCGGGCAGGGGCACTCCGAAAGAACCATTTTTGGGCCTGTGGTAAGGGCTACCGTGGCTAATGGCTGTGGTCTCGGTCATCCCATATCCCTCGAAGATCTTTGACCCAGTTCTTCTCTCCCATGCTTCAATGGTCGATTCATGAAGGGTATCCGCACCACAGGCGATCAGCTTGAGCCGCTTCCAATTGACCCTGTCTGTTTTTTCGTATTCCTTGAGGTATTCAAACATGGTGGGCACACCATAAAATGCGGATGCCTGGTATCTTTCCATGGCGGACAGGATATCGTCTATGTCAGGTGTGGTGAAGAGGACCATTGTGAAGCCCTGACTAAGGCTCCCGAGCATCACGACCACCTGACCATAGATGTGGAAAAAGGGCAAAAAGGCCATGACCAATTCGTTGCCTTCTTCGAAGAAAGGCCAGAATGCCATCACTTGCGCTTGTAAGGCCACCATATTGGCGTGGGTGAGGATAGCTGCCTTAGGAAGCCCTGTGGTGCCCCCCGTGTAAGGAAGAGCTGCGATGTCCTTCACCGGGTCGATCGTTACCTTGGGAGGCTGAGGCGGGTATTTCTTTATGAGGTCCTGAAATTGAAGAAGGCCAGCCTGTTCCCTGTGCGTGGGGGTAGGAACCTTCATTTCCGAATAGACCTTTCCCAGGGCCCCCTTCCCTAAAAGCCTTTTGAGCGCGGGCAAGTAATCGGCAATGCTGGTAAGGATGACATTCTTCATGGCAATGCCGGTCTTCTCTACATTATCATAAAGGATATCCTGACAGACCACGGTCATTGCATCGCTGTCCTGTAGCTGATGCTTTATTTCATGGCTGGTGTAGACGGGGCTGATGGGGGTGACTTTCGCACCGATCTTCAAAGCCGCGAAGTAGGCGATGACATATTGCGGGCAGTTCAGGAGGTAGAGGGCGACGGTGTCGCCCTTCTTTACTCCTAAATCGGCTAAGGCTGTAGCAAAACGGTCGATCAGATCTTTCAGCTTTGCATAGCTGATCTTATTTCCGTAGAAGATCAACGCAGTCTTATTGCCGTATTTCTTCACGACCCGGTCAAAGAGGTCAGGAACGGATATGGCGGGTATGTCCACGGTTTCAGCGACACCTTCAGGATAGTGCTTCAACCAGGGTTTTGCAGCATAGGCTTCCTTTGCATTCATTTTCTTCTCCTCCACTTTATCCCAATTGCGGATTGCAGGATTCGGATTGCGGAATTTTCAATCTGCAATCCGCAAACTAAGATTACGAGGCGCCTTCTCAGCAAACTGCTAATCCAACGGCGCCGTACACACGCGGCACGTATCACGCGTGGCGATATTTCTGATTTTACACCGGGGACACTCCTTTTCGATTTTGTCCCGTAGCCAACGAAAAAGCCCATCAGGCATATAGAGAAGAATCAACAGTACCACACATGCGAACATTAATGTTCGATACTCTTGCCAGAAACGCATAAACTCCAGCAAGGGGAAAAGGATGAATACCGCCCCAACCGGGCCATAGATAGTTACAATCCCACCGAAGATGGCCCAGATGACCACCTGGAAGGACAAGGACACTTCAAGGGTTGAAGGGCCTGCAATCCTCATAAAGTGGGCATAGAGTCCCCCGGATATCCCGGCAAAAAAACCGCTGAGACAAAAGGCCAGAAGTTTATAGCGTGTCGTGTTGATACCGGCTGCCCTGACAGCCAGTTCATCCTCCCGGATGGCATGGAAAATAATGCCAGTATTGGAGTCGGTGATCTTCCACATAATCGTGCACAGGCCGAGCATCACCACGACTGTGATGTAGTAATCAGCGACACGAGACTGGGCCAGCCGAGCGATCCCAGAAATTCCAAGTTCTCCACCTGTAAGGTCGGGAAGGGCAAAAACGACGCCCATGAGGATGATGGGGAAGGCAAGGGTGGTTAGAGCAAGATAAGTACCTCTGAGCCTGAGGCACGGTATCCCTATGATCAGGCCTGCCAGAACTGCGCCCAGCGCCCCAAGGGGGATGGTGCCCCATGGAGGGATACCCGCATATTTATTGAGCAGAGCTGCGCTGTAAGCTCCCACTCCAAAGAAAAGGGCATGTCCAAAATTCATCTGGCCGGTAAAGCCGGAAAGCAGATCCCAGCTCGCAGCCAATATGGCAAAGATACTGGTGAGCGTGAAGATGCGCAGAAGGTAAGCATCTTTGGTAAACAAGGGCAAGAGTAGCAGAATGAGAAAAAAGAGGACGGCAACGACCCGGGAGGGGAGAACAAGCACTTCGTTTTTGAGTACGGTAAAAAGCTTTCTCAGGTAAAACAGAATGAGGTCCATGTCTACCCCGTTAGAAAGCCCCGCTACTCGGAGCGGGGATGAAGGTAACATTCCTTTTGGAGCGAACCCCGTTAGAGATTTATCCCTAAACGGGGCGAACAATCAGTTTAAAGGCCCGTGTGAGGCCTCCCGTTAGAATGGCGAACGCCTTCTAACGGGGTCTATCTTTCTTCCTCGAAGGACACGCCAAAGAGGCCTTCCGGCCGTATGAGCAATACAAGAATCATAATGGAGAGGGCCACTGAACCCTTCAGAAAGGCGCCCATAGGAGCAAGAAAGACCACCAATGCTTCTGCAAAGCCCAGAATGTATGCCCCCATGAAGCTGCCCTTGAGACTGCCAAGCCCACCTAATACGACGACTGCCATCATCATGACCAGCGGGTACATCCACATATGGGGTTCGAGTATGGTGAGGGGTACGACAACAGCGCCTGTGAAAGCGGCTAACCCAACAGAGACACCCATGGTCATCATGGCTACCCGAGCCTCGTTGATCCCCATGAGGTTGGCCACTTCCCTGTCTTGAGCAGTGGATCGGATGGCCAAGCCCAGTTTGGTCTTCATCAGAAGGACCCAAAGCGCTGCCATAACGAGCAAGGCTGCGCAGAAGGTCAGGAGTTGTTGATAAAAGACCTTTACACCTAAGATCACAAAATACCCCTTGACCAGTGAGGGCACACTCAAATAGGTGCCTGTGAAATTGAGAATCATAATCTCCTGGAAGGCCATAGCCAGGGCAATAGTCGCTATCAGCACAGCACCCTCATGCTCTCGGATAGGGTTTATGAAGATCTTATAGGAAATCATGCCCAACAAGGTGACCAGAACGATGGCTGTGACCATGCCCCAGATGGGATGGAAGCCCATCTTATGGGTGACGAAATAGATACAGTAAGCAGCCACCATGTAAAAGGCGGTGTGGGCGATGTTTACAATGCGGGCTACACCGAAAATCAGGGAAAACCCAATGGCGAGAAGGGCGAATACACTCCCACTGATGAGACCACTGATGATGATGTTCAGAATGAGACCCATGTTATCTTAATTCCCTCAGAACCTTGAGACTGTCCGCCCTTTTGAAGACCATTACCCCCTTGTACCCTCTCCCCAACGGGGAGAGGGTACAAGGGGGCATTTCATAAAGTTGTTTCTCAAGCACCACACTAATTATTTCTTATACTTTTCGATGACCCACGGAGGTATCTTGTAGGAGACAATCCCCTTGTACGTGATCTCAGGTGCCTCTGGGGTTGCCTTCCACTTGTTGGGCCAGACGCCCTTTATCTCACCATCCTGCCATTGAACACCCAAACTTGTTAGGTATCCTGGGCCCCATCTGAGTTCATGGAGGGGTCGTCCTTCGGCATCCTTCAGGTATGCCACTGTGCCAGCAGGGACTTTGTACACACGGTTCTCCAGGACAGACACAAGCTTGTCAGGATCGAGGGTTCCGGCCTGCTCAATGGTTGGCGCAAGTCCGTAGACAATAGCAGTGTAAGTATCCGCGGTGTAGGTTGGCGTCTCACCGAATCTTTTCACATAGGTGTCAACAAATGGCTTTGTAAGTTCATTGTACTCGACCCCGCGGCAATAGGTATCCGTGGTAAAAACATAATTGCCCATCCCCTGTGTGGCCTGCCAGAAGCCGTCTTTTTGGGCCTCCACATTGATGCCTACCTGTACAGCCGGGATCTTGAGTTCGCCTGCCTGCCTGGCAAACGGAATCCCCACCGAAGAGGAAAAGATCGTGAAAATAATATGGGCCTCTGAACGCTGGATGGCAGACAGTTCAGCTGTTACATCTGTGGCCACCGGAGAGGGTCTCCAAACACCTACTATCTCCATGCCCATGTTGGGAATAACACTCTCGGCCGCTTTGATCATGGGTTCAGTCCACACGGCCTTTTCCGCAGCGACAGCGACTTTTATTTTGGGTATGTTTAAGGATTGTTTCAATATGGCTCCAACGGTGGCCAAATGGATGAAGCTCGTTCTGCCAAGGTATGTGGAATTGAAAGGGGAGGCCCGGAACCAATATTTGTAAGTGTTGTAGTTCTTGGCCACTCGGTTACAGAGCTCATCATGGGCAGCCCCTACCCCGATAAAGATTTTCTTGTTCTCCATGGCAATGTCCTGCATGGGCAGGACGGCCTCAGTTCGGAAACCGCCAACAACGAATTGCACCTTATCCTTCGTGATAAGCCGCTCCATGGCATTGGTGGCGTCCGTGACGTTGACGAATTCGTTGGAATCTGCCTGAATAAGTTGAATTTTCATCTTTTTTGCGCCAACCTGAACACCCCCTTTGGCATTCAGCTCCTCAGCGGCCATTGTGGCTCCATCCCAATGCCCCTTCCCCTGCAAAAATTGCATCGGGCCGATGACGCCGATCTTAATCTCCTGCCCGAAAGCAACTGCCCAGGACGACACTAAAAATAAAGAGACCATTGCCAATACAAAAATTCTTTTCTTCCACCTATCCATTTGTAGTCCCTCCTTTCTGAGATTTCTGAAGAAGTTCCGAAATCTCTGAAAATCTGTTTAATCATTTTTTGAAATCGATGTAATTAAGAGAGCGCAGCCCTCCCATAAAAGGTGCGTCCCGATTCAGCCATCTCTTTGAGCAAGGAAGCGGGTTTGAATCGGACTCCCTGCTCCTGCTCCAGCTTCAAAAGATGCTCATAGACATTACGTATTCCCCAGGCGTCTGCATAACGGAGAATACCGCCGCGGTATGGAGGAAATCCTAATCCGTAAATAATGGCCAGGTCCATATCTTGAGGTCTATCGCAGATTTCCTCCTGAATCATGTAGACAGCTTCGTTAATAGCGCGGGCAAGCATCCGATCTACGATCTCCTTGTGTGAAGACTTCTTGGATTTGATCCCTTTCTCCTTTAAATATTTTTTGATCACCTCCTGAACCTTTGGATTCGGGACAGGTTTCTCGCTACTGTAATCGAGCCAACCCGCTCCAGTCTTACGACCATAACAACCAGTTTGGTAAACAAGCTCGTAAATAGGTGACATCTTCCAGCGATCTCCAAAGGATTTCTCAAAATTCTTTCCCACGTGATAACCGATGTCGATGCCAGTGAGGTCGCTGAGAGTTGCCGGTCCCATGGGCATTCCGAAATTGAGGACCGCTTCTTCAATAAGGGCTCCATCCACTCCCTCACCTATCATGAAGGTAGATTCGCCCATCAGGGCTCCAAGCTGTCTCGATACATAGAAGCCTGGACCATCATTCACCACAATGGGCACTTTGCGTATCGCCCTCGCAAAGGCTACACTCGTTGCCAATGTCCCGTCCGATGTTTTCTTTCCGCAGATGATCTCCAGCAATTGCATCCGCTCAGCAGGATTGAAGAAGTGAAGCCCGATCATCCTGCCTGGATCTCTCAGGACGGAAGCCATTGCAGTGACGGGAAGGGCTGATGTATTGGTAGCAAATATGACATCCGGTCGACAGATCCCTTGAAGGTTTTTCCAGATCCCCTGCTTAATCCCCATATCCTCTAATACAGCTTCGATGATTAGATCAACGCGCTTCAGGTTATCAAGGGAAGTAGTGGTGGTCAAGCGATCCTGGATCATACGATCAAGGTCTTCCTGAGTCATCTTCCCTATCTTTATCGGGTAGGCAAAGGTCTTTCGGATGGCTGAGAGGCCTTTCTGAATCGCCTCATCATTGATATCCCAGAGGATGGTCTCGAATCTATTGCTGAGGAGGAGGTTTGTGATGCCAGAGCCCATTGCTCCTCCTCCAAGCATGGCCACGGTCTTGATCTTTTGTGGCTCCACTCCTTTGATCTTGGGGAGCTTTCCCGCAGCCCTGGTGTTGAGGAAGATTCCGATCAGGTTCTTGGCCACATCCGACACAGCGCAATCGCTGAAGAGTTCAGCCTCTACCTTCAGGTCGGCCTCAAAATCGTCAGAGAGACCTCGCTCCATGGCCTCAATGGCCTTGAAGGGGGCAATATATCCTTTGCCTTTTTTCTCTGCCTCACCCCTGGCGAAAGAGATAATCATTTTTTTCGTGACAAAGTTTGGAAGCCGATCCTTCCGTAGGCGCGTCATTCGATCGCGATGATTTAATTCACCGGAAATGAAGCGCTGTACGGCTCCCAAAGCTTTCTCCAGAAGAGACTCCGGGGGAACGACCTCATCAAGGCAACCTTTTTCCAATCCCTCCTCTGATGAAATGGGCTGTCCTGTTGCGATCATCTTCAGAGCATCAGGGAGCCCCACAAGCCGAGGGAGCCTCTGTGTTCCACCCGCTCCTGGGATTAAACCGATCTGAACCTCTGGCTGTCCCACCTGTATTCCTTTTGCTGCAATTCGATAGTGGGAGGCCATGGCGATCTCCAAACCTCCTCCAAGGCAATTTCCATTCAGGGCAGCAATCACAGGCTTGGGTCCTTGTTCTATTGAATTGAGGAATCGGTTGTTCTCCATGACCAGGGGCAATATGAAATCTCTGTCTTTCACTTGTTGAATCTCGGTGATGTCTGCGCCTGCAATGAAGTTCTTTTCAGTCCCGGTGAGAATGACGGCCTTGACCTCATTATCTCCAAAAGCTGCGATCAGGGCGTCTCTCATTTCCTCCACAAATGGCTTAGAAAGTTGGTTAACAGGTGGATTGTTTAACCTTAAAATAGCCACACCTTGATGAAGATCAACTTTTATCGTCCTGTAATCAGTTTTCATAAGTTTCTACTCCGGTGATTAAGATTTAGGGAACTAAAGCAGGGAAATATAAAAGCATATCGTAGACTTGATTGGTCAAGATGACCCACCTATCGCCCCCTTTATACGTTCATCTGAAAAAAAAATCAATTAAAATAATATGCCCATATTCTCCCATTATTTACCCCGTTAGAAATAATGCCCCGCTGATCTGCAGCGCGGTTAGGTTTTATAATCATTCTGGCGGGGTTATAATGCCTCGCTGGAATTTCTAACGGGGTTTACATCTCCCTTTCAATAATGGTGGCCACTCCCTGTCCACCCCCGACACAGGCATTGGCCAGACCATAGCGTCCATTCTTGATTTTCAAAATCCGGGCCAGTGTACCCACCAGACGAATCCCCGTAGCTCCCAGAGCATGCCCGATGGCCGTGCCCCCTCCCATCACATTAACTCGATCTGAATCGATACCCAGTTCCTTGATGCAGTTCAGTGCAACGATAGCGAAGGCCTCGTTGATTTCCCAGTAATCGATGTCCTTAACCTGCAAACCCGCCTTCTCCAGGGCCATGCGGCTGGCAGGAATAGGACCCACCCCCATGATGGTGGGGTCCACTCCTGCGAATCCAATAGAACGGATGGTTGCCATGGGCTGGATTCCCTTTTTCTTGGCGGTCTCCTTGGACATCAGGATCATGGAGGCCGCTGCAGCGTTCAAAGGGGAGGAATTTCCAGCCGTGATAACCCCATCGGGTTTAAAAGCTGGTTTGAGATCCTTCATCCCCTCCAGCGTAGTATCGTCCCGAACGGCCTGGTCTCTATCCACGACCAAAACCTTTCCGTCTGCCTGCTCTGCTCCAATGGGGAGGATTTCATCTTTGAAAAACCCCTCCTTATAAGCCTTGGAAGCCAGTTGATGGGCGCGAGTCCCCCAGCGATCCATATCTTCTTTCGTACATCCACTCTGGGTGAAAAGCTTCTCTGCGGTGAGCCCCATATTCGTGGACGTCACCATGTCCCAGTGCTTGTAAGCCGGATCCGTAGAGAGATGTGGATTCGGAGAGATGGCTCCCTTAATCAGGTAGGGTCCGAACATAGGAACCCGGGTCATATGTTCCATTCCCCCCACCATCACGATGTCTGTAAAGCCGGCCGCAATCTCGAGAAACCCAAAATGGATAGAGGCCATGCCAGACCCGCACTGCTGATCAACGAATTTTGCCGGGATCTTCTCTGGCAGGTTGGCCAAGAAGATCGGGAATCGGCCTCCGTAACTCCATTGCTCGCTCACGCCATAAGCAGATCCCACAATAAAATCGTCAATCTCCTCGGCCTTAATCCCTGTTCGTTTAATCACCTCGGGAAGGAGTTTGGCCAGAAGTTCATCAGCTCTAAGTTTATGGAACCAATCTCGAGCCGGATCATTGGGT
>Ga0187850_10004421_pt1 | contig 11171 bp, 9 predicted proteins | sample June2016WEW_4_15_FD_132436 | JGI IMG/M metagenome (GOLD analysis project Ga0187850, IMG submission 132436) | Peatland microbial communities from SPRUCE experiment site at the Marcell Experimental Forest, Minnesota, USA - June2016WEW_4_150 | ecosystem: Environmental > Terrestrial > Soil >... | reverse complement strand
GCCTTGCAGATGTCGTGGTCCAGCTCTTCAGAACCGCCCGTAAGCGCAACGCGTGTGTGTGGGGCATCTCGCAAGCGATCGCAGATTTCACGGGCACGATAGATAAGCCGAATGAGTTTGGTGAGGCAATTCTCACAACGACGGCCATGAAGATGATTGGCAGACAGAAGGGAAATCTCAATGTCCTCCGCGATTTTGTCCATCTCAACGAGACCACGATCAACTACATCAAGAATCTGCCAATGACAGAGAAGGGGAAAAAGAGCGAGTTTCTGGGGATTATCGGCGAGAAGGCTGAGACTACATTCTCTTTTGAAGTGATTACGACGCCACTTGAATACTGGCTCATGACGACATATTCGCGAGACAAGGATCTCCGGAAATATTGGCTACGAGGAAATCATTCAACCGAAGAGCGACAGGCGCTCTACGCGCTTCTCGCTGCCAAATATCCCCACGGGACGGCTGGGCTCGAAACCTTACCAGAGGAGAATGAGCCGGATTTCTGGGGGCAAATGGGAGCAGAGCTGAATGTGACTGATCCCTCAACATTGGAAATGGAAGAAGTACTGACAGCATAAGTGGAGGCTAACCGTGGCACGCATTTCCGAAATTACGAAGAGGATAGCGTTAGGCTGTATACCTCTCGCGGCCCTCATCATCCTAACCCCAAAGCCGCAAGCAAGCGGGCAGTTTGACATTTTTACAACCGTGCTCGGAACGGTGACGGGTATGGGGTCGTCAATCACTCAGTTCAACGCCGACACCGCGCAGATACAGAATCTACAGAAGCAGGTCTTGTACCCCGTTCAAGATTTTAATAACATCCAATCGAACGCGACCAGCGTCGTCAACGCCTATCGCGGATGGATGAATAGTGTTTTTGGGCTAAATCTTGCGAGCGCGCAGACGACGTCCGGTCAAGCGCTTGAGCGCCAGATGTTGAGCGGATTCACCAACACAAACCCTTCAGCGCAGATGGGGACCCTCTTTCCCAACGTATACGGGTCCCTTCCAAACCCTTCACAGGCGACTCAGACCTATGTCCAAACGATTGACGCCGGTGACGCCAGCGCACAGGCCTCCATGCAAATGTCTGTAATGGCGGATGCGGCTGCGGCGTCGACGGTACAGACCGCTAACTCAATTGAATCGCAGGCTCTGACTACGTCGCCAGGTAGCGCCCCTCAGTTGGAGGCGCAGGCTCTCGCGAGTGAAATTAGCAGTATGGCTGTCGAGCACAAATTGCTTGCGGTCCAATTGCGTTCTGAGGCTGCTCGCCTCGCCTACAACGGAGCCCAGTTCAAGCAGGCCGCAACAAACAGTGGCAACGCGGTGCAGGGTGTATTCGGAGGTGCAAAGTGAATAAGTTCTTTACGAAGTTCGCGGCTAACGTCGCGGTCAAGCGCGCCGGAATCATCGCGGTTGGGTGTATCGGTTTTGGACTACTGACGGCTTCACCCGCAAAGGGTCAGTTTGACACAGCCGCCATCATGGCGTTTCTGACGACAATGAACACGACTATGCAGTCCGCGATGGCGGTGCCGCTTCAGATCATGCAACAAGTCAACTCCGACATGTCAACTTTCACCCAGACAGCCATCTATCCTTTGCAACAGATTCAAGCAGCCCAGAACCTTGACACACAGAATCTGCCCCAGGCTGAGAATATGCAGGGCATGATCAATACGTCCACAGCCAGCGCAAAGCTGCCCTCCCCGCAGCAACTCGAAGCGGCGATGCTCTCGAAGGATCCCAACCAGGGAGCCAACGTGTCCGTGCTTTATCAGCAGACATATGGAACCCTCCCTACCTCTCAAACTGCACCCAGTAGCGTGATACTAGCGGTCGACATGGGCGACGCTGTGGCGATGGCGTCCATCAAGAAAGCAATTGCCCTGGACGCTCTGGCTGACAGCGAGATGGCAGTCTCACAGCAGATGATGAACCAACTCGAAACGGCGGCTCCTGGAAACGTTCCGATCATTTCCGCTCAGGCTGAGGCTTGGATACTTCAGGCGCACGCTTACACTCAATCCGGTACAGCTCAGTTGTTGAGGGCGCAGAGTGCTGAATTGGGCTATACGGGCGCGACCATGAAGCTGCACTCAACCCTCACCGGCAATGCTGCCGCCGGCATGTTTGCTTTGCCAGTGGCGGGGCATTGATATATGGGCAACGTGATGAACTTCTTCTTTACGTCAACATGGACGCAAGCTCAGGGGGGCCTCTCTGGTTTGACTGGCGTCCTCCAGACCATAAGCTACTCCATTCTGGCCATCACGTTGCTTTTGGGAGTCTATGAGTCGTTTCTTTCGGGAGGGTCAGTCCGGCAACTCGGAGTGACCTTTCTGAAGTTCGGAGTCGCCGCCGCTATTATCGGCAATTGGAACGCCTTTATGACGGATGTCGTTAATGTTGGGACGACATTTGCGACAGCTTTCCTTGGGGCTAACGGTGACCTGCTAACGAAGTGGGTCGCTGACATGAACGTGACGATTACGGGGACGAGTCTTACGTCGCTATTGGAGAACGGGGTATCGGCAGCAGCAATGGGCGCGATCATGGTGCTGATCATTATGCTCAGCGCTATCATGTTTCTCTTGTGTATGAAGTTGCTTACCCTATGCTTTGTCTTCTGGGGCGGGGTGTTGTATTGCATGGGGCCGCTGCTCATCTCTCTCGGTCCGAGCGGGCACGTCTCGGATATCACAAAAAAATATTGCCGGAGCTTGGCCGAGTGGGCGATGTGGCCGGCTCTATATGCGATGTTCTGCACGCTGATGGTTGCGATCGGCATGGGGAACGTCAGCGCTGTTTTGGGACAATCGAATGGTTTACCTGCTGGGATTGGAGACCCCGCCACAAATAACTCAATAACGCTTGTCCTGACAAGCCTCCTGTACGGAATATGCATCATCATCATTCCGTTCATCGCTCACTACGTGATTGGAGGTAGTTTTGCTGGCGTAGCTGCCGGAGTAGTAGCCACAGCCAAAGCCGGGGCCGTGATTGCGACTGGCGGAGCAAGTGGGGCGGCAATGGGCGCCGGGGGAGCAGGTGGCGGGGCCAGCGGAGGCGGCGGTAGTTCGGGCGGCGGTGTTATTGGAGGCGGCGGTTCAGTTTCCGTGCCCCAGTCCGGAGAAGGCAGCTCAACATCCCTTCCGCCCTCAAGAACGCCCGCCTCACGCCCCCCGGGAAGGTCCTCAACTTCTGCCTAGTTCCCCAGACTCAGGCAGGGCAACTAACAAAGCAATCAAATCCAGTGAAAGAGGTTTCAAATGGCTACCGACAGTGCACCACTGAGTACCGCCACACGCTCTCCCTCGTTAGGTAAGCAACCGAAATATTACGAGGCAGACGGCGCGCTGCGTGCTTATGCCAACATCAGCATCTGGGCTGCTGTCATTGCTGGCATGGTCGCTCTGGTGGCGGTGGCAATCATGATCTTCGTGCGAATCCAGCCGCCCACGGTAATCCGGGTCTTGCCGACCGGAGAGGCGAGTGTGATTGGGTCGGATGGGTCCGTCAAAACAACGATGTCGCCGGCCGCGCTGGCCGCAATAGCGGGGGATCAGGCACCGACCTCTTTTGAGAAAGAGAACTACGTCCGTACATTCCTTGACCGATATCTGAACTACGACGCTCACAGCATTGCGGGGAACTGGAGCTACGCCCTGAATATGATGACGGGCAACCTCCGTTCGCTTACGCTCGCAGAATTTCAGAAATCGGACACGGTCGGCAAGTATGAGGCCGAGCATGTCCGGAGCGTCTTCAAGCTATCGGAAATCACTAACTCGCCGACAGATCCAATGCTGTATACCGTCACAGGTGTACGGACCGTAAACCGGATGACTGGCTCGGAAAATGAGGTGGTAGACGAGATCGTCGAATCTTACGATGTGCGCCTGGCCGACTTTGACCGGAGTCCACTCAACCCTGCTGGACTGCTTATTGGACAGGTCACCGAAACGCAGATCCATTCGGAAACAAAACAGGTAATGTCGACAGGGATTGTCGACGGAGAGGAGAAGCCTTGAACGCGAACGATAGTGCGGAGAAGGGCACCGCTGCAACCATGAGCAGTGCCAGCGTAGAGAAGGTCAGGAAGCCCCGCAAGGGCTCGGCGGGGCAGGATACGACGTTTTGCAAGTTCTACGTCGGCGAGATCAAGGATGGATTACCAGTAATAAGTAAGGAGGTATCAGAGAAAGACGCACTTCTCGACTGCGTACGAACCCAGCGGCCCTTTATGATGGTCCAACTGTGGACAACAGCATCGGAGATAGAAGACGGACGCCTGGTAGTCGTGAAAGCGCCAGTCGCCAGAAAATAGTATCCACGAGCCTCAGATCGGTCTCTCACTCTCATTACCGTACAGACAGGGGCCACCTTCGCGGGTGACCCCCGTCAACGTCGCAAGTCACAGCCTCCAGAAAATAGCGGAGTAAAACTAAAGCCATATTCCCCATAAGATAATTGCCGCAACACAGGGTTTACGGTGTACTATTGGTCAACTAAATAAGTGGGTTGTTTCCATATCTTAGTTGGACGGCTTCGAGTTTTGTATTTCTCTCCCGCCTACGGGCGCGGTGGAGCGAACGGTTTTCAGTAGATAACCCGGTTGATAGTTCTCACCCGCGTTTATCTTTCTGAGCTACCTTGACAGCTAAGTCGAGGATTTTTGTTCGCTAACCGGTTTCTTTGGTTGGTTCAATGTAACTCACGAACCGCCATAGAAACCCAAGCGATGTCTGCTTGTGGTCAACCTGTGTGTGTTTCGTGACTTAACCCCACGAAAAGAGAAAACACACAATGATCACTCGGACTCGCAAAATCGCTATCCTTGACTTGGACACTCAAGGTAAGGTAACGGAACGAAAGACACTTCCTGGCAGTGAGATTTGGCTTGATAACACTGTTGCAGGACACCTATACCCTTCACTCAGAGTGGCTCTCGTAACTGTACCCACTGAGATGATGGAATGGAATGAATCGGCTAATGTTGCAGACGGTCTATTCAATATCCAGTTCGACAACACAACGTATCGTCTCGTCGGATCTGGTAGTGGTGCAAAAAATGGCAAGTTCTATTTCGCAGACGAAGTGCATGCACCTATGCTCCACGCGCGTTTTCAGAACTGGCCGGAAGCACTCATCTCGTACTTCGGCATTCAGACCTCAGATTGCAAGAGGATTGTGGATGTGGAAGGTACGGTACTCGTTGTTCCCGATAACGAACTGGGAACTAACGACTGCAGAGGGTGGATTAGCGAGAGTTTGTTTGCTCGCCTTGACGCCCCCAGCAAAGCTTTTTACCAATTTCGTCTCGGCTTCGCGCTGGAGAACGGAAAAGGCTCCTTCAAGGTGATGAAGGATGATGTTGCTCAGGCCATCGGCGCTGACATCATTATCCCCGAGTCATCCTGCAAACCGGTGCCTCACCTGAAACCATGGAACTACGATTCACGGACTGATCGCATGTTTACCGGTCCGCTCGTTGTTGGTCTCCGTGAAGTTTCTCGCGAACTGGTCTTTTCCAGCTCGTACACAGTCACTCAGCACGCTTCGGTGGATACCATTCTCACGGAGCTGATACCCAAGGCACGCGAAGCTATGCAGTCACTCAAGGATGCATGGAGAGCGGGCAACCATGAAGCTGTCGTCAAACAGATCGGTCAAAAGATTTCGCTTGACGAATTCGCTAAAGGTGACACCAAGGATCAACTTATGAGAACTGTGGAAGCAACTTTACTCGCGGACGGCTCTGGTGAAATCTGCCAGCACCCGTACATCTACCGTCAGGTGGATAAACTGCTTGCAAAGTGGGCCTACAAAGTTCTCACAGGGGGCGGCATGCATCTCCCAGGCTTTGCGCTGGCCGATGACGGCTTCCTGTTTCTTGATGAGAACGGTGGCGTTGTCTCCGGCTCCGACTGGATTCCTGGAGAAATGGCACTCACGAGTCTCACGTCCGCACGATCGCTGTGCGTTCGCTACCCGGTCCGCATGAAGGAAGATTTGTTGCCCATGATGAATTGCAACCGTGATGCTGCGGTGGCCTTTCTGATGGACTCAATGAGGCTCACTGACACGCAGTCGGCCTTTGTTGCAGACGAGCAGTTGTTCCTCGACGGAACCTACACGCTGCATTCACAGACCGCGAAGAAAAATGGTGGTGATTTCGACTTTGACCAAATCTGCGTCGTTGACGAAGGTTTGTACCCGAAGTTCGTACAGGATCGGTTTGATTTCGAATCGACCTACGTCGTCACCAAAACCAAAGCATCACGACTGAAGTCCCCCATGTATAGCCTCGAGTTTATTGCCCTAAAGTCGCTGGGTAATCAAATCGGCGTTATTACAGACACCATGTCCTCTTGCATCGCAGCCGGAATGATGGATGAGATGTATGAACTGGTGGAGGAACTTCAGAAAGAGATCGACTCGTTGAAGCACAACACTCGGGCTGACCTCTCCAAAATCAAGGAAATCCAAGCGAAATGCGGCAAGGCCCCTTGGTTGAAGATGAAGAACGTGAAGTCCGTCTCAGAACTCGTGGAATTGGAAGTGAAGCCTCCCGACATGATCGGCTTCATGTACAACAGCCTCCGCAAGGATCTGGTTGAGATGATGGACAAACCGATGGAAATCCGTCAGTTCCAAGGTTTGCTCGTTGGCAACACTCCCACGCAAGCAATGCTCGAGGAATCACGTCTCGTGTTCCATGCTTTCGCTACAGGCAACAATATGCTACGCGAAGTCATGGACCTCAAAATAGCGCTTCTCAAGAAGGCGGAAGCTGAATTCGCAACCGCCAAGGAAAACGGACAGCAGGAGAGCATCAAGGTTGCCCGCAAGGCAATCGCGAAGGCTCGCGCTGAGGTCAAGATTACCGAAGAGAAGCACAAAGAGCAGTCGTCCAACCTCATCAGCATCGTTGCTGCGTGGGGCAAGGGCAAGACTGAGAACCGGAAGGCCTGGGCCCAGGCTGTTCACACCATCGTTTGCGGTGGGCGTGGCACGGGATCCATTCTCTTTCATGTGTTTCCGCAGGAAGCGATCGATGCAATTGCGGAACGCACCAACGGCATACGGGCATCGGTCGCACAGAACAACGTCGCCGGCGTCGTATTTGTCAAAGACAACGTTTTCTACATGGACTCGTTCAACGGCGGGAAGGCTGAGCCTATCTTCCGTTATGACATGCAGAAGCGGAAACTGGCTCACGTCCAGGCCGCGGCTGCAGTCGTCTGCTAAAGAGTTTCGTCACTCTCTAACAGAGCCATATCAACCCACTGTAGAGTGGACAACCCGAAGGGGCTCTATTCGATGAGCCCCCTTCGGGGACTTATCTAGAGTTGGGGGAGATTCAATACCATTCTTCAACTTCAAGAAAAGACAGCGATCACCAGCGCAGCGAACAGTGCCGTGGAACGTCGAAATCATCACCCACCGCACCGGCCGGGATTACACCTGGAACTGGCGCCTCAAGGGATCGAGAGGACTAAATGCAAAGCAGGGAGCCCGAATAGACGCTTTGGTCGGGCAATACTGCACATCGCAGGCAGAAACGACCAGCTTAGGTACTCGTACCCAGGTCATCTCCGTACTTCTGCCGAAGGCACGTTAGTTTGCAAAAGAGACACCCGCAATCCGGGTGTCTCTTTTTGTTGCGCCGTGCCCGGTAATTGGATAAGATATACCAGTGCCACTCATTTGTAATAGAGAGGGATCAGTTTCACGCGCATTAGCCTCGGATGTTGCGAGGATTTTTGAGTCATCTGTTGGCTAGGCGCATACCCGATCACTTCCGAGTGAAGGGCAGAAGAAAGGACGGATATGCTGAAACGGGCTTTATGGATTGCACTTGCAGTTGTAGCAGCGGCAACTTATTCCTCGTGGGCTTGCGCTCAATCGGAAATCAAGACTCACATTATCGATGAGCAAGTCGTCGAGCGGCTCGCGACTTCCCTGAACCACACATCAATGATCGAGTTCCCGGAGCCAGTTACGGCCGCGGTCGTCGGGACCGAGGACGTGAGAATGGAGTTTCGGGATAACGTCGTCATCCTGGAACCCGAAAGAGCGGGAGTCCAGACGAACCTCCTGGTGTGGACCGCCAGTCAGCAGCTCGTATACGAGGTTCAGCCGGCCAGCGAGACGAGCGAATGGCCCTTCGTTATTCGTGAGTCCTTCGCACCATCACCGCTACCGCCTCCAGGTCCAACATTGGCCGAGGCCATGGCTCTCCGGGATTCCTCGCACGGTGCGTTTCTGCTTTCTATGCGCAATATTACGGTATGCCGCGACACAAAGAAGGGAAAAGGGGTGCATATGTGGGCGGAGCAGGTAGGCGAGGATCACTTCTCCTATTATGTTCGCATGACAGCCGTGAACAAGACAAAGCACCCCTACCGAATCACGACCCCGGACGTCAACCACATAATCCCCGCGTTCGGCGCCAAGATAGCTCTCAGCTCAGTCAATCAGCAATTAACCGACAAGCAGTTTTCTCGAATAAAGCTGTACGACTCTGAGGGCGTTGCAAGCCATGGTTCGACGTTGACGTCGCGCGACCTAGAGCCAAAAGAGTCCGTGAGTTGGGTCATGGCCGTCAGCAAAGTGGGTCACCCGGTAGCCATCTACCAGTTCAGCCTTCCGCCCGATGGCAAGAAACAGGTTCATGCGGCGGTGATATTTTGACCGACATTGTGTACCAACCCGCCGACAGAGCGGCGATCCTCAAGTTGGTTAAGGAGAGCTACAGCAAAGGTTGCCCCACATTCACTGACGAGATCAAGGGAAAGTGCCAAGATCCGATTGAGCCGCTCGATGACAAGGGTAAGTATCGTCTGCACCCGCTGATTTGGACAGCGATACTCGGCGTATTCGGCGTGATCGGCGTCATTCTGTACTTCCACTTTCAGTCGTAACTTCCTAGCGGCCGTCGCCTCCACAGCCGTATCTAATGGCGGGCGCGTCCGCTTTCCATCGAAAGTGTGTGTTCATGCAAACCGAAAAGCCCGAACATGACCCGGAAGGTAGCGCAATCATGTTTGGATGGTTTCTCCTGGCAATTGTTGTTGTAGTCCTGTTTTGGCTGGCGTCGTCAAGGCTCCATTTAACGGCCTCTGAACTGACTGAAATCGCCCTTTTGGGCGCGATCGGGCTCTTCGTTGTGGTCGACGTGGCTACCTATTTCAGACATCGAGCCGCAAAGCGTGCGGCGCTATGGCCGCCACCACCGCTACGGATTGCGTTTAGTAACGAGGCTAAGGAGGTCGGAATTGCGCAAGACGCAGAAAGCGTTTTGGTTGGACACGAGTCGGACGGCCAGCCCTTTTACTGGACCAACCAGACCCGGGTGCAGCAGACAATCGCCAGCGGAATGACAGGTTCGGGCAAGACCACACTGATTGAATCTATCCTCCAGCAAGACATATGCAGCGGCGTGCCGATCATCTTTATCGATGGGAAGGGCGAAAAGAAGGTCCTTGACCGAATTCTTCCGATTGTCGAAGCTGCCGGACGGATGGACAACTTTCGCCTGATAGACCCCTCCCAACCGGAGAACTCAGTTGCCTTCAACCCATTCTGGGCGCCCCACGGAGACCCGGACGCGCATGTTGCGTTCATCTTTGAGTCGTTCAAGGTTGATGGCGGTGACGACTTTTTCGATCAGCACCAGAGGGTGTATTTGGAGAACATCGCACGCATCCTGTTCTACTCCGGCAAGAGGTTCAACTTCTACGATGTCCTCGTAGCTGCCTACGACGATAAGGTACTTCTCAGGCAGATCAAGATCGCGCTGGAGAACGCGCGTGCAGATTCCTCCGTTTCGCGCCAACAGATCCTGACGCTCGAGATGAGTATTCAAAATCTGTTGACAACCTTCCAAGATAAAGAGCGCGTGTCGAAGATCCAAGGCCTGATTAATCACCTGGTAACTTTCATGTCGGACTCCTTGGCACTCATCACCGGCCCTTATGAGAACCTGCTGACCATCGAAGAGGTGTTGGAAAAAAACCTCATCCTGTACGTCAGCCTCAATATTAACGTCAACGCTGATGCCGTTACAGCGCTCGGCCGGATACTCCTACAGAACCTCCAGCTCACGCTTGGGCAGAGGTACGCAAAGACTGGGCACGGGGTCAATCACAGCTTTGTCTCGATTCTTATGGATGAGTTTGCGCCGTTTGCCTACCAGAATTTCCCGCGCATTCTTCAAACCGCCCGCGGGGGAAACGTAGCGTTTATGTTCGCACTTCAAAACTTTGGCCAACTGGATCCCATTGGTTTTGGGCTCAAAGACTCCCTTACATCCGGGCCAAACAACTCCTTCATGTTGCGAATGAGAGATGACAAGACCACCGAGCAGTATCGCAAAGAGGGTGGCGAAATCAAGCACGAACGGCTTTCGGTCCACGTCGAAAAAGGCGGTGTTCTGACCGGCGATAAATATGAGGAGCAGGGCACTGGGAGTAGGTCGGACTACTACGACTTGCAAATCCGGGATGAGCAACTCAAGCGTCTCCCTAGCGGCCAAATGCAAGTTGTGATGTCCGACGCGACCAAGGGGATGGTGCATAAACACATCCACGTCCGGCGACCGTATGAGCATTTCATTTCAGGCACGGTGAACAACCTTTTCCCGTCCATGGCGGGGTTGATGTCTGACTCGCGGGGCTTGAATCTGCGGTTTCCAACCCTCGACCTGGAAGCAAAGCGAACCGATTATGCCGGCAAGAAAACTGCCCGCGGTGGGAGAAAATTATGAAGTCTTGTGCTTTGGGAATCATCTTTATGGCGGCCGTGATCGCCGCTCACGCACAGCAGCCACAGCAGCCACAGCAGGCGCCCCAGGCGCAACCGGACGACACCCAGACGGAGGAAGGTGTCGCGCCAAACCAGCAGCAGATTCCTACCGCGCAGCAGGACGGCGCCAGGCCAAACGCGCCTATCAACTGGAACCATAATCACGAGGTATATCCGAACACGGTCCAGCAGAAAGACAATGGCGACCCAACGATCGACAACAGAAAGTGCGACAGTGCGCCCCGTCCGAGCGCGGTTGAAAGTGCCGCTCACGCTGTCAATCCCAACGACACAAACTACGGAGGGATACTCTCCCAGTGGCACATGCAGCTCGTCCACGACCTACTCCT
>Ga0187850_10004412_pt1 | contig 11194 bp, 10 predicted proteins | sample June2016WEW_4_15_FD_132436 | JGI IMG/M metagenome (GOLD analysis project Ga0187850, IMG submission 132436) | Peatland microbial communities from SPRUCE experiment site at the Marcell Experimental Forest, Minnesota, USA - June2016WEW_4_150 | ecosystem: Environmental > Terrestrial > Soil >... | reverse complement strand
TGAAGCCCGTCACCACCGTCAGCAGCATGCGTTTGCGGCCGAAGTAGTTGGCCAGCCAGCCGCTCATGGGCAGGATGATGGCATTGGCTACCAGGTACGAGGTGAGGACCCAGGTGGCTTCATCCGTGGTAGCCGAGAGGCTCCCCGCGATATGGGGCAGGCTGACGTTGACAACGGAAGTGTCCAGCACCTCCATCACGGCGCTGGAGAGTACAGCGATAGTCACCAGATTCCGGCGGGCTATCATCCTGGGTCAGATCTTAATTCTAAGCGAGTGCGCGGCCAGCGGCAATGCGCTCTTATACTCGGATAGGGAGCTGACTTCGTGAAGGTTCTGCTGATTTCCGCAAACATGCACACCACGAGCATGGCGACCTTCCCCCTGGGACTCGCGTGTGTCGCCGCCGCAACCCGGAGAGCGGGTCATGAGGCGGCTCTGATCGACCTGATGTTCGAGGCGGATCCGATGTCGGCGGTCGGGGATTCGATCGGGAACCTTTGCCCGGATGTCATCGGCATCTCGGTGCGAAACATCGACGATCAAGTCATGGAAAGTCCACAATTCCTCTTGCCCCCGGTCCGAGAGATCGTGGCGACTTGCCGGCGCCTGTCCGTCGCCCCCATCGTCCTGGGCGGAGCTGGGTACAGCATCTTCCCCGAGAGCGCATTGCGTTACCTGGGCGCAGATATGGGAATCCGGGGCGAGGGGGAAGCAGTCTTTCCAGCCGTGCTGGAGCGCATGGCCAGGCGAGCTCCGGTCTCCGGAATGCCCGGACTCTACCTTCCAGGCCAGCCGCCCACTGGCAGGAGCTTTGTAACGAACCTCGACGATCTGCCACTACCCGACGCGAAGCTCTTCATGCCTTCCCTTTCCGGGAGTGCCGACTCCTGGGTTCCAGTCCAAAGCCGCCGAGGCTGTCCCATGGATTGCAGTTTCTGCTCGACCAGCGCGATCGAAGGGCGGCCGATACGAAGGCACTCGCCGCAGGCGATCGCGGAATGGCTGGAGCACCTCGCGGGAAGCGGGTTCCATAACTTCCAGTTCGTTGACAGCATGTTCAACCTTCCGGCCGCCTACGCCAAGGAGCTTTGCCGGAAGATTCTCGAAAGGGGCCTCGACGTCAACCTGTGGTGCCTCATCTACCCCAAGTGGATTGATGGCGAGCTGGCGCACCTGATGGCGCGCGCCGGCTGCCGCGAGGTCAGCCTCGGGTTCGAAAGCGGTTCAAACGGCATGCTGGGGAGGCTCAACAAGAGGTTCGAGGCGGAAGAAGTGAGAGCGGTATCGAGGATGTTCGCCGACGCCGGCATCCAGCGGAGAGGCTTCCTGCTGCTGGGAGGTCCCGGCGAAACGCGGGAGAGCGTGGAGGAGAGCCTGCGGTTCGCCGACTCACTGAATCTGGCCGCGTTGAAGGTTACGGTGGGCCTGCGCATTTACCCGGAGACTCCGCTCCCCGCCACCGCGCTCGCTGAAGGGGTTATCAGGCTGGACGACGACCTGCTGTGGCCCAGGTTCTATCTGGCGCCGGGCTTGAGGGACTGGCTGCAGGAGCGGGTTGCGGGGTTTAGGGCGTCGCGGTCCTGGGTAATGTAGGGCGCGGCGGGGACCCCGGTAACGGGCCGTTCCGACCGCCCCACAGGGCAGCCGAGCCGCCTGGGAGCGACTGTGCTTCCCGGGACAACGACACGACCATGCGTGCTCAAGTCTTCAAGTGGCTAGCTCAGTCGGGCCAACTCCCCACCTGGCGTGAGCGGCGTGTCACGGGAGCGATCCTCCAATTCGCCAGATCTGGAGTGCGTTTCCGTGGATTGGCCACTTTCCAGAAAGCTCGTCTTTCTGCCCTGCGGCACAGTTTCCGAGTGCGCCGTGATCCGGCCGGGGTGGACAAATCGGTAAGCGCTGCGCGACGTATCGGTGGAGATCCGGCGTTTGGCGATGCAACTGGCGCTTCCACGGCAGGGTGAACAGAGCGTTATACACCAAGGCCGGGAAGGCCGGTTATCAACGGATGCCCAGTCTGTCGTTACGCGCCGATCAACTCGTGCTGGAGCCATGCTTTGGCGAACTGCCAGTCCCGCCTGACCGTGCGCGGAGAACTCTTCAATACCTCGGCGGTCTCCTCCTCGCTCATCCCCCCGAAATAACGCAACTCAACTACCCTGGCCTGGCGAGGCGCGATTCGGGAGAAGGCAGTGAGGGCGTCATCCAGCGCCAGGATGAAGGCATCGGGCTCGGGTGACAGCAGAGGTGCGTCGTCCACGTTGACTTTCACCACTTCACCGCCCCGCTTGTGGGTCCCCCGCGCGCGCGCCGCATCCACCAGGATGTTCCGCATGATCTGGGCGGAGATGGCAAAGAACTGCGCCCGGTGCTGCCAGTCCACGTTCTTCACGTCCACCAGCCGTAGGTAGGCCTCGTTCACCAGGGCGGTGGTCTGGAGCGTGTTGCCGGGGCGCTCGTTGCGCATGTAGCGCCGTGCGAGGCGGTGCAATTCGCCATATACCAAGGATGTCAAGCGGTCCAGCGCCGCCTGGTCGCCGCTGCTCCAAGCCTTTAACAAACCAGTGACTTCCGCCGATTTCGCCAGCTCCATGGCATTGCCCACAAAAAGCCTAACACGGCGATGGCCGCTTTCCCCACCCTTTTTCCGCCTGCACCCGCGGAGGAAGGAATGCGATGAAGCTCTTCGGTGCGGTGGTGGTGATGGTGGCGGCAACGGGGGCGTGGGCGAGCGATGGCGCGCAGACGTCCCAACGGGTCGTGACGGCGTGCATGAATCCGGGCGGGAATGCGAGCATGATGTATCGGGGGCAGGCAATCGCGGCCCAGATCCTGAAGCAGGCGGGCGTCCGGCTGGAGTGGCGCGGCGACGAGAGCGCCTGCGCCGGAGGCAACGGCCTGGTGGTCACCGTCTCCCGCGAGACGCCTGCGACGCAGCATCCGGGCGCGTTGGCCTATGCCCTGCCCTTCGAGCAAACCCACGTGGTGCTGTTCTATGATCGCGTGCTGACTACAGCCAGTCCCGCCGTGACGCCATACCTCCTGGGACACGTGCTGGCGCACGAGATCGTCCACATGTTGCAGGGTGTCAACGTGCACTCCGCCAGCGGCGTCATGAAGGCGCGCTGGGACAACCGCGACTATGCCGACATGCAGCGTGGGGGTCTGAAGTTGACGAAGGACGACATCGAACTGATCGACCATGACATGGAACGGCGGGCTTCCAAGACGGTTCCGGCCGAGTGACCGGACGCTGTATGATGGTGTGGGCAGGGATGGCGATGAATCCCGAGCGCCTGGGGCAAATCGAGGAGTTGTACCACTCGGCCAGTGAACGCACACCGGACCAGCGGGAAGCCTTCTTGAAGGCGGCTTGCGCGAACGATGCCGAACTGCTGCGCGAGGTGCTGGCGCTGCTGGCGCAGGATTCGGCGGCCGGACTGATGGGGCAGCCGGTGATGGAGGTGGCCGCGAAGCTGTTGGCCGATTCAGCCTGGACCCCGGGCACGCAGGTGGGGCCCTACCAGATCGTGAGCCGAATCGGGGAGGGCGGCATGGGAGAGGTGTTCCAAGCCCGCGATACGCGCCTGGGGCGCGATGTGGCGATCAAGACCGCCCACGAGGAGTTCAGCGGGAGATTCCAGCGCGAGGCGCGCGCCATTTCGTCCCTCAACCATCCGAACATCTGCACGCTGCACGACATCGGCCCCAATTACCTGGTGATGGAGTTGGTGGAAGGCGCCAACCTCGCCGGGCCGGTCCCGGTGGAGACCGCGATCGGCTACGCCCGGCAGATCGCCGCGGGCCTGGAAGCGGCGCACGAAAAGGGCATCATCCATCGGGACCTCAAGCCGGCGAACATCAAGGTCACTCGCGATGGCGTGGTGAAGATCCTGGATTTCGGACTGGCCAAGGCAACGGAAGGGCCTGCGACGGACTCGGCCACGGTGTCGATGACGGAGAAGGGTCTCATTCTGGGCACGGCGGCCTATATGTCTCCGGAGCAGGCGCGTGGCGAGGCGGTGGATAAGCGCGCCGACATCTGGGCCTTCGGCGTCATCTTGTACGAACTGCTCACCGGCCGGATGCTGTTCGGCGAGAGCAAGAACGTGTCCGACGCGATCGCCGCCGTACTGACGCGGGAGCCCGATTTCGCGGCGCTGCCCAAAGGCACTCCGCCGCGGGTGCGCCGCATTCTGGAACTCTGCCTGCGCAAGGACCCGCGGCAGCGGCTGCGCGACATCGGCGACATCCGCATACTGCTGGACGAAGCCGAGCCCGATTCCCCCGCGCCGCCCACGCCTGCCCGCCGCTGGCTGTGGGCGGCGGGCTTCGCCGCGCTCGCCGTGCTGGCGGCGTTGGCGTGGCACCGCTGGCTGGCGGAGCGCCCGGCGGGGCCTTTCCAGCGCATTCAGATCACCAAGCTGACCGACTCCGGGAAAGCCAGCGCGGCAGCCATCTCGCCCGACGGCAAGTACGTGGTCCATGCTGTCACGGACGAGGGGAAAAGCAGTCTTTGGCTGCTGCACGCGGCCACGGGGAGCAACGTGCAGATCCTGCCCCCCGCCCAAGGCAGTTTCAGCAATCTGAACTTCTCACGTGACGGCAATTCCCTGTACTACGTGTTCGACACGGGAATACCTCCGCCGACGATGTACACGATGCCGGTTCTGGGAGGCAATGCCAGGACACTGGCTGCGTTTGGTGGGCATCCGGTCTGGAGCGTACAGGCCACCACCAGCATGGCGATAGCGTCCCTCTCGCCGGACGAGCAGCGTCTCGCATTCACCAGAGGGGCCGGTTTTGATAGCGGCTTGTTCATCGTCAACCTGGACGGCAGCGGCGAGCGGCAACTGGCGGCGCGGAAGTTCCCGGATTTTTTCGGCCGTACGGCATGGTCCCCGGACGGCAAGACCATAGCGTATGGCGCCGGCTCAAACCGTGGCGGAATGTCCAGCGGCTTGGCGGCCACACCCGTGGAAGGCGGCCCCGAGAAGCGCATTAGTTCGCGTGCATGGTACACCATTCAGGCGCTGTTTTGGCTGCCGGACGGTCACGGACTCGTTGCCACCGCCAACGCGCAGTGGCCTCTCTTTCAGGTCTGGTACGTCTCCTATCCTGGAGGCCAAGCGCGAAGGATCACGAACGACTTGAACAGTTACAGCGGGCTGAGCCTCACCGGGGATGCCAGCGCGTTAGTGACGGTCCAGAATGAAACCACCTCTCACATCTGGGTGGTTGCGCCAGGTGACTCCGGAAGCGCGCGAGAGATTAGCACAGGCCGCTTGGACGGCCTGAGGTACATGGCCTGGGCCGGCAATGGCAACCTCTATTTCGAGGCGCCTGACAGCAGTCAAGACACGCAAATCTGGATCACCGCGGCGGACGGCACGGGCCGGCGGCAGATCACGACGGAGCATCTCACCGGAGTACCGGCTCCCTGCGGCGATGACCGGCATCTGGTGTTTTTGTCCTACCGCGCGGGGACTCCGCACATTTGGCGGTCGGATCTGGATGGAGGCAGTGCCCGGCAGTTGACCAACGGCGAAGGCGAATGGGCTCCGTCGTGTTCCCCGGACGGCTCTTGGCTGACTTATAGTTCACCTAGTTCACCAAGCCCGAAGAGCCGCGGCATATGGAGAATGCCGATTGACGGTGGCGCACGCGTCCGGATCTGGGATCGGCCCGGCTGGTCGGGGATCTCCCCGGACGGGAAGTCGGTACTCATAGGCGAGGATCCTGATGCCGAGGCCACGGTCAGGATCATCCCGGCCGACGGAGGACAGCCTATCAGAAGCTTCGATCCAGTCTCCGAGTTGGGCGGCTCAGGAGCAGAAGTGGTGCATTGGTCGGCGGACGGCGCGGCGCTGTTGTACGTGAAAACCATGGGCGGCGTGTCGAACGTTTGGCGGCGGCCCCTGGACGGCGCTGAACCGAAGCCGCTGACCGCCTTCACGAGCCAGCGGATCACCAGCTTCGCCGTATCCCGCGACGGCAAGAAACTGGCGCTGGCGCGTGGCACCGCCTCTAGCGACGTGGTGATGATTCGAGATCTGAAGTGATGGCCGCACCATCGCGCATGACGAAATCGTTGAGAAGCTCGGCGAGGGCGGGATGGGGCCGTCTATCAAAGCACTCCGGCCGAATGGTCGCGACACTCGAAAACTGGCTCAAAATGGCATCGAGGAAATAAACCCTGCCTGGCCGCCCAGCATTTACCAACCCTGGCCAGTGGGCGCTGCGATGGGATCGGGGCAGAAAAGCGGGCTTTCCGGAAAATGAACCCGGACTGCGGGCCAGATGTCCGGTTGGGCGAAGTCCGGCGCCCGGAGCGTGAGGAACCTTACCGAACCGTGGGAGCGGTTCACCCCTTGCGCCGGGCTTTGGTGTGATGCACCGCCTTGGCCTTCTTGGGGGGCGGCGGGGCTGGTTTTTCCGCAGCGCTAGCCGCCTTCACGTAATCCTTCAGCTCGGCTTCGGTAAAGTGGATGGACTCGACGGTCAGACTGGCGTCGCTGAGCACCTTCATGAGCTGCTGGCGCACGTTTTCGGCATCGGCGCCGGACTTGGCCTGGGCCAATTGCTGGCGCAGTTTCAGCGCGTCGTCCTTGGCCTGGGCGACCTGCTGGGCACGCTTCTCTGCGTCGCTGGGGCCGCAGCCCGTGGACAGGAACACGACAAACAGGCTGACGAGCAGCAAGACGATTCGCTTCATAAATGTCCTCCTTTTCGCACCTTTCCGCGACTTCCCACAATAGCAATAATGGGAACCCAAAAAACACTGGCGGGGGCCCGCGTGGTTTGACTCCGCCATCTGGGAAGCGGCGCGCCGGTTTGCCGGGATCACGCACCGGCGCATCCGCCGCCGGCGGGCAGCGCCCGGAAGTTGGTGCTGCGGCAGAGCACAAAGTCCTGGCCCGCGAGACCGGTCGTTGGAAACCTCGGTTTTGGGGCTTCGGAGGAGTCCATCCGTGCATTGTTCGAAACCCACGGCACCGTTAGCCTACGGCTGGTGCCGGCGCAAGCACCATGTCTTCAGCGCGTCCGGTTCCGAAGTCCGGATATGGGAAACTGCGCTCCAACCAGAGAGCCTGCGAAAGTCTCGCCGAGAGCGTTATTTTAGCGCCTAGGGGTGAAGTAGGTGGCTGCCCACCGGTTGCAAGCTGTACAGGATTCCTGTACGATAATACTGAGGCACCGGATGGCTTTCGAAACAACTTATACGAGTCTGCGTGCAAACCTGGCCGGTGTCCTGGACCGCGTGGCAGACGACCACGAGGTGGTATTGGTTCGCCGTAAAGGGCAGAGGGACGTGGCGCTGGTGCCGGCGGGGGAATTGGCTGGGCTGATGGAAACGGCCCATCTGTTGCGTTCGCCACGCAATGCGCGGCGGCTCCTGACGGCTCTGCATCGGGCGGAACGCCGGCAGGGCCAGGCGATGTCTATCGAACGGCTGCGGCGGGAGATCGGGCTTGAATCGCGGCGCTGAGCGCAACGCCGTCTTTCATCGCGAGTTTCTCGAGGACCTCTGCTTCTGGGTGAAAACGGACCGCGACGCCGCGCTTCGAATCCTGGAGCTTGTGGAGGCCACGCTTCGGGATCCATTTCAGGGCATCGGCAAGCCGGAAGCGCTGAAGTACGTGCTGGCCGGGTGCTGGTCCAGACGCATCACGCAGGAGCACCGCCTGGTTTACAAGGTGGGCGAAACGCGCGTCGATTTTCTTCAGGCGCGGTATCACTATTGACGGCTGGGCGATGGGGCGGGGGTACCTTCAGCGGGAGGCTTGGGCGTCGCCGTCTCCCGCTTCGGGCCTAGACCCAGCGCGATCAGCGACAACGAATTGATCTTTCCGGTGGACTCGAGGTTCTGTCCGGCCTGGAACTTCTTCAGCGCGTCCATTGACGCCGGGGTCCAGACGCCGTTGGCATCCTCGGGTTTCAGGTAGCCCTTGGCCGCCAGCGCCTCCTGGATCTCCTTGTACCGCTGTGGAGTCGGCGCCAGTTGCCGGTTGCGCCACGTGACACGCTTCGCCGGCCCTCTCTTCCCGCGGCGCGCAGCGGCGGTCCTGGGGCCGGCCTTGCTGGTGCCGGGGTGCGAGGTCGTGGTTCTGGAGCCGGCCGCCGCCTTCGAAACGCCGGTTTTCGAGGCGACCGATTTCTTCTTGGTTGGCGATGCGGTGGACTTGTTGGCGCCGGTCTTGGCGGGCGCCTTCTTTTGCGCCGATGCGGCCGACTTTGCGACGGTCTTCTTGGGGGCCGTCGTCTTCTTCGGCGGGACGGTGGTGTCGGCGCTCCAACCGAGCGCCGCCAGCGCGGCAATGCCCGCCCAGCACAGAATGGTCCGCATGCTTGTAGTCAGTTTACCAACTTCGCGCGAACGAAAAAGAGCGGCCGGGGCACGCTGGCGCGCGCGCCGCGGCCGCCAAAGCAAGCCAGCGGATTACTTCGAAGTGTTCGGTAGCGTGCCCGCCGCAAACGCGGAGGTCCACTCGCCGTTGGGCCCGCGGTCTTTCCGCATGATCCGGAAGGTGACCGGATCGCCGGGCTTCAGCGTGTTGCGGACGCGCGTCACATCGTCGACGGTATTGATGGCCTGATGGTTGATGGAAGTCAGCACATCGCCGGCTTGCAGCCCGATGTCTTCGGCGAAGGAGTCGGGTTCCACCGAATAGACCCGGACCCCGCCTTTTTCCTTGAGGCCCAGGGACTCGCGCCGCTGGTCGGTGAGGTTCTCCAGGCGCATGCCCAGGCTCACCGCGCCGCCTTCGGCCTTATTCGATTCCTGCTCGTTGCCCGAGCCGAATCTCTCCGGGAAGAACTGGGCCAGGTCGCCGACCACCACGCGGAAGTTCTGGCGTTTGTGATCGCGCACCACCGCGACATCCAGCGAGGTGCCCACCGGGGTCGTGGTCACCGTGTTGACCAGGTCGCCGCCGTCGCGAACCGGCTTGCCGTTGAGGGCCACAATGACGTCGCCGTCCTTGATCCCGGCCTTGTCCGAGGCGCCGCCCGGTTTCACCGTCTCGACGAACACACCTTCGCTGACGCCCGCCTCCTTCAACAGGGCGCGAGCCTTGGCGGTGTCCGACGGGACAAACGAGACGCCAATCCCGCCGCGCGTCACCTTGCCGTTCTTGATGATCTGGTTGTAGACCTGCGCCGCCGTGTTCATGGGCATGGCGAAGCCGACGCCCTGGTAGCTGCGCGTCAGGGAATTGGTGGCGATGGCGGTGTTGATGCCAATCACTTCGCCGCGGATGTTGAGCAGCGGTCCGCCGCTGTTGCCGGGATTGATGGCCGCATCGGTCTGCAAGAAGTGCTGGAACTGCATGTCGGGATCGATATCGCGCTCCTTGGCGCTGATGATGCCCGCGGTCACCGTGGCCTGGAGGCCGAATGGCGAGCCGATGGCGATGGCCCAATCGCCCACCTGCACGGCGTCGGAATTGCCGATCTTGACCGGGACCAGGTTCTTCTTGCCTTCCACGCGGATTACCGCGAGGTCGGTGGGGGCATCCACGCCCACCACCTTGGCGTCATATTCGGTGGGATCGCCAGTGAACTTCACCTGGATGCGGTCGGCCTTGTCGACCACGTGATTGTTGGTCAGGATGTACCCGGCCTGGTCCACCACCACGCCGGAGCCTAGCGCGTAGGCCTTCCGCTGGGGCATATCGGGCACGCCGTTGCCAAACGGGTTCCCGAAGAAGCGGTAGAAAAACTCGTCCATCCCGCCGTTTTCGCCCTGACCCTGATCCTGGTCGTCCGGGGGCAGCACCTGGCGCTTCCCGCTGCGAGACCGCGCGGGAGCCTTCGGCAAATAGGTGGTCGAGATGTTGACCACGGAAAGCTCGACCTGTTTGGCAATCTGGGTGAACGTGTTGGACAGTTCCACAGGGTTGGGGATGACCAGGGGCGTCGCTCCCGGCGCGGCCTGGTTATCCTTGGCTGCCCTTACACCGGAACTGATCAGGGTGCCGATCACGATACCGATCGACAGCGTAAACAAGACCAACGTGAACGAAAGCAATTTCTGGGTGCGTAATCTGTCAAAGAAACTCATGGACCTTCTTCTCTCCTACGTGTCTCTGCGGCCGGAATCGTCGGATTCCCCGCCGCGACTGCTACTAAGATGGATGTACCCGCGGGTTCAAGGGTTTCACCTCCACCAACACAACTCCACCCAAAATGAGGGCCGCGCCCGCGGCGGCGCGTGCTGAAAGGCCCTCACCCATGATGCAATACGACGTAATCCAGGCGAAAACGGGCTCCAGCATGTAAATCAGCCCAGTGCGTGTCGAGGTGGTGTACTGCTGGGCCCACGCCTGAATGGTAAAAGCCAGAGCAGTAGCCAAAAGCCCTGTTACCAGTATGGCGCAGATCACCACGGGCCGCCACCGCACATGGGGCGTCTCGACCCACCAGCACAACGACAGTGCCAGAACCGCGGCGGCGCCCACCTGGGCGACCGACAACAATTGAAAGCGCATGTGCTCGGAGAAGTGGCCCAGCGTCACAATGTGCGCGGCGAACCCAATGGCGCAAAAGAACGTCAGCAAGTCGCCCCGGCCAATCAAAGCGGTAGCGCCCTGCAACGTCATCAGGCCCAGCCCGGCCGTAGCCACCAGCACCCCAGCTACCTCTGAACCCCGGGGTCTATTCCGATAGACGAGCGCCGCGAGCAAAGGTACCATCACCGAGGTCAATCCCGTGATAAAGGCCGACTTAGGCGCCGTAGTGAGCCGCAACCCCAGTGTTTGGAACAGATACCCGGAGAAGAGACAAGCACCGGCGAGGGCCCCCGCGGCCGCCGTCTTGCCTGTGAAGGGTACCCATCGGGCTCCGCGAAACAGAGCCACGAGCGCCCCGGTGGCCAGAGAGAAGCGCAGCGCCAGGAACAGGAGGGGCGAAATGTCGAGCAGCGCGGCTTTCACCAGGACGAAGGTGGCCCCCCAGACTACCGTGTTGAGGACCAGCGCTGCTTCCGCCCGGTGGCGGTTCACTTCCCGCTCCCACCATGCCCGGAATCGCGCATCAGCAGGAGCAGGGTCAGGAAGATGCGCTTGAGGCCGAGGTCGCGCCCTTCCGGCCGGAACCATTCCTGGGTGGTGTGAGCGCCTCCGCCCGCTCCGCCTCCGCCGATGGCGATGGCCGGAATTCCCAGCGACATGGGAACATTGGCGTCCGTGGACG
>Ga0187850_10004411_pt1 | contig 11195 bp, 7 predicted proteins | sample June2016WEW_4_15_FD_132436 | JGI IMG/M metagenome (GOLD analysis project Ga0187850, IMG submission 132436) | Peatland microbial communities from SPRUCE experiment site at the Marcell Experimental Forest, Minnesota, USA - June2016WEW_4_150 | ecosystem: Environmental > Terrestrial > Soil >... | reverse complement strand
TCATGCAGCCGAGCAATTCCATGGCGCGCCGTTTGTGCAGCAGGAAATTCTCGTCCATCATGAAGAACGATTTCACCTTCAGTTTCGATTCCATCTCCGACATAACGCCGAAGAGTTCCTCGCCGCTGTCGTAGAAGTTCAGAAACTTGCCCTTGCCGCCGAAGAACGCCGAAGTGGTGCAGAAGTTGCAGCCCATGGGGCAACCCACCGATGGAATGATGGTTGCCGCGGTGCGGCCCTTGTCTTGCGGCAGATTCATCCCCATGGTGCGGCCTCCGAAGCCGGAAATGATGGCCGGATGGCGGATGGGGGCGTTCTCATCTTCACCGAGGTACCGGCGCATCCAGGAGATGCCGTCGCCGCGCACGAAGTGGTCGGCGTCGACCATCATTTCAATGCCGGGAATAGCGGCCACATGCCCGCCCACTACAATGATGGATTTCGGCGACACGCGCCGCGCTGTCCGGCACATCTCCCGCACCTTCCCCACGTTGGTGATGATGGAGGAAATGCCGACGATGTCGTAATCGTTGGCCAGCAATTCCGCTTCAAAGGTCTCGCGCGTCGGAAAATCCAGGACCGTGGTGGGCGCCGAGATGTTCTGCTGGATCATCAAGATGCCCCACGAGCGGTGAAACATGCGGAGGGAGAAAGGACCCTGCTCACGCGTCACCTGGTTGTGGTAAAGCTCCATGGGGTTGATCTTGCGGCTGCCGAACTCGTCGTCCTGCGCGTAGGGACCAAACACGGAACTGAGCAGAATGCGGGCGCGGGCGCCCTTCGGATGCATGTCCATTTTCGAGATCGAGTGCCTAGAGTAGTATACCATCCCCCGGTATAATTGGGAGTCGTGAATACTTTCTCGCTGGAAGGCAAGACTGCGCTGGTGGCCGGCGCCAGCCGCGGCATCGGCCTCGAAATCGCGCGCCACATGGCGGCCGCGGGCGCGAGCGTGATTCTGGCCGCGCGCTCGAAGGACGCGCTGGAGGCGCGCGCCGCGGAAATAGGTGGGCGGGCGCTGGTGCTGGACGTGGCGGACCCGCAATCCGTCGCGGCGGCCGCCGCCGGCATCGAAACGCCCGACATCCTGGTTAACGTGGCGGGCATGAATATCCGCAAGCGGGCCGAGGAGTTCACCCGGGAAGAGTACGACCGGATACTCGAGACCAACCTGAACGGAATCTTCAGCCTCACGCAAAAGATCGGCGCCAGGATGATCGCCCGCGGAAAGGGCGGAAAGATCATCAACATCGGAAGCATACAGTCGCTTCGGGGCTTGCCGTATTTGGCGGTTTACGCGATTACCAAAGGCGGGCTGGCGCAGTTGACCGAAGTTCTGGCGGCGGAATGGGGACGCTACAACATCCAGGTGAACTGCATCGCCCCAGGGATGATCGTGACGGATTTGAACCGCGAGATGTGGCAATCGGAAAAGCTGCGGAACTGGCTGAAGGGCGTCCAGGCCAACCCCAACCCCGGGACGCCGGCGGACGTCGCGCCGCTGGCCGTGTTCCTGGCGGGACGCGGCGCGGATTACATCACCGGACAGATCATCGCGGTGGACGGCGGGTACACCACCACCGCGGTGTGGCCCTTCGAGCCGTAGGGTGGGTTGGCAGACGACACAAGGCGATCGTCTGCCCCACTGTGTTTACCAGGTGTAGCGCCCGGCGAACTGCATCTGCCGCGGCGAGCCGAACTGCCTGGCCAACTGACCGAAGACCGACGGCGAGGTGAGAACGATGTTCGCCCAGTTCGGATCGAACCGCACGGAGTTGGTCATGTTGAAGCTTTCCCAGCGGATCTGGAGCTTGTGATGCTCCGACCACGGCATGGTAAACGTCTTGCCGAGGCCGGTATCGATGTTGAAAACGCCGGCGCCGCGGATAGTGTTGCGGCTTCCGGTCTCGCCGGCCATGGTCTCGCCGAACGAGGCGAAAGCCGAGGCTGGATCGGACCACAGGTTTGGTCCGCCCTTCACCCCCGACTGCGCCGCCGGTGCATTTGAGTTGTTGGTCACAGGAGGACGTGGCAGACCGTTGGGGGTTCCCAGGGCATCGTTTTCCCAATTGGTCGGCCAGCGCTGGCCATTGATGACGCTGGTCGGGAAGCCGGTGGTGAACCGGTACGTGCCGCTGATCTGCCAGCCGCCGACCAAGGCATCGAGGACCTTGCTCATGCCGTTGCCGAACCTCTTCCCACGCCCCAAGGGAAGCTGATACACCACCCACCCGTTGGCTTGCTGGGTCGTATCATAAGCCGACACGCCCCTCATTTGGCTGGGATTCCACGCGTTCTGTATAAAATCGGCGTCCGATGCGAAATTGGCGTTGCCGGTGCCGGCGTCGCTCTCACGGGCGGAACCGAGGTCGATCGATTTCGACCAGGTGTAGTTGAAAAGGAGAGTCAGCCCGCCAAAGTCTTTCCGAATGGTCCATTGCATCGCATGGTAATCGCCCTTGCCGATGGAACTCCAGGCGGCCAGGGCGGAAAACTGCGGGTTGAACATCATCCAGGGTCCGTAAACTCCACAGGCGGCCTGGTTAACGCCTCCGCTCGAGCTGAACATGGTACTCCCGGGGTTGCAGTTCGCGGCGTTGTCGAAATCGTTGAGCACGTCGGAGAAATCACCGGCCACGTTGTTCTCCAGGTAGTCCTTGGCCCAGACTTGGGTGGCGGTGAAACCATGGCCGGCAGCCGCCGGCCACATGTTCTCGAAGAAGGGGATCTTGGGCAGGTTTGCGACCGAAACACCCTGGTAGTCGAGCGCGACCGCCATCTGGCGCATCCCCTCCCAGAAGGTCTGGCCGCTCTTGGGGTCCTTCAGATTGGTGTACGCTGCCATGTCGCGGTCGGTCAGGGTGTGGCGCGAGAGACGGCCAACGTAGGCGCCCTGGACGAAGAACCCGTGGCCGAAGTCGCGGCCGATGCTGAAATTCAAGTTGATGGTGTAGGGAGCCTTCAACTGGTCGTCCAGGCTGCTGGTAATGGCGAACGAACCGGAGCCGGAGGTGGGATAAGGTGCGCCCAGTCCGGAGGGTCCCGCAGCGGGCACGATGGCGGCCGGAACAGTGTAAAACGTGGTGTACCGCGGGAGCTGGGCGCTCGTCAGTACGTTGGGCGGCGTCGTAAGAGTAGTGGCCAGACCAAAAGCGTTGGCGTTGATCGTCTGTGCCATTGGTTGGCCCATCTCGTCGTAGTACATGCCGGCGCCGGCCCGAATGGACGTCTTTCCGGATCCGCCAAAGAGGAACTTCGCCAGCCCGCTGTCCGCTTTGGGAGAGTACGCCAAGCCGACGCGCGGAGACCAGGTGTTGTGGTCGGGATACAGGGATCTTCCACCGGGACTGTTGGCGGCGACGAAGCTGACGAGGCCGACGCCCGTCTGCGACAGCCCCTGGTCGGCCAGCGCGCCGCGCTTGTTCATGAAGTCGGCGAACGGCATGTTGGGGGAGACCTGCTGCCCGTTGGCTTCGTAGACCGCCGGCGACAGCGAGTAGCGAAGGCCCGCCGTGACGGTGAGGTTGCGGTTCACCTTCCAGGTGTCTTGCGCGTACAGGTCGCCCTCGTGATTCACAAAGTCGCGCGGCACTGGGGCGCCCACCGGATAAACTTCGCCACTGGTCTTGTAGTTGTAGTTGGCCGTCCCCTGAGACTGCAGGCCAAGCAGCGCGGCCATGGCGTACAGGTAGCTGGTTGTGTCGCTACTGGCAAGGTTCAGCGAGGCGGGCTTGATGTCCGTGCCGTTGCCCTTGATCCAATTGGGGTTCGAGGTCGAGGTGCTGTACGAATGCCGGTAGCTGTTGGACTGGTTGGAGATCAGGCGGACGATGGCGCCGAAGCGGAAATCATGGCCGCCATGGATCCAGGAGACGTCTTGAGAAATCGTATGCGTGGGGACAATGCGGGCCAGCCCGGTGCTGATCCCGAACGGAGTATCGAGTCCCCGGAACCATTCGTAGTTGCTGGTCAGAATGCCGGTGGTCTCTCCGCCCGCGCGCGTGAAGCCGTAACGGGTAGAGGCCACCAGGTTGGACTTCAGCACTGCGGTGTAGCCCGCCGCCAACCCCTTGTTGTTGGCCAGGGTCACGGAATTGGGCACCTGTCCAGGGAACTGCGGCGTGCCGTTCTGGCTGTCGTTCTGAAGGTTGCCGCGCAAGAACAAGCTGTGCTTGCCGGCATTATCCAGCCGGTAATCCAGTCTGCCAATGTAGGTGTTCTGATCGGAATGCGTGGGCGCGTTGAAGAGATAGCCGGTGGTGTTCAGCCCATCTCCGGCGGTGCTGGTGTTTCCTACCGGAAAGGCCTGCAACGCCTTGAGCGCGGCTTGGTCGATGCCGATCCCCAGTGGATCGATGTCTTTGACGTCGCCGGCAGTGAGCTGGTGGAGCGCGCCGGTCTTGTCGTGGTACAGAACCATGCCCTGCTTCAGCGTCTCCGAGGGAACGGTGCGGGTGACGCTGCTCGAGCTGGCGTCGCGCCGGCCCTCGTAGTTGAAGAAGATGAAGGCCTTGTTTTTCTTGATGGGCGCGCCGGCCGAGCCGCCGAAAACGTTAATCAGCAGCGGGGCAATGGGCACCTTCGCGCGGTTGCTGAAGGTGCTGTTGGCCGCGGTCTCTGTGCCGCGGCGGTACTCATAGAGGGAGCCATGGAATTCGTTGGTGCCGGATTTGGTGACCATGGCGACATCGGCGCCGGACCCGCGGCCGACATTGGCGGCGCCGTTGCTTGTGGTAGTGCGGAATTCTTCCACCGAATCGAGTGTGACCCGCAACACGCTGGTGAAGGCCGCACGCGCGTTCTGGTCGTTCACATCCACGCCGTCGAGGGTGACGTTGGACTGGTCCGCCCGGCCTCCGTTGACGGCGCCATCCCGTTCGTCGAGCGTGCTGTTGCCGGTGGCGGTGACACCTGGCTGAAACTGCAGCAGGTTGAGAACGTTGCGCGCAAAGAACGGCAACTCCACAATGGCGGCGCCGCCAATGGCGTTGCCCAGGGAAGCATCGCTGGTGTTCACCTGCGTCGCCGCCGCCGAGACCTCAACGGTGGTGATGGCGGAGCCGAGTTTCTCGAAGGCGATGATCTGCGTTGCCGGCTGGTTCACCAACAATTCGAGCTTGGCAATCACCACGTCGGCGAAGCCGGCCACCTTGGCGGTGAGTTTGTAGGTTCCCGGCGTCAACTGCTGCATGGTGTAGCGGCCTTGGGCGTCGGCCACTGCATCACGCTGCGCGCCCGTCTGGGCGTTGACGATCGAGATGGTTGCTCCTGGGATTACGGCTCCCGATGGGTCCGTGACCGTCCCGGTAAGGGAGGTCGTCTGCCCGAACAGGGCCGCGGAAAAACACACTAAAGCTGCGGTCAGCCAAAAGAACTTCGCCATAACCAACTAGCCTCCTTTTCTGGTAAAGCCCACTTACGTCAGGTCTCAAATACACCTTTAGACCCGAAGACCCTCTCAAATCTCGAAAACCCGATATTTAGAGATTGAGAATGGTGTACCAAAAAAAGAGACAGTAGTCAATGCCAATCTCGGTAGAGGGTCAATCTGAGGTTGGCTGGCCCACCCGGGCGGCGCCTCGTTAGAACGTGATCCCCAGCAGGAATTCGCCCTGGTTCTGATTGCTGTGCAGCAGGCCATTGGGATCGATAAAGTGCTGCGCACCCCAGCGCGTGTAGCGGATCTCCGGCGACAGGTGTATCCGCAGCACCTTGACGTCCAGGCCGGCGCCCATCACGAAGCCCCTGGCCGTGTTGGTCTTCAGTTCCGCCGGGTTGGAGGTGGTTGTGGTGGTTGTGTGGTTGGGCAAGACGGTGTTGGTGATCGTCTGGGTCAGGCCGCTGAGCGTATCCCAAGACACGCCGGCGTCCACGTACGGGTGCAAAATCTTCATGGGGAGCCGGTACTTCGCCAGCAGCGGGAATTCCCAGGCGTTGCCGGTAGCACTACTGCTGGTGACGACGCTGGCCAGGGTGCCGTTTCCGTTGTAGTCGAAACGGCGATAGAGAATGTCGAACTCGACACCCAGGCCGAAGGGCAGATGCAACTCCGCCGTCGGGCCGACAATGTACCGATTGGTGGCGGTGCTGAACTTGAATTGCTGGCTCTCCGCCGCGTTGAGAAAGTCGGTGAGCGGCAACCCCGCCTTCACCCCGAAAGAAAACGGCTGCGCCAAGGCCGAAACCGCGCTGAACAAGAGCAGGAACAGTGGTCTCATAAAATCACACTTGCAGGGTGAACGATTCACCCAGGTAGACGCGTTTGACCTCGGGGTCGCGCCCCAGGGCCTCGGGACTGCCCGCCCGGAAGATCCGCCCGTTATTGATGATGTAGGCCCGGTCGGTGACCAGCAGGGTCTCGCGGACGTTGTGATCGGTCACCAGGATGCCGATGCCGGCTCGCTTCAGGTCGAAGATGATTAGCTGCAACTCCAGCACCTGGATGGGGTCGATGCCGGAGAAGGGCTCGTCCAGCAGCAGGAAGCTGGGGCTGATCACCAGCGAGCGCGCGATTTCCACGCGGCGCCGCTCGCCGCCCGAGAGCATGTAGCCATGGCTGCGGCGCACTTTCTCGAGGCCGAGCTGGTCGATCAGCCGCTCCAGGGTTTCGCGGCGCTCGCGCGAGCGCATCGGCAGCGTTTCGAGGATGGCCAGCAGGTTCTCTTCCACGGTGAGCTTGCGGAAGATGGAAGCCTCCTGGGGAAGATAGCTGATGCCGCGGCGCGCGCGCTGGTACATGGGAAGGCCGGCGATGTCCTCCTCATCCACCAGGATGCGGCCGGAATCGGGGCTGATCAGCCCCACAATCATATAGAACGTCGTGGTTTTGCCAGCGCCGTTGGGGCCCAGCAGTCCCACCACCTCGCCCTGCTGCACGAACACCGAGACGTCGTCCACCACACGGCGGCCGCGATAGGTTTTGGAGATCTCCCGGGTCTCGAGTTTGCTCATGCGGATTTATTTCTTGCGGCGAATTCGGCTACTGACCGGCTGCTCGGGAGACCCACTACCCAGCAGCCTACCATCGTTGGCAAAGTAGGTCAATTCCTCGCCTTGGATGAATCCCTTCAGGCTGTCCACCAGCTTCGGTTTTCCGCCGCGGAGAATCACTTTCTGGTCTCCGGTGTAATACTCGGCGTGTTCGCCGGTGCCGGTGCGAGTGCGGTCCTCGGCGGTCTGCACAATCTGAACGGCGCCATCGGCGAAAGCCTTCTCGAGGCGCGAATCGGCGCCCGACTCGGCCAGGAACGCGCGCAATTCCCGGCATCTCACCTGAAGGCTGGGGCGGCGAAGCAGCACCCCGCCGTTGTAGAACGCCAAGCGGTTCTCCTCGGTATAGACCAGGTGCGGAGCGTGCACCACGGTTAAAACGGGGCCAGGGGCCGGGGGCCGGGGGCCGGGGGCGGCAGCGCCCTTGGGCTGCTCCCACAGGTCGGTGACCACGTTGCCGTCGGCCACCAGCGTGCGCTTTTCGCGGTCCACGTCGACGGCGCCGGCCTGGATGCGATTGGCGCCCTGCCGCATGGTGACGTCGCCTTCGTAGTGGATGGTGCGGTTGTGGTTGGAGGAATCCATCTTGCGCGCCTGCGCCTCGATGGGCTCGTCGCCGGAGAGCATCTCCGAGTTCTTCTTCTGGTCCTTGTCGGGCAGGCGGCTGGAGTGCACCCGTCCCTCGGCGGTGAAGTCGCCGGTGTGCTGGTCCATGCGGATGCGGTCGGCCGAAGTGGGGCCGCTCTCGTCCCACACGCGCGCGGAAGTCTCGAGCACGATCACGTTCTGGTTGGAATCGAGCGTGGCCTTCGCGGCGCGGGCATGGCGGCCGCCTTCGTCGTAAGTGAAATCGCCGGTCTGCTCCATGCTCGACAGGCGGCTCGTCTTAGGATCGAAGTGCGCCAGCAGATCGCGGCTGGTGGTGATGGACATCACCCGGTTGTGCTTGCGTTCGTCGGCGGTGGGATCGGTCTGGGTCCTGACGTCGCGGGCGCGGAACGATTCGATGCGGTTTTGCGGGCCGTAGGCAATCAACATGTCTTTGCCGTTGAGTGTGCGGTGGCGCTCGGTGGGCGCGTTGGGGAGGAACTCCAGGACGCCGGGCGAGTGGGTGACCACATTTTCGATTTCGCGGCCTCCCGGGCGCATTTTCATTTCCATGTTCTCGCTGCGCAGAACGTGGGTCTCGCTGGGCTGGCGGCCGGCCGCCGGCAACGGCTTCGAAGTCACCAGGCCGTTTCCCAGGCCGGTCGCGCGCGAAAGAATGCTCTCGTGGTTCGCGGTTTCGAAGTCCATCTCCACGCGATCGGCGGTGACGGTGGTTTCAGACGACTCCGAGGTCGAAACCAGGCGCGCGCCGCCGGACCCGGCGATTCTTCGCGCCGCGCCATCGTCATCGAAATCCACCACCAGGTAAGCCGCGGAGTACGCCAGCTTGCGGTTGGGATAATCGTCGGTGCCGTGCGCGCGGGTGGTTTCGATCTGGCGAATCATCTTGTGGCCGGCGTCATCGTCCCGGAGATAAACGGTGACGTCGTTGCCCTCCACCACGGTGTTTTCGCGCGTGAGCCGGCCCCACGGATTGAGCCAGATTTGGGAGGCGGCTTCGTGGTAGGAAAGGGTCTGGGTTTCGATCTTCATGGGCTTGGCGTTGGGGCCGGGGGGATTCCAGTGCACCTCCACGTTGCTGTTCATATGCAGTTCGTGGGTGGTGGGATCGTAAGCGGCGCCCATCGATTGGCCGTCGCCGTTCTGAAAAATGAAGCTGGAGGGCCGGTCGGTTTCGGCCCGGTACGTCTCGCTGTCGAAGCGGACGCCGGAAGACTTGATGGTGACGAGCGTGTGACTGGGCAAGCCGTGCTTGGGCACGCGCAGCGTGATTTCGACTTCGCCTTCCGAATAGAGGTGGTGGTCGGACGAGAAGAACGCGGCCGCGGCGCTCTTCACCACGTCGTAGGAATCGTCATCCTTGCTGGGAATTCGGATGGTGACGTTCTTGAGATCCACGCGGTCGGAGTCCTTGACCTGCCGAAAGTCCTCGGCGTCGATCTCCGCTATCACGCGATTGGTCTTCAAGTCCGTGTCGGTGAAGTGCCAATGTTCCGCGGAGGAGTTCAATTCCGTGGGGAGCGCGGCCGGCTGGGGTGGGGCCTGTTCGCGGAGGACCTTCTTTTGAGCTCGGTAGGTGAGGCCGACGCCGCCGAGGATCGCGGCAATGGCCACCAGCAAGAGCCAGCGCGTGCCTCGCATGGGGTTAACTCCACTATAGCGCGGGCCGCGTTATACTGCGCCATGGGATGAATTCCGAGCGCATCAAGATTTTCGTCACCGGCGGCACGTTCGACAAGGAATACAACGAGCTCACCGCGGAACTCTACTTCAACCAGACCCACGTCGCCGACATGCTCAAGCTGGGCCGGTGCCATCTCGAGGTGGACATCGAAACCCTCATGATGATCGACAGCCTGCAAATGACGGATGCCCACCGGCAACTGCTGCTCGACCGGTGCGCCAACGAGGCCGCCCGCCGGATTGTCATCACGCACGGCACCGACACCATGGACCAGACCGCCGCCGTCCTCGGAAACGCCATTACCGGCAAGACCATTGTTCTGACCGGCGCCATGATCCCCTACACCTTCGGCAGTTCGGACGGACTGTTCAACCTGGGCACGGCCCTGGCGTTCGCGCAGACCCTGGAACCCGGCGTCTATATCGCCATGAACGGCCGTGGTCTTCTCTGGCATTCGGTTCGCAAGAACCGCGCGCGCGGTATATTTGAAGCAGTGCCCCGGATGTAGGGCTATCAAGCAATCTTAGCCTGTTGTTGTCAAGTATAATAAACTGTTCGAGTGCTATCAGTTACAAGCAGATCTTGTCACTCTACGCCCGAGTGTGCTAATAATAGTTGGTGGGACCCAGCAGTTTCAGACATGGGTTCCGTCGTTAACCAATACTCAGTTTTCTTCAGTGGAGGTGGGTTTTATGAAGATTCGTCCGCTCTATGACCGGATCGTGGTCAAACGGATTGAACAGCAAGAGCAGATGCAAGGCGGCCTGTACATCCCGGACACGGCCAAAGAGAAGCCCCAGGAGGGCGAAGTCGTGGCGGTGGGGAAGGGCAAGCGCCTGGAAGACGGCAAAGTGGTTCCTCTGGACGTCCAGGTGGGCGACCGGATCTTGTTTGGCAAGTATTCCGGCAGCGACATCAAGCTGGATGGCAATGAGTACCTGATCATGCGCGAGGACGAGGTCCTCGGAATTCTCGAAGCTGCGCCCAAAGCGGCGAAGAAGGCTTCCTAAGGAGTGGAGAAACGATGGCGAAACAAATTGTATATTCCGAAGCATCCCGTCAGGCGATTTTGCGCGGTGTCAACCAGCTCGCCGACGCCGTGAAGGTGACGCTCGGTCCCAAGGGCCGCAACGTGGTTCTCGAGAAGAAGTTCGGCGGTCCCACCATCACCAAGGACGGTGTCACGGTGGCCAAGGAAATCGAGCTCAAGGACCCGCTCGAGAACATGGGCGCGCAGATGGTGCGCGAGGTGGCGTCCAAGACCAGCGACGTGGCCGGCGACGGCACCACCACCGCCACCATCCTGGCGCAGGTGATCTTCCGTGAAGGCGTGAAGGCGGTTGCGGCCGGCGCCAACCCGATGGCCCTGAAGCGCGGCATCGAGCAGGCCGTCGACGTGGCGGTGGAAGAAGTCAAGAAGATGTCCCAGAAGGTCTCCGACAACGAGAAGATCGCCCAGGTCGGCACCATTTCGGCGAATAGCGACAAGACCATCGGCACCATCATTGCCGAAGCTATGACCAAGGTCGGCAAGGATGGCGTGATCACGGTCGAAGAGTCCAAGACCATGACCACCGAGCTGCAAACCGTCGAGGGCATGCAGTTCGACCGCGGCTATCTCTCCCCCTACTTCGTGACCGACGCGGAGCGGATGGAAGTCGTGCTGGAAGAGCCGTACATCCTGATCCACGAGAAGAAGATCAGCAACATGAAGGACCTGCTGCCGCTGCTCGAGCAGATTGCGCGCTCCGGCAAGCCGCTGCTGATCATCGCCGAGGAAGTGGAAGGCGAAGCGCTGGCCACGTTGGTGGTGAACAAGCTGCGCGGCACGTTGAACGCCTGCGCGGTGAAAGCCCCCGGCTTCGGCGACCGCCGCAAGGCCATGCTGGAAGACATCGCCATCCTCACCGGC
>Ga0187850_10004406_pt1 | contig 11205 bp, 9 predicted proteins | sample June2016WEW_4_15_FD_132436 | JGI IMG/M metagenome (GOLD analysis project Ga0187850, IMG submission 132436) | Peatland microbial communities from SPRUCE experiment site at the Marcell Experimental Forest, Minnesota, USA - June2016WEW_4_150 | ecosystem: Environmental > Terrestrial > Soil >... | reverse complement strand
GGCGCCGCAATCTCCACCTTGCCGCCGCAGCCCCTGGCCAAGGCCGAGCAGAACGGCGTCAAATTCGCCGCCGCAGCCGGCGCGAACACGCTCGCCGCTCTTCGCGCCATGACCGCGGAGCAGATCCAGGACGCCGCCGCCAAGGCCCAGGGCGTCCGCTTCAGCACAGCCATGGACGGCTATTTCCTCGCCAAGTCCCTGACGGCGATCTTCGAAGCGGGCGAGCAGGCCAAGGTTCCGCTGCTGGCGGGGTCGAACACCCAGGAGCAGCCGGCGCGCTCCGTCCTGGGCGCCGGCGGCCCCACACCCGAAACCCTCGCCAACGCCATCGCCAAGTTCTACGGCGATAAGGCCGGCCCGGTGCTGAAGGCCTACGCCGCTACCACCACCGATGAGGTTTACGAAGCCGCCGCGCACCTGGCCAGCGCGCGCTTCATCTCGTACGGCACCTGGAAGTGGTCCGAACTCCAGATGAAGACCGGCGGCAAGCCCGTGTACCGCTACCTGTACGCCCGTCCCCGCCCGGCTTATCTCGGCATGCCGGGCCAGCCCGCTCCTGCGGTGCCTGCGGCCGGCAGGGGCGGCAACACGGCTGCCGGGGTGCCCTCTGGGCCCGGCGCGGAGCAACCCCCGGCTCCCCGCGGCGCGGCGCATTCCGCCGAGATCCAGTACGCCATGGGCAACCTGGATCTCGACACGCGCTACGCCTGGGAGCCCGCCGACTACGAAGTATCCAAAACGATTCAGGCCTACTTCGTGAATTTCATCAAGACTGGCAACCCGAACGGCCCTGGCCTGCCGAACTGGCCGGCCTACCGCGCCGACAATAATTACCAGCGTATGCGCATCGACCTGAAGTCCCAAGCCGAACCCGAAGGGGACCGCGACCGGTATCTCGCGCTGGAGGCGGCAACGGCGACGCGGTAACCGGCGCCCTGCGACAAGGCTTTAAAACCCAAGCAGGACAGACGCAGACGATCAAATCGACAGCTCCCTTCGCATCCGGCCCACCGTCTCCCTAGCCAATCCGGAATCGTATACGATCCTGTTCCACGATCCAAAGCTCCCCTGCCGGTGCTCGGTTCGCCAGCTCATCGGCAACTGTGTCGGCTTCGAGCCCTCCATCGCGTAGGATCTCGGCGCACTCTCTCGGCAAGTTCTCGTCAGTTTTCAGCTTCAAACCGTATGTTCCAAAGGAAGGTCCGCCGTGCCCTCGCGCGCGAGATCGGCGGCGTAAGCCAGAGCGGCCTGAATGTCCAGTTCCTGAATCGAAGGGTAGCTGCCGATGATCTCTTCGTGGGGTACGCCCACAGCGAGGTTGTCGAGAAACCCGATGACCAGATTCTTGCCCTGAGTTTTCCGAATCGTTTCAATCACTTCCGGGTTTCAAGACCCGTCAGCTCAGTCTTGGCCTGCTATACCGGAATCAGGAGGCGCCAATGCTCGATCCCCTCGATCCCCTCAGTGCCATCGTCCACCTCCCCAACCACCCGGGAGACGCATCTTGCAAAAAAGTGCCCCCGATGCGTCTCCCAATCTCGACCCACGGCCTCAACCCATTGAAAAAGAGCGGCTTAAAACCTCATGATTATGAATTTCACATACCCGGAACAGATGCGTCACCCGTGTGACGCATCTTGCAAAAAAGTGCCCCCCGATGCGTCACAAATCTCCGCCCCGCCACCTCAACCTATTGAAAAAGAGCGGCTTAAAACCTCATGATTATGAATTCCACATACCCGGAACAGATGCGTCACCCGGTTGGGCTGCTTCGGCCGGTCCGGGAAAGCCACCCCCGGCCCCCGACCCCCGGCCCCCAGTAACCGCACCATCTTGATTCATCGTCTGTTCATGTCCCGATTTCTATACTGGATCTTCCGATGCCGCACATTCCGTTGATTGTGGGGCTGGGTCTGGCCTTGTGCCAGGGCGCGTTGGCGCAAAACCCGCCCCCCGCTTCCCCCAACGCTCCCCTGCGCCTGACTCTCGAGGACGCCATGGAGCGCGCTCGCGCCAACAGCCCGCAGTTTCTGTCCGCCAACATCGCCGCGCGGATCGCGCACGAGGACACCGTGCAAGCCAAGGCCGGCCTGCTGCCGGCGCTCAACTGGGAACACGGGTACATCTACACGCAGCCGAACGGAAGCGATACGGGCATCTTCGTCGCCAACAACGGACACAACGTCTACACCAACCAGGCAGCCGTCCACGGCGATGTTTTTGCGCCCGGCAAACGCGCCGAGTACCAGATGGCCCTCGCGGCCGAAGCCGTGACGCGCGCCAAGATCGAGATCGCCGGCCGCGGGCTGGCCGCAACCGTGGTGCAGGACTATTACAGCATGGCGGTGGCCGCGCGCAGATACGCCAACGCGCAACGAAGCTTGGGCGAGGCCCGACAGTTCGCCGATATCACGCAGAAACAGGAGCAAGGAGGCGAAGTGGCGCATTCCGACGCGGTCAAGGCGGAGATTCAGCTCATCCAGCGCCAGCGCGATGTCGAGGACGCCCAACTCGGCCTCGACAAGGCGCGCATCGGCTTCGCCGTGCTGCTGTTCCCGGATTTCCGCCAGGATTTCACGGTGGTGGACGATCTCGAGTCCGCCTCGCCCCTGCCGGTGCTCGGCGAAATCCAAGGATTGGCCGCCAAAAACAACCCCGATATCCGTGTGGCTCAAGCCACCCTCCGCCAGGAGACCTACGACGTCAAATTTGCGAAGAGCGCTTTGTTGCCTTCCCTCTCCTTCGACTACTTTTTCGGCCTCAACGCCAATCAATACGCGCTCTACAACCAGTTTCACCAGAACAATGTGGGGTCTTCGGTGCAAGCTCAGTTGAACGTCCCAATCTGGACCTGGGGCGCCACGCGCAGCAAGGTCCGGCAGGCCGAATTGCGGCTCCAGCAAGCCAGGACCGACCTGACCGTCACCCAGCGGCAACTCCTGGCCAACTTGAATTCCTTTTACGCGGAGGCCAACTCGGCTCGTTCGCAGCTCGCCTCCCTGCGGCATTCGCTCGACCTCTCCGGGGAGAGCCTGCGGCTGACCGTGCTGCGCTACCAGGCGGGCGAGGTCTCGGTTCTCGAAGTAGTGGATGCGCAAACCACGCTGGTACAGGCCCGCAATGCCTATGACGACGGCTTGGCGCGGTACCGCCTGGCGCTGGCAAATCTTCAGACACTCACGGGGGCGTTTTAGCCCATGCAGAAGACTAAGACAACGCTGTTGCTGACGGCCGCGTGCATGCTCATCACGTCCGGCTGCGCCAAGAACGAAGAAAAAGAAGCCGAGCCCATCGCTCCCGTCCAGGTGGCGCCGGTGCTCCAGGAATCGATTCGCCGCATGGTCACCGCCGACGGCGTGCTCTGGCCGCGGGACCAGGCCAGCGTGATGCCCAAGATCGCCGCGCCGGTGCAGAAGTTCCTGGTGCAGCGTGGCGATCACGTGCGCCAGGGCCAACTGTTGGCCGTGCTCGAAAACCGCGACCTTACCGCCGCTACCGCCGAGAGCAAGGGCCAGTTGGACCAGGCCGAGTCGAACTTCCGCTCCACCCAATCCGCCTCCGTGCCCGAGCAAATCATGAAGGCGCAAACCGACGTGGACGCGGCCAAGCAGGCGGAGGAGGCCGCACAAAGGTTGCTCGATAACCGCCAGAAACTCTTGCAGGAGGGCGCGCTGGCGCGCAAGCTGGTGGACGACGCGCAGGTCGCCTACGCGCAGGCGCACAGCCAGTTCCAGGCTGCCCAGGAACACCTGCGAGCGCTCCAGGCCGTCGCCAAGCAGGAGCAGATCAAAGGCGCCGCCGCGCAAGTGGAAACTGCCCGCGGCCATCTTCAGACCGCGCAAGCGCAACTCGGCTATGCGCAGATTCTCAGCCCGATCGGCGGCGTGATTGCGGACCGGCCCCTGTACGCCGGCGAGATGGCCAGCCCCGGCGCTCCCTTGCTCACTGTGATGGATATCTCGCAAGTGGTGGCGCGCGTCAATGTCCCGCAGAACCAGGCGGTATCCGTCCAGGTTGGCAACCTTGCCACCATCACGGCGTCCGACAGCGGTCTGGAGGCGGCGGGCAAGGTCATCGTCGTCAGTCCGGCCACCGACCCGAGCAGCACCACCGTGCAGGTTTGGGTGCAGGCGGAAAACCCCGGCGAGCGGCTGAAGCCGGGAGCCTCCGTGCGCGCGGCGATCGTCACGGCGACCATTCCCAACGCCGTGGTGGTGCCCACCACCGCGCTCCTGCCCGCTTCCGAGGGCGGCACGGCGGTGATCGTCGCCGGCGCGGACTCCCTCGCTCATGAGAAGAAGGTGGAAGTGGGCGTCCGCGAGGCCGCGAAAGTTCAGATCCTCAGCGGCGTCTCGCCCGGCGAGCAGGTGGTGATAGTCGGCGGCGTGGGACTTCAGGATCAGGCGAAGGTGCGGATCGTCAAGCCCGGCGAGAAAGAGGCGAAGGACGAAAAAGGCGGGAAGGAGAAATGAGCGGCGTCCCGACCCCTCCACCAGCGCCCGAGGAACACTGGACCGCCCGCCACGGCAAGCCCATCATCTTCGTGATTCTGACGCTGGTGGCGATCGGCATCTACCTGGCGTTCACCATTCCGGTGGCGGTGTTTCCCTCTACCGATTTTCCGCGCGTCGTGATTGCAGTCGACAACGGCGTGATGCCCATCGACCAGATGCTGGTCACGGTGACCCGCCCCATCGAGGAAGCGGTCAATACCGTGCAGGGACTGGACCGCGTCATGTCCATCACCAGCCGCGGCTCCGCGGAGATCAACCTGTTCTTCGCATGGAATGTGGACATGTTCCGCACGCTGGAGCTGGTCAATGCCTCCCTGGCCCGCGTCCAAGCCATTCTGCCGCCCACCGCCAAGATCGTGGCCAACCGGCTGACATTCGCGGCTTTCCCCATCATGGGCTACAGCCTGACGTCGGACACCGTCCCTCAGACCCAGCTCTGGGAGCTGGCGAATTATGAGATGAAGCCGCGGTTGAACCGCACGACGGGCGTTTCGATCGTGGTGGTGCAGGGGGGTGACGTGCCGGAATTTCAGGTGCAGCCCGAACCAGCCAAACTGCTCCAGACCGCCACTACGATCCCCAACATTCTCGACGCCATCGGCCGCAGCAACCTGATCGACTCGCCGGGCCTGATTCAGAACAATCACCAGCTCGTGCTGAGCCTGGTCAGCGGGCAGGCGCGCACCCCCGCGGAAATCTCCAATATCGTGGTCAGGACCACGCCCGCCGGAACCCCCGTCCGCATCGGCGACATCGCATCGGTCGCTCCTTCGGTGATGCCCAGGTACACCATCGTCTCGGCCAACCGGAAGCCCGCGGTGCTGATCAATATCTCCCGGCAGCCGGACAGCAACACGGTGGTGGTGGCCGACGCTGTTCACCAGGAGATCGGGCGCCTTCGCAAGACGCTCCCCCGCGGGGTGGAGCTGCGCCCGTTCTACGATCAGTCGGAAATCGTCAACGAATCCATCAGCAGCGTGCGCGACGCCATCCTCATCGGTTTGGTTCTGGCGTCGCTGATCATGGTGTTGTTCCTGCGGGATTGGGGCACGTCTCTGGTGGCCGGCTTGGTAATTCCCGCCACCATTGCAGTCACATTCATCGCACTGCGGGTGCTGCACGAGAGCTTCGACCTCATGACGCTGGGCGGCCTGGCCGCCGCCGTGGGACTGGTGATCGACGACGCCATCGTGGTGGTGGAGAACATCGTGGTGCATCGCGATTCGGGGCAGACGCGCGCGGAGGCCATCCGCAGCGCGCTCCGCGAAATCCGCGTTCCGCTGGTGGGCTCCACCATCACCCCCATCGTGGTCTTCATTCCGCTGATCTCCATCACCGGCGTCACGGGAGTGTTCTTCCGCGCGCTGGCCGTGACAGTGGCGGCGGCGCTGCTTACTTCTCTGGCGCTGGCGCTCACCTGGACCCCTACGCTCAGCCACTATTTCATCCGCCAGCGCCACTCCGGCCGGGCAGCGGAGCGCGGCGCGCTGTCGCGAGCCATGAAGATTTATGAGCGCGTGCTGCGGCTGGCTCTCAAACACCCCGTTCTGCTGGCGCTTTTCAGCCTGGTCCTGATTGGCGGCTCGTATACCTGCTACCGCGCGACCGGTTCTGACCTGCTGCCGGCAATGGACGAAGGCGGATTCATCGTGGACTACTGGACGCCCGCCGGCTCGTCGCTCGAAGACACCAACCGCATGGTCTCCCACATCGAGCAGATTCTGCTGGAGACGCCGGAAGTGGAGAACACTTCGCGAAGGACGGGAATGGAATTAGGCCTCGCGGCTGTAACGGAAGCCAACCGCGGCGACATCTCCGTGAAGCTGAAGCACGATCGGAAACGCGGCTCGGACGAAATCATGGCGGAGGTGCGTGACAAAATCGCCCAGGCCGAGCCCACCATGGTCGTGGAGTTGCCCCAACTCTTGCAGGACATGATCGGCGACCTCTCCAACGAGCCCGAGCCGATCGCCATCAAGCTTTTTTCGCAGGACCCCGCTGTGTTGCGCGAGTGGGCACCGCAGGTCGCCGGCGCCATCAAGAAGATTCCGGGCGTGGTCGACGTGCTCAACGGCATCGAGGACACCATCAGCGGCCCCGCCACGACGTTTCAGATCGATCCCGTGGTGGCCGCGCGCGCGGGGTTCAGTCCGGAGGAGATCGAACTGGATGCCAGCGCCATCATGCAGGGCGAGCCCGCCCCGACGCCCGTGGTGATCAACGACCGCGCCTACACCATTCGGGTGCGTTTTCCCGCGCAGACGCGGTCATCGCTCGACGCCATCCGCAATACGCTCCTCGTCAGCCCGACCGGCAAGACCGCCACCATCGGATCGTTAGCGAGCGCGATCGACGACCCCGGACAGACGGAAATCCGGCGGGAGAACCTCCAGCGTTTCGTGACCGTGAAGGGGCGCCTCGAAGACCTCAATCTAGGGGCCGGCATGGAAAAAGTGCAACAGGCTCTGGCGGACCTGCACCTGCCTTCCACCATCCGCGTGGAGTACGGCGGCGCGTACCAGGAACAGCAGAGATCGTTCCGCGACCTCGTGTTCGTCCTCTTCCTTGCCATCGTGCTGGTCTTCATCGTTTTGCTGTTCGAATTCGGCAATTTCGCCGCGCCCATCGCGGTGCTCGCATCCGCGCTGCTCTCTACCTGCGGCGTTTTCGTGGCGCTGCTGGTCACCGGGACCACCTTCAACCTGTCGTCGTTCATGGGCCTGATCATGGTGGTCGGCATCGTCGCCAAGAATGGCATCCTCCTGCTGGACGCCGACCAGAAGTTCCGGGCGGCCGGCCTTCCGGCGGAAGAATGCATGATGCGCGCCGGCGAGCGCCGGCTGCGTCCCATCATCATGACCGCGCTGGCCACCATGGCCGGCATGCTTCCCCTCGCGCTCGCTCTGGGCGCCGGCTCTCAAATGCTGCAACCCTTGGCCATCGCGGTGATTGGCGGAATCCTCGCCTCGATGGTCCTCTCACTGGTGGTCACCCCGGCCGTTCGCTACTATATCGGAGGCCGGGACTAACGGAAAAGGAGTAACTCAATGAAAACGCTTCTGACAGCAGGTCTGCTAATTGCCACGGCGTTTGCCGCCGAGGGCTACAAGGTTCTCAACAAGATCAAAATCGGCGGCACCGGTGGATGGGACTACGTAGCCCTGGACAACACCAACCGCCGGATTTACGCCTCGCACACCAATATCGTCGAAGTAATCGATCCCGATGCCGGCAAGGTGGTGGGACAGATTTCCGAACTGCACGGCGTTCACGGTATCGCCGTCGCGCCCGAGCTCAACAAGGGATTCATCAGCAACGGCCAATCCAACAGCGTCACGGTCTTCGATCTCAAAACCCTCGTCAAGCTCGGCGAGCCGGCCACCGGAACCAACCCCGACGCCATTTGTTACGAGCCCAAGACCCAGCGGGTGTTCACCTTCAACGGCCGCTCCAACGATTCCACCGCCATCAATGCCAAGACCAATGAGATCGTGGCCACCTTCCCGCTCGAAGGGAAGCCGGAATTCTGCGTGGTGGATGGCGCAGGCAAGATCTACGCCAATCTGGAAGACAAGAGCGAGGTGATCGAGATCGATGCCGCCAAGCCGGCCGTCACCCGGCGCACCTCACTGGCCCCCGCCGAAGGTCCCTCGGGCCTGGCGATTGACGTCAAAAACAAGAAGCTCTTCTCCGTAGGCGACAACAAGATGATGGCCGTAACCGACATCGCCACCATGAAGGTGATCGCCACGCCGGCCATCGGCGCCGGCCCCGATGCCGCGGGCTTCGATCCCGACCTCGGCCTGGCGTTCAGCTCGAATGGCGACGCGACCATGACCATCGTCAAGTTAGTGAACGGCAAGTACGAAGCCGTGGATACCGTGCCTACCGAGCGCGGCGCCCGAACCATGACGGTGGACCCGAAGCTGCACCGCGTCTATCTGCTGGCCGCCGAGTACGGTCCCGCGCCGGAAGCCAAGGAGGGACAGAAGAAGGGCCGGCCACCGGTCCTGCCGGATACCTTCCACGTGCTAGTAGTTGGGAAGTAAGTCAGCTTAGTACACCGTTTCAGCCGCTTCGGCGAAGGTGCGATTGAGCGTCCAGGCGCGGGGCACCATCTGGTGCTCCCGGCCCGGATGAACAACCCCTGGTGCAGGCCGGCCCGCTACGCGAGCGGGCTCCAACTTAACCCAGCACTTTCCAAAGAAGAAACAGCATCCCGGCGGCGAATCCGACGCCGGCTTGATACTCTTGGTTCCTTAGATACAGGGCTGTACGAAAAGGATTCGGGTTCTTTGTGGGGGCCGGCGTGAGACGGGGCCAGAGGGCGGGTACCCGCTCGGCATAGGAGGCGTACTCCTGAAACAGGTTCCGCAGGTGCTGCTCTTCCAGTTGGATCACCGGCAGATAGACCAGCAGAAAAATAGCTATAAAGAGGATGCCGAGAGCAATGCTGCGGGAGGCGACCACCATCCCGGCGGCCACCAGCAGGGTGCCGAGATAAAGCGGGTTGCGCGTGTAGGCATACGGCCCGCCGGTGGCCAGTTGCTGGTTCTTTGCCAGAGAGCCTGCCGCCCACGCGCGCAGGGCGAGTCCCACCAGCCCGAACGGCAGGCCCAGGGCGAGCGAATGGGGTGTGGGGCGGGAAAACCAGGCAAACACCGCCACCAGCGCGAAGCCGCTGGGGACGCGCAGCCGGGCCACGGCATCGGCGTAGCGCTTGGGGAAGGCCGGCATCACACCAGGCACCGGCGCTCGCCGAGCGTCGACTTGAGGGCCTCGAACACCTGGCCGGGGGAGACGGCGCGCATGGCTTCGTCGATGGATGCGCCGCGTTTGTAGGTGGTGACGGCGGCGGGGCTGCGCAGGACCCGGAGCGAATCGCCATGGGGGCCGTTGCGCGCGGGGTCGGTGGGGCCATAGATCGCCACGCCGGGCTTTCCGAGCGCGGCGGCCAGGTGCAGCGGGCCGCTATCGACGCCCACTACGGCCGCGGCGCGCCGAGTGGCGTGGATCAAGCCGGGCAGGCCGGAGCAGTGGTCGAGCCCGGAGCCGGGCGGGCCGTCGAGCACCAGCGGGATGCCGAGTTCGCGGCGCAGACGCGCGGCCAGCGCCTGGTAATGTTCGATAGGCCACTGCTTGGCACGCCAGCCGGCCAGGGGCGAAGCGAGCACGAAATCGCCGGGTGGGAGCGCGCCCTCGGGACGGCCCGCCGGCAGCGGGAATGTCCGTAACAGTGTGGAGGCGCCGGCGGCGGCCGCCAGATCGAGGTTCTTTTGGACCACGTGCGCGGCCCCGCTGGCCGTCTTGTTGGAGTAGAAGAGCGCGGCGGCGCGTTCGCGAAGCTGGGTGCGGTGGAAGCCGAAGATACGATCGGGGCGCGCGGCGGCGGCCACCACCGCGGACTTGATGAGGCCTTGAAAGTCGACCGCGAAATCGTAGCGCTCCGCCCGCAGGCTGCGCCAGCTTTCGTGGAGGCCCGCAAGCGTATCGCGGCGCAGCAGCACCAGGCGGTCGATGAAAGGGTTGTCTTCGAGCAGCGGCGCCCATTTCGGCTCGACGATCCAGGTGAGGCGCGAGCCGGGATAACTGTGCTTGAGGGAGGCGACGGCGGGCAAGGCGTGAATGATGTCGCCCATGGCGCCGAGCCGCACAACCAGGATGCGGCTGCTAGTTGATTTGGCGGCGGTGAACATGCTCGATCAACTCGCTGGCGCGGCGCGCTTCAGCCGCTTCCAGGCGCACGAACTCCAGAGGCCGGAGCCCAGTGACGAGCCTCTCCACATCGCCATCATCGGCAGTCACCACGTAGTCTACCACGCGCAATGCGGCCACCAGCTCGGCGCGGGCGCGCTGCGAGAGAATCTCGCCGCCGAGGGGCAGAACGACTACCAGAAGGGGATGGTGGCGCACCCGGGCAAGCTCGCGGGCGTCGCCAACGCGGAGCACGTCGAAGTACCCGGTCGCAATGGCGACGGGCGGCCGGAGTTCGAGCGCGGCGGCGAGGGTCAGGATTTTGCTTCGGGTATCCATGCGGGGGCGGATTTCTCCCATAGTTCGAGCGCCACGGCGGCCACCTTGCCGGCCGTGACGCGGGTCATGCAACGGTGATCGATGGGGCAGTCGCGGAGCAGGCAGGGGCTGCATTCGGCATGTTCGCGAACCACGCGCGCCAGCGGGCCTATGGGACCGGTGGTGGCATCGTCGGTGGCGCCGAATACAGCGACGGTGGGGACACCGAGGGCTGTAGCCACGTGCATGGCGCCGGAATCGTTGGTGAGGAAGAGGCGGCAGGCGGCGGCGAGGTCGATAAATTCGCGCAGCGAGGTCTCCCCGGCCAGATTGCGCGTTTGGATGCCGCAGCGGAGGAGGGAAGCGGCGACCTCTTCACAGAGCGGGCGCTCGGAGGGGGAGCCGAAAACCAGGACGGCGGCGGAGAAAGGCTGGAAGGTCCGGGCCACTTCAGCGAAGCGATCGGGGAGCCAGCGTTTGGCGTTGCCGTAGGCCGCGCCGGGGCTGATTCCGATGACAGGAGCGGCCATGCCCAGCGCGGCGAGCTGGCGCGCGCCGGATTCGCGCGCGGCTTCGATGCCCTCGAGACGGATGGCGTCGCTTGGGGGGAAGCGCTCGATCATGCCCGCCCGTCGCAGCAGTTCGAGGTAATAGAAACGCTCGTGGCGGGGAATGTCGC
>Ga0187850_10004399_pt1 | contig 11209 bp, 12 predicted proteins | sample June2016WEW_4_15_FD_132436 | JGI IMG/M metagenome (GOLD analysis project Ga0187850, IMG submission 132436) | Peatland microbial communities from SPRUCE experiment site at the Marcell Experimental Forest, Minnesota, USA - June2016WEW_4_150 | ecosystem: Environmental > Terrestrial > Soil >... | reverse complement strand
GGTTATGTGGGTGTTGGTGGTGGCGATTATAATACTTGCGCTTGCAGTCATTAAACACGTCAGCTAAAATATTAATTTTAAAAATATGCAAAAACAAAAAGGGTTCACCATAATTGAACTAATCGTGGTTATTGCAATCATCGCAATTTTGGCGGCGATTGTGATGGTAAATGTGGTGCAATACATAAATAGATCAAAAGAGGCGGCGATTAAGGCCAGTATGGACTCTTTGTCGGTTGTTGCTACTAAATATATCGATGAACATGGCTCAATTGACGCAGGATTTTGCGCAGGGCCCGAAGTTGTTAAAGCGCAAGACCTGGCCGCATCTTATGGCTATCATTTAGATTGCGGTTGGCAATGTGATCCCACGCCTCAAATCTCCTGGCTGCTCGATGCCTATAAAGGCGAAAATTATTTATGGTGCGTTGATTATATGGGGCACAAAATGCCTTTTCAGGCGTGGCCTAACTATTGCGATTGCACATCGCATTATTAATATTAACCTTCTCTTGCTATTGCGATTCCCCAAACGGATTTTGTGCCGGCGGATTTCAAAACTTTGGCGCATTCCTGCATTGTAGAACCGGTGGTGTAAACGTCGTCAACTAAAAAAATCTTTTTTCCAGCCAGGCCGGCTGGATTTTTTTGTTGCCTGCCTGCCGGCAGGCAGGCAAAGGCGCCTTGAAGATTTTTTTCACGCGCCTCTTTTTTTAATTCCATCTGCGAAGCGGTGGGTTTTATTTTTATCAAAACATTTGAAAGCACGGGAACTTGTAAAACTTTTGATAATTCTTTCGCTAGTTCTTCGGATTGATTGTATCCGCGGATTTTTAATTTATTTTTATCTAAAGGAACTGGAATTAAAATTGCGTTTTCCCAAATTTCGTTTGTGTTTTTTCCTGAAAGTACAAAATGTTCGATTAAGATGCTCGCTAATGTACTTGCCAAGTCTTTTAAGTATGGCTGGTATTTAAATTGGTGGATTAATTTTTTGGTCAGATGATTCTCTTTATAGGGAAGCGCGAAATAAAGCCCGGAAAGTTTTTTGCCTACCTCGCCTTTAGGCGGGTCTTGGCATCGGGGGCATTTGCCTTTGGCTTGTGTGGGAGGCAAAAGTACTGGATGCTGGTCGCACAAACAATAATTAAATTCAGAAATATCTAAAAGCGTGCGGCAGTCGTCGCACAAATATGTGCCCTCTTTTTTGCACCCTAAACAGAACTTTGGGAAGAGCAAATCAAGAGTGAATTTTTTAAACTTATCCACAGTGTTGTTTTATTGATTACATTGTATAATAAAATTGATTATGGCTACAAATCCGTTCCAAAATTTTAGTTTAGAAAAACTCAACATCTTTGCTAACCCGATGAAGATGTTTTTTCCTAAAAAAATGATTGGAGTTGACGTTGGAACTTCGTCAATTAAAGTTGTTGAAGTATCGCGATGGGGGCAAGGAAAAACACTGGAAAATTACGGAGAAATTAAGTCGGTTTCGCTTTATCAAGAGCCCTTTCGCAATGTTGAAAAAGGAAGTTATTTGCTTTCAAATTATTTTGTTTCCAGAGCAGTACGGGCAATTTTGGATGAAGCAAGAATAAAAACCAGAGCGGCCATTTTTTCAATCCCGGATTTTTCAACTTTTTGCACTTCTTTTGAATTGCCTCCAATGAGCGAAAGAGAATTGCCAGATGCGGTTTATTATAACGCTCCCCAATATATTCCTTTGCCGGTAACAGAAACAACTTTGGATTGGAGGCTGATAGAAGGCACTCCGGGAGACAAAACTTCAGCCCTTAAAATATTTTTAGTTGCCATTCCAAATCAGGTTATCCAAGATTACCAAAATGTTGCGCAATTAGCCGGCCTTGAACTTTATGCTGTGGAAGCCGAAGCATTGGGGCTGGTGAGATCTTTGGTGAGAGAAAATAAAAATTGCTTGTGCGTGATAGATATCGGAGTCCAAAGCACAACAATAAATATAGTTGATAAGAAAAAGTTAATAAAAAGTTATAGTTTTGATTTTGCCGGATCTCAGCTTACTTATTCTATCGCATCGGCATTGGGTTTGGGCCACGTGCAGGCAGAAGAATTGAAAAACAAAGAGGGTTTGACTTCTTCAAAAGAAGAGATTTCCAAAACATTATATTTGTTGGTTGATCCATTAATAAATGAAATAAAAAAAGTTTTGTCGGATTATTATTTGCAGGCAGGTAAAGACGTAGATGAAATTTATTTAACCGGCGGAACCGCAGCTTTGCCCGGGCTTAGAGAATATTGCTCAGAAATTCTAAAAAAGAAAGTGGAAATTCCAAATTGCTTTTCTGAATTGCTGTCTCCGCCTATTTTGGGAAAAACTCTTGAAAAAATGGCGCCAAGTTTTTCAGTGGCAACAGGTGTGGCACTCGGCGGATTAGAGACGTAAAAAAATATTTCGTGGATTAAAATTTTGGGTGTATAATTAAGAATAAAAGTCAAAAAAGTTTTCCATGGATTTTTCTGTAATTTTTCAGCTAAGAACTAAAAGATTTTGGTGGATGGATGTCATCTTCTATTTTGTGATATCTTTGCTGGTGGCCACAGTGCTTTCTTACGGTATTTTTTTAATCAAAAATAATTGGCAAAGGCAAGACCTCAAAACCGAAACTTTAAAATTTGCGAACGTTGGGACCGACGAGCAGAGAAAACAGGAAAGTGATGTTCTTAATTATCAAAAGAAAATTAATGACTTTAACGGCATATTTAAAAATCATGAATTCGCTTCGAATGTGTTTGCTTTTATGCAGACGCAGACCATACCAAACGTTTGGTTTAAGCAGTTCAGTTTGGATGAAAAAGGGGGTACGGTGCAGCTATCGGGCGAATCTGATAATTTGGATGCTCTTTCCAGGCAGGTATCTGTTCTTGAAAAAAATAAATATGTTACTAACGTTGGAAATTTGAATTCTTCTTTGGGAGATTCCGCTAAAATACAATTTAATGTAAGCATCACCTTAAATCCAAGCATATTCAATTATCTTTCTGATATGACGCCAATTTTAGAAGCAAGCGCCGCGCCAGCTCAACCGCAAGTTCCAACAACTTCTGGCGCTCCAACAACTTCTAAGACCCCGGCAACCAATCCCGCAGCTCCGGCAACACAATCGGGAGCGGGGGCAGCCGCAACCACGCCAGCTAGCGGCCAGCAATCCGTAGCAGCACTTTCCCAAGAAAAATTAATAACCTCTTTCCATTTTTTATTAAAACCAGAAGTTATTGGAATAGTAGATGAAAATAACTTTACAGTTTCATTAAATGTTCCATTCGGTACAGACGTTAAGCTTTTAACGCCATCAATAGATTTTTCTCCGGGAGCCACAATATTGCCAGATCCTAACATGCCGCAAAACTTTACCAATCCTGTAACTTACACTGTCGTCGCTCAAGATGGAACATCTCAAGATTATAAGGTTACTGTTAATGTTTTGCCCGAGAATGCCAAAAAACCAGCCAAGTCTGGTCCAAATATTTTAGTTATTATTGTTTTGATTATTATTGTTTTTGCCGCAATCGCGGCAGCGGCTTTATTTATTATAAGAAGAAGAAACAAAGCAAAAGGAAGTTATTAATAAAATGCAAATCGATCGCCCCATAACAATTGCCGTAATGATTTTTGCCATAATATTATTGGTGTTCTTTTTGGTGATGCCAGAATATAAAACATTTACGCAGTTGCAAACGCAAATTGGCGAGAAGCAGGCAGAATATGATGCGGAGTTCCAATATTATGGCGAGATAGCCAGAACCGCTTCTAATTTGCAAGATCATCAGGCCGATATAGACAAAATCGACAATGCTTTGCCAACAAATCCTGATATTGGTAAAATTATATATTTTTTACAAGGAGCTGCTTTGCAAAACGGTATGATGATTAAAGATTTATTTTTGTCTAAATCATCTTCGGGAAGCGCGCAAGCAAACTCTGCCGGGAAAATAAAAGATATAGTTTTTTCAATGGATTTGCTGGGAGATTATTCTTCGCTAGAGAAGTTTATGATTTCTTTGGAAAAATCTTCTCGCATTTTTGAAATCTCAAGCATTTCTTTTGGATCTCCAAGCCAGGCGTCAACCGGATCATCGCAAAGTCAATTTCAAATACAGCAAACATTCAGTTTCAATTTACAAATAAAGACCAACTCGTATTAACATGGCAGTAGTTTTTATATCACCAAAGCAAAGACAGAAAATGTTCATTATGGGAATTACAATAATGTTTATATTGTTTTTGGTTGTCATTTCTTTCGGAGTTTTTTCGGCCAAACCTCAATCAATTTCTACAAATCTGACTTTTAACAAACCAAAAATAACTATTGATATGAAAGTTTTTGATTCAGACCAATTTAAAAATCTTCAGACATTTACCGAAATGCAAGTGCAATACAGTTACGTCGCCGTTACAAAAGACAAGATAACTGAAAAAGGCTTTATTTCTGCCACTTCTTTTGACCTGGCAAAGCAAGCGCTTGAAAACAAAGGTTTGGATGTTCTTGAATTGAAAGAAACGGAAATAGGCAGAGATAATCCGTTTATTCCTTATTATCAACCGGTAGTTGTGCCAGCTCCGGTAGCAAAAAAAACAACTACAACAAGTAAAACAACTTCAACAACTAGCACGACAACCAACACAACAACCAACACAACAACCAACACAACAACTAATACAACCCCTCCAAGCAGCACTGCGCCAAGCGGCACAACTGCTCAATAAATATGAAACTATTACAAGAATTATTTGCACAAGGGCTTTTGTCTGAGGACAGAATGGATGAGCTGAAAAAGCAAGCAGAAAAATCTGGTAAAACAGAAGAAGATATTATTTTAGAGAAAAAAATAATTCCTGAAGATACTTTATTCGAATTAAAAAGCAAAATTTTAGGAATACCTCTAAAAAAAGTAAGGCCGGAAGAAATTCCCGCGAACGTTTTGGAGTTGATGCCCGGAGAAGCGGCTGTAAATTATAAAATGGTTCCGCTTTCAAAAAGCGAGAACTTTGTTCAAATCGGAATGGTTTATCCCGAAGATATTTCAGCCCAAAACGCTTTAAGATTTTTAGCAAATCAGGAAAATTTTACATTTCAGGTTTATTTGATAACCTTCAGCAATTTAGAAAGTATTTTAAAGCAGCGCAGGAATATATCGATAGAAACAAACAAGGCCTTAGAGCAATTGGAAAAAGAAAAAGGGGAGATTTTAACGTCACTTGAAAAAGGCGGGCCAGCCGGCGCTTCTATGCAAGCAATAGCCGAAGAAGCGCCTGTTATTAAAATAGTTTTGAATATTTTGCGGTATGCCATTGAGGGGCATGCTTCTGACGTGCATATGGAACCAGGAAGAGACAAGCTTGTTGTCAGGTTTCGTTTAAATGGAATTTTGCATCCAAGTTTGTTCTTGCCGCTAAAAGTGCACCCGGCAGTTGTGGCCAGAATTAAAATTTTGGCAGGTTTAAAAATCGACGAGAACAGAGTTCCGCAAGACGGAAGATTTTCTACAAAAGTGAATGACGCCGACGTTGATTTTAGGGTTTCAACATTTCCAACTCTTTACGGAGAAAAGGTTGAAATAAGAATTTTGGATCCTTCTGTGGGATTGCGATCCTTTGAGGAACTGGGATTGACCGGAAGAAATTTGGAGGTAGTAAAAACGGCTATAAAAAAGCCATATAGAATGATTTTGTTTACTGGCCCGACTGGTTCTGGAAAAACAACAACCCAGTATGCGATTTTGCGTATATTAAATGATGATTCTGTAAATATTGTTACAGTTGAAGACCCGATAGAATATTCTATTGCCGGGATAAACCAATCTCAGGTAAAACCAGAAATTGGCTACACTTTTGCCAACGGGCTTAGGCAAATTTTGAGGCAAGACCCAAATATTATTATGATTGGAGAAATCAGAGATGAAGAAACTGCCAGTCTTGTGATAAATGCTGCTTTAACCGGCCACATTGTTTTATCAACCCTGCACACAAATTCATCTGTGGGAGTTGTGCCAAGATTAATAGATATGGGTGTCCGGCCATTTTTGATTCCATCAACATTAAGAGTTGTTATCTCGCAAAGGTTAATTCGAACTTTGTGTCCGCATTGTAAAATTAAAATAAGGCCGACAGAAAAAACAAGAAATTATATTTTAGAAAAGTTCAGAAGCATGCCAGCTTTTGCCAAAGCCGGCGTAAAGATACAAGAACCTCTTTTGGTATATGGAGCAAAGGGCTGCGAAGTGTGCGGATTCACGGGTTATTTGGGCAGAACGGGACTTTTTGAGGTCTTATCAATGTCAGACGAATTAGCGGAATTAATACAGACCAATCCTTTGGAAAATTTAATTTATAAAATTGCGCAAAAACAGGGAATGTTAACCATGGAACAAGAAGGAATATTAAAAATTTTGAGCGGCCAGACGACTACCGAAGAGGTAGCTAGAGCCACAGAAGAAAACGAATAACAAAAAAATATTATGGAATATTTACCATACTTTAAAAAACTTTTAGATATAGCCGTAAGCGAAGAAGCTTCCGACTTGGATATTTCTGTTGGGCATGCGCCGAATATTCGAATTACCGGCCAGCTTGTTCCGCTTAGCCAAGAACCAATAATTTCTCCGAAAGATGCAGAGGGGTTAGCTTTTTCTATAATGTCGGAGCTACAGCGTAAAAAATTAATTGAAGAAAAAGAAGTTGATTTTTCTTACCAGCATCAAGACAAGGGCAGATTTAGAGTAAACATTTTTTTCCAGAGAGGATCGATAAGTTTGGCTTTGCGTTTTATTCCTTCAAGAATAAGAACAATAGAAGAACTAAATTTTCCGCCGGTTTTGCACGACTTTTCGTCGCGTCCGCAGGGGCTTGTTTTGGTGACCGGAGCCACCAGCCAGGGGAAATCCACAACATTGGCCGCAATGATAGATGAAATAAATCACACACGGTCGGCCCACATAATTACGGTTGAAGACCCGATAGAATATACTTATCCAATTGATAGGGCAATTATCGATCAAAGGGAAGTTACAATAGACACTTTAAATTTTAACAATGCTTTGCGCGCCAGTTTGCGGCAAAACCCCGATGTAATTATGGTGGGAGAAATGAGGGATTTGGAAACAATTTCGACAACAATTACTGCAGCCGAAACCGGCCACTTGGTTTTTGCAACTTTACATACAAATTCAGCGGCCCAGACAATCCACAGAATAGTCGATGTTTTTCCGGGAGACCAGCAAAGCCAGATAAGATTTCAATTGTCCAGTTCTCTTTTGGGAATAATTTCTCAGCGGTTAATTCCAAGAATCAAGGGCGGATTTATTCCTGTCTGCGAAATTTTGATTTGCAATAATGCAGTTTCAACTTTAATCAGAGAAAATAAAATTCACGAAATTCCGGCCGTAATAGAAACCTCGGCAAAAGAGGGAATGATTTCTTTAAACCGAGCAATGGTGGACTTGGTAAGAAAGAAAGAAATTTCTTTGAAAAATGCTACCGATTTTGCTTTGGATCCAGGTGAAGTTAGGAATTTACTGAAGTAGAAAAAAAGAAGATGAAGTATATTTATCAAGCTAGATCAAGGGAGGGTAAGGTTGAAACAGGCACAGTGGAAGCTTCGTCAAAAGAAGCGGCGGCTATTCTTTTACAGAAATATAATATCTTTGTAACATCAATAAAAGAGTCAGCTCCTTTTATTTTACGAACAGAAAACATCAGTTTTTTGAATAAAGTTTCCGAAAAAGATTTGGCCATATTTTCAAGACAGTTGGCGGTTATGATGCAATCTAGAGTCCCGGTTACGCAAAGTTTGAAAAGTTTGGCGGTGCAAATAAAAAATCCCAGTTTTAAATCAAAAGTTTTAAAAATTGCCCAATTGGTTGAGGAAGGAAATTCCCTTTCGGAGGCATTCGGAACATTCCCGGAAGTTTTTAATATTTTTTATGTAAGCTTGATAAGGACCGGCGAGGCGTCTGGAAAAATTTCTGAATCCCTTTATTATCTTTCAGACCACTTAGAAAGAGATCACGACATACACTCCAAGATAAGCGGAGCTTTAATTTATCCTATATTCGTCATATCTGTTTTGGTTGTGGTTATTACATTAGTGATATTTTTCATAATGCCAAGATTGATTGATTTATTGAAGCAAACCACCAACAAGCCTCCTGCATTTACTCAAATGATGATTGATTTTTACGGATTTTTGGCAAACTATGGCTGGGTATTGATAGTTGCATTTGTTCTTTTGGTAATATTCATAATTTATTATTTTACAACCAAAGAAGGAAAAAAAACTTACGATCAGCTGTCTTTGAAAGTGCCATTTTTCGGCGCGTTTCTTAAAAAAATATTTCTTATCAGGTTTGCCGAAAACATTTCGACTTTAATTGGAGCCGGACTTTCAATAAACAACGCGTTGAAAATTACTAAAGACACAATGGACAACTTCGTTTATAGAAAAATAATAACAGAAACAGAGGAAGGGGTTTCGCAGGGAGAAAAAATGAGTTCCATTTTGGTAAGATATCCCGATTATGCTCCGCCGTTTGTGGTGCAGATGATTCAAGTTGGAGAAGAAACAGGAAAATTGGACAAAAACTTAATGGAAATAGTCAATTTTTACGAAAAAGAAGTCCAGAGGGCTGTCGAAACATTTACGGCGCTTCTTGAGCCGGCATTGATTATTTTTTTAGGAGTAATTGTTGCGCTTTTAGCAATTTCTGTCATTGAGCCGTTGTATGGCGCTCTTGGCACAATTTAAAATTATGAATAATAAAGGATTTACATTAATAGAATTACTTGTTTCTGTCGCCATAATTGCTGTTTTGTCTGGAATAATTTTATACAGTGTTACCCAATATATCAGCAAAGGCAAAGATTCAAATATTTCTGGAAATCTGGCCATTCTGATTCCAGCTGGAGAAGTCTATTACAACGTTGAAAACGCGGCAAACCAAGACGGTTACGCAGGTTTTTGCGACCCCAATTTAAATAGCGTTTTAAGAGATGCCGTTGCACAAATGCCGCAAAACACCAATGGAAGCTGTTATGCTGCCGGGAATCTGGCTGGCGTTTGTTGCGTTGTTGCCACAACATATCATGATGCCTGGGCTGCCTGCGCGCGAGAATTTACGAATGGCGCATATGCTTATTGCGTTGACAGCAGGGGAATCAAAAAAGAAATATGCGAAGCTTCTTGCGCCGGGATTGTAAGTAATTCGATTTCAGCTTGCCCGGACGACGTTCTTTCAAGTTGTTCTAGCCAATAAAAATGTGGTAAAATAAATTAACGATTCAAATTTTAAAAGGTCGAGCAAATTATAATTTTTTGTACAAAAAATTAAAAAGTAAAAAAATAAAAAATGAATAAAAAAGGTTTTACAATAATTGAGTTAATAGTGGTTATTGCAATTATTGCCATTTTGGCAGCTATTGTTATGGTTAACGTTGTCCAATACATTGGCAGAAGCAAAGACGCGGCGATACAGGCAAACTTAGATACAGCAAAAACATCCGCTGCAGCATTTTATTCCGATAGTGCTGAAGGAGCAGGCTTTTACACGGGCGTTGATACCCTTACCGGCCCTAATGCCAAAAATTTTCAGACAGCCATGACCGCATTGGGCGTCACTGCTTCAGTAGGAGCTGATGCATTCTGTGCTTCAAAAGCATTGTCAACAGATAATTCCACAACTCATCATATCGCGTGTTTAGATGCTACTGGTTTGACCGCCGATGGCACAAAATCTTGCAACACCACCAATCACGATTGTGAATAATTACAGAAATTAAGCACAGTGAGAAATGATTCCTGCAAAATTAAAGACAAGCTCGAACGCGGGCTTGTTTTTATTTGTACGACAAAGTTATCCACAGTTGCCGCCGCGTTTGTTTTTTGACAAATTTTTTTGTGGTATAATGTATAAATATTAAACAAAATTATCATATGCAAAAAGAAAAGGGTTTTACGATTATTGAATTAATCGTGGTTATTGCCATTATTGTTATTTTGGCAACAATTATTTTAATTAACATTAATGGATACATCAACAAAGGAAACGATGCTGCAGTAAAGGAAACCATGAGCACGCTTCTGACAGATGCCACGAATTTTTATGCTACAAATAGTAGTTTTGCTGGCGTTGCAACTGATCCAGATTATCTCAAGGCAACCACAGGTATTGGTGGATCTGGGGGCACTACGGGTTTAAAATATACTTTGGTAACTGCCTGCGACACGGCCAACGATTGCAGCGGCAGTTCAATAAAATGGTGTGCTTGTATACAAGAAAAGGCAGTTACTACAAACTATTTCTGCGTTGATAGCAGCGGAGTTAGAAAAGAAGTGACGACAGCATGTGCCTCAGAGTGCGATCACGGTACTACTACCCCGGGGCTCTGTAAATAAAATTACTATTTAAAAACATCCTGTGAAAATCAGGGTGTTTTTTGTTGCACAAAAACATGTTAAAATTATCTAATGATTTTGAATTTTTTAATTTACTTTTTTATTTTTATTTTTGGGCTTTGTATTGGAAGCTTTTTAAATTGCGCAATTTATCGACTGGAAGAAAAAGAAAAAATAACAGGCAGATCTTTCTGCCCGCGTTGCAAACATATTCTATATTGGCAGGATTTGTTTCCGGTTTTTAGCTTTTTGTTTTTAACCGGCGAATGCCGATATTGCAAGCAAAAAATTTCAATTCAGTATCCGCTGGTTGAGCTGGCAACCGCCATTTTGTTTGTTTTGATTTTTAACCAGCAAAATATTGTGCAGTCGGTTTTTTATCTGATTATCAGCTGTTTTTTGATTGTTATTTTTGTTTATGATTTTAAGCACTACATAATTCCAGACCAAATTTTATGGCCGGCGGTTGCAATTGCAATAATTTATAATTTAATTCCGCCATATAATTTTTTACACATGTTTTACGCCTTGCTGGCGGTAATTATTGCATCGGGTTTTTTTCTGGCTATTTTTTTAATCTCAAAAGGGAAGTGGATGGGCTTTGGCGACGTAAAATTAGCTGTTTTAATGGGGTTTTTGCTTGGCCTACCAAATGTTTTAACTGCGCTGTTTTTGGCATTCTTTTTTGGTGCTATAATAGGAGTAATACTGATGGTTTTGCAAAGGAAAAATTTGAAAAGCGAAATACCTTTCGGCCCATTTTTAATTGCAGGAACATT